>Ga0137412_10001263_pt1 | contig 19426 bp, 16 predicted proteins | sample CZODoug2_1_16fun_FD_122160 | JGI IMG/M metagenome (GOLD analysis project Ga0137412, IMG submission 122160) | Vadose zone soil fungal communities from Angelo Coast Range Reserve, California, USA - CZODoug2_1_16fungal (Hybrid Assembly) | ecosystem: Environmental > Terrestrial > Soil > Vadose zone...
GAAAGCAGCCACTTAAAGTTGGGTCGCCATTTCAAATTCGCCTTTGAGGCGGATGCCGCGCTCTTCCAGATGCCGCAGATTGATTGTTAATGACATGGACTTGGTGGCGTGACGGCTATTTCTTCGGGTTGAGCTTCTTTTGCAAAGCAGTTTGGACATTCGGGGGCACAAACGCCCGCACATCTCCGCCGAGCCGGGCATGAGTTGGACGGCAATCCGATAACACTCAATCGCCTGATCGCGCAGCCGGAAATCGAGATGAACTTCTATAGCAAGGCTGATCCCGGCCGGGGTCTCGGTTCTGGTTTGTCCGATCTCGATACCGGCCTGCGTCTGCGGTACGAACTCAGCCGCAGATTCGCCCGGTACGAATTCGGCGTCCGACTGCTCGGGTACGGCGTCGATCTCCGCCGGCTGTTCCGGCACCGACCCGGTGACGGTTTCCGGCTGTTCCGGCACGGATCCGGTCTCGCTCTTTTCCATACTGTCCAACCCGCCGCTCACCCGTACTCCTCATCCATGTCCTGCTCAGCGTCGGTGTCGGACTGCTCGGCGCTGCCGACCCAGCGCACATGCAACTCACCGAGCGGCGCGTCCTGGTCGAAGGCCAGCACGCCTTCCCGGTAAAGCTCGAGCACTGCCAGGAACCGAGCAATCACCTCGATGGTGTGCTCGCAGTCGATGACCAGCGCCCGGAAGCTCGCCGCCCCGGACTGGGCCAGCCGGCCACGCAGGATCCGGGCGTGCTCCCGCACCGACACCTGCATGCCATGCACATGGTCGGTATTGACCGTCGGCAGCGGCTTGGGGGCCAACGCGATCGCGGCCAGCTGGGCGAATTCGGCCGGGCCGATACCCAGCAGCACCTCGGGCAGCGCGTCGGCGTACCGCGGCTCGAGCGCGACTGCCCGCGGGAACCGGCGCGACTGCGCCTGATGCCACGCCAAGAACTGGGCGGCGACCTGCTTGTAGGCGCGGTATTGCAGTAGCCGGGCGAAGAGCAGGTCGCGCGCCTCCAGCAGCGCCAGGTCCTCCTCGTCCTCGACATTGGCCGCCGGCAGCAGCCGGGCCGCCTTCAGGTCGAGCAGGGTGGCCGCAACAACCAGGAACTCGGTCGCCTGGGCCAGATCCCAGGCAGCGCCCGCCCCGCTGATGTAGGAGATGAACTCATCGGTGACCTTCGACAGCGAGACCTCGGTGACATCCAGCTTGTGCTTGGAGATCAGGCTCAGCAGCAGGTCGAACGGACCCTCGAAGTTGACGAGGTGCACCTGGAAGGCCGGCCGCTTCCCATCGGGCATGGCGAGGCTCTCCGCGAGCGCCTCGGGGGCGGCGGCATCTGGGTCGGTCATGACGTCCTGCATCGATTGACCGTAGCGCGGCCGCTCATCCGCCCGCGACGGCCCGCAGGATGCGGCCCACGATCCAGTCGAGTATCTGCACCAGGATCGGCAGGTCACCGCCCAACGGCAGCACGGTCAGCACCAGCAGGATCAGCACCCCGATGTTGCGTTCCTCGAGGTACATCCGGGTGCGCTGCCAGCTGGTCGTGGGCCGGACGAAGAGCGAGAGCACGTGCCATCCGGTCAACGGCGGCAGCGGGATCAGCATGAGCAAACCGACGGTCACCGCCTCCAGCCCGATGCACACCAGGAGTACCTGGCCGGCCGGACCCTGCAGGCCGTGCACCACCTGGCCGAGATCAGCCCCGTAGAGGAACTGCCGGCCGCCGGCCCGGTACGCGTAGCCGGCCAGCGCGGCCACGCCGATCACGAGCGCGATCGCCGGCCCGGCGAGCAGCACGATGCAGCGCCTGGCCTTCGACCGGTTGGTCGGGGTGTCGACGATGCCCCAGCCCGGACCGCCCAGGATCGCCGCCACCGCGCCATACGGGTCGATCCAGCCGGCCGCGCTCGGCTCGCGCGGGGCGGTACGCACCCCGAGCATCCGGGCGCAGGCGTGCTGGCCGGCGGTAGCGGCCAGGATCGCCGCGAGAAATCCGACCAATAGCCCGACAAAGGACACCGGATGGCCGAGTGCACGCAGCACGCGGTCAGCTCCTCAAGGGTCGAATCGTCGGTGCGGTCAGAATCATCGAGCAAGCACTTCGCGGGCCAGGTTGCGGTATGCCTCGGCCCCGGCCGAGCTCGGCGCCCAGCTGGTGATCGGCTCCCCGGCCACGGTGGTCTCCGGGAAGCGGACGGTGCGCGCCACCACCGTGTGGTAAACCAGCTCGCCGAAGGCCTCAACCACCCGGTTGAAGACCTCGCGGCCGTGCACCGTGCGCGGGTCGTACATAGTGGCCAGAATGCCATCCACCGACAGGTTGGGGTTGAGCCGGTCGCGCACCTTCTCCACCGTGTCCATCAGCAGCGCCACCCCGCGCAGCGAGAAGTATTCGCACTCCAGCGGGATGATCACCCCGTCGGCAGCGGTGAGCGCATTGACCGTCAGCAGCCCCAGCGAGGGCTGGCAGTCGACCAGCACATAGTCGTACTCGTTGATCAACGGCCGCAACACCCGGGCCAGCGCCTGCTCCCGGGCCACCTCCCCGACGAGTTGAACCTCCGCGGCGGACAGGTCGATGTTGCTGGGCAGCAGGTCCATGCCGGGTACGTTCGTCTTCAGCAGCGTGTGCTCGGCGGTGGAGTTGCGTTCCATCAGCAGGTTGTAGATCGTCTGGTCGAGCTGGTGCGGCGCCATCCCGAGGCCGACCGACAGCGCCCCCTGCGGGTCGAAATCGACCAGCAGCACCCGCCGGCCGTAGTCGGCCAGCGCGGCACCCAGGTTGATCGTGGTGGTGGTCTTGCCGACGCCGCCCTTTTGGTTACACAAGGCGATAATGCGCGCCGGGCCGTGCTCTTCGATCGGCGCGGGCTCGGCCGCGGTGACTGCCCGCTCCTTGGCCGGGTCGGTTACTTTGCGGGCACCCCGAGCCGAGTCCTCGCCATCGTGCTCATCGACCGGCAGCACCGGTGGTTGCGCGTCCGGCCTGACCGTTTCCCGCCCGGTCGAGCCGGGCTTCGGAATCGTCATTAGGCCCGGACCTTTCCACGCTGGTGAGATGGCTGGCGGTGATCCGGCCAACTCTAGAACTCGCCCGACGAGCCCAGCAGGCCGGTCCCCGCTCGTTATCAGGGCTCATTATCACTCACGACGCCGCACAATCCCGCCACGGCTACGCCCGCGCGTTTTCCGTGTCGGTACGGGTGTGACGCAAGTCCGAATTCTGCGTCGGAGCTAACGCGCCCGGGGATGGGCAGTTGCGTAGACCTCGCGCAGCCGGTCGACGGTGACCAGCGTGTAGACCTGGGTCGTGGTCACCGAGGCGTGCCCGAGCAATTCCTGCACAACCCGGACGTCGGCACCGCCGTCGAGCAGGTGGGTGGCGTAAGAATGCCGCATCGTGTGCGGCGATACGGTCATGGTGAGCGCCGCCCGTTCGGCCGCGGCCTGCAGGATCGTCCACGCGCTCTGCCGGGACAGCGCGCCGCCGCGGGCGTTGAGAAATAGCGCCGGCGTGCCTTTTCCGCGAGCGGCCAGCACCGGCCGCGATCGCACCAGATAGTCCTCGATCGCCCGCAATGCAAAGGATCCGACAGGTACGATCCGCTGCTTTCCACCTTTTCCGTGGAGCACGACGGCCGCGCTCTCGGCGTCGATATCGTCGACCGCGAGACCGACCGCTTCGGAAATCCGGGCGCCGGTGCCATAGAGCAGCTCAAGGAGCGCCGCATCCCGCAACGGCAGCGGGCCATCCCCGGATCCGGCGGCCTTCAGCAGCCGCTCGACCTCGTCGACGGTGATCGCCTTCGGCAGCCGGCGCGGCGGTGCCGGTGGGCGGACCCGGCGGGTCACGTCCTCGGCGATCAGCCCCTCCCGCGCGGCGAAGCGATGCAGCCCGCGTACCGCCACCACGGTCCGGGCCGCCGAACTGGCCGACAACGCGGGGTGCTCGGCATCGCCCTCCCGCAAGGTGGCGAGGAAATCCGACACTGACCCGGCGTTCACCGCGCTCAGGTCGTCGTGCTCGCCGAGATAGTCCAGGTACCGCCGCAGATCCCGGCGGTAGGAAAGCAGCGTGTTGGTCGCCAGCCCGCGCTCCACCGCGAGGTGGTCGAGATAGGCCTCCACCACGCGCCGCGCCGCCGGGCGGGTCAGCGGTTCGGTGGCAACGCCGGTATCAGTCAGGACAGAACCCTTCCGATCACGACAGAACCCTTTCGATCACGACAGCGCCGCGGCCAACGACACCGCGGTCAGCTGGTGGGCATCGGCCACCGGCTGGTACGTCAGCTGTCCACCCACCGCGTTGACCCCGGTCGCCAGTGCCGGATAGGCGGCCACCGCACCGGCCAGACCACGGTTGGCCAGCTCCATGATGTAGGGCAGTGTGACGTTGGTGAGCGCATACGTCGACGTGTTCGGCACCGCGCCCGGCATATTCGCCACGCAATAAAACACCGACCCGGCAACCACATACGTCGGGTCGGAATGCGTGGTCGGCCGGGTCGATTCGAAACAGCCGCCCTGGTCGACGGCAATGTCGACCAGCACCGAGCCCGGTTTCATTCTCGACACCAATTCATCGGACACCAGAATCGGTGCCTTTGCGCCGGGCACCAGCACGGCGCCGATCACCAGATCCGCATCCACACAAGCCTGTTCGACCTCGTAGCTGTTGGATGCGACGGTCTGCAGATGTCCTTGATAAATACGGTCCGCGGCCCGCAGCTTGTCGATATTGCGGTCCAGCAAAAGCACCTCGGCCTGCATACCCAAGGCGATTGCGGCGGCATTCATACCGGATACGCCGGCACCGAGAACGACGACCTTCGCCGCATAAACCCCCGACACGCCGCCCGTCAGGACGCCACGGCCGCCGGCGGCCCGCTCCAGGCAGTGCGCGCCGACCTGCGGCGCCATTCGACCGGCGACCTCGCTCATCGGCGCCAGCAGCGGCAACGCGCCGTCGGGTGTCTGCACGGTCTCGTAGGCGACCGCGTTGATGCCGGACTCAAGGATTGCCCGAGTGCATTCCAACGACGCGGCCAGGTGCAGGTAGGTGAAGAGGGTCAGCCCGCGCCGCATCCGGTGATACTCCGAGGCGACCGGCTCCTTCACCTTCAGCACGAGGTCGGCCTCGCCCCAGACGTCATCGGCCGCACCGAGGATCGACGCGCCCGCGGCGACGAAGTCCTCGTCTGGGAGGGACGACCCAAGGCCGGCCTCTTTCTCCACCAGCACCTGGTGACCGGAGCGGGTCAGCTCGTGAACACCAGCGGGCGTGATGGCCACCCGATACTCGTGATCCTTGACCTCACGAGGGATACCGACCTTCACAATGCGTCCTCTCCTGCCGAGCGGTCACACCCGCGCCGTTGCCGATGCGATGCCGCCGCGGCGGTGCGTCCACAGTGCAGTGAACGCGCCGTCGCGGCGAGGATATATCGGAGCGGCGGGTGACCCGGGCTGACTCGTCCGGGCACCCACCGTCCACGTACTGATCTATCGAAGCGACGAGCCGCTCGTGGCGGCCCAGTACGAGCCGGTCGAGGTGCTGAACACGCGGTAGTACGCCTTGTGCTTGTCCGTGTGCTTGATGCTCGCCCGACCGGTCGAGCTGGTCTTGGAGAACCCGATGGTCTTCCAGGTCTTGGTCCCGCGGGCGCGCACCTGGAAGCCCACCTTCACGTGCGGGTAGGCCTTGAAGCCGCCGCTGGTGTAGCGCGACAACTTGGTGGAGACGGTGACCTTCGAGCTTTTGCGAGTGGTCGAGATGGCCGCCCGCGTCCCGTACTTGACCTGAGTGGTCGGTGCGTTGGTGAAGCCGATCTCGGCACCACCTTCCACCGAACCCCCCTCGGCACCGATCTTGTACGTCCCGGGCTTCGGGGCGTCACTGATCTTGAAGCCCGTGACCGAGGTGCGGTGTGTGTCGTCCCAGCCGAGCGAATCCCAGAACTTGTTCCTGGACGTGAGCAGCTGCGCGACCGCGACCACGAGGGTGCCGTTGCAGCCGGTGAGTTTGACCGGCACCTTGGTGGCCGACTTGGCAATGCTGACCCGGGGCTGCAAGTGCACGGTGACCGAGCATGTTGCCGCGGCCTTGTGCGCACCGGCCGGGGTCGCGGCTTGCGCCCCCGTGACCGTCAATGCGGACATTGTGGCCATAGCCGCCACGCCGGCGAGGGCGCCGCCGAGCTTGCGAATCGACATTCGAGAAATCTCCTTGGTTCCTGCGGGTGAACCCGCGTTTCGGACCTCCGACGTGTAACGACGCTATGCGTCGCAACACGGTCGGGTACCCGTGAAACCACCCGAATGCTGGCAGGTGCCGGTCGTCACAACTACCTACTTCGGCCAGGTTATCGACTATCTGCAGCGGCATTCCGCCACGGCGGCGTGGTCCCGAATGGGCGCCGCGCCGCCGTGGTGAGGACCAATTAGCGGCGGGATGAGCCGCTGATGCTGCCCCAGTACGAGCTCGTGCTCCCCACCGACACCCGGTAGTACGCGGCGTGCGCAGCCGTGTGGGTCAGGCTGGCCCGGCCATGCGAGTTGGTCTTGGCGAACCCGAGCGTCTTCCACTTGCCATTCGACTTGATCTGGATTCCGACCGTCTTGTGGGTGTAGGCCTTCCACCCGCTGCCCGAGAAGTGCCGCACGAGCGTGCTGATCGTGACCTTCGAGCCGTGCCGGCTGGTCGCGACGGTGGCCTTGCTGCCCAACTTCAGCACCGACGTCGGGCTGTTGCCCCAGACGACCTGCTGGGGTGGGCTGTCCGTGGTGAAACCAGATTGCGGAACGAGCTTGTACCGGCCGATCGGCGGCGCATCACTGATCTTGAACTTTTCAGTGAACTTGCGGTGTGCACCGGTGAAGTAGACGGCGTCCCAGAACTTGCCCTTGGGATCGCTCAGCTGCACGGATGCGTTGTCGAGCCGGTTGGTACAGCCGGTCATCGTGATCGGCACCTTCGTGGTGGACGCGGTGAGGCTGATCCTCGACGAAATGTGCATGGTCACCGTGCAGCGTGGTGCTGCGGCGGCCGCATGCTCCCCGGCCGGTGCGGCCATAGCGGCGGTACCGGTGGACAGTGTGGCGACGGCGGCCATACCGGCCACCGCGCCTCCGAGCTTACGTAAGGACATGCGAGATACTCCCCCTGGTTTGTCGCGGGTCGGACCCCGCGATCTCGGACCTCCGACGCATCCCGACGTTAGAGATCGCGACGCGTCGAGGAATCAGTGAAACCACCCGAAAGATGGCCGCCGGTCCGCGCGCCGACCCTAGGTAGTCGGATGTTCGGCGGTCGACCTGCCGGGGCCGGCGCCGCAACGCCGTGCCTAGCAACCACACCCAGTCGTCTCGATCAGGTATGCGCGCGTACACGGCAATTGCGACGCCGGCCGCGCCGACACTAGTAACGGCAATGACTCGCCGTCGGGTAAACAATTTCGCTCCAACCTTTCGATGTGACAACCCAGCGGCTGCCAGGCGGCGACCGGGGCGGCGATCAGGGCGCCAGTGCGCGGGCCTTCGCATTGAGGCCGGCAGATTCTGGTTTGCCGAATCCCTGCGGGTAGAGGTACGTACCGCGTTCCGCCTTGGGCTTGGCTTCCTCGACCGGGATACGGTTTTCATTCGCCCAGGCATCCTGCCGAATGCCGGTGAGCTGCCAGGAGATCTCCTGGCCCGGTTTGGCGTCGGCAATGGAGAACGAGCCGTGCGCAACCTTCTTGCTGATGTGTAGCTCCGGAGCGCCGGCACCAATCGGGGTGAGCTGGTAGCGAAAGTCGCGATTGAGCGTCTCGAACCAGTCAGGCAATTCGACGGTTGCTTTTCCATGGGAATCGGCGGTGACGACGCCGTTGTAGACGTTCATCATGTCCGGCGATTCCACAAAGGAGTGCGACAGGTATTTGCCGGCCGGGTCCTGCGGATGGTCGATCTTGAACGACCCACCCGACTTCGACAGCGTGCCATTGACCGCCACATTGCCATTGAATTGGCTCGGGCCAGTGGCTTTGAGAGCCAGACTTCCAGCATAGTCGCCAGTGTAGGCAAATACCCCGACGGCATTGGTATTACCGTTAGTCGAGGCATAGATGCCGGAGCCACCGCTAGTCGTGGCGTTGGCCAGAACACCGTTTGGCCCGGAGAATTCACCCGCCCCACGTCTACCGCCAAAGTCGGTCGGTTTGCCAACATAGCTCGATAGAACAGGTCCGTTGTCGGGCCGGCTGACGGTGACCGCTGGGTTTGCACCGGCATCAGCGGGCTGGAAGACGCTGCGTCCGGAGCTGACCATCAGACCCAGGGCACCGTTGATACCGCTGGCGTGCATAGCCCATCCGGCGTGCTTCTTTTCCCCGTCGGCATGACCCAACACGCCCGAACCCGCACCCGTGGACACACCGATCACACCGTTGAGCCCGGCGCCCTCCACGGCCGCGTGACCACGGCCGGCCTTGGTCAGCTTCTGCTGCGCATCCGGAGCCGTCAGGCTGGTAACGCCCGGCGTCTGCGCCGCGTCGGTGCCACCCAGATTCTGCACCAGCAAGGCCGACTTCGCCCTGCTATGGGTACGAATCACCGCGCCGGTGTTGCCGGTGGACTCAGCCAGCAACCCATAGCCCTTTTTCGTATACGCCAGCACTCCATGCGCCTGCGTACCGGTGCTGCTGTTAGTCACGTTTAACGCCTGGTTATTACCCGACGTCGTCAGCTTCGTCATGGCCTTCGCCGCGTTCGACTTCCCCACCAACAACGACTTGCCGTCCGCTGCCTCCGCGGTCCCCTGCGTGCCCAGCACGGCGGCACCCAACATCACCGCGCCACCGGTCATGATCGCCCGCCGCGACCGCGAACCGGAATCCTGCGACGCCTCGGGCGTTGACTCGTATTTCATCTTTGCTCCCCCATCTCGGTGTTTGGCCTGGGCCACACGTTAGGGAAAGCAGCTGGAAAAGAAATCGGCGAAACTACCTAGAATCTGGGCGCACGCACCGCGGCACTACCTAAACGACGGTCCGACCGTGCTACCTCGGCGGTGCCGTTGCACGGTCGGACCGGCGATTCGAGCAAGGCCACCAAACCACATCAAATGAGCGGCGATATCCGTGCCGCCAGCCCGGCCGACGCCGATTTGCCGGCGCCTTCGGGATAGAGGTACGTGCCACGTTCGGCCTTCGGCTTGGTCTCCTCGACCGGTATGCGGTTATCGTTTGCCCAGGAGTCCTTACGAATGCCGGTGACCTGCCAGGAGATCCGCTGCCCGGCCAGCGCGCCGGCAATACCGAAGCGACCGCCGGCAATCTCCTTGCTCACGTTCAAGCCCGGTGCGGCACCGCCGAGCGCGGTCAGCTGATAACGGAAGTCACTGTTCAGCGACTCGAACCAGGCCGGCATCGTCACGGTGGCGTTCCCGTGTGCATCGGCGGTGACGACCCCGTCATAGACATTCTTCATGTCCGGCGACTCCACAAAGGAGTGATACAGGTATTTGTTGGCCGGGTCCTGCGGGTGATCGATCTTGAACGAACCACCCTGTTTCGACAACGTACCGTTCACCGTCACATCGCCATTCAACACCGATGGTCCGTTGGCGCGTATAGCGGTCGCGCCAGTCACCGCCGCCGCTTCTATGCCTACGCCACCCGAAACGACGGCAGCCCCGGCAACGCCGCTCCCCGAAGCGCCCGTGGCGACACCGATGACGCCGTACGGCCCGGCGAACATGCCAGCGCCAGCCCGGAAAATCAGTTTCAACGCCGCTGATGTGCTCCCGACGAGGCCCTTGACGGCAACCGCATCGCCCCCCTTGCCGTCGCTCCCGTTGCTTGCGGCAATCGTCGAGTGGCTCACGGTTGCATTGGTAGCCGAGATACCGATCGAGTGGCCGCCATGGGCGAGCAGCGCTCCGCCGTTGCCGCCCTTCGACGCGAGATTTTCCGCTACCGCACCCCACTTGGTGTTGGAATGGGTGCGGAGCACGCCGCCATGGTTCTTGGTCGACTCGCCGGCGATCCCGTAACCGCCAGAGGAATTTCCCACCAGGCCGTGGCCACCGCCGCTCGCGGTGACCTTCGTCGTGTGCGAGGCCTTATTGCTTCGGCCCAGGAGTACCGAGTGCCCGTCGGCGGCCTCGGCCGTGCCCTGATCGGCCAATACCGCACCGCCGAGCAGGACCGCGCCGCCAGTCAGCAAAGCCCGCCGTGATCGTGAGCTGTTTTCAGACATGCGCTCTCCCCCGTGTGGTGGTAATCGAATACGCCGAACGTACGGTATTGCCCGCCCACACGGGATAGATTTATAAAATTATCTGCAATATCTTATTTGGGCAGTAGTCACCTTCCAGCTAGTTTCACCCATTTAGTGCGTCAGCTTCCGCTTGTCTCGGCTGGTGACGGCGCGCTACTTGACGTACTTCGAGGAGATCCAGCCGATGTTGCCGTTGCCCATCAAGACCTCGGCGAACCCGTTATTCAGGAAGATGCCGTCCTTGTAGTCTGGCGACTTCACGACCTGGCCCTTGGTCTTGACCCCGATAATCGCGCCGTGGCTGGTGCTCGGCCCGCTGCGCACATTGACCGTGCCGGTGACGCGGTAGCTCGAGATCCACTCTGGGCGCGGACTCGGTTTACCCAGATTGGCCGCGTAAATCCAGCCGGTGCCACCGCCGGCCAGCCGTACCCTGTGGAAGCCTTTGATGAAATACCTGCAGATGGCGTCGGACGTAACGACCTGGCCGGTGTGCTTGCCGCCGCTGAAGTGGCCGCGGGCGAAGCTGGCGTGCTTGTAGACAACCGTCGGATGGGTAATCGTGAAGGTGCAATTGAGCTGGCTCGGGTGCGCGGCAGCGGCTTTCGTCGGCGGCGTGGCGGCCGATGCCCCAGCCGCGGCCCCACCAATGAGCATCGCCGCACCCGCGCCGATGCCGGCGAGTCGAGTAAGAGTACGCATGATCTGTTCCCCCTGTTGTAGCCAATCGCTTATTTTTGAATGTGCGCAGTGCCCGTCACTTGTGTTCGATCAATGATCGGCGAGCAGCAGCGAGCCCGGCGGACTCGGGCTTGCCGAAGCCTTGCGGATATAGGTACTTACCGCGTTCGGCCTTAGGCTTGGTTTCCTCGACCGGAATGCGGTTCTCGTTCGCCCAGGCGTCCTGACGAATGCCGGTGATCATCCACGACAGGTCCTGACCGGGCTTCGCTCCGGCAATGGAGAACTGATTGCCGTTCATTCGCTTACTGACATGGAGATCCGGAGCCGCGGCATCCAGCGCGGTCAATTGATACCGGAAATCGCGGTTGAGCGTGTCGAACCAGCCCGGCAACTCGATCGTGGCCTTACCCGCAGCATCCGCTGTGGCCACGCCGTTGTAGACGTTCATCATGTCCGGTGACTCGACAAACGAATGCGACAGGTATTTGCCGGCCGGGTCCTGCGGGTGGTCAATCTTGAACGACCCGCCCGGCTTCGACAACGTGCCGCTGATTTCCACTGTGCCGCCGAGGTAGGTTTTTCCGCTGGCCTCGAGCGCGGTGCCCCCGTTAAGGCCGCTGGCAAACACCCCGACGCTGCCGCTGTCGTTCGATGTGAAGCCTGTGACACCGGCCCCGTTGCTTGTAGTCCTGCCCACGACGCCGCCTGGCCCAACGAAATCGCCCGCGGTGTCATGGTAGAAATATGACGGCTTCTCACCAATGTAGCTGGCGATGCCAGCTCCGTTGAGATCTCCGCGGCCGACGGTCAGGACCGGCTCTGCGCCGGCATCCGGAGCGCTGATCAGGCTGCGACCGGAGCTCACGACGAGGCCATACGCCCCATTGATGCCGCTCGCGTGCACACCGTAGGAGGGTTTGCCGCTCTTGCCGTCGGCGTGGCCGAGGACGCCGGTGCCGGCGCCGGTGGAGACGCCGATGACGCCGTTCAGACCGGCCCCTTCCACAGCGGCGCGGCCGTAGCCGGCATTGGTGAGTTTCTGTTGCGCGCCGGGTCCGGTGAGGCTGGTAATCCCGGACGCCTGGGAGATGTCGGTGCCACCCAGGTTTTGCGCCAACAATGCCGATTTAGCCTTGTTATGCGTGCGAATCACCGCGCCGGAGTTGCCCGTCGATTCGCCCAGCAGACCGTACCCGTTCTGTGTGTAGGAAAGTACGCCGTGGGCCTGCGTGCCGGTGTTGCTGTTCGTCACATTCAAGGCCTGGTTATTACCCGACGTGGTCAGCTTCGTCATGGCCTTCGCCGCGTTCGACTTCCCCACCAACAACGAATTGCCGTCCGCTGCCTCCGCGTTACCCTGCGAACCGAGCACGGCGCCACCCAACAGCACCGCCCCGCCAGTCATCATCGCCCGCCGCGACCGCCGGCCGGCATCGTCGTTGGACTCCTCGGGTGCTGACGCGTCACTCATCGGTGCTCCCACCGTCGATGTTTCTGAACCGCATCGAGACTAAGGAGATCCACCACGAACGGAATCAGTAGAACCACCTGAAACGTGGGCGCCACCGGCCCGGCACTACGTACACCGCGCACCCCGGCAGCATTAACCTAGGTAGTTTTACGGATTCGCACGGTCACGCGGTAATGCACGATCAGCCGCATGACTATCTCTCTTCGTATGCGGTATGCCGGAATCGCGGCCGCGGCCGTGGTCGGAATCTCGGCCGTGGGCGCGGCGGCCTACGCGTCCATTCCGGATTCGGACGGCACGATCCACGGTTGTTACAGCAAGCTGGTCGGCTCTCTCCGAGTAATCGACCCGAGCAGCAGCAACGTACTGGACCGAAAGTGCCATGGCACCGAGACCGAGATCGCCTGGAGCCAGACCGGCCCGCAGGGCCCGGCCGGCCCTAAAGGCGACACTGGTGACAAGGGCGCGCAAGGCGAGCCTGGCCCCAAGGGCGACCAAGGTGCGCAGGGTCTCCAAGGTACGCAGGGCGCTCAGGGCGCGAAGGGCGACAAGGGCGATTCCGGATCGTCCGACGTGTACATCGTCCGCAAGAAGCCGGACCGGTACACCTTCATCGACGACACCACCCCGTCGACGATCCTCAATCTCAGCGTCCCGGCCGGCTCGTACTTGATCCAGGCCCAGTTCCAGGCCGGTCAGGCCGGCAATTCGCTGACCCAAAGCATGGGCGGCCAGTGCACGCTCAACGGGAATTCGATCAGCTTCTCGAGCAAGCAGGTCGCCACCCAGGAGCTGCAGGCGGCGGCAACGTTCGCCACGGACGGCGACGATAACATCGTCCTCAAATGCAACCGACTTCCGAACACCGATGGTTACGAGATCACGTTCGGCGTCATCACTGCCACCCGGGTCGGGGCCGTCCATTCCGTCCCTGACGAGTACTGATACTCGGGGGACTCGGACTATGTGGGCTGAGCCAGCTGACTGGCGAGCTCGCCACGGGAGCGGACGCCGAGCTTTTGATAAATGGAGCTCAGTTGGCTGTCGATCGTGCGTACCGAAACAAACAGGCGCGCGGCGATGTCCTTGTTGGACAGTCCACTCGCGACCAATTCGGCGACACGGTGCTCGGCGGCGGTAAGCGTCGCCCCCCTACTGGCGCCGCTGATCGTCGCCAGCTCCTCCCGGGCCAGATCGCTGAACGGGGTCGCGCCCAGCGCACTGAAACATTCCAGCGCCGACTGCAACGTTCGGCGGGCCCGTGCCTTGGCTCGCCGGCGGCGCAGCACCTGACCGAGTGCGAGCTGGGTACGAGCCCGTTCAAGCGGGATCGGGGACTGCTCGTGCGCGTGCGCGGCCTCTTCGAGCAACGCGGTGGCGCGGTCGAGATTTCCGCGCGCTCCCTCAATCATCCCCTCGATCCGCAGCGCGATACCGCGGTTGGTCGGCGCACTGCTCCGCGGCCCGAACGTACGCAATTCCGTGACAAGCGCGGCGGCCTCATCAAGCTCGCCGGCCGCAATCAAGGCTTGGCCGAGATCGCTTTCCAACCGCAGCCGACGGCCGGGCTCGCGAACGTCCAGCGCCAGCAATGTCGCCAATGCCCGACGCAGCGTCCCGGCCGCCGCGACCGCGTCCCCCTGCAGCAGCTCACCGGCCCCGATTGCGGCCAGGCAATGCGCCATGCCACGGTGGTTGCCGGCATCGGCGGTGATGGCCAGCCGGGCCGGCAGCTGTTTCCGTGCCCAGTCGAAATCACCCGTGTAAGCGGCCAACTGACCCCGAACGGAGTACGCGGTGTCGGCCAGAATATTGATCTCCAGGCCGATCCGGATCGCGTCTTCGGCGGCCTTGACCGCGACCGGATATCGGCCGGCCCACAATTCGATCAGACTGATATTCATCAAAAGGTTCGACAGGGCCGCCTCATCGCCCTCGGCGTTGGCCACGTCAATCACCGCTTCGACCGCGGCTCGCGAACCGTCGAGGTCATCCAGGGTTTTCAGCCAGCACGCCCGAGCGGTAGCGATCCGATCGGTGACCGGCGGGAGCGGCGCCCGGGCCTCCGCCGCGGCAGCCTGACGCAGCAGCTCGTCATCGAGCCCTTCGCCCATGTCGAGCTGGGTCACCTGCAGCGCAATCGTCGCTTGGGCGACGGTACGGGGATCGGCATCGGCCCGGCCGGCCAACAACTCCAGCGCCTTCGTCGCGTGAAATCGGCTAACGGTTACGGCGTCAAGCCCCAGGTCGGCAATGACTGCGTGGGCCCGGGCCCGCAGCGCGACGTCGTCGCCGGCATCGCGCAGCGCCTCCTCAGCAAGCTCGATCCAGGCCTTGGCGCCGTCGGCCCAGTATTCGATCGAGCAGAGCAACAATCCGGCCTCGCAGCGGACGGCGTTACCGGGGCTGCCGGCCAGCGCGGCGGTGGCGCAGCGACGCGCGTTGGCCGCGTCTCCGGTGGCGAAGAGCAGCTCGCCGGCCAGGATGAGCCGCCGGGCCCGATCCTCGGTCTGCGTTTCCGGGGTCATCGTGGCGGCCTGCTCGGCCAGCTCGGCCGCGGCACCGACCGCACCGCGGGATCGGGCGGCCACCGCGCCGGCATCCAGCGCCGCCGCGATATCGGGATCGGGCTCGCCGGTGGCACCGAGTCTGACCAGGCGCGCGTGTCGTTCGGGATCGGTGACGATTGCGGCCAGCCGTCGATAGAGGCGTCGTTTCATGCCCGGTGGCAGTGTTTCCAGCGCCGTAGAACCGAGCAATGGATGGGCCGGCCGCAACCGATCGGCCGAGAGCTGCACGACACCGGCCGTGAGCGCGGCATCGATCGTTCGGTCCGGGTTGTCGGCGATCTCGGTGAGCGCGGTCGTGGCCAGCTCCACGCTCGGCGTGGATAGGGCCGCACTGACCAACAGGACTTCCCGTACCTCCGGTGACAGCGCGGCGAGGCGACCAGTGACCAATGTGGACAGTGATCGCGGCACCGGAAGCTCGCCATCTGGGCTACCGTGCCGGTTGATCGCGGCCCCGATTTCCAAGGCCCAGAACGGGTTTCCGTTGGTGCGTTCGACCAGCTGGGCCAGATCCTGCGCGGACAGCGCAATCCCCAGCCGAGACTCAAGCAGCCGGGCGATCGCCGGGCCGCCCAAAGCACCCACCTGAAGCGCCTCGATCCGATCACCGGCAAAGGCTGCGCGAATCAGGTCGCTGCGGTCCGGCACCGCGCTGGCCGCCACCGGGCCGGCGATCCGCCGCGCCGCCAGCACCCGGACCCGCTCCGCCGGGAGCCGGCGCAGCGCGAACGCGAGCGCGTCGACCGTGGCGTGATCAACCCACTGCAGATCATCGAGGGCCACCAGCACCGGCCCGTCGGCGCACAACCGGCGCAGCATCGCCAGGCTCGCGGCGCTGACCTCGCGCTCCCCCAACGGAGCAGCAGCCGCCGACCGACGCAGCAACGCCAGCTCGAGAGCCTCTCGGGCCGGCGGACGCAAATCCGGCCCGACCTCATCCAGGGCCAGGTCGAACAGATCCGTCAGCCCGGCGAAGGAGTACGCGGTCTCGGTCTGGCTGCCCCGACTGGTCAGCACCCGCCAACCGGTCCGCATCGCCGCCGCGACGCCCAATCCCCACACGGTGGACTTGCCGATCCCCGCCTCGCCCTCGATAAATAGCGCGGCAGCGCCGCCGCCACGATCGAGCAGTGCCTCGACAGCCGACAGCTCGGCGGGCCGACCAATCAAGCCGGGCTCGTCCACAGACACCAACATCCCCCACCGGCGCAATCCGCTATCGCACCCCAATAGTCGGACATTGTGCCACTTCCAGCCAGTGTTTCGACGGGCCGCCGATGTGTGCAGATAGGTAGTTTCGCTGATTCGGTCGGCCCGTTGGCTCCCTACTGTCCGAGATGTCATGAACACCGGATGAGGAGTCACCATCAACGACACGGCATCGGCCGCTGAGCCGGTCAACGTCCCGTCCCGCTCACGCCGGGCAATGCTCACCGGCGGCGCCGTCCTGCTCGGTGCGGCGGTGATCGGCACGGAAGGTCGCGCCGAGGCCGCCGACGGCAAATCTGCGCTGCTCGGCAAGGCGAACACCGCCGGAGCGATGACCAAAATCACCACGTCCGGCAACAACCAGTCGTTGAACGTCACCAACACCAACACCGGAACCCAGGCGCACGGCGTACTTGCCTACACCAAGAACGGATACGGCCTGCTCGGCGAATCGACCGGTAATTCCGGTGGGGTCATCCGTACCCACAACAACGCCAAGTCCGCGCTGGTCGTGCAGAATCTCGGTGGCACCGACACGTCACAGACTCCGGGGATTACCAGTCTTGTCGGGTCGGGTGCGCCGCAGAAGCTGACCAAGGCCGGTTACGGTCATGCGGCGGTGGAGGGTGCCGGTCTTAATGGTGTGATCGGTGTGTCCACTGGTGCTGGCACCGGCGTGCTGGGTCACGCTGACGGGGAAAACCGACACGGTGCCTTCGGCGTGCACGCCAGCGGCATCAATGGTGCGTTGGGTCTCGCCGTCAGCGCCGGAGCCAGCGTTATCAGCCCTGGAAACGCCGGCGCAAACCCGGCGCTCACCGTCAGCCGCCCCGACAACGGGCCCGTTGTCTCCGGCTATGTCGGCCCCCGGCCCGATTACGGCAATATCTATGCCGCAGGTGAATTCGCTGGTCCGAGCGGTGTGATCGGCGCGACAACGGCGCCGGGCGGATACGGAGTCTTTGGCTCGGCTGGCATCACCTCCCACGCGATCGGCGTGTACGCGCTTGCCGGCGTCGGTGCCGGCAATCAGGCGCTGGTCGCCGCCGGACCCAGCAAGCTCGAGGGCGACGTGTCCGTCACTGGCACGCTGTCGAAGTCTGGTGGATCGTTCAAAATCGATCACCCGCAGGACCCGGCGAACAAATACCTGTCGCATTCTTTCGTTGAGTCCCCCGATATGAAGAACGTGTACGACGGTGTTGTCACGGTCAATGCTTCCGGTACGGCGAACGTCGAGCTGCCCGACTGGTTCGAGACGCTCAATCGAGACTTCCGCTATCAGTTGACCGCAATGGATGGTGCGGCGCCGGATCTGCATGTCAGCAAGCGACTCCACGGCAATCGATTCGCCATTGCCGGGGCGAAGCCGGGCCAGGATGTGTCCTGGCAGATCACCGGGATCCGGCAGGACGCCTGGGCAAATGAGAACCGCATCCCGGTCGAGGAAACCAAGCCCAAAGCGGAACGCGGCACGTACCTCTACCCGCACGGATTCGGCAAGCCCGAGGCCGCCGGCCTCGCGGCTAAAGCACGTGAACGGTATCGCTAAACGTCAACGCTCAGCTGCACAGGAAGAACACCAATGCGAACAACACTCCGGACCGCTGGTTACGGCCGCGTCATTGTGGGCCTGCTCGCCCTGGCGACGGTCGTGAGCCTGGCCGCGTGCACGGATTCCGCGACCGGTGGTTGAGCGTCCACCAACAACGCGAGCACATCACCATCGACGGCTCCCTCCGCGGGGAATTCCAAGCCCGCACCAAAGACAGTGTGGGAGAAGACGATCGGTCAGATCCGTCCTGACGGGACGGTCAGCACCAAGACCGCGCTGACGGCCTTCGCAGAGGCAATAGGTCCGGTGCCGGGTGTAACCCCGCCGCCCGGACCGATCGGGCACATCGAGTCAGGCACGATCGCGGTCCGGGCCGTACTCGCGCACTGGGCCGGCCTGACAGACGCCCAGCGGGTGGCGATCAAAACGGACTTGGGTGCACCACCCGTGCACCACTTCACCGGCACCGCGGATACGGCAACTACGGCGGACGACTCGAGCATTCCCTGCGCGACAAAAGACTCCGAGGGAGCGGGCACCTATCGTGCGGCTTTCAACGACATCGTCAACACCCTTGCCGGGCATTTGTGGCCACTCAGCATTCACCAACAGGTGTTCTTCGTTGCAAACTCGACCCGCGTTGCCAGCCCAGATACTGCAGGCTACGCCGTGGGATGCGTCGGCCGGAACAGGGCCATCGATAGAGTTACCGGCTGCACCATTCATATGAATCCTGGCCTGGATGCGAAGACCATCCACAGCACCCTAATTCATGAAATGATGCACTGCTTTATGCTGGACAAGTTTGGCAAGTACCCGTACGAACAGATGCCGTCTTGGTTCGTCGAAGGCGGCGCGACTTGGGCACAAATGGCTCTGGACCCCGATGTTGATACACTTCTCAAGTGGCATAAGTATCTGGACGAGAGCCTGGTCCCGCTGAATCGGATGAGCTACGAAGGTATGGGCATTTTCGTTCATCTGGCCGAGACTGGCACCAACGTTTGGGCAAGTATGGCGCCCATGGGCGACGCCATGAAAGGCGACAAGGGCGCCACTGCCGCCGGCTGGAGCGCGGCGAAACCGACCGATCAGTTTCTAAGCACGTGGGGATCTGGCTATGCACAGGGTCGTTATCCAGGGACTGCATGGTCAAGCGGCAACCAGCAGTTCCAGTATCAGCCTCCTAAAGCACGTACAGCCGAGCTGGGTAACAACAATCCGCCACTGGCTGCGAACACCCTCCCGTTCGCGGCCGGCCTGCTCAAGCTGAATGTCACGGCCGAGGTTGTGCAGGTCACGCCAGATGAGAACACGTACGGACGGATCAGCCTCGGAAACGACTCGGACGCAACCCTCGCCGCGGCGACGGGCGTGAATTACTGCACCCTGACCCAGGACAAATGCCACTGCCCAAAGGATAGCCCGGAATCCGACACCAAATTTGTCCATATGGAGCAGGGCACGGAATGGCTCGGGGTCACCGGCGGTCCCAACCCTGGCACGGCTGACTTGCACGGTCAGACAATGGACGACTTCTGTAAGAACGTCTCGAAACTGGTAGGGACCTGGAAAAGCACTGCCGCGACCGGACTGGTCGATTACACCGGACACAACGAGACCCAAACCGGCGGCGCCGGCGTCATCATGACCATCAACCGCAAAGGCAAC
>Ga0137412_10001264_pt1 | contig 19415 bp, 15 predicted proteins | sample CZODoug2_1_16fun_FD_122160 | JGI IMG/M metagenome (GOLD analysis project Ga0137412, IMG submission 122160) | Vadose zone soil fungal communities from Angelo Coast Range Reserve, California, USA - CZODoug2_1_16fungal (Hybrid Assembly) | ecosystem: Environmental > Terrestrial > Soil > Vadose zone...
TCAAGAATCTCGAGAATGGAATGGCCGTCGGCCAGCGCGTCGCGGCCGAACTCGTACCCGCGTCCCAGGGCGTCTTCCCCACTCCCAGACAAGTAGTCTTGCAATCCCTTAAAATACGGTTCGGCAAGCGCCGGCTGCAGATTGTTCTTCCGATTTTCCACGGCGTCTTTCATTGCCGATTCCCCCCGATGCGTGCAACCAACACTAGCGCATCGTCATTTCCGTTTGCAAACCTGGAGAGAATGACTTGCGCCGTCCGCTGTGACACTTCCGAAGGCGCCTGTTCCAGCGCGAATTCTCCGCGGATTCCATCGCTCGCCAGAAAGAGTGTGTCTCCTGGGAAAACAGGAAGGACGGCCGCTTGGAGCGGAGGAATCTGTCCCCCGATGACTCCGGCGCGGAGAAGCAACTCCTCCTGCGGGGGATTCGAAGAAGATCCGGAACGGCGCAGGACCCCCCGGACGTTGCCCACCCCCAGCCAAGTCATCAGCCCGTGCAAAATGTCGAAAGAGACCAAGCTCATCACCACGCCACGCGTTGAGCGCAGACTTTCATGACATTGGCGGACCAGCGAAATCACAGGCTCCTGGGGCTGCGCCCGGAGAATAGACTCGGCCGCGCTGGCAGCCAAGGCAGCTTCATTGCCGTGTCCAAGGCCATCAATGACCGCAAGAAGAACCCCCCCAGGAAAGAACTGGACCACAGAACGATCGCCCGACTCAGATTGTCCGTTGAGAGGAAGCGAGGCCACCCCCCAATCAAGCACCATTGGACTTACAGTTTCCATTTCTTCACCGTGACTGTCGTCCCTTTCCCTTGCTCGGAGACGATTTCGAAATCATCCATCAATCTGCGCACGCCAGGCAAACCGAGTCCCAAGCTTCCTGAGGTAGAGAACCCATCGCGCATCGCCTGCCGGATGTCTTGAATACCCGGTCCATCATCCCAAGCTACGATCACTATGCCCGGCCGCTCACCGTTCTGCGCGGGCCGGATGCGGATTTCACCACGCCGGGCATACGACACAATATTTCGGGCCAGCTCGGAAATTGCGGTGGCGATCAGGGTGGATTCACCGGGCGAAAATTCCAGCTTAACGGCGAGTGCGCGTCCTTGCTGCCGCGCACCTACAATGTCTTGATCCATTGTGATCAATACTCGAATTTCTTCCACCAGGATGTCACCCACGGCCGGGTTCGCGGCTTTCTCGGGAAGTAGCCGACTTGCCCTTCTGATTCAAATATTCAAGCCCTTCATCCAGATCCAAGGCGGTTGCTACCCCTTCCATGGTCAATCCGAGCTGCACCATGGCGAAGGCCACTTCGGGTTGTATACCCACGATCACGGTTTCGGCCCCGCGTAGCCGTATCATTTGCGCAATCTCGCGAATCGTCCGCGAGGCAAACGAATCCATCACATCCAGGTCCGTGACGTCTAGAATCACACCCTGAGAACGTGAACGAACTACGTATTGAATGAGGGCCGAGCGAAATTGAAGAAGATCGGCGTCGCTCAAAGCCGCTTGTACGGTGGCAATCAGGAAGCTTCCCTGTTTGAGAATAGGTACTTCCATGCACCCCCCGTCGTTACCTTAGCTTGGCTCGGCCAATTGAACGACCTTATAGCCAAGCAGACGTTCTGCCTGTTCGATACCGCCCTGGAGGTCACCAACCGTATTCATTTTACCGAGGTCCACACCGATGTTGACCAGGGTCTGAGCGATTTCCGGGGAAAGGCCGGTAACGATAGAACTCGCACCCAGCAACCGTGAGGCCTCCACCGTTTGCACGAGGTGGTTGGCGACTGTAGCGTCCATCGCCGCCACACCAGTAATGTCGATCACGACAACTTTCGCACGGTTGGTGCGAATTCCGCGGAGGAGCTGTTCGGTCAATTGCCGGGCGCGCTGTGGGTCGATCACACCGATGATGGGTAGAATAAGCAGCCGCTCACGCACCTGCAAGACGGGAGTGGACAACTCGCGGATGGCCTCCTGTTGTTGGCGGATGACCCGCTCGCGCTCTTGGACGAAGCCGACGGCTACGGTGTTGGCGATCCGGTTGGCCGCGGGTTCGTAGGCGTCCAAGATGCGGTTGAGTTTCTCAAAGTCAGCCTGGTACTTCGCGAATAGAGAACGCGCGAGGACGTCGCGCAGCAGCAGCACGATGCCGACGACTTCATGCGTTTCGACGCCCCGGGGGATGATGCGCTCAGAGAGGTTGCGGGCATAGGTCTGCAGGGCCTCGAAGGTTCCCGTCTGCAACACTTCCACGTAACTGTCATAGACCGAAGTTGCTTCGGCGAAAATCTCTTCTTTGGTCATGGCCGTGAGCAATTGGGCTTCGCTGATCCGGCTCACCCAATCTTCGCGGAGCTGTGTCCGGTGTTGGCGCAAGTGCCCGACCAGCTCGCGGAGAAGTAGCGAGGTCGGTTCGCTCCTCTGGATAGGCTCCGCGACTGGGTTCTGCGAGGTAGCTTCTGACCCACCGTCGTTTTTCCACGCCATTTGAGGTTTCTCCTTCCCATCTACAGGCTAACCTGTGTCAGGTTTTCACTGCATATGGTACCCGAGTATGACCTGAACAGTCAGCCCCACAATCAGGTGAATCCTTGAATTACCCGGCAGGTATCCTCTGTATCGGTGAACGTCGAAATCCTCATCAGGCAGTCGATGTGCCAAGCGAATCTATGCGCTTCATTACTCCTCGCCAAAATCATTGCGGGCTGTGTTATCAATAACTTGACGCTACTCGCCGGGCTCGTGATTTGGCATAATTGCTATTCTTGTTTCACCTCCTCCGGTTGATCTCCGGCCTTGCTCACCGTTTGCTTCGTTGCCGTCGCGATCTTCTCTTGAAAAACCGTGTCCTCAGGCAGCAACTATTGGTCCTCATGAGGAGTCACTTCACACCGATGGTGCCCGCGATCGACAAGGTGTTCTGGGTTTTGACTCGTCGGATCTGGTCTGGCTGGATGCCGTCCCTCATCCTGGTGAGCACGGAGACCATCGATCGGTGGCACCGCGCAGCCGTCCAAAGCATCCTTCGCTAACGAATTGCACCGTTTCAGCCAAAACCGGTTCGCGCCAGTCAGGCTGCGGCCTCGGTCTCCAATCCCTCGACGCAAACCGGCATCGATCACGCTTCGCGAGCACAAATCAGGCCTCGAACTGTCTCATTTCGTTACCGGATACCATTATGACGACCAACAGGGCTAATCTGAATGGCTAAACGCTACGCATTCGAGACTTGTCCCTGCATCAATTGGAGTAACCACCGGATTGTTCGCTACTCCGGCGTTGATTACTATGGCCGCGCGATTGGAGACGATCCACGGCCCTTGCGCTAAGGTTCCCGAAGGATGGGGCTCAAAGGGCGGTAGCTTGGATCGGTTAGGTTTGCGAGACCTGACATGGCCACTCCCAGCCCAATTGGAGACAGGCGTGGAAACCGGAGATACCAGGTATTCGTGGTATGCGCTGCGGACCAAAAGTCGATACGAAAATACCGTCGCATCACATCTGTTCGCTAGGGGTTACGAGTCCTTTCTGCCCCTGTACAAGTGCCGACGGCGGTGGTCTGACCGGTCTAAAGAAATCGAGCTCCCCCTTTTCCCCGGATACGTGTTCTGCCAATTTAACTCACTTGATCGGTTTCCAATTCTTTCGATCCCTGGGGTCGTTCATGTGGTTGGAGTCGGCCGAACTCCGGTCTCCATTGACGAAAGCGAAATTGCCGCCATCCAAGCCGCTGTTAAATCGGGATTACACAGACAACCTTGTCCGTTCCTAGAGATCGGAGATAGGGTGAGAATTGAGAATGGCCCTCTTTGTGGCGTAGAGGGAATCTTGTTGGGTTTCAGAGGAAATCAGCGCCTGGTGTTGTCTGTAACACTCTTGCAGCGATCGGTCGCGGTTCAAGTTGATGAAGCATGGGTACAGCCCATGGTGCAGCACCAGGCGCGCGGTGGCCCATTGAACACTCAACGAGTTTCGTAGCAGCCCATTGCCTAAACCACACTTGCCATTCCCACAAGAGACAGAGGAGAGTGCGGGCTTGGCTTCCCTCAAAAATCCCAGTCTGAATCAGATGGCCATTCTCAAGGACATCCAAAGAACTCAATTTGGGATTCTTGTGCGAAACCCATATCAAATGCCCCGAATGCGGAATCTATCCAGCTCCGGGTTTTCTACTTTCAGTGCCATGAATCGCGTTTCAACGCGTGCCTGCAAGACATCGATGGCCAACGAGCTATGGATAGGCCTGTGGCTGATCAGCGGTCGATTTTCTGAATTGCCCTAACAAAGACGAGAAATGATGCAACTCCTTATGTTTGGCGTCGCGCTTCTAGCATCAGCGACATTTACGCGCTGGGTCCGTGATTATTCCATCGCTCGTGGGTGGACCTCCACTCCCAGCTTGGATCGTCATGTTCATACTCGTCCGATACCGCGGCTGGGCGGAGTTGCCATTTTCCTGACACTCTGGTGCATGGTGCTGCTGGCACATTGGCTGCCAGGGCATTTCGGCACGAACGAATTTATCTTTCCGCATTTAACTATTAAGATTCTGGGCCCGGCGACCATTATTTTCCTGCTTGGGTTGGCCGACGATTTTTGTGGAGTGAACGCGTACGTGAAGTTTGCGGTGGAGGCGGGTGCCGCGGTACTTCTATTCTGCAATGGCTTTGGAATATCCCATTTGTCGCTTCTGGCGGGTCACCCTCATTTAGGATGGCTAGTCGGACTTCCGCTAACAATTCTTTGGGTTCTATGGATCACCAATGCCTTCAATTTGATTGATGGCCTTGACGGGCTCGCGGCGGGATCCGCTCTGTTCTCAACCCTGGTGAATTGTGTGTTGGCGGTATTATTTCACAATGAAGGGATTCTCATTCTGACACTAGTTCTGGCGGGCGCAATTGCCGGATTTCTCCGGTATAATTTCAATCCCGCGTCGATTTTCCTTGGTGATTGCGGCAGTCTGCTGATCGGGTTCCTGCTCAGCGCCGTCGCCCTCGCCGGATCACAAAAAGCTCCGACCGTGATAGCCGTTGCGATCCCCATCGTTTCTCTCGGGTTCCCGATTTTGGATGTCGCCGTTGCGATACTCCGGCGATTTTTGAGCTGCAAACGGATATTTGGCGCAGACCGTGAGCACATTCACCACAAGTTACTCGGCCGGGGCATATCCCATAGAAAGGCCGTCCTGGTGCTTTATGCAGTAAGCGCCTGCTTTGGTCTATTAAGTCTTTTCCTTCTGCACCCGGCGAGTACCGCGGTCGCGACAGTTCTGACGGTAGTCGGGATTGGTGTCTGGATTGGTATCCAGCAATTGGGCTATCACGAATTCCTGGAACTGGGCCACATGGCCAGCCGCACCTTAAATCAACGTCACGTGATCGCCAATGACGTAAGCATTCGACGGGCCGCCGAAGCTCTGGAGTCATGCGCGAGCCTCGCACAATTCTGCCAAATCTTGCACCAGTGCCTTGAACCGATCGGATTTGATGGTTTCGGCGTGTATTTATCGTCAGAAGTGCCGGTCGAGGTTGAGCGTAATCCATTCAACTACGCCAGCCGGCCCAACCTTCAATTTTTTTGGGATCGGTTACTAACATCATCAGAAATAAATTGGAATTTGACCTTCAACCTGATGAAAAGCAACGGCAAGCGGCTGGGCGGTTTCGCTCTGTATCGAAAGAACTCGGCATCTCCTCTTTGGATGGATCTCGATGTCTTTACGACAACTGGATTCTCCAGCGCAGTGGCAGCCAGGCTGGAGAAAATGCAGGATTCCTGGTTTGGTAAGACGCAAAAAGAAAGGGCTCAGCGACCTGCATTCGAGACGCCCGGTCCAGTGGTAGCTTCCGGGGCACGTCAGTCCCTGGCAGTTCCAAGTTCCGGCTAGGCCCCAAAATCTATTGTTCGTTACAGCAAATGAGGAGCACCCGTCATGAACATGCAACGCAGAGCGAGGAGATCGCCGAACTGGCCGCGGACCACTCGATTCGGCATGGCTGGTGTGGCCGACTCCCAAGTGGAATCGCGCGTGGTTAATAAAATGACGATCATTACGAGAGTTGTTGCGTGCGTCGTCGCAGTTTTCTTTTTGGTCGTGAGTGCCGCCGGGCAAGTTCCCTCGGTGCCCGAGTCGGACCAACCAAAGCCGAAGTGCGACAACCAGATTCATTCCATTTACCTGCTGGGACCTGATGACCAGCTCGAAATTTCCGGGCCTGAATTGAACGATGTCGCCAATAAGCCAATCCGCATTGAGGGCGTTCGCGACATTCAAGTGCCGTTAGTAGGACGTGTCCATGTAGCCGGGCTGACCGTGCAGCAGGCCGAGCAAGAGATCAACAAAGCTCTGAGCAAGTACATTCGTGATCCACAGGTTGTTGTAAGCGTCGCGGAAATGCGCAGTCAGCCAGTCTCGATCCTGGGCGCAGTAAACACACCAGGTGTTCACCAGGTGCAGGGGCACAAGACATTGTTAGAGATGCTAGCGCTAGCCGGCGGGATGCGCCCGGACGCCGGGTACAGCATCCGTATCACCCGGGAACTGGAGTGGGGTTGTATCCCCTTGCCAAAAGTGGAGCCTGACGCTTCGGGTCGCTTCAGCGTGGCCGAAGTCAACTTGAAAAAAATCATGGAGGCCAAAAACCCCGAAGAGAACATACAGATTTATCCGCATGATGTGATCTCCGTTCCGAAAGCCGAGTTTGTGTATGTGATCGGTGACGTGAAGCGTTCGGGCGGCTTCGTTCTTGGCGAAAACGAGTCCATGTCCGTTCTTCAAGTGCTTTCGCTCGCTGAGGGGCTCAACACAACAGCTGATGCTCGGCATGCCAGGATCCTCCGGCCGGTGCACGGCAGCGATCAACGTGAAGAGCTGCCCGTCGACGTGAAGGGAGTTCTCGCCGGAAAGAAAACAGAGATTACACTTCGGGGTGACGATATTTTGTTCGTCCCCGGTAGCACGGGCAAGAAAGCAAGCCTGCGCGCCCTTGAGGCCGCGATTCAGACGGGTACAGGGTTGGCCATCTGGCGCATGCCCTGAGGCTACCCCAAAGGACACAGAATGGAATCTTCCAACTTTTCTCTCGAGAAAACTGACCGAAGCTCGACCGAACTTGGCCCTGAAGCGGAACAGCGCCTCTCGAAATACAGGTTCGTGGAGTCGCCTTCGGCGGAGACTGCTGCGGCGCCGGGCTACGATAGTCTCTTGGACTACTGGCAGATGTTGATCCGCCACAGGAGGACACTGCTAGGTTTTGTTCTTGTGGGGCTGCTCGGAGCACTCGTGATCAGCGTGTTGCAGACACGGATTTATCGTGCCAGGACTTCGCTCGAGATCCAGGATTTCAATGCCAACCTCCTGGACATAAAGGGCGTAGATGCTAGCGACTCCACCGGGAGCTACATCACGCCTGAGTCGTATATGGAGACACAGGTCAAAATTCTGCAGAGCGAATCCGTCCTCGGGCGCGTGATCGACAAATTAAACCTCCACGCAGAGCGGCCCGCATCCAGCTGGCGGATCTCCAAATTGTGGAAATCGTCTCACGTACCGGAAAGGGAGGAATTGATCCGTCAGGCAGAGCGCAATCTGACCGTGCGCACCTCCGGAAATTCGCGCTTGCTGGAGGTACTGTATGAGTCATCGAATCCCGAGGTTGCCGCAGACTTCGCGAATACGCTGGTCAGCGAATTCATCGAACAAAGCCAAGAGATGCGCTGGAAGTCCACCCAGCGCACTGCCGAATGGTTGACCAGCCACCTGGACGAGATGAAGACCAAGCTGGAACAGTCGGAGGGGCAGCTCCAAGATTACGTGCGCACTTCCGGGCTAACAGTAACCTCGGATAAGCAGAACTTGGCGGAGAGTGGGCTCAAACAATTACAAGACGAGCTCTCCAAGGCCCAGGCCGACCGCATCGCCAGCCAGGCGAAATTCGAAGAGGCGAAGAACAAGCCAGCGGACTCTGTACCGGAAATCTCCGATGACCCGACCATGCGTGAGTACCGCCAGAGGATGACTGAATTGCAGCGGCAGTACGCCGAACTCAGCGCAACGCTGACGCCGGAGCATTACAAAGTGCAGCGCGTGCAAGCGCAGATCGCCGAACTGCAGTCCAACATGCTGCAGGAACGCTCCAACATCCAGCGCCGCATCGGCAACGAATACTCAGCCGCGCTCCGTCGGGAAAAATTACTGACCCAGGCCGACGCCGAGCAGGAGAAGGTCGTGGCGGATCAATCCAGTAAGACGATCCACTACGACACCTTGAAGCGCGAGGTGGATTCGACCCGCCAGATCTACGAAGCAATGCTGCAAAGGGTCAAGCAAGCCGGCTTGGCCACCGCCATGCGCGCCAGCAATGTCCTGGTCGTTGACCCCGCCAAACCGCCGCTACTCCCCTACAGACCGAGCATACCCATCAACTCGGCGATTGGCCTGTTCAGCGGCGTGTTCCTCGGTTTTGGATTCGTGCTGCTCCGGGAACGTGTTGACCGCAGGATAAGCGCTCCCGGCGACTCACAGACCTATTTAGAATTACCGGAACTGGGCGTTATACCTTTGGATGAGGCCGTTATCTCCCGGCAAATCGGTAACGGTTCGGAGCTGCATCGTTCCCCGGCCCTTCACCCTGGGAGCGCATCGAGGCCCCCGCTAGGTGATTGTCCCGAACTGGCCACCTGGAAGCGCAAGCCATCTTTGGTGGCTGAATGCGCCCGCACCACACTGACTTCCATTCTTTTGCCTACCCAGGATGGAGACCATCCTCAGGTTGTTGTTCTCACAAGTCCATGCCCTGGCGACGGCAAGACGACTGTCGCTTGTAATCTCAGTATCGCGATGACAGAGATCGGCCGCAAGGTGCTGATGATTGACGGCGATCTTCGCAAGCCGAGACTGCATAAGGTTTTTAGCGTGGCGAACAGCTGGGGTCTGAGTGACGTGCTGTGGGCAGAAACCCCGATTGAAACAGTTCCTATCTCGCACCTTGTTAGCGAGACCGAAGTCTCCGGTCTTTGTCTGCTGCCTGCGGGGAGTTGCGGCGGAACCCCCACGAATCTCTTTTATTCTCCCCGCATGACGAGGCTCTTGAAGCGTCTGCGGAAAGAATTTGACATGATTATGATTGACGCGCCCCCCATGATCCATCTCGCGGATGCGCGCGTCCTGGGCCGCCTCGCGGACGGCGTGATTTTGGTGGTCCGCGCCGGGCAAACTACAACCGAAAGCGCGTTATTCGCCAGTCAGCGATTCGCCGAAGACGGTACGCGCGTGATGGGCACCGTTCTAAACAGCTGGGATCCATCGTCCGGCCGGCATTACGGCTACGAAAGTTACGGCGACTACAAGGCTGGGCCGGACAGTGGGTCAAACCAGTGAACTCCGCGCCTGGGCCGGCAGTCCCCCAAGACAGCGGGAATTGCCCCGCACTGATTGCACTGGTTGATGAACAGAATCTGTCATTTTTGCGGCAGCGTTGGAGGTCCGTCGCTCGTCAAGAAGAAATTCTTGACCAGGCTCAGCGGCGTGCCAGCACATAGGAGACCTTACTTTTCAATATGCTGTTTGACTCGCCCGCGTATTTTATTTTTCTGATCCCCGTTGTGCTGTTGTATTGGCGCTTGAATCGCGGCGAGCAAAACGTTTTTCTGCTGCTTGCGAGCTACTTCTTTTACGGCTGGTGGGATTGGCGCTTCCTGGCGCTCATGATCGGCAGCACAACGATAGATTTTCTGATTGCGCAGAAAATCACGCCTAGCCGCTCCGACACGAACCGCAAGAAGTGGTTCATTTTCTCGTTGGTATTGAATTTTTCCATTCTTGGAATATTCAAATACTTTAATTTCTTCGCGGACTCCTTTTCCGTCACCCTAAATACATTGGGCATTCACCATTTTCCTCTGCCCCTCCTTCGTATCCTTCTTCCACCGGGCATTTCCTTCTACACCTTCCAGGAAGTCGCCTACATTGTGGACGTCTATAAGGGGAGACTCGAACCCGCGAAGTCGTTTGTCGAATACGGCTTATTCGTCAGCCTTTTCCCGCACCTGATCGCCGGGCCGATTCAAAGACCGGGGCACCTGCTTCCCCAAGTTCAGAAAGACCGCACCTTCGATGCGGACCGTTTTTTCGATGGTCTGATGCTGATTTTTTCGGGGCTATTGCGCAAGTGCGTAGTCGCGGACAATTGCGCTCTACTGGCGAATGCGGCCTTTGGCGGCCAATTCGGAAAGCCGAACTTCTGGGTGGTTCTGATCGGGACATATGCGTTTGCGTGGCAAGTGTACGGAGATTTCAGCGGGTATAGCGATATCGCACGCGGCAGCGCTCAATTGATGGGCTTCCATTTCATGGTCAATTTCCGGCAGCCATTTCTAGCGCAGCGGCTCCAAGATTTCTGGCGGCGCTGGCACATTAGTTTGAGCACCTGGCTTCGCGATTACCTGTACATACCTTTGGGTGGCAGCGCCGGCGGGGAATGGAAAACCTCCATGAACCTTCTAACGACCATGATCCTGGCGGGGCTTTGGCATGGCGCAAACTGGACATTCGTCATCTTTGGTGCGATTCATGGCGTCGTTTTGGGTGTCGAACGTCGCCTTTTTCCTGTCCCAGTGAAGCCCGATGATGCAGCTCGGCTCCAACCCTTTACCGGTCTTCTCTCACTCTGGGGAAAACGGGTCTTAACCTTTAACGTTTTTTGCTTGAGTTTAGCCTTCTTTCGGGCAGAGTCGCTCAGTTCGGCGGTACAGTTTCTGGGTGGACTGTCTAATTTCGCCTGGCGGAGCGAGTACGCCTCGGCGTTCTTCATGCTGTGCCTTTTCTCTGTTCCCTTGTTCGTTGTGGACTTGTTGATGGAAGGTAGCAACCAGGAATACCCGTTTGCGAATGCTTCCTACGCGTTTCGGACAGGATTTGCGACTCTCTCTCTCATTGCATTAGCCCTTTTTTCGGGGAGCAATCTCAATGCCTTTGTCTATTTCCGATTCTAAGGCTACAGCCCTGACCTACGCGAAGGTCCTGGCCGGGATCTGCGCGATCCTCATGATTGCCATCGAGATTTCCGCCATTTATCTGCTCAAGCATGATTCGCTCACCTATGCTCGCGTTTCTCGCCAATATGATGAAGCCGTTAAGACGCGCCCCGCTGGACCTGGCGAACCTCCATGCGTGCTGATGGTCGGCAATTCGTTACTCTTGCAAGGAGTCAAATTGGATCGCTTGCAGGCGCTGACTTCCGCCAGTATGCGTATCTATCCCGTCTTCCTGGAGGCGACCGGATATTATGATTGGCTGTACGGACTGCGGCGGCTGTTCCGTCAAGGGGCAAGGCCGCAAGTGGTGGTGGTCGGTGTCGGCGTGAATTACTTTCTCGAGAACGGTGTGCGCCAGGATTATGCGCCCATGTTGTTCTTTGATGCCCGAGACACCCTCGCCGTAGCTTCAGATTTACAACTAGATCGCACTGCAACAAGCAATCTCTTGCTGGCGCATTCGAGCACCTTCTGGGATACGCGCAGCGCCATTCGAACGCAAATTCTTCGCCGCGTGGTGCCCCATATTGAAGAGCTTTTCTTGCTTGTAAATCCAAGGCCAGCCGCTCCGGAAGGCCGGGAGTTTGAAGAGATTGCGATTCCCCGTTTGCGAAGGCTTCGTGAGCTATGTGAAGCACACGGCGCCAAACTGATTCTTCTGGTCCCTCCGACTCTATCTTCCGAGACTGCGGTCAACCAAATGGCCTATGCTGCGCACACGGCCGGAGTGGAAATATCGGTTCCGATTGATCCAACAGCGCTTTCGGCAAAGTTTTACCAGCGGGACGGAATGCATCTCAATCCCGAGGGCGCGGTGCTTTTCACATCAGCACTTGCAAAGGATCTTCCCGGGAGGGTCGTGACGAACGACACGCTAGCCTCTCGATGAAGACCCGCACCTCAAACCGTCACTTTGCAGATCGCCGACCATGAGCGCTGATCTCCCAACCGTGTTCGCCGTGCAACAAGGCAAACGTCCTTCATTGTGCGCTGATTTCAGCTGGATGTTCGTGGGGAATTCCATTTATGCGGGTGGCCAGTTTGCGATGCTGGTGCTGCTGGCCAAGCTGGTTCGGCCAGAACTGGTGGGACAGTACGCTTTGGGTCTCGCCGTGGTATATCCCGTGATGATGTTCACGAACCTGCAACTGCGGGCGGTTATGACTTCCGGCGCTCGCCGGCAGACAGATTTTGGCCATTACCTCAGCCTCCGTCTGCTGACGACGTCGCTGGCACTCGTGATTATCTTCGCCATCACCCAAGTCCTAAGGTATGGCTGGGAACTGACGGTGGTGGTTCTGATGGTGGGTGTAGCCTATGCCATTGAAACCATCAGCGATGTCTATTACGCGCGGCTGCAACTGCACGACAGAATGGATGGGATCTCGAAATCATTGATTGCCAGGGCGCTGCTTTCCACGGTTGGACTGGCAGTGGCAACTTATGTTAGCGGAAGTTTAATATGGGGACTCGCAGGTGTCGTGTTGGCGCGGGCAATCGTCCTGATCGGTTATGACATTTGCGAGCGTACGCATGGCCTGGGTGAACAGTCCAAATGGTTCTCCCCAAATAAGGCGCTGACACCGCGCTTTGATCTGCGGGCGCACCGTGAATTGCTGTGGACCAGTCTCCCTCTCGGAATCGTAGTGCTCTTAACTTCTTTATATTCCACCGTCCCTGCCTATTTCATCAAGCATTCGCTTGGGGAAAGGGACCTGGGTATCTTCACAGCGATCGGATTCATGATTTCAATAGGAAACATGGCCGTGGTGTCGCTTGGGCAGTCGGCCTTCACCCGACTTGCCAGATCTTTTGCGGCAGGCAACCTCGCAGCGTACAGTTCGCTCCTCGCCAAGCTCCTCGCCTTTGGGGTGACACTTGGCGTGTGCGGAATGGTTGTTTCCAAAGTGGCGGGACGCGAGATTCTTACCATACTGTTCCGGCCCGAATATGCCGAGCGAGCAGAACTTCTTCCCTGGATCATGGCGGCCGGAGGTGTCTTGTTTATGGCCCAGTTTTTGGGATTCGGGATGACTGCGGCCGGTTATTACAATTCGCAGGTCATTCTGAATATTTTGGCAAACCTAAGCCTTTTCGCGGGCTGCTATTGGCTGGTTTCGCGGCAGGGGCTCCTGGGCGCAATCTTCGGGATGTTGATCGCCGCGATCGTGCAGCTTACCGGGAGCGCCCTGGTTCTATTCATAGGAATGCGAATTCGCACCCAAGTATGCGCCGATAGAACTGAAACAGCATGACGCTGTCCGAACAAACCGGTTTCACCGGAACGAACTCCAGCATCCAATGACTAGAATTCCAATCCCTTTTTTACTTTCTTTCGCCGAATGCGACTGGGTCTGTTTGATTCTGCCACCGACAGTTAAGGCCCTATGAGGAAAATTGGGAGAGCTGGCTTGCTTGACCAAGCAAATAGAAGAGTTGCCCGCTCCCTCGCCGGAGGAGAAGAGCTTTCCGGTTTGGGCAAGCTTGCGTTCGCTTCCCTTTGGCTCTTGGTGTTCGCTATGTCATGGGAAGACGCGATCACGATCGCCAATTTTGGTACGAGCGCACGCTTGATCGGGATGCTCGGTGGAGTTCTTGGTTTGTTGGCCATCATCGAAAGTGGAAGAGTCAGGCGGCCAGCGCCCGGCCACATCCTAATGGCTCTATTTGTCTTGTTGGCAGGTGGAAGTTACTTATGGAGTCTTTATCCCGAGGGAACTGTGACACAAACTGTCACCTACATTCAGCTCTTCATGATGGTGTGGTTGATATGGCAGCTCGCCTCTCGGGATCGAGAACAGACGCGGCTGATGCAGGCCTACGTCCTGGGAACATTCGTCTCGGGAATTGACACTGTCTACTTATTTATTATTCACCAGGAGTCCGTTTATCAACGGTACGCCGGCGCGCGGTTAGATGCCAATGACCTGGGGCTATTAATGGCCTTGAGTATTCCCTTTTCATACTATCTGCTCATTCAGAGCAAAGGAATGATCGCTTGGGTCTACAGACTGCAACTTGTTTTGGCGGGAACGACAGTGTTGCTGACTGCCTCAAGGGGGGCAGCATTGGCAAGCGTTTTCGCCCTTGCGATCGTGCCCTTGACTCATGCGCGGTTGACAGCGCGTCAGAGAATCGCCATCCTGTTGACAGTTTCATTGCTCGTCTGCGGCGCTCTAGTCTTCGTACCCTCGACTTCATGGGAACGCTTATCCACGATTCCCCTCGAATTCTCACAGGGCACGTTCACCGGACGTACGGTCATCTGGACAGCGGCTTGGGAGCTTTTCCGCACGCATCCTTTCCTGGGTGTGGGAGCGAACGCGTTCCGGCTTACTGTTAGCCGCATTTTGGCTGAACCGATTCGCGCCGATGAATCTGGAACGCCTCAGGCGCCCGCTGCGCACAATACTTTTCTGTCCGTCCTCGTAGAGCAAGGCGTGATCGGTTTTGCACTTTTTTGCGCCTTGCTAGGTTTCCTAGCGCTGTCACTCAGGCGGTTGCCTCCTTTTCCGCAGAAACTGTGGGTTGTATTTTTGGGGGTTTGGGTAGTAGGAGTATCCAGCTTAACTTGGGAAATGCGGAAACCGACTTGGTTCTTCTTCGGTCTGTTAATGGCGCAATGCGGCAGCATGGCCCGGACGCAGCAAACGCAGAGCCGTGCACCCGCTGTTGCTGAAGTTCAATTATCCCTTTTACGCACATCTTGAGAATCGTCTCCTCGTCTCGGGACCTCGAACGTAGTCCTGATGTCGTGGACGCGGGTGTGGTGAGCGAAATTCCGCTGCCGACCGGCGAGCTGAGATCATGAAAAAGATCAAAGTTGTCCATATTGTTCCGACGCTGAGCCCGGGTGGCGCCGAGCGCGTGGCCGTCCATATCGTGACGAGGTTGAACCGTCAGCGGTATGAAACGGTAGTCGTTTCGCTAAGCGGGCGGTTGGAATGCGATCTCGACCGCTTGCTCGAGGAAGCTGGGGTAGAAGTTCGATACCTGGGCAAAACGCCGGGATTCGATTACCGCATGTACTCACGATTACATCGTGTTCTCAGGGATTCCGAGCCAGATATTGTCCACACCCACATCCAGGTGCTTCGCTATGCGTTACCATCCATGCTGCTCCTCAAGCACGCTTCACTATTGCATACCGTCCACAACATGGCGGAACGGGAGGTTGAACCCAGGGCGCGCTGGATTCAACGCTATGCATTCAACCACGGCGTTGTCCCCGTACCCGTTGCAGAAAAGGTAGCCGCTAGCCTAACGCGCCTTTATGGGATTCAACAATCCCACGTGATCCCGAACTGTATTCCAGTGGATCGCTATGCTTGTCCGCAGACCCCGCGGAGAGAGTGGCGTGCAAGAGAAGGCTTCGCAGACCGTCATGTTCTGTTCGTCTGCGTGGCACGTTTCGCTGGACAGAAGAACCACGCGCTGCTCCTGAGAGCCTTCGCCCAAGGTCCCGCTTCCAATCCCAACGCGCATTTGGTCCTGGTGGGAGATGGCGTGTTGCGGGAACAGCTAGAAGACCAAGCAAAGGACCTCGGCTTAGGAAGTCAAGTGCGTTTCCTCGGATTGCGGGCCGATATTCCAGACGTGTTAGGCGCAATGGATGTTTTCGTGCTGAGCTCAGACTGGGAGGGCAACCCGCTCTCTGTGATCGAGGCTATGGCCTCCGGTCTGCCCGTCGTTAGCACCGCTGTGGGTGGCGTGCCAGACCTCTTCGAAATTGGAAAAGAGGGCCTCATCGTGCGGCCGGGAGATGTTCAGGGTCTCTCCAACTCCATGGCATATCTCTTAGAAAATCGAGAAGCGAGACTGTCAATGGGGATGGCCGCCGCGCAGCGGGCAAGAGAAAACTACGACGTGTCGACGATGGTCCAGGCATACGAAGAACTGTACGAGGACGTCGTAAATCTTTCGCATACCCGGAACACAGAAAGCGTGCTCCGGAAATCTCCCATTCCGCTCTAAGAGGGGTGACGAGCACGAATCAGTGAACCGACTCCCTATGCGACGATCACCCGTCGATGAGTGAAGTTTCTATAGTTCTATGATCAAAGTCATGCACGTCATCACGACCCTCGGCCCAGCCGGCGCCGAAACCATGCTCTGCCGAATCGCTTCCGGCATGGATGGCACGCGGTTTGAAAATGAAATTGTTTCGCTTACCGGCGTGTTAGATCTGGCGGAGAGCATGGAGGCAATCGGTGTGCGCGTACGCACCCTCGGCATGAATAAGAATGCGCCGAACCCTTTGCGGGTGATGCGCCTCGCGCGATGGATCCGAGAGTCGAAACCAGACATTATTCAAACCTGGATGTATCACGCGAACCTGGTCGGGGCTCTTGCGGCACGCCTGGCGGGTGATGTGCCTGTGGTTTGGGGCATCCACCATACCGTGCTTGACCCTCGCATTGACAAGCGTCGCACCATGTTAGTCAGTCGCGCCTGCGCGTATCTATCGCGAAAAATCCCCACCCGGATTGTATGTTGCTCAGAGGCGTCGCAGCGTATTCACAAAAAACTTGGCTACCCCGACGAAAAACTGGAGGTTGTCCCCAACGGCTTCGATCTGGAGGAAATCAAACCCGACCCTGCCGCCCGCGCGTCGGTGCGTGCGGAACTGAGCATCCCGGCAGATGCAGTTGTAATTGGAATAGCAGCCCGCTTCCATCCCTACAAGGATCATCACAACTTCATTCGGGCAGCCGCGCGGCTACGCAGGCAAATGCCCGAGATTCATTTTGTACTCTGCGGCCTTGACATCACCTGGCAAAACTCACAGTTGGCGCGATGGATCGAAGCGGCGGGCATTCGTGACCGTTGTCAACTTTTAGGAGTACGTCGAGATATGTCGCGCCTCTTTGCCGGAATGGACATTGCTACTACTGCTTCTCTTAGTGAGGCCTTTCCCATCGCCGTCGGTGAAGCCATGGCCTGCGAAACGCCCTGCGTCGTGACCGACGTGGGGGATTCTGCGTTGATCGTTGGGGAGACCGGTCTGGTAGTCCCGCCCGGAGATCCACAGGCGCTGGCCGAAGCATGGCGGAAGCTCATACAAGCCGGACCCGGAGTACGGCGCCACCTCGGAATGGCCGCCAGGCGTCGCGTGCAACGCCATTTTGCACTGCCAGTGATTGTGGAGCGCTATCAGGCCATCTACGCGAGGGTGGCTGCCGAACCACTACAGCGTGTGCCTTCCCCGGACCTCTCACAATGTGCCCGGTAGATGCACCAGTTTAAGGATGTTCGGCTTCTGCTGAAAATTATGAGTGCGCCTGATTCTTTTCCTTCAACTGATCGCGGTAAGCACAGCGAGGGCAGCGGACGTCAACACCAGCGCGGATCATTCCATCAACGTTCTCAATCCATGGGAAAAGGCAGCGCCGCGCCCAAAGTAGCGAGCGAGAGGCGCACAGGCCACTAGCCGAGCACAAGAAATGCCAGACCACACAAACATGAGTGTGAATTCGGAGCGATCGCGCCTGGTCAATGTGGTGAATTCGTCGATCGCGGTTGGCTTTCTGCAAGGTCAGTTGCAGTATTTTCAGGATAGAGGTTTTGATGTGACGGTTCTCTGTCCGGAGCGCCGCAAGGGCGAGTGGGAAGTGGCCCAACCCCAGGGCGTTCCGATCATTGATGTGCCCATGGACCGTGAGATCGCTCCCCCACGAGATCTTCTATCCCTGTGGCGCTTGTGGCGCATCATGCGCACGCTTCGCCCCACAGTCACCAATGTCGGGACCCCCAAGGCAGGGTTGCTAGGAGGTTTTGCTGCGTGGCTGAACCGCGTCCCTTGCCGGTTCTACACCCTGCACGGTTTGCGGTTCGAGACCTCCAGGGGGATCAGGCGCCGACTTCTCATCTATGCCGAGCGCCTAGCTTGTCGTTTTGCCCATCGCGTCGTATGCGTCAGCCAGAGCGTCCGCGAGAAGGCGATTGCTTTCGGACTCACAAGTCTGGACCGGACGGTGGTTTTCGGGTCTGGGAGTTGCAATGGCGTGGATGCTTCGCGTTTCACGGCCACGCCGGAGAGGATGAGGCGAGCGGCCGGGTTGCGATATCAGTTCGGAATCCCGGCGCAAGCGCCTGTTTTGCTATTTGTTGGGCGTCTGACCGGTGACAAAGGCATTCCCGAGCTGGTGCAAGCCTTCCTGAAACTCGGTAATCAATTCCCCGATCTCCATCTGCTCCTGGCGGGATGCTTCGAGGACGAAGATCCCCTTCCCGTCGATACTCGAAAAAGTCTGGAGACCCACCCACGTGTGGTTTTCGCGGGGCCAGTGCAGGACATCGCCACTTACTATGCGATTGCCGATGTCGTGGTGCTACCGAGCCACCGGGAAGGTCTACCCACTGTCATTCTGGAGGCACAGGCCGCTGGCAAGCCGGTGGTAGGAGCGTCGGTGACTGGAATCGTCGATGTCGTGGTGGACGGCGAGACCGGCCTACTTTTCCCTGTGGGCGATGTACCAGCGCTTATTGAAACGTTGGCAAGACTTATCACCGACAAAACTTTGGCCAGTAAACTGGGACGCGCCGGCCAGGACCAAGTCAAACGCAACTTCCAACAAGAGCAGGTCTGGGAAGCGCTCCACCGAGAGTATCTCGGAGTTTTGCGAATGAACGAATCGCATGCCGGCAAGAGCAGCAGTTTATTAGGCAGGTCCATCGGGTAGCTGCGCGCTGGAAGTATCACAGCAAAACAAACCGAGAGGGGTGAAGTCTCCGTTGGAAAATCAGGTTTGCGATGTGCCAGCGTCTACGGAATGGAGCCGCTGTGTGTTCCATGGTTCGCACAACCCGAAAATTAACTCGTGGGAGAATTACGACATCCATGAATCTGCACGACAAATCAGGCAGTCAAAACGGGGATTATGCGCGCGACTTTCCGGTCCGTTAAGGGGCTGCTGTTGATGACAGGAGTGCTCGTCGTCCTGACGATCCTCATATTATTAAATACGCGAGCAACGCGCATTCAAGCGGGGCTTTTTGCCGTGCCCTCTTCGATCAACAGCCAACCGGTCAGTCAATCATCAAGCTCGCCATTTCCTTTTTGGGTAGCACCTGGTCTGGTCAGAGTGGGAAAGACCGACGCCCCCGGCACGGCTTCTTCCATCAGCCTGTCGAGCGCACGTGGTGAAACAGTGGACACTCAGGTCATCGTGCAGGGCCCTGCTGCTGGCTTGACCAACGTGAACGTGAGCGCGTCAGCGCTCACCGGTCCCGGCGGTGCGAGTCTGCCGGCAGCCAGCTTCACGCTGTACCGCGAGTACTACCTTACCGTGACCGGCACTGCGAGTTACGGTGGAGGCAGCAATCCACCTCTGGGTTCGGGAACTTACCCAGAGCCGCT
>Ga0137412_10001265_pt1 | contig 19409 bp, 13 predicted proteins | sample CZODoug2_1_16fun_FD_122160 | JGI IMG/M metagenome (GOLD analysis project Ga0137412, IMG submission 122160) | Vadose zone soil fungal communities from Angelo Coast Range Reserve, California, USA - CZODoug2_1_16fungal (Hybrid Assembly) | ecosystem: Environmental > Terrestrial > Soil > Vadose zone...
TTCAGGTTATCGACCTTTCCAACGCAACGGTGCTGCCGGGACTGATTGATGCACATACACATATTTTCTTGTGGGGCGAGGACCCAGCGAAGGGCGGGTACGACGAAAACATACTGAAGGCGGGCATTGCGTTGCGGGCAGCGCGGGCAACGTACGCGTGCAAGCGCGCGCTGGAACAAGGATTCACGACGATCCGCGACCTGGAGACGGAAGGCGCGGGATACGGCGACGTGGAGATCAAGCAGGCAATTGAAGAAGGCACGATTCCCGGGCCGCGGATTTTTGCTTCGACGCGGGGAATTTCTTCTACCGGCGGATACAACCTGGAAGGCTATGCTCCTGAATTGGCGATGCCCAAGGGCGTGCAGATAATTGATGGGCCGGTGGAAGCGCGCAAGGCGGCACGCGAACAACTGGACCACGGCGCGGATTGGATCAAGGTGTACATGACACACCGGTCGTGGGTCGGAAAGAAAGGAGAATTGGTTTCGCAACCGACGCTGACGGTGGAGGAGTTGAAGGCGATCGTGGATGAGGCGCACGGATGGGGAAAGAAAGTGGCGTGCCACGCGTACAGCGGAATCGGATTGCAGCGAGCGCTGGATGGCGGGTGCGATTCGATCGAACATGGATTGTCGCTAACCGACGCGCACATCGCGCAGATGATTAAACAAGGGACGTGGTATTGCCCGACGATTGCGCCGTACTACGGCGATTGGGCACCGGAAAATACTCCGGGTGGGCAGCGAGACCGGAAGCGCGCTTCGGAGCACGAAATTTCCGTTCAAAGAGCGGCGAAGGCGGGCGTCAAGACGGTGTTTGGAACAGACATGGGCGGAATTCCGTGGACGGAGCCGATGGCGTTGGAATTCGAATACATGACGAAATCTGGATTTACGCCGATGGGCGCGATCCAGGCGGCAACTTCGCGCGCCGGCGAATTGCTGGACATGGCGGGAGAAATTGGGACGATTGCGCCGGGCGCGTTTGCGGACATCATTGCGGTAAGCGGAGATCCCTTGCGGGACATCAACGAACTGAAAAAAGTTCGCTTCGTGATGCACGACGGCGTCACGTTCAAGAATGAGTTGGCAGCGAAGTAGAAGCGGAGCGGGTTACGATTCGACGCGCACGCCTTTCCAGAAGGCGACACGCCCGCGGATCTGTTTTGCGGCGTCGAACGGATCCGGGTAATACCAGGCGGCATTTTCATTTTTCATGCCGTCGACTTCGATATGGTAGTAATGCGCGGTTCCCTTCCACGGGCAAACAGTCGTGTGGGAACTGGGGCGGAGAAACTCCTTCTTTACGGCTTCGACGGGAAAATACTGATTCCCTTCCACGACAACACAAGCGCCGCTTTCGGCAATTAATTTTCCAGACCAAAAAGCTTTTGGCATTGACGTTCTCCCACAACGGACGACGCTGTCACGATCAGCGCGGAGACTGGAGTATTCGCGTTGCGTTGGGCACAATGGCACCTAACGAATCAGATTCCGCCGCCCAAGTATACGGTACATAAAAGTTGAGGGAGAGTCTCAATGGAGCCACAGAATTTTAAGAATCACGTAAAATTTGTTCCGCTATTTCACTTTTTTTCGGCCCCGGTTTTGATATTGAACTTTGTGTGGTCTTGCGTGCGCTTGTGGAAGTCACATTTCGCAATAGAGGGTTTTTTAGGCGTTGTGGTCGCGGCAGGGCTGCTCACAACATTGTTGAGTGCGCGGCTGGCTGCGCTGGCCGTGCAGGACCGCGTCATCCGGCTGGAAGAGCAATTGCGGTATGCGCGATTGCTGCCCGAGGATTTGAAGGCGCGCATGGGAGATTTTACGATTGCGCAGATCGCGTCCCTGCGGTTCGCGAGCGACGCGGAGCTGCCCGGGCTGGCGCGGAAAGTGTTGAGCGAAAATCTGCAAGACCGCAAGCAGATCAAGCAGATGGTGCAAAACTGGCGGCCGGATTACCTGCGGGCCTAAGAGGATCACTACAAAATGCTGCGGACGACTCCGCCGTCAGCGCGCACTGCCGTTCCATTAATCGTTACGGATTGCGTGCCGGCGAGGAACGCGACGACGGCCGCGACTTCCTCCGGCGTTTCGAACCGCTTGAGCAAAGAGCTTGGCCGGGCGGCTTGGAAAAACTCCTTCTCGACTTCGGCTTTCGAGATGCCTCTCTGTCTGGCAAGGGATTCCACGAATTGGCCAGCACCTTCGGAGGCCGTCGGGCCAACGAGGACAGAATTAACAGTGACGCCGGAGCCGGCGATCGATTCGGCGACACCGCGCGCGATGGCGATTTGCGCGGTCTTGGTCATGCCGTAATGCACCATTTCCGCGGGAATCTGCTGGCCCGATTCGCTTGAAATGAAAATGATGCGGCCCCAATTATTCTTGAGCATACCCGGCAGGTAGTGGCGTGTGAGGCGGACTCCGCTCAAGACGTTTGTGTCGAAAAAACGGTGCCAGTCTTCGTCGGGAATTTCCAGAAACGGCTTCACTTCAAAGATACCGAGATTGTTGACGAGGACGTCGGCGTGAGGAACGTGCTTCGTGAACGTAGTGACACCGTCTTTTGTGCCGAGGTCGGCGGCGATACCCGACACGTTGGCCGAAGGAACGAGCTGCCGAATTTTTTGCAACGCGGTTTCGACACGCGCGGCAGTGCGTCCATTTACCAGGACCTGCGCGCCCTCTTGCGCGAGAGCTGCTGCTATGGCAAAGCCGATTCCTGCAGTAGAACCGGTAACGACGGCAAGTTTATCCTTCAGCCCGAGGTCCATTGGTGTCCTCACTCATAGATGCAAGAAAACGGCGAGTTTAGCGTGCCACAGCGGCAGCGGCGCCTTCGATTTCGGCGATGTCCGCGGAAGAAAGCACAAACTCGGCGGCGCGCATAACGCCGTCGGCTTGCTTTGCGTTGCGAGCGCCAACGATTGCGCCGGTGATTGCGGGATTCCTCAGCACCCATGCGATGGCGACTTCACCGGGACCACGGCCGTGGCGTACGCCGACTTTTCGCAGGCGGTCGACGAGTTCAATATTTTTCGAGAGTTTTGGTTCGCGGAACTCCGGATTGCGCGAGCGGAAATCGTCGGGGGGAAGCGCAGCGGCGCGTTCGCGCGTCATGCTGCCGGTGAGCAGGCCGCTCGCCATGGGCGCATAGCTGATGGTGCCTATTCCCTGCTGCATGCAAAACGGCAGGGTTTCCGCTTCAATGGCGCGACGAATCAGGGAGTACGGCGGCTGATTCGAAGTGACGGGCGCGATGGCTTGTGCGCGGCGGATTTGGGCGGCGTTGAAATTCGAGACGCCGATCCAACGGACCTTGCCTTCTTTTTGCAGAGCGGCCATGGCGGTCCAAGCCTCTTCCAGCGAAGGACCATTGTCGCTGGGCGGCCAGTGCATCTGATAGAGGTGTATGAGATCGGTTTGCAGGCGGCGGAGACTGTCTTCACATTCCTTGCGGACGGATGCGGCGGAGTGATTAGAGCCGACTTTTCGGGCGGCGTCCCAGGTGCGAGCGCATTTCGTGAAAATGTAAGGCTTTGCGCCGTGCCATTCCTTCAGCGCGCGAGCGACGACTTCTTCAGAATGGCCGAGGCCGTAAACGGCGGCGGTGTCGATCCAATTGACGCCGAGTTCGAGCGCCCGGTGAATCGCGGCGATCGAGTCGGCATCGTCCTGCGCACCCCAGGAAAATTCCCAGCCGGCGCCGCCGGTTGCCCACGCGCCGAACCCAACAGGAGTGATTTGCAAATCGGAGTTACCTAGTTTTCTTGTCTGCATGATGGCTGTCCTTATTGGAAGTGTGCGCGCCACGGCGGTGTGTGGCCGGCACTTCTTGGATGACGTATTTTACGAGAAGGTTAGAAGCATGCCAACTCAATTGGGAAAGAAGAAGCGGCGTCAATTGGGGATGAAGGCGGCGTCGAGGGAGACCGATTCGCCGTTGGGATTGGTAACGACGAGTTGCTGCGCGCCGGCTGCGAGGCTCGGGGTTGTGAAGGTTAGCGTGTTCATGTCTTTGAAAGTGACGGACACGGCTTTTGCGCCCAGAGTGACTCTTGTGCCGCTTTGAAAGCCGCTGCCACGGAGCGTAACACTTGTGCCACCGGCAACTGGTCCGTTCGCTGGAAGTAGCGAGCCGATTCCGAGCGGGACGGCCGCGAGTTGCAACACGGAGAGACCGGAGGAAGTGAGGGCAAAGAGCCGCTGGCCGTTTTCGTCAATCGTGAGAAAACTCCCGTGTTGGCCGTCGGTATCAGTCGAAAGCATGGCGAACGGCTCAGGCAGGAAGATGCGACGGCGGAGTGTTCCAGTGCGCGCGTCGAAAATATCGACTCCGCCAGTGAGGTTCGTCGCGGGCGGAAGAATTGGAGCCGGACCGGTCAAGAACGGGACATAGAGAAGCGCGCCGGAAGGATGCATGGCCGCGCCGGGGACTTCGGTTCGCAGGGGGATACGCTCCAGTTCGCCCACGGCGTTTGCGCCAAAGACGTTGAGGTCGGCGCCTCGGATGGAAAACCGCGAAGGCTCACGCACCGCGAAGGCGTTGCCGTCTTGTGAGACTGCAACGTCGATGGTGGAGGCGTTCGCGGTAACAGTTTGAAATTGTGCGGGCGATGCGGCGTTCCACAAGGCAATGGGGCCGCCGGGCGCCGACGCAAAAGAAAGATAAACGTGATCGCCGGAAGCGTCAGCTTGCAAAAGCGGGGAGCCCGTGAGGAAAGAAATTTCGGGCTGGGTGGCGGGGGCAATTGTCGGGGGGAAGGCACTGACATCCATTTGCGCAAGGCACGCGCTGCAACCGGATTGTGTGCCGCCTTCGACACTCATGCCGACGAAGACAGTTTGCGCGCTGGTGGCTGCGACCCGCGACGGGCCAGAGTTAACGTAGCCAGGAATTCCGCCGACGAACGACGCGCTGCCAGACGATGTATCCGGGTTAATGAGGTAGATGCTCTGCGCGCCAAAATCGGCGACGACCAAGCGTGAATTGTCCGGCGTCAGCGCAAGTCCGCGAAGGCCAGCGTTGGGAGGCGGACCTCCGGGAGGTTGAATCGGCGCGAGAAATTGGCTGGAAGCGAGATCGAAAACGTCCACATGATCGATGCCGCTGAGATAGACGCGCTGCCGACTTGAATCGTATTGGAGAAATTTGTAGAAGCCCGCTTTGGCGAAGACCTGCTGGCTCTGCAGGTAGGAGAATCCATTTTTAAGCGTGACCGAACCGGAGGGTGATGCAACGGAAATGTCAACGACACCCGCACCGGGCGAAGTGAGAAGGGTGAGTCGTTCGAGCGGAAATGGGAATGTCGAGTCGAGTGCCAACGAAGAGGCGATTGCGGGGATTTGGTCGATGGACTGAACGGTTGCGGAGGCGCCACCGATTTTCACGGTGAGCTTGCTGGAGTCAGTGCCAAATCCGTAACCGTAGATTTGAATTTTGTCGTTGCCGTTCTTGTTGCCAGCGTTTGGCAAAACTTTCAGGATTTGCGGGCCGTAGGAAAAGGCGTCCGGCGCGAACGTAGTCCAGCCATCCGGAAAAAATGCGCTGACGTTTACCGCGCCACTGGCGGCGCTTGCGGGAGACGCGGCATGGATTTGTGTTGCGCCGGTACTTTGGACGGTTGCAGTCTGCGCGCCGAACTGAATTGCTGCGCCGCTTTCGAAATTTGCGCCGGTAACGACGGTGAGAGTGCCACCGGAATTCGGGCCGGTAGAGGGCTGCGCGACGGGGGCGCCCGAGAAGCTCGGCGCGGATTGCGACAAAGATGCGGGTACAGCGGCATCAATGAAACTGATGCCGCGATTTGCGAGCCCATACAAGAGCTTCGAGGAATCGGTGGCTTCCAGCCGGCTAGGCACACTGGCGGCGGAGACATCCGCAAACCGCGTTACAAAATGCAGGTTGTTTCCATCCAGCTGTGAAACGACAAATCCGCCGCCAAATTGCTCATTGACGTAAACACTGCTGCCATCCGCGGAAAAGACGATCCCAGTTGGCGTTGCCGCGGAATATGTTCCGATCGGATTGAGAGCGCTGTCGAAGAGCAGGACTTGCGTGTTGCCCGGCGTAACGAAAATTAGCGCATATCGCGTGGCGTTGGAGTTCGTGGCGGCATAGGAAATGCTTCCTCCACCGACAGTCATGGGTCCAGCAATGAGGGAGCCGCCCGCGTCGAACAAGGCCAGCTCACCGCTCGAGTCGGCAGCCGCGACGAGCAAGCGAGTGCCGTCGACGGACTTCGCCATCACGCCGAGGCCATTTTGAAAAATTTGCGGCGCGAGTGACGTGAGATTGGTCATCGAATTCGTTGAAGGATCCCAAAACGCAAGTAACGATTCCGTGGTCGCGGCTTGCCGCATGCGGACAAACGCTTTGCCAGTCGACATGGCGAGAACTTCTTCGGGTCGCTCGAACGGTGCAGCGGGCAAAGGCGCGAGCGAGGCGATGCCGTGAATTGCTCGAGTCTGTAGAGCCGCGGCATCCAGTTCGTAAATGGCTTGCGTGACGGAACCAATCCACACCGTTTTCCCGTCGATGGAGAGATCGGCGCTTGTGGCTCCAGGCGCGGCAATTTCGGCAATTTTCAGACCGTCGGGAACTGAAATTACTTCGACGAGATTTCTGGCGCGATTCGCTATAAAGAGACGCTGACGGACGGAGTCGAGCGCCAAATGCCGATAATGCGGTTCGCCAGGCGGCGCATCGAGCGCGGCCACGGAGTCTGTCCGGACATAGTTGCTGCGGGAGAGCGGAGACACCGCACTGCTTTGCACTGTGAGCCCTAAAGACGAAGTATGAGTAAGATTGCCGCTGGTGGCGGTCGCCGTCAGGTTGAGCGATGCGGGCGCGGCGCTGCCGCTGGCACTAAACAAAAGCGAGATATCAGACCCGATGCTGACAGTGAAAGGGCTCGTGGGATTTGCCGTAACGCCGGCCGGCAGGCCAGTCATTGAAACTTGCACTTGTCCGGCAAAACCGTTTTTTGGCGTAACGCTGACGGTAACGGCGTTGCTGGTGCTTCCCTGCGCGACGGTGATTGCCGTTGCGGAAAACGAAAATGAAAAATCTGGCGCAGGGGGCGGTTCAACGAAGGATTGGCCACCGCCTCCGCAGCCCGCAAACAATACGAGCGAGACCGCGAGCCAACTTACCGGGACGGGGCGCAAGCGGCTGGCTCGCCGCGCCCGGCATTCCAAACGTCCCATTGGGAGCCCCCACGATGCCCCAAGACGGCATCACAATACTCCCAATTCGTGAATTGTCAAGTTGTGAAATATATAAGCTGGGTAGCTGCTAAGTAATGAAATAAAAACGGCGCGGACTGGAAGTCCGCGCCGGGGAAAAGTCTTGATATAGAAAACCGAAACTAAATCGTCTTGGGGCCGGCAGTTGCCGCAGGCTGCGACGACGGTTTCGAAAACGCACTGCCGTGCGATTCCTTTTCGGCGCTCTTGTCGATTTCGATCGAACCCTTGAAATAAGCGCCGTCTTCGATGCTGATGCGAGCCGTGGTCAGATCGCCGTTCACCGAGCCGTCTTTCTTGATTTCAATCCGATCCTTCGCGCGAAGGTTGCCCTTCACGCTGCCGTATACCACTACCTCGCGGGCAATGATATCGGCGGTTAACTTCGCGGTGGCGCCAACGGTAAGCTTCCGCTCATCGAGTTGAATCAGTCCTTCGACGGATCCATCGATCAACAGATCTTCGTTACCGGAGATCTCACCTTTAATATGGAGGCTCGGTCCGAGCCGTGCGGTTGCACGGTCCGCCGTCGCACCCAGTGGTCGCATCGCATCTGTGCTCATAGCGTTCGTTCCCTCCCAAGTCGCCGGAGCGGGCTTCGGCGCCTGATTCGTTGAAAAATTTTTCGGCCCCGGTGGCGCGATTTGCGGCGTTTCCGGTTTCTTTTGATTACCCCACATCGGACTTCTCCTCATGGACAGTGGCCCCATGCGGATTCGCTTCGCTGCCGGGGTATCCAAGAATGTAGACCTGCGTGGCTCGTACATCAAACAAGGTCTCGGTGTTGCGTGCGTGAAAGTAACTATCCATTGGGACAGGTATAGAACTGTACCGTGGCATTTGATAAAAGGCTTTTAAGAAGTGGGTTTGTCGGGAACGGGCTGAGTTGCGAGAAAGTCGAGCGTGAAGCGTTTCGTATAGGAGTCGAGAAGTTCGCGAATGCGCTCTTCATGAGGCGATTTCAAGATGAATCCGGCGTGATGATATTTCTTCACGCGATAGACGATCTCGGAATCACCGTACGACGATGTGTCGGGGTGCTCCTGCCGCGCCAGGGACAAAATTACTCCCGCGTAGTCTTGCGCCACATGCGGCAATTCGTAAGGAGTCTTCCCGGCACCGACGTCGAGCTTGGCCCATTCGCGCCAAAGATTGACGCCGGTCGCAGCCTCGATGACGTCAACAATGTAAGCGCCGCCAACGCGCGCGGCGATTTCCAGGAAATATATTTTTCCTGTGGCGTGGGCTTTCAGGAATTCGGCGTGAGTAACGCCGCGAACGAGACCGAGGACCTGCATCAGGTTTCGGTTGAGGTTGTGAAGTTGCACGGTTTCCCCGGCTTCGCGAGGAAGTGTGCGCGTCGTGAAGACGCCTCCACCGTGTGAAACGTCGAGGGGCGGCGCGCCATAGGCATGGGCTTCGGCGAATAAAATCTGGCGCTCGCTGACGACGCTGTCCACGTGAAAAACGCTGCCCGGGATGAATTGTTCCAATAGATAGGACGATTGATCGTCCCCAAGACGGTCGAGCCACGGCCAGAGTTCGTCCGGCGTGCGAATTTTCTTCATGCCGATGCCGGACGCTTGCGAGCGCGGTTTTAGTAGCCAAGGAGCGGGAACGCGCGCCATGAACTCGCGGAGTTCCTCGTGGTTGAGCACATGAACAAATTCTGGCACCAAGACGCCTTCTTCTCTGGCTTTCGCGCGCATGGCGAGTTTGTCGCGGAAATAGCGTACGGTGGTGAGGCCCATGCCGGGAATGCGCAAATGTTCACGCAGCGCCGAGACGTTTTCCATGTCGAACTCATCGAGCGCGACGATGCGGTCGATTTTCTGATTTCTTGCCGTAAAGCTGACCGCATTGATCAAACCGGAAAGCGGGAGGTCTTCGGGCATGAAGAACATCTCGTCGATGGCTTCGCGCGGCCAGTCTCCGTTGCGGAGTTTTTCCACAGTGAGCAAAAGCACGCGGCAGCCGATGCGCTTGCACGTGCGCAGAAATTCCTGGCCCTTTTCGTATGAGCTTACGCAAAGAATCGTGAGGGACCGCTCAGCCATTGGGTTCTTCTCCACCGGGGACCCGCACTGCGTTTGATGCAAATTCTTCGGGGCGCGCAGTATACGCTGCAATCAGCCGGCAGGAAACAGAAACTCAAGGAACGGACCGACACGCTGCGCCCATGCGGCTTCGTTGTGTTCGGCGCCTTCCACTCGCTGGTAATGCAGATTCTCGCCGAGGCGCCAGCCTTTTTGCATCAACGCGTCGCGAAGCATTTCTACGTCGTCGACGATGCGGGGTCCTTCGCGTGTACCGACGTCGAGCCAGATGCGCGGGCGCGGTTCCGGCATACTGGCCTGCGCGAAACGCAGGATGACGCGATGATTCCACCAGACCGACGGCGATAGCGCGGCGATTTTTCCAAATATTTCCGGCATACGCAGGCCAAGATAAAGACTTACCAGGCCGCCGAGCGATGAGCCGCCAATGCCGGTGCGGCCGGAGCCGCGTTCGATTCGGTATGTCTCCTGAATAAACGGCATCAATTCGTTGAGCAGGAATTTTCCGTAACGATCGGCGCGACCACCGCCAAGTTTAGGAACTTTGGTCGGCGTGTATTCGCTAATGCGAGTTTTTCCGGTGTTGTAAATGCCAACGATGATCATCGGCTCGGCGCGGCCGCTGGTGATGGACGCATCCGCCGAGTCGCCGACGTGCCAGTCCATGCCAGGTACGTAGGACGTACGGCCATCAAACAAATTTTGTCCGTCGTGGAGGTACAGCACAGGAAAATGCCGGCCGGGTTGTTGGTCGTAACCGGGAGGAAGATACACGACGACACCCCGCGAGTTGCGCAGGTAACGGGATGCAATTTGATCGTGTTTGCGAAGTTGTCCGGCGCTCACGGCGCGATCGTCACCAACAGGTCTTTGGCTTCCACGCTTTGCCCGGGAGCAACGAGCAACTTCACGACGCGACCCGCGAGCGGCGCATAGATATTCGATTGCATTTTCATCGCTTCGAGCGTCATTAGTTTAGCACCGCGTTCGACCGGCTGGTTTGCTTGTACGGCGATTCCGGAGATGACACCTGCTGTGGGCGCACCCACTTGTCCGGCTTCAGCGGGATCGGCTTTAGGATGAGCACGTTCGATAACGCGGAGCGCTTTGTCGCGGACGTTCACTTCGCGCGGCTGTCCGTTGAGTTCGAAATAGAGAGTGCGCGTGCCATCGGGATGCGGTTCGCTGACGGTGAGGAATTTCAGAATCAGCGTCTTCCCGGTTTCGATCTCGATGGTGACTTCTTCACCAGATTTCAGGCCATAAAAAAAAGCGAGGGTCGGCAGGACGCTCACGTCGGAATACGTCTGGCGGAATTTGTCGAATTTTGAAAAGACTTCAGGATAGAGCAAGTAACTCAGCAAGTCTTCATTCGAAACCGCGTGGCCGGTCTTCTTTTCGAGCGATTCCTTTTCGGCCGCAAAATCGACAGGTGCCAAATTCGCGCTTGGACGGCCCTTAAGAGGCGATTCGCCTCGCAAAATAATTTTCTGTAATTTGCGCGGCCAACCATCCGGTGGTACGCCAAGCACACCGGAAAACATCTCCACGACGGAATTTGGAAACGAGACGTCGTGATGTTCATCGAGCTTCAGCACGTCCGCGGGCTTCATTTCTTTCGCCATGAGGAACAGCGTCATATCGCCGACGACTTTGCTCGATGGCGTGACTTTCACGATGTCGCCGAACAGTTGATTCACTTCCGCGAACGTCTGCTCAACTTCGTGCCAGCGGTGCCCAAGGCCGAGTGCGACGGCCTGCTCACGCAAGTTCGTGTACTGCCCGCCGGGAATTTCGTGCTCGTACAACCGCGCTGAACCGGATTTCGGGCCTGAATCAAATGGCGCGTAGTACGTGCGCACCGTCTCCCAGTAGTCGGAACACTCGTTGAGCGTAGGGAGGTCGAGTCCTGTATCGCGCGGCGTGTTCGCGAGGGCGGCGACAATGGAATTCAAATTCGGCTGGCTTGTGCCGCCGCTCATCGAGGCGATCGCGCCATCCGCAATGTCTACGCCGGCCTCGCTGGCCTTGAGTACGGACGCCGCGTTAATCCCGCTTGTGTCATGCGTATGGAAATGGATGGGAATTCCAACTTCTTCCTTCAGGCGTTTTACAAGTTCATACGCGGCAAACGGCCTACAGAGTCCCGCCATATCCTTGATCGCAAGGAAATGGACACCGATCTTTTCGAGTTGCTTGGCGAGAGCGATATAATACTTCAGCGAATATTTCGGCCGCGATTTGTCAAAAATATCGCCGGTGTAGCAGATCGCTCCTTCGCAGACGCCACCAGTCTCGAGCACAGCATCGAGCGAAACGCGCATGTTCTCGATCGAATTGAGTGAATCGAAGACGCGGAAAATATCCATTCCCTGTGCGTGCGATTCCCTGACAAATTCACGAATCACGTTGTCCGGGTACGACGCATAACCAACCGCGTTTGCGCCGCGCAGAAGCATCTGGAAGCAAATATTCGGAATACGCTCCCGCAGCGCGCGCAACCGCTGCCAGGGATCCTCATGCAAAAATCGGAGCGAAGTGTCGAACGTTGCGCCGCCCCACATCTCCAGGCTAAAGAGATTTGGAAGTCGCTGCGAGATCGCCGTCGCCGTCGCCAGCAAATCGTAGGTTCGCACTCGCGTCGCCATGAGGGACTGGTGCGCGTCGCGCAGCGTCGTGTCTGTAATCAACAGGCGCTTCTCTTTTTTCGCCCACTCGGCGAACTTTCCTGCTCCCAGCTTTTTCAGCAGCTGTCGTGAGCCTTTCGGCGGCTCAATTCCCGGAACGGCAGGCAGTGTCGCCGGTTCCACAACTTCCGGCGCCTTTTTCCCCTTCACTTCGGGATTGCCGTTCAGAATCACATCGCCCAGATAGGAGAGCAGTTTCGTGGCCCGGTCGCCGCGTTTCGGAAAGCGGAAGAGTTCCGGATGCTGCTCCAGGAATCCGGTCGTCACTTCCCCGCTGCGAAACTTTGGATGGTTCACCACGTTTTCGACGAACGGGATATTTGTCTTCACGCCGCGAATTCGAAATTCGCGCAGCGCGCGATCCATCCGCTGGCACGCCTCGGGCAAATTCGTGCCCCACGCCGTCACCTTCACCAAGAGTGAGTCGTAATACGGCGCGAGCGACGCCCCCGCATACGCCGTGCCGCCGTCGAGGCGAATTCCAAATCCCGCCGGCGAACGATATGTAGTGAGTTTTCCATAATCGGGCGCGAAATTTTTTTCCGGATCTTCGGTTGTGACACGGCACTGTAGCGCGGCGCCATACAACGGAATCTTTTCCTGTTTTGGCAGCGCCATGGCTTCTTCGTGAAGCTTGTGGCCTTGCGCCACCAATATCTGCGCGCGTACCAGGTCAATTCCCGTGACCATTTCCGTGACGGTGTGCTCCACCTGAATGCGCGGGTTCACTTCAATGAAATACCACTTTTGCGCATCGACGTCGTACAGAAACTCGACCGTGCCTGCATTGCGATACTTCGCCTTCCGCGCCAGTTCAACTGCGGCGCCGCAAAGTTCGTCGCGAATACTCGAAGGCAAGTTTGTCGCCGGCGCGAGCTCCACCACTTTCTGGTGCCGCCGCTGCACGGAACAATCTCGCTCGTACAAGTGCAGCAGGTTCCCGTGCTGGTCGGCGAGAATTTGCACTTCAATGTGCCGCGCTCGCGGCAAAAATTTCTCCAAAAACACCGACGCGTCGCCGAATGCGGATTTTGCTTCGCCTTGCGCCTCTTCGATTCGCGCTTCGAGTTCAGATTCCTCACGCACGACGCGCATGCCGCGCCCGCCGCCACCCATTGCTGCTTTTACAATGACCGGATAGCCGATTTCTTTCGCGATTTTTTTCGCTTCCTCGGCGGACTTAACCGCTTTTTCCGTGCCGGGCAGCACCGGAACTCCGGCAGAGGTTGCCAGGCGCCGCGCCGCAGTCTTGTCGCCTAACATTTCCAGCAATTCCGGGGTCGGACCGATGAACGTTATCCCTGCTTTTTTGCACGCGCGCGCAAATCCCGCGTTCTCCGATAAAAATCCATAGCCTGGGTGAATCGCGTCGACGCCTTTGGATTTTGCGACGGCAACAATTCCGGGGATATCCAGATAAGCTTCAACCGGCCCCTTGCCCTTGCCGACTAAGTAGGCTTCATCCGCCTTAAAGCGGTGCAGGGAGAGCCGGTCTTCATTCGAATAGACCGCAACCGTCCGCAGTCCCAACTCATTCGCCGCGCGAAAAATGCGAATAGCAATTTCGCTGCGGTTTGCGGCGAGCAGCTTTTCGATTTTGCGGGCCTTGGCCATACCTGGGTGGACTCGCCTCCGTCTGCAACCGAACATTCTTTCACGCCAGCGACGCGGCACTACAGCAGTTTTTTCGATGAATCAAAACGAGGATTTGGATAGTGTGCCGGCGATGGCGGTCGAAGCCCGGATTCTCAGTTCGCGCCTGCGACGGTTTCCGGCGGCTTTAATGCCTTCAACTGCTCAATCGCCGCCTGCAGCCTTGCCTGAGCCTTACGGTCCTTCTTGTTCACATATGGCAGACTCGGATCCGAAAAAAAATGTTCCAGTTCGCTGCGAAGGGACGGCGTAACGTTTGCAAACTTCCGGTCCGCCAGACGACCGACCAATTCGGCGTGCGCGCCGTCGTTCAATTTGTATTGCCCCGGCCCAGTGTCGGCGCCAACGTCGAAATTATCGTTCGGCAAGCTAACCTTGCCGTCTCGTTCAGCACCCAAAAACTCTCGATAGCGATCGAGCGTTTCGTTGAAACTGGCCTCAAAAAATCGCTCGGTTTCCGGCGTCGGAGTTCGGAACTGCAACACTTTCAGCGGTCCCCATTTCGGGAGCAGCAAATAAAGGAATGCCAAAAACCGCTCGCCCGGACTGGGTCTCTTGTAATCCTTGCCCCATTCTTTTTCGAAATTCGAACGCTTCAAATTGTAAAGAAACTTGCGCTTCGTTATTCCGGGCAAATCGTCTTTGATTTCGTCTTTCTTCAAGTGCCATGCGATGCGCGTAGCCTTCGGCAATAGTTTGCTGACGGCGTGCCGGTAAGAATTAAGAGCCTTTTCTTCATCGACCAGCACCGATTTCAAATCCAAACCATACGTCTCCTGAAAGGCTCTTTCGAGCAGGCCTTGCGCAACTTCAAAACCGATAAAATCATGATAGCTGTCCGGCGCGAATCGTTCTCGCGCCACTTCGAGCACGTCGAAGCCAAACTCGGTCTTGGTGTGCGCCAGTTTGTCCTGTTCATACGTCACGCTGTTGCCGTACTTTTTCCTCAAATGCGGATAGAGCAGCGGCACTGCGCGGTTCGTCCCGATACGATGACCGTTATTGTCCGCCGCGTAGTGCGCCATCGCGCCCAACGCGAAACCGTATTCATAAATGTCGTTGGCGTCGTGCAGGAGCGCCATGATGAAATCGCCACTGCGCACGTAATGCGTCAAATCGCTGAAAAAATGGCTGCCGTATGGATAGTAGCCGAGGTCTTGAATAATCGCGCCGCCGTATGCATAAGCCTGCGCCGCGCTCAATTCTTCGGGAGTAGCGTTGGGAAATCTCGCCAGCAGGGCGGGTTTCAACCCGTCTTCCCAAGCCGAATCAATGATCGCCTGGTGGGAGAGCACGGAGTACGCGCTCGTGACGGAAGGGCACGCGAGCATCGCAACCAGGAGTAAGAACACCGCGACTGATCGAAACAGCCCGACTTCGCTGCGAATTGTCAAAAAATTGTTTCGCGCCACCATACTGAAGATTATGCCGTAGGTCTGTCCGCTAATGCTTCAACAATGGCTCGGCAAATCGAATGGGCACGCCAAAATTTGAGCCGCCAAATCCGCGGACTATGGCGAACGTGACTCCGATTACGCGACCGTCTTTATTCATCAGCGGCCCGCCTGATCCGCCCGAGGTGGTCTGCGCGTCGTAGACAATCTTGTCCGTCAGCACATCGCCTATGTGCCCTTGCGTTACCAGCGGACGAATCAGCTTCCTCTTCGCCAGCTCGTTCATGACAAGTTTCGGATCACCGCCGCTCACTTTCAAAATTTGATCGACGGTTTCATCGCCCGCTCGCGCCAAAATCGCGCTAATTCCCGTCGCGTAGCCCAGCGAAATCAGCGATTGCCCGCTGACGGCGGCTTCCTTGCGGCCGTCCAGCCGCAGCGTCGGGCGCTTCAGCCCGCTCAAGTCGCCGTGCAGAAGCGCTAAGTCCGCGTCGCTCGAAATCTGTGTGACTTGTGTGGGGACGCCAGCCGTTTCCTCCGGGAAATACGCCGCCATCTCCGCGATTTCCGGCTGCAATCCTTGTTTGAGGGCTTCGTCCATCTCGTCGTTTTTCCACCAGGGCTGCGCAACATGATGGTTCGTCAGAATCTTCCCATCGCCGACGATGAATCCCGTTCCAAAGAAATCCTGCCGGACTTCCGGCGCACGTCCTTCGAGCGAATAGACAATGTTTCCATCACCGTCTTTCAGCGGCTCACCCGCCGGAGTAATTCCTCCGTAACGCAACATGCGTCCGCTGTTCTTGTCGCGAAAAGCTACCGAAACGTGGAGCAGGCAAACACTTGGGGCGTACGTATGAATCACACCCTCGGCGGCTTCAGAATCGCTCCGAACGCGCGACAAGCGGCTATTTGTTTCCTCAAGCTCTTTCTGCAACGCGCTGGTGTCGCCATTCGCCGACGACATCTTTTGCTTCAACTCGTCTGACTTTTGCTGCAAATTTTCTTTTTGCGCTTGCAAATCGCCCTTCGCCAGCTCTTCACGCGCCTTCTTCGTCTCCGCCATCAACTGGTCTTGCGTTTGCAACCCGCGCTGAAGCTGCGCGATCACCATATGCGCGAGGGTATTTTCTTTTTCCGCCTTTCGCGAGAACAGCACAAAAATTCCGGCAATGGCGAGGGCAATCGCGAACAACGCGCTCACGCCTATTTTCAGGGCTCGCTCCAAAGAAAACGCGTCGCGGGTCATTTTCTCCGTCACGGCCACGGCTTGCAGCGCCGTCTGCGCCATTTCTCGTCCCTGATCGGCGATCTGTGCCTGCCGCGCCAGCGACTCCGCGGCGTGTTTCATTCGCAGCAAAGTCCGAACCCGCGCGAGCAGCTCCGTCGTATCCCACGGCACGGTCATCACGTCGTCCGCGCCCAAATCCAATCCCCGCGCGCGCTCCGCTGGTCCGCCGGTCAGCAACAACAAAACTTTCGTGTGAGCCGTCGCCGCCGACCCTTTGATCTCCGCGAGCGCGTTGCAGCACTGCAGGTCCATCAGGTCCGCGCGAAGCAAGAACAAATCCACTGGTGATGTTTGTACCAGGCGGAAACCCTCCGCCTGCGAATCGGCGAGGCTCGCGCGATATCCAGAGGAAGTGAGGAGTTCCGCCAGCGCTGCAGCCTGGCCCGCATCCGGCTCAACAATTACGATCGATTCACGTTTTTCTGGCAAAGGGATTCCTTCCGACGCGGTTCTGGAACCGTCACATCAAATGTGCCTGCCCGCAACGTAACCGCGGGTGGTATCTTACTGGATTTTCGATGTATGGCGGGACAACGAGGTTTCAGACAATCTTGCCGAATAAGCTTGCGTCTAATATTTCCGCAGAACTCCGATCACCCGTCCTTGAATCTTGACGTCTGACGCATTCACCATAATCGGCCCCATCTCCGAGTTTGCCGGTTGCAGCCGGATCTTCCCTGCGCCTTCACGGTAAAAGCGCTTAAGCGTCGCGTCTTCTCCACCGACCAGAGCGACGACGATATCCCCGGCGTTCGCCACCTGCGTCTGTTCGCACACCACAAAATCACCGTCCATGATGTGGTCCTCAATCATGGAGGTGCCTTTCACCTGTAGCACGAATGAATTTCCGCCACGCGCAAAATCGCCGAGTGAAAGCGTTTCGCGCTCTTCCACCGCCTCCAAAGGTCGCCCAGCCGCAATACGGCCCACCAATGGCAATTCCTGGACCCTGCGGTCCAGCACTTGATCTTTCACCGGCTTCGGCAATTGCAAGATTTCAATCGAGCGGCTTTGGTTGTAGCCGCGTCGGATAAAACCCTTTTTCTCCAACGTAGTGATGTGCTTGTGCACGGTCGCCAGCGAAGTCAACTTCAGGCCCTTGCCGATCTCTTCGAAGCTGGGCGAATACCCGTGTTTCGTCTCAAACGAAATCAGGTAATCCAACACTTCTTTTTGCCGTTTCGTGAGGGCCATGGGGGTCTCCAGTGGTTTGCTTTTCGCAAGCCGTCGTGCCGTTGTAGCGGCCGCCTTTTGTCCCGAGCGCATTCGAGGGACCGAGGCGGGCGCCTTGCAAGTTTTCCACAGCCACTCTAGGCGAAAAGAAAGCGAAGTGTCAACCCCCTTTTTCGATTTTTCTTTTCTTTGTTCTTTTAACTAGCCGCCCGCACTTGCTGTACATTTTCTCCGATGGCTAAGCTAACGTTTTCTGTCCGCGCCGCCGCCTCTTCCATCGTATTTCTCAGCGTCATCCATATTATTTTCTGGGCTTGGCTCGCCCTCACCGCTCGCTCCACCGACTCATTCGAATTTCCGTATAGCTACCTGTTCGGGGCTCTGTGCGTATTTTCCGCCGCCGGACTTCCCGGCATCGTCGTCGGCGCGGGACTCTTCCGGTCGAAAAATTGGGCGCGTGTTGCCGCGCTGGTTCTTTCCGTGCTCGTCGGCTGTTTCTGCGCCTTCTCCGTGCTCGCTTTATTCATCGTGAGTTTCGGCACCCTGTCTTTGGGACTTGGCGTCGAAATCCCTCAGAAAAGCGATCTGCTCCGCGTTGGCATCATTTACCTTCTAATCTTTGCGCTCGCTGTATGGTGGCTAGTCGTCTTTTCGCGAAAATCGGTTGCAGCGCAATTCTCCAGTCCGAGTCGCGCCAAACCGGAGGATGCTCCAAAAAAGTCGGCCTGCCCGCCGCCAATCGCACTTCTGGCGTGGCTCATGATTATCTCTTCCGCACTCAGCGCCGTCTCCTGGCCCCTCATCCTCGGCAAAATCCCCGCCATGCTCTTCCTGTACACCTTTTCGCCGCGGCCGAGCAAATTGATTTGGCTCGCCAACATCCTGTTGTTCGCCGTTTGCGGAGTCGGCCTGCTCAAACTCCAACGCTGGAGCTACGACGGCGCGATCGCGCTTCATCTTTTCTGGCTCGTCAGCCTTCTCACCTCACAACTCAGCTCCAACTACCGAACCTACTCGCTCCTTTGTTTGAAGATCCTCGATTTGGGCGAGACCTACCCCGTTCTAAACCGCATGCACTTCCCTCAATGGGTTTCCGCCACAACGACCGCAATTCCCACTGCCCTCCTCATCGCCGGACTCTTCTACTACCGCCGCAGTTTCCTTCAAGCAGTCCAAACTTCGCGCCACTCGCCCTTCTAACCAGTTCCACGGCGGCTTTAGCGGTGATATACATCTTTAATGCTCCCCCAGCGTGAGTCCCTTCCCGCGGTTACAGCTGCAGGAGTCGTCGCGATTATCTTCGCGTCTTTCGGCGTTTTGGCCTGCGGTTTGGTCACGCTCGTTCTTCTGATAATGCCAAATCTCCCCAATCAGCCCGGCAAGTCCCCGGTGCCGCCGGAAACGCGAGCGATGGTGATCGGCGTTTACGCGGTTCTTTTTGCGATCTGTGTGGGCGAGTTGATCATCGCGATTAATGTTCTGCGTAGAAAAAATTGGGCGCGCATCGCTCTCCTCGTCTGGGCGGGCATCATGGCATTTTTCTCGGCGTTGACCTGCATCGGCACTTTTTTTACGCTAACTTTCCTGCCGCAGACCGCGCAAACCCCAAAGGATCCTGCCTTTTTCGTTTTCATGAAGTTCTTTATGCTCGTCTTTTTCGGCATCCCCTTCGCCATCTCCGTCTGGTGGTTGATTCTCTTCAATCGCCCTCGTGTGGTGGCGGCATTTGGAACGCCCTCCGCCATGGTTCCTGGGGCTCCCGTGCAGTGGGCCGTCGACGCCTCCGGCTTTCCCGTACCGGTTGCGCCCGCGCTAGCGCCGATTCCGGTCGCTCCCAGAAAGCCTTCTTGCCCAGTGCCACTCCTGATTGTCGCTGGGTTTCTGCTCTTCTCTCCGATAGT
>Ga0137412_10001267_pt1 | contig 19400 bp, 17 predicted proteins | sample CZODoug2_1_16fun_FD_122160 | JGI IMG/M metagenome (GOLD analysis project Ga0137412, IMG submission 122160) | Vadose zone soil fungal communities from Angelo Coast Range Reserve, California, USA - CZODoug2_1_16fungal (Hybrid Assembly) | ecosystem: Environmental > Terrestrial > Soil > Vadose zone...
ACTCGTGTGCGTTCTACCAATACCAAGTGCACACGAGGCCGCGGGTGCAACGGGCATCCGGCGTTCCCCACGCCCTCTTTGGGCGGAAAATTCATCAACGCCTCGGGCGCATGGCGCGGCGAGGACGTAAACGTGTGTTTGAAGTTAGACCGACGTCATTGCGAGCGGAGCGAAGCAATCCATTCTTTCTTTTTTTGGTGCTTTATGGATTGCTTCGCTGCGCTCGCAATGACGGGATCATGCGATCACCGCGCCACACTCTCAGTTGGCGGGTATGACGCCTCAGGCGAAGCGGCGCGGTGCACCACAGCCTAATTCAACACCCGCTTGCTGTCGGGACTGTCGAGCGAGAACGTCGGCACGTCGATCTCGAACCGCTCGCCGCTCTCGCTCACCATCTGGTAGCGGCCGGTCATGAAACCCGACGCAGTCGGCAGCGGCACGCCGCTGGTATATTCGAAGCGCTCGCCCGGCGCGAGCACGGGCTGTTCGCCGACCACGCCTTCGCCGCGGACTTCCTGCTTGCGGCCCGAGGCGTCGGTAATGATCCAGTGCCGGGTCCGCAGTTGCACCGTCTCCGCGCCGGTATTGGTGATGACGATGGTGTAGGACCAGAAATACTCACGTCTTTCGACCGACGAGCGTTCCGGCAGGAAGTTCGGCTCGACGGTGACTTCGATCTGGCGGGTAACGGCGCGGTACATGCGGGCGAACTTTCCGAAAATCGGCTCTCGCATCATACCGAAAAATTCGGGCGGAACCAAACGCCGGGCCGGCATGGGCGGCCGATGCCGTAATTATTCCAATCGCGGTTTCAACATAGTTCCGATCTAAAGCGCGCCCGTTCGGCGCCCGGCCCCGTATCTTGCTTGCAACCCGCGGGCCGGTACTATCTTCGTGTCGTGCAAGCGCCTAAAGCCGATTCTCAAAACGGTGCCCGATGACGTCCATTGCCGACCGAGTTGCCGGACCAACCCGTGCAGAGCCCGCGGATGCGATCGCGCCGGCGGCGGCTGCCTCGGCACCGGCTATTTCGCTTCCCGTCGGCGGCGAGCGCGAACTGCGGCTCGATCTGTTCCGCGGCATGGCGCTGTGGCTGATCTTCATCGACCACCTGCCGCCCAACCTTCTGACCTGGTTCACGATCCGCAATTACGGATTCAGCGACGCCACCGAGATCTTCATTTTCATCTCGGGCTATACCGCGGCGTTCGTTTACGGCCGCGCGATGCTCGAGGCCGGTTTCGTGGTGGCGACCGCGCGCATCCTGCGGCGGGTCTGGCAGATTTATGTCGCGCACGTGTTTCTGTTCACGATCTTCCTCGCGGAGATTTCCTACGTCGCCACCAGTTTCGAGAACCCGCTGTATTCGGAAGAAATGGGAATCATGGATTTTCTCAAGCAGCCGGACGTCACCATCATCCAGGCGCTGCTGCTGAGATTTCGTCCCGTCAACATGGACGTGCTGCCGCTCTATATCGTGCTGATGCTTTTCCTGCCTTTGATCCTGTGGCTGATGAAGTGGAGAGCCGATGTCACGCTGGCGCTGTCGGTCGCGCTCTATGCCGTCACCTGGCAATACGATCTGTACCTGTCGGCCTATCCGAACGGTTTCTGGGCGTTCAATCCGCTCGCCTGGCAATTGCTGTTCGTGTTCGGCGCATGGTGCGCGCTGGGGGGCGCCCGGCGAATGTCGCGGATTCTCTCGTCGCGGATCACGCTGGGGATTTCGTTCGCCTATCTGTTCGCGGCGTTCTGCGTCACGCTCACCTGGTATTTCCCGCAGTTGAATCACCTGATGCCGCGGCGGGTCGAGCAATGGATGTACCCCATCAACAAGACCGATCTCGACGTGCTCAGGTTCGCGCATTTTCTGGCGCTGGCGGCCATTACCGTGCGCTTCCTGCCGAAGGACTGGCCCGGACTGAAGTCGCCCTGGCTGAAGCCGCTGATCCTGTGCGGGCAGCATTCGCTCGAGATCTTCTGCCTCGGCGTGTTCCTGGCGTTCGCGGGGCACTTCGTGCTGGCCGAGATTTCCGGCGGCGCAGGGCTACATTTCATTATCAGTATTTCCGGAATCGTCATTATGTCCGGGATGGCGTGGGTAATTTCGTGGTATAAACACTCCGCCGACAAGAGTGCATCCCGGACCAAAAGCACCGGCGGCAACGCCGATATGGCGGGAGGGGGATGATGAAGTCCAACTCAGCGGCGGTGCTGAGCCTGACGTTGCTGGCGGGTCTTTTGGCCGCGGTGCCCGCGTGCGCCGACGATGCGGCCCCGGCCTGCGACGTTCCGGCTTACCTGCTCACAACCGAGAGCGCGCTTCCAAAGGTCGCTGACGCCCTGAAAACAGGCCATCCGCTGGATATTCTGGTGGTGGGCAGCCGATCGTCGACCATCAATACCTCGGACGGCAGCGCCTATCCTGGCCGGTTGCAGGCGGTGCTTCGCGAAAGACTGCCCTCGGTCGCGGTGAACGTATCCGTAGAACTACAGGTTAAGAAAACCGCCGAAGAAGTAGCCGCCGGGCTCGTTAAGCTGGTGGAAGGAAAAAGGCCTACTTTGGTCATCTGGCAGACCGGCACCTACGATGCTATGCGATCCATCGATCCCGATGATTTTCGCGGCGCAGTCGACGAAGGAGTTGCTGCGCTGCAAAATGCGGGAACCGACGTGATTTTGATGAATCTGCAATATAGCCCGCGCACCGAAACCATGATTTCCGCGCCTCCGTACCTGGATAATATGCGCGTGGTGGCGCAGCAGCACGACGTTCCGCTGTTCGACCGGTTTGCCATCATGCGCCATTGGAACGACGCCGGGGATTTCGACCTGTTCAGCGCATCGCATGGCCTCGACCTCGCCAAGCGCGTCCACGACTGCCTCGGCCGGGCGCTGTCGAAGTTTGTGATCGACGCGGCTCACCCGGCCCAGCAGAATTGAGGAATTAGTCTTAATGAGGTGTCACCGCCCTTTTTGCCGAAATACATCGCTGGCCGCAGCCGCAGTCGCGGCACTCGTGCTGCTGACGCCGGCGCAGGTTGTGCCCGTGCGCGCCCAGGCCGCCCAAGCTGCCCAGCAGGCTACTCCATCCGACATCACCAAATCTGACAGCGCCAAATCTGACAGCGTCAAGCCGCCCGCGTCACAGAAGACCGGCGCGGGCAATGTTGCGGCGGTCGATCAGGCCAATCCGGCGCAGCAAAAGAGCCTTACCAGCAAGGCGATCGAAAAGGTGAAACAGGTCGCGAAATCGGCCGGCGATATTTTTAACCGCGTTCCGTGCCTGCCGCCGAAGGGCGGCGCCAAATCGATGGGATCGCTGCCGCATGTGGCGAGCAAGCTCGCCTCGGGCGAGCCGGTGGTGATCGTCGCATTCGGATCGTCCTCGACGGTCGGTTACGGCACGACGTCACCCGAATTCACCTATCCCAACCGGCTGGCGGCGCAGCTGCATCGACAATATCCGAGTGCCGACATTACCGTCGTCAATCGCGGCCAGGGCGGCGAAGACGCGCCCGAAATGATGAAGCGGCTGCAGGTCGCGGTGCTCGATATGAAGCCCGACCTCGTGATCTGGCAGGTCGGCACCAACGCCGTGCTGCGCAACCTCGATCCCGCCGAGACCGCAAAGCTGGTCGAGGACGGCATCGCGCGCATTCAGGCTGCGGGCGCCGATCTCGTGCTGGTCGATCCGCAATATTCGCCAAGGATCAACGAGCGCGCGGAAAGCGCAAGCCAGATGGTGAAGCTGCTCGGCAGGGTCGCCGAGCTCCGCCATGTCGGTTTTTTTCCGCGCTTCGAGGTGATGCGCGAATGGCACGAGAAGCAGGCGATCCCGATCGACAATTTCGTCATCGCCGACGGCCTGCACATGACCGACTGGGGCTACGCCTGCTTCGCCCAGTTGCTGGGCGACGACATCATCAAATCGGTCGGCCAGATCAAGCTCGGCGTCAACGTGCCGTCCAACGTGCAGACTTACCGGCCGATGTGATTCGCCTGTGCGCTTAGAAAGGCGTCACACCAATTTCAGCGTCGTCCCGGCCAAGCGAAGCGCGAGCCGGGACCCATACGCCCAGGACTCTCGTTTGGGCAGTGTGGCAGATGCCTTCTGCCATCAACAAATGCTGGTGGTTATGGGTCCCGGCGTTCGCCGGGACGACGATGGTATTTCGAATCGCCTCACGCCTTCTCCAGCGCCGCCTGCAAATCCTCGATCAGGTCGTCGCGATGCTCGAGGCCGGCGGAGAACCGGACAAAGCCCTCGCTGATCCCGAGTTCGGCTCTGGCCTCCGGCGTCAGCCGCTGATGGGTGGTGGTCGACGGATGGGTCACGAGGCTCTTGGCATCGCCGAGATTGTTTGAAATCCGCGACAGCTTCAGCGCGTTGAGACAACGGAACGCCGCCGCCTTGCCGCCTTTGACCTCGAAGCCAACCAGCGTCGATCCGGCGCGCATCTGCTTCTTGACCAGGGCGGCCTGCGGATGATCGGCGCGGCCGGGATAGATCAGCCGTGAGATTTTCGGATGCTGCGCCAGCGCGTCGGCAACGGCGCCAGCGGTTTCGGTCTGCGCGCGCACGCGGATCGCCAGCGTCTCCAGCCCCTTCAGCAGCACCCAGGCGTTGAACGGCGACATCGACGGGCCGGTCTGGCGCATGAAAGTGTGGATGTGCTCGGCAATGAACGCTTCCGACGAGAGAATGATTCCGCCGAGGCAGCGGCCCTGGCCGTCGATGTGCTTGGTGGCGGAATACACCACGACATCGGCGCCCAACGTCAGCGGACTTTGCCAGATCGGCGTCGCAAACACATTGTCGACGATCAGCCGCGCGCCGCCTTGATGGGCGATTTCGGCAATCGCGCCAATGTCGAGCACGTCGAGCGTCGGGTTGGTCGGGCTTTCCAGAAAGCAGCTTTTCGTGTTCGGCCGCATCGCGCGTTTCCACTGGTCGAGATCGAGGCCGTCGACCAAAGTGGACCCGATGCCGTAGCGCGGCAGCAGATCTTCCACCACATAGCGGCACGAGCCGAACATCGCTTTCGCAGCCACCACGTGGTCGCCGGCCTTCAACGGCGCCAGAACGGCGGTGGTCACCGCGGCCATGCCGGTGGCGGTGGCGCGCGCCGCTTCCGCGCCTTCGAGCTCGATCATGCGGCGCTCGAACATCGAGACGTTGGGATTGGAAAAGCGCGAATAGAGAAAGCCGGGGTCCTCGCCCTTGAACCGTGCTTCGCACTGTTCGGCGGTGTCGTAGACAAAGCCCTGGGTCAGGAACAGCGCTTCGGACGTTTCGCCGAATTGCGAGCGCAGCGTGCCGGAATGGACCAGCCGGGTTTCGGGACGATAATGGGCGGTAGACGATACGGGTGGCGTAGTCTCAGACATGTGACCTCCATCGTGACCACCTTTGAGATGGTCACAAAAAACCGGCCTGGAAAAATTCCACAGGCCGGGATCACACATGTCCCCGGCCTGTTTAGCGACTTATTTAACGTGGCTGCAAGCCGGCCGGCTCAAATCACCACGGGATAATCATCCTGATATTCCGTCATGCCCTTTCCGTCAAGCCGGCTATCGGATAACGCATAAAAGTCCGTATTTTCAGCGTCTGGATGGCGGCGATGTCATCCCGGGGACCGCCACGTGCCGTTTACGCTTCAACCCGACGCCAATGGCATTCTGCCCGATCGCATGATCGCGGCGATGGCGGACGCTGGCCTTATTCTGCCGGCCTACCCGTTTGTCGAAAGCCAGATCCAGCCGGCGAGCCTCGATCTGCGGCTCGGCGACGTCGCCTATCGGGTGCGCGCCAGCTTCTTGCCGGGGCCGGGCGCGACGGTGGCCGAACGCATCGACGACCTCAAGCTGCATGAAATCGATCTGACCGATGGCGCGGTGCTGGAGACCAACTGCGTCTACATCGTGCCGCTATTGGAGAGCCTGGCGCTGCCGCCGCAAATCGTCGCCGCCGCCAATCCGAAAAGCTCGACCGGACGGCTCGACGTGTTTACCCGGGTGATCGCGGACGGCACCCGGCGGTTCGACATGATCGGCGCCGGTTACCACGGCCCGCTCTATGCGGAGATCAGTCCGAAGACGTTTCCGGTGCTGCTGCGCGAGGGATCGCGGCTCAGCCAGGTTCGCTTTCGCAGCGGTGATGCCGTCCTCACATCGGACGAACTCGAGGCGCTGCATGACCGGGAACGGCTGGTTGATTGCGACGACGCCGATCTCATCAACGGTGTGGCGCTGAGCGTCGATCTTTCCGGCAACAATACCAGCGGCTTCGTCGGCTATCGCGCCAAGCGCCACACCGGCGTGATCGATATCGACCGCCGCGGCGGCTACCAGGTCGATGAATTCTGGGAGGCGATCGCGGCGCGGCCCGACGGCAGCCTCATTCTCGATCCCGGCGAGTTCTACATTCTGGCCTCGAAAGAAGCCGTGCAGATCCCGCCGGACTATGCCGCGGAGATGGTGCCGTTCGACCCACTGGTCGGCGAATTCCGCGTGCATTATGCCGGCTTCTTCGATCCCGGCTTCGGCTACGCCGGCGCCGGTGGGAAGGGCTCCCGCGCGGTGCTGGAAGTGCGGTCGCGCGAAGTGCCGTTCATCCTCGAGCACGGCCAGATCGTCGGCCGGCTGGTATATGAGAAAATGCTGGCGCGGCCCCAAGCCATGTACGGCCAGCGCATCGGCTCGAACTATCAGGCGCAGGGCCTGAAGCTGAGCAAGCATTTTCGGGTGTAACGCTCTCGTATCCCGGACGCAGCGCAGCCTTCTTACCTCTCCCGCTTGCGGGGGAGGTCGCTGCGCTCGCAAGAGCGCGGCGGGTGGGGGAAAACTCCAACATCTCGTTCCGGTCTGGCGCCCCCACCCCAACCCTCCCCTGCAAGCGCACGGCTGTCCCGGGAAAGGACTCAAGTGATTCAAATGACTCAAGTTCGCAATCTCGAGTCGAGCGTGCCAGGAATTTCCAAAGACGTCTCTGCTGCAAGCACTTGTTACGACTCGGAAATGTTTCCCGGGACAGCCGTGCCGCAAGCGGGAGAGGGGGCGCGGCAGTGCAAGATGGCATGACACAACCTACCGCGACACCGACTTTTCCGATGGCGTCACGCGCCACACCGTGTTGCCGACATCGTCGGCCACCAGCAGCGCGCCGTGCTTGTCGATCCTGACGCCGACCGGGCGTCCTTGGGCTTCGCCGTTATCGCTGAGGAAACCGGTCAGGACGTCCCGCGGTTTCCCTGCGGGTTTGCCGTCGGCGAACGGCACGAAGATGACCTTGTAGCCGGCGCGGGGTTTGCGATTCCAGGAGCCGTGCTGGCCGACGAAGGCGCCGCCGGCCATTTCGGGCGGAAACAGATTGCCGGTGTTGAACGTCAGCCCGAGTGAAGCCGTGTGGGCGCCGAGCGCGTAATCCGGCGCGATGGCTTTCGCGACCAGGTCGGGCCGCTGCGGACTGACGCGGTCGTCGACATGCTGGCCGTAATAGCTGTAGGGCCAGCCATAGAAGCCGCCGTCCTTTACCGAGGTCATGTAGTCCGGCACCAGATCGTTGCCGAGTTCGTCGCGCTCATTGACGGTGACCCACAGCGCGCCGCTCTGCGGCTGCCACGAAGGTCCGTTCGGATTGCGAAGGCCGGAGGCAAACACGCGCCACTTGCCGCTGGCACGATCGACTTCGAGCACCGCCGCGCGATTGGTCTCGGCCTCGATGCCGTTCTCGCCGATATTGCTGTTGGAGCCGACGGTGGCGTAAAGCTTCGATCCATCCGGGCTGGCGGTGAGATCCTTGGTCCAGTGATGATTGATGGTGCCGGCGGGCAGGTCGGCCAGCTTCACGCCGGGCGCGGTGATCCTGGTGTCGCCCTCGTGATAGGGAAATTTCATGATCGCGTCGGAATCGGCGACATAGAAGTCCTCGCCGGCCAGCACCATGCCGAACGGTGAATGCAGGCCTTCGATGAAGACACTCCTGGTCTCGGCGACGCCATCGCCATCGGCGTCCCGCAGCAGCGTGATGCGGTTGGCGCTGGGTGTAGTGGCCCCGGCGCGGCCCATCGCCAAATGCGTCGCCCAGGCTTTGATGCCCTTGCCATCGTCGGGTTTCGGCGGCGCGTTGCTCTCGGCCACCAGCACGTCGCCATTGGGCAGCACATAGACCGTGCGCGGATGATCCAGTCCGGTGGCAAATGCATTCACCGCCATTCCATTGGCCGCGGTGGGCTTGCCGCCCGCCGGCCAGCCGGTGGCGGCGGCGATGTCGATGGTCGGTATCCAGGAATGTTGCGGAGCCGGCAGGGTCGGAGAAGGTCCAAAGGTCTGTTCGGCGACGGCAGGGGTGGAAGGCTCGTTACAGGCGGCGAGCGGAAGCGCCAGCGCTCCAACCCACATCGCCAGCAGCATCTTGTGGCCCATGATGGCTCCTTGCATGTCGGCCTGACAATGCGGAAAATCCGCCGATGTTCGCGGTCTCTGCTATGAATTTCGTGTGAATGGACGAACGCGGTATGGAACAGCGAACAAGGGTTTGGGGATGGCGATGACCGAGGCGGGCGAGGCTGCGGACGAGGCGAAATGGCTGCGATGGCGCGGTGTCGCCGACCTCTATCACGCTTTTTTCACCGGCTTGATCCTCACCGTCGTGACGCGGCGCGGGACCGCCGATGCCGCGGAATTCGTGTTCCGGGTTTTTCGCCGCCAGCAGCAGGAGCGTTTCCTGCCCGGCCTGGAAAAACTCGGCCTCAGCCATTTGCCGCCGGCGGTGGCGGCGGCGCAATATCATTATCTCTCGAACTGGATCGGCGGCGTATCGGTCGAGTACATGTACGAGACCGACCGCAAGGCCTGGATCCGCTATCCGCCGCCGCGCTGGATCTGGCGCGGCACCGCAATCTGCGGCGTGCCCGGCGAAGTGTCGCGTGCGATGCTGCGAGGCTGGCACGCCAACAACGGCGTTGCGCTCGGCAATCCCAACCTCGGCTTTGTCTGCACCAAGCAGAGCGTCGATGGCCAGGACGGGTTAGAGGGTTACTACTGCGAATACGATCATGCGCTCGAGATCGATGCGCGCCTGGTATTCGCCCGCCACCTCGAAGCACCGATGTTCGATCCCGCGACCGCGCCGGCACTGCCGGTTGCAAGCTGGCCGAAGCCGCGGTTGGAAAAAGCCTATCGGAACTACGCGATGGAATATGTGCGGACCGCGGCACCCGTGCTGGTGCAACTCTTTGGTCCCGACGATGCCGGCTATCTGCTGCACCTCACCGGCAAGCTGATCGGCATGCAGTATTTCGATGAAATCGCGCGCGGCTTCGGTTTGGGTCGCGGAGTCGCAAGCGATTTTGCAGCCTTCCTGCGCGCGCTGTTCGAGGCGCAGGACGATGTCGCCGAACTCAGCGGGTCCGGCGGCGCCTTTGAAATCAGGCAGCAGACATGGAAGCTGATGGCGGACGTAGGCGATTACCACCCGGCTTGCGCGAGGGTACTTGAGGGATTGTTCGAAGGCCTGGCGGCAGGCTGTGGCCGCCGCATCGCCGTCGAGATGAGAGCCGCCGCCGGCGGTGTCCCGCCGTTTGTGTGGTCGATCGGCTAAATCCTCGTTGTTGGTACGCGCCTGCAATCCCGCACAGGGCCATTGCGCCTGATGCACGTGGAATCGGCCTTGACCGTGCTAGGAAGCGGCTCGGCGCGGCGGCTAGATCGCGCCCAAGGGGTGAGAAATGTCTGATATCGGCGTCGCCGAAATACCTGTCGATGAGGACGAGCGTCCGCTTCCGCCGCCCGAGACGCCGATAAGAAACGCGCTGGTCGACGGCCCGATTCTGCGCACGCTGCTGTGGCTGGCCTGGCCCAACGTGGTCGCGCTCAGCGCCGGCACCTGCGTGGTCATCGCCGAGACCTCCTATATCGGCCGGCTCGGCGTCGAGTCGCTGGCGGCGATGGCGCTGGTGTTTCCGTTTGTGATCCTGACCATGACGATGTCGGGCGGCGCGATGGGCGGTGGCGTGGCCTCTGCGGTTGCGCGCGCGCTCGGCGCCGGCGACGTCGACCGCGCATCGACACTGGCCGCCCACGCCATGCTGATCGGTATCTGCTTTGGACTGACCTTCATGCTGGGCATGCTGATCTTCGGGCCGGCATTGCTGGAATTGCTCGGCGGCCGCGGCAAGGTTCTGGCTGACGCCGTCGGCTATTCGCAGATTTTTTTCGGCGGCGCGGTGTTGCCCTGGCTGATGAATTCGATGACGGGAATCCTGCGCGGCACCGGCAACATGAAACTGCCGTCGATGATGATGCTCTCCTCCGCGGTCTGTCAGATCATCCTTGGCGGCACGCTCGGCCTCGGTCTCGGCCCGATCCCGCAATTCGGCATGCGCGGCGTCGCTGCGGGTTCGCTGATCGCTTACTCGATCAGTCTTTCGGTGATGGCGTGGTATCTGTTCTCCGGGCGGGCGCGCGTCGTTCCCAGGATCAGGGGACTTCGGATCAGGCGCTCAATGTTCATCGACATCCTGAAAGTCGGCGCGGTCTCCTGTTTGTCGCCGCTGCAGTCGGTGCTGACCATCAGCATCTTCACCCACATGCTGGCAGGGTTTGGCACCGCCATCCTGGCCGGCTACGGCATCGGCGCGCGGCTCGAATTCATGCTGACCTCGGTCGCCTTCGCGACCGGCATTGCGTCGGTGCCGATGATCGGCATGGCGATCGGGGCCGGGCGGACCGCGCGTGCGCGGCGGATCGCCTGGACCGCAGGCCTGGTTTCCTTCGTTTCAGTGGGCTTGATCGGCACGCTGATTGCGATCTTCCCCGACCTCTGGGTCAACATTTTCACTGGCGATGCCGGGGTGCGCGCCGCCAGCCGGCAATATCTGTCGACCGCTGCGCCGATGTACGCGTTCATCGGGCTCGCGATCTCGATGTATTTTTCATCGCAGGGCGCGGCCAAGGTTGTCGGGCCGGTGCTGGCGCAAAGCGCGCGGCTGTTGTTCATCGGCGGCGGCGGCTGGTGGCTGTCGACGCACAATGCGACCGCCACGAACTACTTCGCATTGGCGGCAACCTCGATGGTCGTGCTCGGTGTGCTGTCGGCCTCGAGCGTTTTTCTGACCCGATGGGAGCCCAAGGGGCGCCGTTCGGGAAATTCGCCCCGCATTGTCGGGCATCGTCGACTAGAGCATGATCCGGAAAAGTGGGTACCGGTTTTCCGAAAAGATCATGCTCAAACAAAAGGATAGAGCGGGATGACGATTCGAAGAAAAGTCATCCCGCTCTAGCGCAGAGCTTCGGCATTGCGAGGAGCGACCTGTCCGCCGTAGCTCAACCAGCGAAGGCGGAAGACGCACGTCGTGAGAACACACTCATCGCGCGGCCCGCTTCGGACTCTTGGCTCGGCCGGGCTTGGTCCGCTGCCGCCGGCTGGGTTGCCGCGTGCGCGTCGTCCCATGCGAACCCTTCACCGGGGCAGGGCGGCGCGTGGAGCCGCGCTCCGCGACACCAACCAAATCCCAGGCATTCTTCACCGCCCGCAGCTCATCGCTCCCATTGCCGTACCGGCGAGCAGCCACCAACTGGGTCATCCCAGCGAAATCGACAAACTGCGAGTCCGATTTCAATTTCTTGTCACGCAGGGCCTCGTACCAGATCCAGCCGGCCTTCTCCCAGGCAAAGCCGCCGAGCGCCACGGCTGTCAGATAGAAAGCCCGATTCAGAATGCCATCGTTAGAGTGGATACCTCCGTTGTCATCCTGTGTCTCAAGATAATCGCGCATATGCGCGGGTTGAAGATCTTTCCCCAGTATCGGGTCATCGTACGCGGTCCCGGGGGCGGCGAGCGATACAATCGCCCCCTCTCCAGCGAGGACACCATCGCCGATGAGCCAATCGGCCTGCGATGCCGTCTGACGCAATGCGAATTGCTTCACCAGCGTTGCGAATACGAGGCTCATCGAGTTGAGGAGGGCGCCGGATTGACCCCAGTAGACGAGCTTGGACGCGCTCGATACGACGCCGTTCGCAAACTGTTTTGCCACCATGTCCAAGGAAGTGAATGGCTTGAAAGGCTTGCCATCGCCGTCACCAAAGGTCATTTGCTTGCCATTCCAGAAGGCATTGTTGAAGTTCTTGCCGTAGTGGACCGTGGCGACTAACGGCATTCCCAAGCCATCGATCGAGTTGCGATCGAACACTTCCCGAAAAAAATGGTAGGTGACGCCGAGCGCATCGTAGACCTGGTTGACCGCGGCATCGCCGGTCGGGACGTTTCCCTCGTCCCGCACCAGCTTCCCCGGCAGTTTCTCGCCGTTCTCAGCCGTGTAGACGGCGCGCGAAAGCTCGGTCCAGGCTCGCGGCGCCACGTGTGGTGCTGGTGGCATGGGCGGTGTCGGTTTGATTGACCTGCGCGGCGGAGGCGGCGAGACCTCGCGCGTCTTGACCTCGCGCGTCTTGGAAGGAGGCCCCTTGAGCGGGGCCTCGACCGCCGCCCGGATCCCCCTCGCGACGTCAAGCCACGCCAAGTCTCGATTGCTCCACAAGGTAATTGGCTTGGCGTTCTTGGGTAGCGCCTGGAGCTTTCCGAACATAGCTTCGTTCCAGTCCGCTGGACGGAGGACAATAGGAATGACCCGCGCCTCGCCTGCGTTATGTCGCTCCATCGCCCGCTCGACCTCCTTGCCCCAGCAATAATCCGAGGCGATGAACACGGGGCTCACCAGCAGCAGGATGACATCAGCCCGCTCCATGTGTTCGTCGATGCTTTGCTCCCAGTCGTCCCCGGCTGCAATTTTTCGATCGTGCCACTCGGTAAGGATGCTCTGCCGCTTCAGCAGCGCCAGAGCATCAGCCAGGTCGTCTCTCAGGCGCTCGTCCTTGTGTGAATAGGAATAGAAGACGCTGGCTGATGGTCTTTGCGTTGGGCTCATGCTGACCTCTGAATGGCGGCTGATCCTGGTCGCAGCGCCGCCCGAAGCGGGTGCTGCAAATTTCCAATGAAAATATTCCAATGACTTGGCGGGCTGGCGCGCCCGAAGGGCTTCGAACTCCGATCTTCGATTGGCAGCTTTGAGGCAAAAACCGATGATACAACCCGATGATGCTACGTCTACCGTATCATCAGTTTTCCCGCTTTGGATCGAACTTGGGACACTGATCATGCGTCGAGCGATGTCCGTTAAGTACCAAAACCGAAAGCGACAAGCCTTATTCGATCACCTCGTCCGCGCGGGCGAGAAGGTTCGCCGGGATTTCGATGCCGATCGATTTCGCCGTCTTGAGATTAATGACAAGCAGATATTTGGTGGGTTGCTCAATCGGAAGCTCGGCCGGGTTGGCGCCTTTGTCGGTTTGCTCCAGATCGCGGACCACAATCAGCGCGGTCGGAGCTAAATGGCTGCCGGCCAGCAGCGACCAGCCGCTGACCAGCAGGCGGAAGATTAGCGTGAACTGAAGCGCCTAATGCACGTCATGCGTCGCCTCGCTGCAGGCGTGCTAATTTCGCCGGGGGGCTGAGCGGCTATTATTGCCGGCCCCATGATCAGCCATAATACCACTTATCTCATTTAATTTGATTTATTTTATTAATTCTGATTTAATTCGAGGGGGCGTCGCATTTAACCAAGCGAGGCTTGCTGTTATGGAGCTGCCGAAGCCAATTGACGTTGCTCCCAAGAACGGGGATTTCATCATCCTGCAGGACGCAAGTTCGTGGGAGTTGGGACGCTGGGATCAAGAGGTCAACGGGTGGGTTCAACCCGACGGAGCACCTGTCCGAATTTCTCCAACACACTGGACACGGGCCGCCGATGACGTTGCTGGTGCGACCGATCGTGAACATTTGCTGTTTCTTGCTGGCCCTCTCCCAGACGACGAAACAGAACAACCACGGAAGCGACCTCTCACGCGTTTGATCCTGGCTTCGGTGACCGCAATTCTCTGCATCGGCGGATTTGTCTTTTGGATTGGATCCGAAGGTTCGAGCTCTGATCATCCGGCAGCCGACTCCCGAGCGTCTGTCGCTATTGGCAGTCTCACTGACGCCCGCGAGCGCGAAAATGCCGCTCAGGCGCTGGAGGCCAAGCAAATCGCCGATGCCAAGCAGAAGGAGATGAAGCAGGCGCTCGACGAAAGTGAGAAAAGGTCGGAGGCGCTCACCCGTGAGCTCGCGTCGGTTCGCGAGAATGATGTCGCGGCCCGCAATCTAGCTGCTGCGCGCGAGCGCGATGTCGCACAGGCACTGGAGGCCAAGCAAATTGCCGATGCGAAGCAGAAGGAGTTGAAGCAGGCGCTCGACGAAAGTGAGAAAGGGTCGGAGGCGCTCGCCCGTGAGCTCGCGTCGGTTCGCGAGAATGATGTCGCGGCCCGCAATCTAGCTGCTGCGCGCGAGCGCGAAGATGCCGCACAGGCGCTGGAGGCCAAGAAAATCACCGATGCCAGGAAGGAGTTGAAGCAGGCGCTCGACGAAAGTGAGAGAAGGGCGTTCGCGCTCGAGGGCGAACTTGCGTCCGCGCGCAAGACCATTGCGTCGGCCGCAAAGCCCTCCAATGCGGAGGTGACCGCTCGAGACGCCGCCTCGCCAACCGGACCTCTCAACCGGCCCATCGAAGGGTCGAACGCTGCGTCTGAGATCACGGCCTCAATAACGACCCCGCAAAGCGGAGGCAACATAACGGCAGCAGTGCAGGTCTCTTCCGACGCAACGCCAGCCGATGCAACTGCAACAGCGGGGGCTTCGGGACAGCTCACGCGATCAAATCGATCCCAACCTGGTCGACCCCAACCGCCAAGTGCGATGTCTTCCGCAGAGGAGGCAACGCTTATCGCCCGCGCCGAATCCCTCATCAGGCAATACAATTTTGTCGGCGCGCGGCTTTTGCTCGCTCACGCCTTGGATAAAGGCAGCGCGAACGCTGCCTTTATGATGGCCCAAACCTATGACTGGCGGATACTTCGCTCCTTGCGGGCATATGGCGTGCGCGGGGACGCCGCAATGGCACGGGAATTTTATCAGCAGGCCGCGGCGGCCGGCATCGAGGAGGCGCAGCAACGGGTGGAAGCGCTGCAACCGGATGCGAACGTCGACACGCGTGTGGAAGGAGAAAAGCGGAGCAGGCCGGAGAGCCGGCAGAGAGGACGCTTTGCAAGTCCGAACGGCCCGTTTTGAGCGGGAGCACGACCGGTGAACCGCGCGGCGCCGCCAGCGTCGCGAATTTGCCGACATATCCAGTGGGGCAAGATCGATGTGTCGTTGCGCCTGCGTTGTTCCATCAAGCTGTTGCTCGCGCGGATCGACCAACCGTCGACCGGCACGAGGAAGATCAGCTCGAACGGCAGCGTCGGGTACGCGTCCGCTCTGGAGGGTGGTTCAACCGCAGATCGGAAGCTCGGTTTCGGGATCGAAGAAATGCAGACGGCCGAGTTGGGCTGAGACGCGGACCTGATCGTCCCTCGCGATCGCCGTCTCCGCGGCCACGCGGGCAACGGTGACGCTATCGCTGCCGACCCTGGTCTCGAGCAGGATCTCGGAGCCGAGTTGTTCGACGACTTCGACGCGGGCATCGAAGCTGGAGCCTGGCGCGCCGTCGCCGAGCACGAGATGTTCCGGCCGCACCCCCATGATCACCCGCCGGCCATGGTGAGCCGCGAGCGCGCGCGCATCGGCCGCGCTCACCGTCAGTCTGAGGCCGGCCCCCTCGACGGCCGTAGCGCCGGCTTCACTGTGCACCGTGACGTCGATGAAGTTCATGGCCGGCGCGCCGATGAAACCCGCCACGAACTTGTTGGCGGGCTTGCCGTAGACCTGAAGCGGCGTGCCGATCTGCTGAATCCTGCCGTCGCGCATGATCACGACCCGATCGCCCAGCGTCATGGCCTCGACCTGGTCGTGAGTCACGAACACCGACGTGGTCGGAATCTGGGCATGCAGGCGCTTGATCTCGATGCGCATCTGGGCGCGCAGCTTGGCGTCAAGGTTCGACAGCGGCTCGTCGAACAGGAATACTTGCGGATTGCGTACGATGCATCGACCGAGCGCCACGCGCTGCTGCTGACCGCCCGACAGCTGCTTCGGCTTGCGCTGCAGCAGGTCGTGCAGACCAAGCATGCCCGCCGCACGATCGATCGCAGCCTTGATCTCGGCTTCCGAGGTTTTCTTGTTGCGCAGGCCGAACGCGAGATTGTCGTAGACGCTCATGTGCTGGTAGAGCGCGTAGTTCTGGAACACCATGGCGATATCGCGGTCGCGCGGGGGCAGGTGGTTAACGACCCGCTCGCCGATGCGTATATCGCCGCTCGTGATGTCCTCGAGGCCCGCAATCATGCGCAAGGTCGTCGACTTGCCGCAGCCCGACGGGCCGACCAGGGCCACGAACTCCTTGTCGGCAATCTCGAGATCGACGTCCTTCACGGCATGGAACAGCGAGCCATAGTGCTTATTGAGCTTGCTGAGTGTGATCGCTGCCATTTCCCCGCCGTCACTGAACTTGATGTCTGTTCGAAACAAACCCGCCGCGACATGCGCGGCGGGTTTCACGCGTTCGGCTATTGCGCGGCCTTGCTGACCAGCGGTGCGCCTTCGGCGAGCACCTTGGCGATGTCCTCTCGCTTGCCGGTGACGGCCTTGCTGACCGTGTCATTGAAAGCCTTGTGCACGGCGGGCCACTGCGGGAAGTAATAGGCGCCGCGCACCTTGTCGGGGGAGTCGAGCACCGACTCCTTCAACAGCTTCATGAACGGATCTGCCGCCGCGATCTGCGGCCAGAAGGTGGTGTTGGGCGGCGGAGCGCCGGTCGCTTTCCAAAGCTTGATCTGGCCTTCCTCGTCGAGCATCATGGCTTCCAGCATCTTCTTGGCGAGCTTCTTGCGCTCCGGCGCGATCGACTTCGGGATCGCCCAGCCCCAGATATCGTCCCACGCAAACGGCTGCGTCCGGTTCGGACCAAGCGGGAAGCGCGCGGCGGCCACCTTGCCGGCGATCTTCGATTTGGCCGGATCGTTGAACGTGCTCCACCACAGCGAGTCGGCGACGGTGAAGGCGGCATCGCCGCCCATGAACACGGCGTTGGCTTCGTTGCGGTCGTAGGCCGGCATGCCGCGCGGCACGATCTTGTGGGTGTTGATCGCGTCCCACCAATATTCGACGGTTTGCTGCATGCACGGCTCGGTCATGCCGGATTTCCAGCCGGCTTCGGCGAGCTTCTTGTTGTCACGCTCGTAGGCAGGCATCAGTACATCGCAGTTGTTGCCCCACATCGACCAGAACCAGCTGAACCAGGTGTGGTTCATCGACATGCCGCCGACATAGCCGAACTTGACCTTGCCCGCCGCCTGCAGCGCCTTGCTGACGGTGACGAGTTCCGCCAGCGTCTTCGGCACCTCTTCCGGCTTGACGAGGTCGGACCGGTAGAAGAACACGCTGAAGGTCTGGCCCATCGGCACCACGGTGTTCTGGCCTTGTGCGTTGGCGAACACCACCGGCGCCATGCCCCACTTGTCGGCATACTTGTTGGCATCGACGTCATCGGTCGGTTCCAGCAAATGCGCCCAGGTTTGTCCCCAATCGTCGTTGTGCCAGATGACGTCGTACTGATCCGAGTTCGATGTCAGCGAAGCCGTCATTTTCTCGACATAGACGCCGTAGGAATTCGGCACCTTGACGATCTTGACGCCGTTCTTGGCCCCCCAGGCCTCGAACATCGCGACCGAGGCGTCCTGCAGCGGGCTCGGCTGATAGCCGATCCGCAGTTCGTTGACCTGTGCGGCAGCACTGCCCGCCACAGCCACCAGGGCCGCGGTCGCCGCCATGACCCATTTCGCCAGTCTTTGCATCGCTTCTCCTCCCGGTTTTTTGTCTTGGCGTTGTCGGTGCTAAATGCGCAAACCTCTGATCACATATTTCTGCCCGAACAGCGCGAGCAGGAACGCCGGCACCAGCGCCATCACCGCGGTCGCCGCCATCAGGTTCCAGCGCAATCCCATCTCGGTGACAAACTGCGCCATCACAACCGTGATCATCGGCACCCGGTTGCCGGTCAGGATCAGGGCGAACAGGAATTCGTTCCAGGTGAACAGCCAGCACAGCACGGCAAGCGCCGAGATCGCGGGCAGCGCTGACGGCACGGCGACGCGGACGAAAGCGCCCCATCGGCTGCAGCCGTCGATCATGGCGGCATACTCCATCGACGGATCGATGCCGTCGAAAAAACCCTTCATCAGCCACGAGAAGAAGCAGATGTGCACCGCCACATGCGGCAGCAGCAGCCCGAGATAGGTGTCGTAGATGCCCCAGCTTTGGGTGACGAAGTACAATGGCAATACCCAGGAGATGTAGGGCACGCAGCGGAACACATAGATCGTTCCGAACCAGATCCGCGATGCCGGCCCGGTGAACCGCGACAGCATGTAGCCGCTCGATACCGTCACCAGCAGCGAGAACACGGTCGCGAGTGTCGCGATCAGCGCGCTGTTGACGAAGGCTTCCACGATTCGGTCGTCGCGCAGCACCTCGGCGAAGTTGCCGAGCGTGAACTCGGTGCCGCGATGGACATAATAGACGCCGGACTCCGGCCGCACCGACGTCAGCATCAGCCACAGCACCGGAAAGGCGAATGCGAAGCAGATTCCAGACAGCGCCAGCGCGAACAGCGTTTTGCGGCTCCATGACGGCATTCCCGGAAGGAAGTAGGGGCGGCTCACCATGGCCATCGCGCTGTTGGGCGGCATCGCCGAGGAGCTGTTCTATCGCGGCGCGCTCTACACCGCACTGGGTCGGCACCACCCGTTACTGATCTCGACCGCGGTGTACGTGGTCGCGACGATGGCCAGCGGGAACCCGATGCTCGCCTTCGCCGCGATCGTCCTGGGGACCGTGTGCGCATTAGAGCGCCGCGCCACTGGCGGGGTGCTGGCGCCGGTCCTGACCCACTTCGTGTGGACCCTGGTCGTATTGCTCGCCCTGCCGCCGCTGTTCGGTTTGTGAGCTCGAAGGTCAGTTGTCGGTGAAGTTCGGTGTCCGACGCTGCTGGAAAGCCTTTGCGCCCTCACGGAAGTCGTGTGATTTCAGCAGCACTGACTGACCCTGCAGTTCGCGTTGCAGCGCGGGCTCCAACTCGCTAAGAGTGGCCGCGTTGATGGCGTCCTTGGTCTTGGCGAATGCCACCGCGGGGCCGGACAGCAATCCGGACACCACCTTGTCCACCTCGGCCTCGAAGTCGTCAGCCGGGTAGACCGCGCTGATCAGGCCGCAAGCCAGTGCGTCGGCGGCGGGCAGCCGCTCGGCCAGCAACGCCATTCGCATGGCACGCATTCGGCCGATCGCCGCGGCAATCAGCGCCGAAGCGCCGCCGTCGGGCATCAGGCCGATCTTGGTGAAGGCGAGCATGAAAAATGCTGTG
>Ga0137412_10001268_pt1 | contig 19398 bp, 17 predicted proteins | sample CZODoug2_1_16fun_FD_122160 | JGI IMG/M metagenome (GOLD analysis project Ga0137412, IMG submission 122160) | Vadose zone soil fungal communities from Angelo Coast Range Reserve, California, USA - CZODoug2_1_16fungal (Hybrid Assembly) | ecosystem: Environmental > Terrestrial > Soil > Vadose zone...
CCGGTGCTGTAAGACCCAATGGCAGACTGGATGGGAGACCTGTTTGTTCGCAGCCCTTCACCCATAAGCCACACGCGATAGGTCTTCAGGGGATACCACCTGATGCCGGTACCGTATTCGTTGGAGTTGCGGAATTGGCCGTAGACGAATGATGCACGCTCGTACACCTCAAACTTTTTCGGAACGACAAAATAACCGAGTACCATTTCGGCGCCGATATCGAATGTCTTAGAGAGTGGGAGTGGTCCGTCCGCTACGAATGAGTCGAGCCAGCGAGCGAAACCTTGCGAGTTGAACGCCATTCCGCGCCACTTCACGCCCGCATCAACTGCCCACATGCGGTACGTAGCATCCGTCACTGTAACTCCACGTGCGAATGCGCCCGTGTCGAACGTGTTCACTCCGTCGGAATTGAACAGCCCGTTGTTTTCCGGATTGGTCTGCTGGTTGTTTGAAAAACGGTCTTCCCTGGACCGGGTAAAGGCCGTTCCGAGACGAATCACGGGCTTTTGGTGATTTTCATAATCGTTGTACATGCCCTTTGCGCGTCCGGGTGGCCCGTACTGTCCAAGCGGTTGCCAGTCCACCGTGGCGGAGGTCACCAGTCCCGTCTTGGTCTTCGATAACGGAACCGCAAGTGTGTTCAGGCCGTCGCCGACGAACACCATGTAGTACAGACTCTTCGTCGGTTGTCCGTCGATCCAGATTCCTTGCGTGAAGCTCGGCCGAAAAAAGTTGTCCGCCATGCTTCGGTCGATCGTCGCAAAATAGGGGAACGTCCCGCCCAGGGTGCGGGAGCCCGGAGCGCCCCAGTAACCTCCTTGGAATGAGAGCGCTTTATTGAATTGCCAGCCAACATACCCGCCTATCACGATGCTAGCACTCGAGTTGGACACCCAAGTGATAAGGTTGAACCGCAATCTCGGGTCGAAAATGAATCCGGTGAAATGGAATAGATTACGATTGAGGCTGAAGTCATTGCGCACCGTCACAGGGCGGACAACGCCCAAGTGGTCAGTGAAAGACTTATTCCCAAGCGCCGTGTTGGTAAAACGGACCTGAGTAGTATCCCAGAGGTTCAAACGGAACGGAATCTTGGCCGAATCGGAAGATTTCGCCAGAAGAATACCCTGAGCATTTTCGTCATAAGTCCTACCTGGCTGGTCTGCGGTCTGATCTGAGGTCGGCAGCGGGGCTTTGCTGCTGCTCGATTGTTCAAGTACCTGGGTGGCAGCGGAAGAGTCCTGTTTCGGAACAGGAGGAGCCTCCGCTGCCATGGTGGTCGTTGTTGGTCCCAACCGCTGCTGCAGCTGGTTGACTAGTTCCAGTAATGTCTTTTGCTGCTCCTCGACTCTACGAAGCTGCTCTCGTAAAGCGGCATTCTCGGCTTTGATCCCCGCGACTTCGCTCTCCACACTTCCGGGTGGGACCGCCGGCGCTTGGCCGAATGTAGTAGCCGCTAATAAAACCAAAGCTAAAACTGCTGAGAGGACGCGAGACTCACCGTGTTTCAACATGGCTTTTTCAAGTCCTCCAGAGCCTCGGTCAGGCCAGTCCCGTTCCGGGAAATATGCTCAGCCGAATGGATTTTGATCGGGTTGGCGGCAACGTCTTCTTCGGTGCTGGGCTGGTTCGCGCTTCGTGCCGCCACAGACAGATCGTCGCCCACGCCGAAATGGAAAGCGTACCCTTAAAAGCATCCTGGCCGGCCGTTTTACGGATCATTCTGATCAGTGCCCCGGTGATCCATGAAGTCAATGCGGCCACCGTGGGATCCGAACGGTGAAGGAAGTCAGGACGCGAGTGCCAACCTCCGATATTGCTACGGCCCAAACTTGGGTACTCCGCTTCCTCGGCAAGGATCAAATCATGCAAAGCGTGATTCATCGCCTTAGCATCTGGCGTTCGCACGCTGCCGATAAAAGTGGGAAATGCTGACGTAACGTCGAGTTCCATGCCCAGCCTCCATCAGCAAAGGGTTACCGAGACGGCGAGCCCGGCTTCGCTGGTTTCTTTGTACTTGCTGTTCATTTCCTTGGCCGTCTGAGCCATCGCAGCGACGGTCGCATCCAGATCTATGCGGTGTCTGGATTCAATCTCGTTGCTGGCGATGGCCCAGGCGGTCCAGGCCTTGACCGCTCCGAATGCGCACCGCTCGATGCACGGAACCTGCACGTACCCGGCGACGGGGTCGCAAGTCATACCCAAGTGATGTTCGAGGGCCGACTCGGCCGCATTCTCTATTACTCGCGGGTTGGCATCATAAGCGGCCGCGATCAGTGCGGCGGCCATCGCTGACGCGACGCCAATTTCGGCCTGACAACCACCCTCGGCGGCGGACAGCGTCGCATTGTGCTTGCACAGATAACCGATGGCGGCCGCGGCCAGCATACCTTGACGAATCTTGTCCTGCGGAAGCTTGCGTGCACCCTCACCTAGTCCGTAGACGAGAGAGGGCATTACTCCGGCCGAACCACAGGTTGGCGCAGTGATGACCAGGTGGCCGCGCCCGTTCTCCTCCGAAGCCGCAAGAGCGTATGCCGAAAGAACGCCGATTCCGCGGTCGGATTGATTAGAGTCATCCATGGCTCGTTTGTAGACGGTGGCCGCTTTGCTGTGCAGTTTGATGGGACCAGGCAATACGTCTTCCTGGACCGCGAGCCCCGCCTTTATGGTGTTCACCATGGCAGAGGTAATCTTGTCAATGAAGGCATACACTTCATCCTCGCTCCTGCCGGAGACCACTACTTCGTTTGCGAGTATCACTTGCGGAATCGATAGATTGTTTCGTTCTGCATGCTGCCGCAACTCCTTCATGGAGGCGTATGGATATTTGGGCGGATTCTTTTTAGGCGGGGTGTATCCTTTCCATTCGATAAATCCGCCGCCGACGGAGTAATACTCCAGTTCGTAGAGTACGGTATCTCCGGCTAAGAGCACGGCCCGCATGGTGTTCGGGTGTGGGAAGTCTCCTTTAGCAGCGTCATAGACGATGTCTTTTAAGGTGACAGTTAACGTCTTGTCGCCGAGCTTTACGGGAAACGACTGTTCAGGATTCTCTCGCAGGCTGTCGAGGAAGGCGGGATCGACGGTCGCTGGTTCCTTCCCAATCAGCCCTGCGAGCGCAGCGCGTTCTGTGCCATGCCCCTTGCCTGTGGCACTCAGGCTGCCATACAGGTGAACCTTGAGTGCTGTCGCCTTGGAGAGTTGTGCGGCTGGGAGTTTCGTACAGCGTTGATAAAAATCGTAAGTAATGCGCATCGGGCCGATAGTGTGCGAACTCGATGGGCCTGGTCCGACCTTGTAAAATTCGTCGATGACCGTCAGCACAGGTCCCTTTTGCTGCTTCACTACATTCAAATCCGGAGAAAGTGCCGGTTTCGGTGGCGTACCAACCGACCGGTTCGCTCTCTCCTGAGCGGAGACAGGGTGGCCGGTGATCACCGCTGTCGCACCGATCAAAGCGCTGCGCATCAGAAATGTCCGACGATCTACGCCCGACGGAATATTCGGCGTGATCACTTCTTCTGGAGAACCGAGCGGGTCTTCCGCCTCGGCCGGGTGGGTTTGATTTCGAGACTTTAGGTTGTTCTCTGACATCGTATATCTCCTTTTCGATACCGGCGGCAAACCACATCGTTATTTGCTGGCAGTGACTGTGATTTCGATATTCCCGGGCCCAACCAGGCCAGCCACAATCACGGTGGTCCTCGTCGGCCGCGGATCTGTGAAGTGACTCGTATACACTGCGTTCATCCGCTGGAACTTGGCGGCATCGGTCAGATATACCTGCACGCTGACGACGTTGGCCGGTGACATTCCTGCGGCACTAAGAATTGCCCCAATGTTGTCCAAGCACTGCTTTACTTCGGCCTCAAAATCGCTCGGAATCTTGCCCATCTGGTCTTCGCCGCCCTGGCCCGAAATGAAGAGCGTGCCACTGGTCAGGATGCCCGGACTGTAATTCCCGCCTGGCTTGGCCCCACTAGGAAGGATGACCTTCTTCTCGGCTGCCGGCGGTGCTCCGCAACCGAAGAGAGCAATCAGCACTATGAGGCCTGCGAATTTGTTCATACTCTCCCTCTCGAAGCTGGCAACTGGTTGAGAACCTCGACTCGACCGTCAAGACAAAGATCGTTCGGAGCTGATCGTCAAATCCGTGCATGATGTAAATCATTCGGCGTCTGTCCATGGCTAATCGGTGGTCAGTACTCAAATCCTTTAGACCAGTCGTATTTGAAGGAAACCTGAATGCGATAGTCGTTCACGTTAAAGCCATCGGTGAAGTTCACACGGCGGCCAAACTGAAACTCGCCGCCCATGGTGACCCGCGGTGTGGGGTGGAACAGCAAATTCCCAAGCGCGTAACCGCCTTGATGAAAGGCAGACGGCAGTTGCCCGTTCGAGTTGTCAATGTTCACCAGTGAGTACCCCGCAGAGCTGGTGAAGCGCTCATTCCACTTGTGGTCCAAAAACGCAACGATGCCTAAGTCGGGCAGGGCGACCCCAGTGATTGGCTTGGTGGGATTTGAAAAGTTGTTCTTGATGCCGATGTCCACGGGCGCGTCGTTAAAGTAGTTCTCTATACCCGAGCCATAGACAACCTGAAACTTGCCGACATCCTTCTTAGTGAAATTAAGATTCGAGCTTACGTTTACGCCCCAACCGTAGGCAGTACCGCTCAAATTGAATGCAGACGCTGCGTTTGTGTCCACCCATGCAATCTTCCTGAATATGCCGCCCACCTGTACATAACCCCACTTTCGTGCCAGCCGGGCGTGGCCGGTCACGTCCGGCCATTTGAATTGGGGCCTGACTGACTGCAGTTCGATACGATCCGAATAAACTCCCTGGTCTGCGGTGGCGCCGGGCCGCTCCAAAGCGATGACGACGTTGCTATCGCCTTGGATCGGTATCCAGCGAACCTGTACGTTGCGGAAGAAGATCATGCCATTCGGTCCCCAATATTCGAGCGAGTTGGGGAAGACATCGATGTCCATGAACGCACTCCAGTATTGGCCGCCTCCAACGTGCCCTAGCTCTCCGTAGGCATGGCGCAACCGAAACGTGGTCTGCCCGGCGTCCACGCCGGTGCCGAATAGCTCGAATTCAAATAGTGTCTTCAGATCGCCGAAGGAGGTCGGCGTAAGCGACTTGACACCGAAGCGGGTCTGACGGACGCCATAGAAGGCTTTGCCATTCGGGGCAAACTCACCCGAGAACGCTGGGAGCTTGACCGGCCGGACGACGTCAAACCAGTTGGGGTCGATCGTGTGGAATTGATAGCCGGAGTCCAGCATGGCGAAGCCATAAAGATCGACAGTGCTGTCCGACTTGGACTTTTCGGCCGGCGTCGCCGCCGGCGCTTGGCCATTCGACTTGTAATCGGACGCAGTTGTTGGAGCAGCGGCCGCCACCTGTTGTTTCAGATCGCGTATCTCCTGCTCTAACTGCTCGATCCTCTTTTGCACCTGCTGAAAGTCCGGCTGATGTGCGTCCTGGGTCTGCGCGAAAACAGGTGGGGCCGGAAATAAAACGAATATGATTGCTGGCAAAACGGTGTAGGTCCACTTTACCCAGTTCGACCCACAATTTGATTGCATTGATGCCTCCACTTCGCGAACAGGTCCCCTATTGCAGTTTCCACTTTCCGAAATGAACACACGGGGCAACAACTGTCAGAAATAACAGTGCGGTCGCAAGTTGAGCCTCAGGTCACGCGTTAGAGGGGAGGTGGCTTCACCTGCCAAGGCCTGCACTGTGCGTTTTGACAGTACCGCTCGGGAGCAGTGCAACTTAGCGTGAAAGTTACGGACTCGCACGTTGCGGATGGATCGCCAAAAGGGGGTGCGTTGTTCGTCTTTCGTGAACTCATCCGAATTCACGGGGCAATCAAGAACGAGGTAGCTATGAATCCAAGACGAAGGCTTTTGGGTGCAACCCTCCGATACCTGCTGGTGATGGTCTGCACCGTTGCCGTCGTACCAGGCGACTCGATGGCATATACGGCCTCTATTCGCGCTGCACAGGCGCCCTCATCAGAAGACAAGCCTGCGAAGATTCCACCCGACCAACTGGACTCTCTCGTCTCGCCTATTGCCCTGTATCCAGATCCATTGCTCGCCCAGACTATGGCGGCATCTACGTATCCTCTGGAAATCGTCCAGCTTCAGCAGTGGCTGGCAAGAAATCCCGGAGTGAAGGATAAAGCGCTGGTCGATGCTGTGGCCAAACAGCAGTGGGATCCAAGTATCCAAGCTATGGCGGCACTGCCCGATGTAGTCAAGCGGCTGGCGGACGACATCCAGTGGACCACGGATCTAGGTAACGCGTTCCTGGCGCAGCAAAGTGACGTAATGGATGCCGTGCAACGCATGCGCAAGAAGGCGCAGGACACCGGCAATTTGAAATCGAGCGAGCAGCAGAAAGTGGAGACCAAGGTTATAGAAAGCAAGAGCGTGATCGTGGTTGAACAGGCCAACCCACAAGTTGTCTATGTGCCTTCGTATGATCCCGTGGTGGTGTATGGCCCGCCGGTCTATCCGTACCCACCCATTTACTATCCGCCGGCGGGATACTACGCCGCTGGCATGGCGATTTCCTTTGGCCTCGGCATCGCTATGGGAGCGGCTTGGGGAGGAGGCTGGGGTTGGGGCGCAGGCTGGGGAAACAACCAAATCAACATTAATAACAACAATAACTTCAACCGTAACACGAACATCAACGGCGGCAATCGAAACAATATCAACGGCGGGGACCGCAACAACATCGGAGGCGGAAATCGCGGCGGAGACGCCAGCTGGAAGCACAATCCACAACATCGCGGCGGCGCCCCTTATGGGGACCGAGGCACAGCAGACAGGTTCGGCGGTACGACACGTGGAGACGCGATGTCGAATCGCCAGGCTAACGCCCGGCAACAGGTCGGACGACAGGGCGGCAATCTCGCCAGCGATCGGGGCGGCGATGGTGGCCTCAGCAATCGGGCTGGCGGTGGGCTTGGTGCAAGCGGGGGAGGGGCGGACCGTATAGGTAGCCGGGATCTGTCGCGCAGCGGCGGCGGAAACCGGGACGCCTTCGGAGGGGGTTCCAAGGGGTACAACGGCTCGAGTGCGCGGGCAAGTAGCAGTCGCGGTGCGTCCAGCATGGGTGGAGGCTTTGGCGGAGGAGGCGGCGGTCGCCGTGGTGGCGGTGGAAGGCGCAGATAAGAGAACTTGCGGAAAGAAAACCATGTGGAGCACTGACATGAAGTCGATATCTACGAATCGAAATTTGAAGACGCTTCTTTGGGTTGCGAGCACGATGACAGCCGTATTTGTGCTGGCGCCCATGCTCCTTGCCGCTCAACAATCTGCCGCAAACACGGCTCGCGTTTCCGTTGCGGGAGGTGCTATGACCTTCGCTACCCCGCAACAGGCTGCCGATGAGCTAGTTGCCGCAGCTGAGAAATTTGACGAACGCATTCTCGATCAAATTTTCGGCCAGGGTGGCGAGGACGTTGTTTTTTCTGGCGAATACCCACAAGACCGCCAGCGAGCCTCTGATTTCGCTGCGGAGGCACACGAAAAGAAAAGCATTTCCGTGGACCCTCAGAAAGGCAACCGAGCATTCCTCCTCGTGGGTAAGGAGGACTGGCCGTTCCCCGTGCCAATTGTTAAGCGCGGTGATACCTGGTCCTTCGATGCCAAAGCCGGCCGCCAAGAGCTGCTCTACCGCCGGGTCGGCAGAAATGAACTGGACGCTATTGATATCTGCCACGGTTACGTAGAAGCGCAGCAGAAATACGCACTCCAAAAGCGAGAAGGCTACGACGTGAATCAATACGCGCAGCGGATCATCAGCACTCCGGGCAAACAGGATGGCCTGGCATGGCAAAACTCGGACGGTAGTTGGGACGGCCCAATTGGAGAAAAGATCGCCGATGCGATCGAAAAGGGTTACTCCAGCAGGGCGGAGCCCTACCACGGCTATTTCTTCAAGATTCTGAAGAGGCAGGGACCCGCGGGGCCGCTCGGCGAAATGGACTTCGTGGTGAAAGGCGTGATGATCGGGGGCTTCGCCTTGGTGGCTGCGCCAGCTGAGTACGGCGTGACCGGGGTGAAGAGCTTCATCGTCGGCTACGACGGCGTTGTCTATCAGAAGGACTTCGGGCAGGCTACGCTCAATGAATTTATAAAGATGGAACGCTTCAATCCGGATCGCTCTTGGAAACCAGTGCCGGAAGGCTGAGGCAAGGTCCGAAGTCAGCAAGCCATTGCAGATGGCGGCACTAGGATCGCATGTAGTCGCGAGAGGCGCCCGCTGTGCGTGCGTCTTTACGCTTGAGGCTCAAAAAAAACTATACACTCTGGCTTTCAATCCAAGCGATTCCGGTTTCGCTTTTCCGATTGGCGTTTATCAGGCATGACTCAAGAGAGCAGTGAAACCTGACCTTTATCGTTCACGCTAAGCGCCCTACCTGTCACTTTTGACAATTACATCGTGACGACATTTGGGGCGATATCGTGAACAGGTCAAATTGAGCCGCGATTGGAGCAATGGAATTTGGCCCACTGTTCAAAAATCAAATCCAATAGGAGACAGGTTATGTCCCAGTTCGATGTACGTAGAATCGCGTATCGTGTAAGCCTGTCCCTTGTAGGTCTTGCATTGTTAAGCCAGATTGTCACCGCCCAGTCCGTAAAGGTCGAAGGTCTCATCAAAGCTCGAAACGGCGACACCATGATTCTGCAGACTTCCGACTCTCCGAACCTGACGGTCCTGCTGACTGATAACTCTAAAGTGGGTCAGGTTCAGGGCGTGTTCAAGGCCCGCAGGAAGCAAATGTCGATGGCCGCGCTCATCCCGGGTCTCGCCGTCAAAGTCGAAGGGACCTATAACGATCAGAACGAATTAGTGGCGACGTCCGTCTCTTTCAAGGGCAACGATCTCGAACAAGCTGAAGCGATCGAAGCGGGTATGCACGAAACTAAGGTGCAGGTGCAGCAGGTCAAGGCGCAGGCGCTGCAGAACAAAGGTGAGTTAGAAAAACAGAATGCTGAGCTGAAATCGCAGAACGAAGCACTGCAACAGCAGCAGAAGCAAATCGCGGCCAACAAGGCGGCCGTTGAGGCTGCCATCGCGCGCTTCGGCCAACTGGATGATTATTACATCTTCGATGAAATGACCGTTTATTTCGGCAACGGGAAGATTACAGTGGATCCGAAGTATACGCCCCAACTGCTGGAGTTGGCCCACAAAGCCAAAACCATCAACGGCTTTATGATTGAGGTGAAAGGCTACGCTTCCTCCGTCGGCAGCGTGACCCTAAACCAACAGCTCAGCGAAGACCGCGCCGATGACCTTACCAATATCTTGGTTCAGCAAGGACACATTCCCCTCACTAGAATGCTGGCCCCGGGCGCCATGGGGGAGAGTCACCAGGTCGGTAACGACAAGACAGCGGAAGGGCAGGCCGAGAATCGTCGCGTAGTAGTGCGCGTTCTGCAGAACAAAGGCATGGCCGGAATATAGAGGCCAGCTCGTAGGCTTCATCCTTTTCGACCAAACCTGGATGCCACAGGACAGTCGTGACGGCGAATTGATTCGAGCTCCTGTAATCGGGGCCACGTTGTCGAAGAGTATGCCGCCGCCGAAGAAGGAATAGGTCATCAGGCATGATGAGGTCCGTTCGAACTAATGCGAAGTCGGGTGTCACCGCAAGTTGTCCGCGAGTTTCAACCGATGATCGATCAAACTCATATCGTCTATGATCGAATAAATAGCCTGTAACTTCTGACAGTACCAAGCCCGAGCGCGCTACGTGTAGCCTCGCAATACTTTCGGGGCTGTCCGTCTGTTCGCTGAGGGATCTCCGGATGGTAGGAGCTCCTGAGAATGACATCGCCAAAATCTAGTGAGCGAGGCGCAAGATTTGCCCTCCCTGAACTGGATACAACCCAAAAACAAGTAATTGCCGCTCTCACAAAGACCCGCGAATACTGGCAAACGACAACGCTGCCCTATAACCCGCTTCGGGCGAGTGAGACTGTGGAGAGCCGCTATGCTGCGGGCAAGGCGTTACGAAAGGGAGTTCCGCGGGAAAGCCATGCGGAATGGAAATCTCCGTCGCAGCGTCCTAGCGGCGCAGATTTTGTGATTGCAAGCAATGCAGGTCGACAGCCAGACTTGGTGCCTCTGCGGATGGGACGAATGGCGGTCTCACCTTTTGCCTTTTTGCGCGGTGCCGCAGCAGCCATGGCGTGGGACCTTTCGCATACTCCGATTACAGGGATTCAAACGGTAATCGATGGAGATGCGCATATTAACAACTTCGGCCTTTATGGCACTCCGCAACGCGATGTGGTCCTGGACCTGAACGATTTTGATGAAGCCATACCGGGTCCCTGGGAATGGGATCTTAAGCGGCTTGTAGCCAGCGTCGACCTCGCTGCGCGAGAAAACGGTTTCAACAAGCGCGAGCGCCGGAGGGCTGTAACGGAGTGCGCGGCTGGCTACCGCTTCAATCTTCAGCGGCTTCATCCCATGGGGTTTCTGGATTTGTGGTCTATCTACGGGTATGCGGACCGCAAACCCAAGATTATGAAAATCCCAAAGAAAACATGGGTCTTGATCCAAAAGACGGTGGAGAAGGCGAGAGCCACGACCAATGAAACGCTTCTGCACAAAGTGGCGCAGTGCCTGGCAAATGGCCGATGGCGTTTCCGGGAGGATCGCCCAATCCTGACGCGCGTGGATGACAGAACGAGAAAGGAGGTTATCGACTCGCTAACCGAGTACCTAGAAACTGTTCCGCTAGGATACCGACAGTTTTTGCGACGATACGCAGTGGCGGACGTCGCTCACCGAGTGGTAGGAGTGGGAAGCGTGGGCACCCGCGCCTATCTGGTGCTCCTATTCGGGAACGACGCTAACGATCCACTGTTCATGCAAGTAAAGGAAGCTACCGCGCCTGCCCACGCGCCCTATTTGCCACCGATTTCCTGGAAGTCGCCGCATCAGGGACGCCGCGTGGTTTCCGGCCAACGCATGCTGCAGTCTGCTGGGGATCCCCTCTTAGGCTACACCACAATCCATGGGCGCGACTATTTCGTCCGACAAATGAAAAACATGAAGGCTTCCATGCCTCTAGAATGGCTGACCGGCGAACCCTTTCATGTCTGGAGTTTTGTTTGTGGCGGCCTGCTGGCGCGTGCACATTCGCGTGTTGGGGACGCCGCTAAAATCGCCGGCTACTGCGGCAAATCATATGTTTTGGATGAGGCGCTAGCAGAATTTGCCGAGTCCTATGCTGACCAAACTGAACAAGATCATGCCTCCCTTGTACGAGCTATTAGGCAACACCGAGTAAAGGCGGCGAAGGGATGAAAAATGGGTTCGGAGTGTCGGGACCACAAGCTCTTCCGGCCATTGTGGGTGGAAGACGACTGGCAGTAATTTTTCTGGTTTGTTCTAGTGTGCTGCATCCACTGGATAACGCCGCCGCACAAGATGTTAAAACTACTTTTGTCAAATCGGTCGATTTCAACAAATACAAGAAATATGCGTGGGGATCAAACTATCTGCTGACCCAGCAGTCTAAGGAAGATCAAGAACGCATCAACATGGCGATCGTCGATTCGATTAACCGGAGTCTGCGAGCCGCAGGCTTTGTAGAAGACGATAAGAATCCAGAGTTCAGAGTTACTTACGAAGCGGGAGGGCTCCCCAAAGCCGATGTCGCGGCGCAGCGGGACTTATATGCTACCGATATGCTCAACTACACTTGGGGTAATCTAGGAGGCATTTCCTCGGACGTGTGGATCTATAGCCTGGCGAAATTGCAGATCACCGTGACGGATGCCGCGACAAAGAGCAATCTTTGGCAAGCGACGGCGTCAAAAAAGATTAGAGACCCCATCAAATTCAGGAACAATCTCAAAGAGAATGTTGACAAATTTATTCGAAACACAATGAAGAGTTTTCCTCCGAAAAAGTGACTCAACATCGTTCAGAGCCCGCGTTCATGCACCGAGAGTCCACGGAGGGCTCACTAACCCAGTCTAGACTCTGAAATGAATTCGCAAAAGGAGCGCCTCACATGGAACCTCCCATTGCCCCGCCAGTTTTTGCTCTATTTCTTCTCATTGGGATGCTGCTCCTGCTGGAAATCGGCCGCCGTGTTCGAGTCAGGCGCCGCTCGAAAGAATCGGAAGGCGAGCAGAGTGGATTGAGCACGGTCGAAGGCGCGATATTCGCCCTATTTGGCTTGATGATGGCGTTCACCTTTTCAGGAGCAGCGTCGCGCCTTGCCGAGAAACGGATGTTGATCGCCGATGAAGTCAATAGCATCGAAACCGCCTATTTGCGGCTGCACTTGCTATCTCAACAGGCACAGCCTGCCCTTCGGGAATTGTTTCGCCGCTACGTGGACTCGCGGCTGGAAACCTATCGCAGGCTTCCGGATATGGTGGCTGCCAAAATGGAGATGGCCAACTCCAAAAAGATCCAGGAAGAGACCTGGACCGCGGCGGTAGCGGCCACTTCGCTCCCTGATTCTCGTCCTTTCGGTGGTCTGTTACTGCTACCAGCCATAAACAACATGATTGACATCAGCACAACCCGCACGATGGCTCTACAAAGCCATCCTCCGAGAATCATTTACGTTTTGTTGTTCGGCTTGGGACTCGTTTGTTCACTTCTGGCTGGCTATCGAATGGCAAGTGGCCAACACCGGAGTTGGCTCCACATCCTCGGCTTCACAGGTCTCACGGTTATCATTGTCTACATCATGCTTGACATCGAGTACCCACGCGCGGGCTTAATACGTCTAGAGTCCGCCGACCAACTGCTGGTCAATCTGCGCGAGAGTATGAAGTAACGGGTATGACAGAACGGGAGCCGGAGCAACCCTGTACTTCCGCAGTTAAATTTAGAATAACAATAAAACATAGGCGACGTCTGTTCCGTGGAGCGGTGTGAAGCTCCCGATTAGCAGCCAACGGAGAACTGGCCGCGGCTTCAAGGCTGGCCAGATCCTTGAGTTTATGGCCCAACGCTGGCCGATCCCGCGTCCGTGCCGGCTTAGAAAGTGATCGCGCCGGAAATTTGCAGTGAGTATCCCTGAAAGGTCGATCTGGTTAGGAACTCTCGAAAATATTTCACGCCCAAGCTCGCCTTCCTAACCGGCAAAACGACGTTCGCCGCAAAACCGAGGGCGTTAACTCTGTAGTGTGCTGCCGCTTGTGCGGGGGTAACGATTGGCCCGTTCTTGTCCGTCGTTTGCCATTGACCGTAGCCGGCCAATCCCAGCTGCAGGCGCAAATCCTGTTCCAGAGGGAAAGTCTGAGTTACGGAATAATCGAGATCAAAGGTCTGACCTGGATGAATGTTGGTGCCTTGCTGGGTACCATGAAATTCGTACATCTCGAACGCGGAGATGGCGGTCGTCTTACTACTTGTCAGGTAGAATGTTTCGCCCGCAGACACGCAGTTTGTCCAATAACCAGAACCGACGTTGTTATTCGCCCCAGCCTTGAATCTGCCGGTGGGCGCTAGGAACCCATAGACGGCGCGAATTTCAGCGCGTTTTGTGCGCCAGCCCAGAATGAGCGGCTGGTAATAGGAGTCGGCCAATCCTCCGCCACCACTGAGCGCGCCCTCAACATCCGATGTAAGCGAGTTGTTGGCGATCGGCAACGTAGCCGAAGCTGAAAATAGCGCCCCTCTCAATACCTTTACCCCTTTCTTTTTGACCCAAACAAAACTATTCATGTCCATCAGTACCGAGTTTCTCCCGATGCCCAGAACCTCGCCGTTAGGGCCCCTCAGTTCGTCGCGGAAGTACGATAAGAACGAATTTGAGTAGGTGAACCCTGAGTCGGGCGTGACCCCAGAGTTCGTAGCACTCATGCCCAGGGGATATACGCCTCTGATTTGGGCTTGCAATGGTGCGGAGGGAACAAGGAGGCTGAAAATGACTAGTAAAGCGCCTGAAATTATCAACCAGCCGGTGATATGGGTCATACTAATACTACTCGCAACCACGACTGTCCAGCGACGGCGCCAAAGTCTCCCGGCGCTAGGGAACGTCATCCGGCGCCAGCGCGATGAGCGCCCCGTTGGACCTGAGTCCCGCTGTTGAGTTGCATCGTTGCTAGATTTTTCCAAAAAGTTTCCAAGGATTCCACGCCGCCGAACAACGTGGTGAATATCGTGGAGTCCGCGAGTAGGATGTCGCCTGCTCGTGCACCGTTCGGAGGCATCCAGATGAACGTGTTGAATTCCCTATTTCCAGCTTCGGTGAAAGGGTGTGGTCTGGACATATCTATCGGTTGTCTGGCCAGAACTTGGACACACCTGGTGTCCTCGTTCGTCAGAGCATAGTGCGGCAAATGCGGGTGAAAATTGAATGTTGTAACCCCCTTGAGCCAGCCCCGCGAATCTAAGTCCCTTATCGCAGTCAATGGAGCAATCTGGTTGGTTCCGCTGACCACTGCGGGACGAAGACCGTAGCGATTTTCGACCGGTACTCCGAGCCCCTTCATTAGTGAACGGGTGTACTTGCCAAAGCGTTGTTGACGGGGAACCAAGGGGTCTCCGTGGTGCGCATACTCCATCTCACGTTCATTCAGGTCGGGTGACACCCCGACGTCGTGATGTGGGCCAAGAATCAGGCACGTTCCTTCGCGGGTCAGGAACTGCGTGATTGCCTCGATTTCCTCCTTGCCGGCTTCCTGTTCGGTGACCATGTGGTCGAGACCAAACACCATCAGCGTGTCTGTGTCGGAGAGCACTCGTTCGTCGAGCGGCAGTCGCTGGCCAGCCTGGTCGATCCGCTGGTAAACAGCGACGGGTTGCCCTGTCGCCTCGCCGACGAGCGCCTGGAACCTGACTGTCGATAAGTGGAACAGCTCAAGGGTGCCGGCAATCCCCTGCAAAAACATCTTCTCGGAATATTCCACGCTCTCGTAATCGGGCCAGCCAACTCGGCGAACTTCGGTCATCGTTGAAAAGCGATTGTCTAGTTCAGCGACATCTCGATTGGCCTCCCAGGGGTAACTCCAAGTCCAGTAAATGGTGAACCGTCGTTTGTCAGGAGTGTATTTTCTCTGGATATGGATTTGGTTGTAAGTTCGTGCTCTGTATTTCGTTTCGCCCATCGGGCGACTCCTTCCTATTGTTACGCCCCTTGGGCGTGGCTCTTGTTCGTGAGTGCCGTGAGATATCGAAGCGCCTTTATTCCCGGTAGGAAGAAATAGGCGCCACCTCTTACGGTCGTAAAGGCGGGCAGGGCCGTGATCTTTTTTCGAATCGGCCGCTTCGGAATCGTCATGTCATAGGTGCCATCCTGGGTGCCTACAAAAGGATCTCGCTCGTTGCCTAATTCGTGAAAGTTCGGGTCGTTCGCCCACACATTCATCGCGAACTCGAACTGGCGAACTAGGCTCGCGCATCCAATAAACGCAGCGATGCCCCGTTCCTTGCCGTCCTCGGGCGCTCCCTCGGGCAATGGTGGGCCATATGTGCCTCCGCGCCGGATCATCTTGCGTCGCTTCATGTTCGTTGCTGTGTCCCGTGGGTTCATGCGACGAATATGTGAACCCAGCGGACACGCATAGCCGTACGGATCCTTCTCTGCATAAGCAAAATCATTGTTGTGCTGCAGGTCTGCGCCGAGTTCGGGATCGTCCTTGTCCGGCGCGAGGACAAGTGGTGCACCACTGCGCCATCGCCCCATCAGCTTGGCTGCGATCAACTCTTGTTGCTCATGGGTCTCGCCGTGTTGCCGCAGAAAATCGCGAAAGGCGCCGACATGTTCCTCCAAACGAACATATGCCAGGTAGCTACCATTGCGCGAAAGGATCGCGGGCTGTGGCAGTGCAGCAGGTCCCCCCTCTTCGTCCGGATAGCCGAGAAAGAATTCGCCTGCTTCGATGGCCGGCCCGGAGCCAGGCGTCGGTTCCACGAGGGTTCCTTCGATCACGGGCTGCGAGAGCCGATCGTGATAGCCAAAGTGTTCGTGCGGGTAGCCAAACGGCGGTAGGGCCTCGAGGTCCAAGGATGAAAGCGCCTCCACACCGGTGCACCGCGAGAGGTACTCTTGATGCTCCCGGGTGCATCGCTCGCGTTCCTCCACATTGCGGGCAAAGAGCACGACAATGGCGTGAAGACTGGGATTTGCCATGCCCCCAATCCAATGATCTGGATGATTTGCCCCTGTGGCGCCGAGGATATTCGCTCGGGCGGCCATTCCTTGATGAAACTCTTCCGGAAAAGTAGCCAACGACGCGTCATCAACGCCAAGAGCCTTCAGGCCATTCCATGTAAATGCGACGGTGACCCATCGGGAATCGAGGTGGCTCGACCCAACTGTTTGTGCGGTACCCACTTTCGCGAGGATGCCTGCCAACCAGGTACGGGCTCCTTCCGCATTGTGAAAACTTAGGAATTCGTAACGCGCAGCAAGTGCTGGAGGGCGTGCAATCAGAAAATGCTGGATGTCATCAAGTTCTAGCATGCGGTCTCTTCGCAGTGAATTTGCCTACTGCATCTGGTCGAGCATCTTGGAAAAGGCCGCCTTCAGCTTCAAAGCCTTTTTGATCTCGCCAGCGCTGACGAACGGATACTCACCGTACTCTAGGAAGCTCGGACATTGATGCTCGCGAACAAATTTGACGAACGCCGGTGGATTCGTCTTCCAGTCTTCTGGGAACCCTTCGAGATTCTCGAACACAGTGTCTACTCCCGCTGCGGCGAACAACGCGATGGCGTCCTCGGTGTACTTGTCAAAATCGGTGTCGAAGATTCCCTGATACATAAAGTACTTGTCCTTGCCGATGTCGAAGAGCACCCACCTCAAATAGTGGAGCTTGAGCGGCGCGAGCAGGTCGGGCGATCCTTGCAGAGACTTCTCGATTGTCTTTCCGTATTCGCGGATCACCTCCTCTGTTCCGGGCTTGGTCTTCGCAATGATCGTAAAGCCATAACACGCGGGACTTTTCGGATAAACTGGACCATATCTCCCCTGTTCGAGCTTAAAATATCCTTCCTTCGGAATGGCCATCGCTCGAGGCTTCGTCCAGTCGTTTTCGGTCGCGCTTGTCCCGGTTTTCGATTGTGCCGGTTCGCGTTGCTGCCTTGCTTGCGTCGCCATTTTTCCCTCCCGCGTTGCGCGCTCAGGGCTATCGTAATCTCGGCCCCATGCTCCAATTTCTTGGCGTTCTTAGAACCTTCGAAAAAACAGTGCGTGACCACCACTCGTGCCGTCAACGCTGCCTCTCGTGGCCCTGATAGGCTAACTTGGCCCCATGACCGGCGAGAACCAACTGTTAGTTCTGTCAGTAAGCGGACTGCCACACTTCCGGATTTAGGGCGCTATTGCATGAAGGTCGACGCGTGCGGGATCTCTATGTGGAGGGCGTTTGTGGCGGTGGCTTGATTTCCCTCGGCTCAACAGGGTCACGGCGGCAGGAGCTTCATGTTCCCCTTGCACACCAGTCAGCGCTCGCAGGTGTTCTTTTGGCCGCAGCTCTCGTCCGACGCTCGCTTTCTGTTGGTGTGGAAGGAACATCGATTACTCGCATCGATATCTCGGGAGCTGTCAGCGATTACCTGACGCAACCTGCCCTCAAGGCTGGCAATAGGTTCTGCATCTGCGAGGATAGCGACTACTTGACTGCTTACCGGGCGAAATACGGGGGCGACCGCGCACGGAAGTGAGCGTTGGTGATAGGCAACGAGCGGGTGGAAAATGCACTGGGCGTTACGCCCCGCGACCTGAAGGAGAGCGAGTTTCACAGAATCGCGGACGAATTGGGCAACAGGAAGATCGACTTGCTCCTGATCCATGTCGCGGAGGGATCTTCTGCCATGCCCTACTCAGTGCGAGATTGGAGAACACGCTTGATGAAATGGCATTGGCCGAGCAGGACGATTTCCAAAAAGCTGGGGACGTGTATCGCTGGAAAAAACACTATCGCTTTCGTATTCGCTGAGTCCCGCGGAAAAAGCGCGGGCCATCCGGAGTTTGCGGACAACTTAGGGACAACTGAGGAGCAGGGGAAAGCAGCAAAAACGCCCGGATGCAACGCCACGTAAAGCACTTAGATTTCCCGCCTCCACGGCTACGAACCAGAAGGTCGGGAGTTCGAGTCCCCCCGGGCGCACCACTTTAACTCGGTCCGGCCCGGAGACATAGGTAACACATCGTACCGGCTACATAGGTAACACTTTTGGGCCGAACGGATTCTCCAGCGGTTCGAGCACTCGAGTCTCCAGATCGAAGTATCCTAGATCGTAATCCATAAAACTCACAAGCCAGATATCGTCGTGCACTTCTTTGATGCCGACGGCTTGCCCGGCGAAGACCGTGCTGAAATTGATTTTTTTCTTGCCCAGACAGATGCGACCGCAATGCGTAACCACAATGGTTCGGTCGTGGAACGGATAGTCGATGTCGGGCAGACCTTGGTAGATGCGCGGCGATGGCCGATAGATCTCGACAGGACATTTCATCTGCAAAGCTTCGTGCGGACGTTCGTTGTTGAAGACCTCGATGAACTTGTCGAAGCGAGCCTGCTGTTGAAGGAAATTGGCGGCGGCTGGCTTGGTAGCTTCTTTTTTCAAAGTGAGATGCATGCGTTCATGACGGCCGTTTTGCTGGGGATGCCCGGGCTTGATCCGTTCGATGCCGATGCCCAGCCGAAGCCACCAGACCGCCAGCTTGCTTAAGTTGAACAGCGCGTGCGCGGAAGCAAAGGGCACACCATTATCGCTGCGGATGTTTGCTGGCAGACCGCGCTCCTTAAAAAGCCGCTCAAATACAGTGAAAGCGTAATCTTCTCGGGTGGAAGAAAGAGCCTCACAGGTGAGCAGGAAACGGCTGGCATGGTCAGTGACCGTCAGCGGATAGCAATACTGACGGTTTCCTAGTAAGAACTCTCCTTTATAGTCGCTGCACCAGAGCTCGTTGGGGCGCTGCCCCAACGAAAGAGCAGTTCCTTGTGCGCGCCGTCGTGCACGGCCGCGGCGCTCGACAAACCCGTGGCGATCGAGCAGCGCATGAATGGTGCTCTTGGCCGGAATTTTGATGCCTGAGAATCTGCGGATCAGGCGCTCGCGAATCTTTCGTGCACCCCAGGTGCTGTGCTCGCGCTTCACGTTCAGGATGTAGTTCTCGACTTGAAAAGGCAGCTTGTGCGCATAGTGATGGGGGCGTCGACTTCTGTCGGTCAGTCCCTGAATGCCGCATTCCTGATAGCGATCGAAGATCTTGTAGCCGGTCTTACGGGAGATCCCGAACTCCCTGCACAGATCCGCCATTTGCTCGCCGGCTAGCCGGCGAGCAACCAACTGTAGCCTTTCATCCATCACCGAACACTCCTTCCAGGGCATCCACTTCCTCCTCAAAAAAAGGAG
>Ga0137412_10001269_pt1 | contig 19379 bp, 28 predicted proteins | sample CZODoug2_1_16fun_FD_122160 | JGI IMG/M metagenome (GOLD analysis project Ga0137412, IMG submission 122160) | Vadose zone soil fungal communities from Angelo Coast Range Reserve, California, USA - CZODoug2_1_16fungal (Hybrid Assembly) | ecosystem: Environmental > Terrestrial > Soil > Vadose zone...
GGCTCTAGCTTCTTGTTTTGACGCGTTTTCTTTACGCGAACCGGAGTCCACTTCGCTGGAAAACGCTCTAGCTGCGACCGGATGCCGACGAAAAGCCCTCGCCGGTCGTGCGCATGCGGTCGCGACCGAGAAAGTATATCGCCGTTGTGACAAGAAGCAGCACGCAACCGAGCAGGATCGCGGTCATCCCAAGCGGAACCAGCACGCGCGCCAGGTTGCGGTCGGGGTTGAGCAGCCAATGATGCACCGACGTCAGCACGAAGGCGAGGCCGATGAAGCCGGCACCGCCGCCGGCGACCAGGAGCGCCCACATCCGTCTGAGCTGGCTCAGCCGCTCGCGGGCGAGCTCCGTGCGGGGGGCGTGGTGGCGGGAGACCCGGTGCACCAGCCGCGCCGCCAAAGCAATCGATGCGAAGCCGATCAGGACGCTGGTGGCGCCGAGCCAGAGCCGCGTCGTCGGGTCGAGATCGGGCTCCTGCTGCAGCATCAGCAGCGGAAAATCAAAACCCGCATGCAGGCAAAGCGGCGCGACCAGGATCAGAAGGCGGCTCGAGATGCGCGCCCAGTCGCGGTTATGCCGGTTGGCGCCGAGCGCCGTGCCGGATCGGGCGATCGCAAGATAGGCGCCGGCGATGATGCCGAGCGCGCCGTGAAAGGGAACGGTCAGCACGCTGCGCAACGCGGCCAGCGCGCGCCATATATCGGTATGCTGTTCGAGATAAGCGAGGTTTTCGTACGCGGCGAAACCGAGCCCTACCGCCGCGCCATAGACCACCGGATTGATCGGATCGGAAAAAGGCCGGCGCACGGCCGATACCGCCACGATCGCCAGAACCTTGACGGTTTCCTCCGGCAGCGCGATCCCGAACACCGCGTGCAGGACCTGGCCCACCCAGGGATTCTCGGGCATCGCAAGCAGCCGCATGAACGGCGCGCGCACGGCGCCCAGCAGTGAAATGCTGGCGGCGCCGAGCACGAACGCGGTCCAGACCTTGGCGGGTGGGCCGGGCCGTTCGCCGGCCGCCACCACCAGCCATAAGATGAGCAGCGCGGGGGCGATCGCCGCGGTTCCGATCACCGTGGGGAGCGATTCAAGCAGGTTCATCTGAGCGAAAAAGATATGATTGTTTTAACGGTTTTCTACTGTAGCGAATGCGCATGCGAGAAGCGCGCCGCTTGCGTAGCGGCGTCTCGCCGCACACCTCCGTGCACCTGCCGCCTTAGCAGCCGCGGCAGATTCCGTTCATTTTGGCGTTCACCAGCGCCTCATCTTCATCCGGCGAACCCACATAGCCCGTGCCCTCAGCTTGCGGAACTGAAAAAGGCCGTGCCGTCGGTTTAGGCAGCGGGATAGGATAGGTGGCAATGGGCGGGTTGATCTTGTCGTAACAGGTGAGCCGGCTGGCGGGATCCGCGACCCTCTTGCAATCCGGTATCTCGGCGCGGGCCGCCTGGCACAGGCCACCGAGTGCGACCAGCAACAATAATAATCTCATTTCAGCCCCCAGTTTGGCATATCAATAGCGCGAGTCGGCCCGCCGTCTCAGAATAACCAGTCGGATCAAAGCATTCTTGGGTTTCTGAAGGCGGGCGAAAGCTCCATTTACAGAGCATTCTTGGGCAAGAATTAGGGGAACAATAGGCGTCAACGTTGTCTATTCAGTGGTTGCCAGGGGCATGATTCGTAACAGCCCCGACAATCCGCTGGGTGGATGGCGGACGCTGGGAACGATTGATACCTTCGCTATCAGCTGGTTCATGACGGGGAAGTTGGAGGTCGCGGGCTCGATCGCTGTGCTCGAAGTCGCGACCAAGATCGTCTGGTACTATTTTCACGAGCGCTTCTGGGCCGCGATCAACTGGGGCCGGCGGCACCCAGAAGCGCATCAAGAGCACTAGAGCGCGATGGGATGAGGTTGAATCGCCATCGCGTGATGCCAGCCGTCAATTTGGGCTGCCGGTTTTCGCACTGACCGTGCCGGTTTTTGTCTTTGTCTTCGCCGCCGACGTCTTCGGCGCGTCGTTGCTGCGCACGGTGCCCCAGGGATCGCTCGGGCCCTTGTCGGGAATGTTGGTGAGCGAGTGCTGATAGGCCCGTTCGGCCGCCTTGTCGGCTTCGATCTGCGAAGGCGACTTTGCCTTGTCCTCTTCACCGTATCTGGGAACGTTTTGGCTCTGGGCGTGGGCCGCCCCGCTCAGTAACACGGTCATCGCCGCGACCAGGAAAATGCGCATCCGTCTGCTCCCCTCAATTGCATCGATCATACCCCAAGACGGCTTCGTGTCCAAAACGCAAAGCGCGTGATTGATCCACATCGCCGATCCGGGGTACTGGCAATCGCGTCGCGCATGCTTGGCCGAATCCGCAAGCCATCATTTGGCGGAAATAGGGCATTGAACCGTTGTTCTCGAATGGAAGCGTTTCGGTGCCCTGCGGCCCGAACGGGTGATCCTGTCTTGCAAGGCCGTTCGGGCAAGCTACCATTGCGCTCATGCAACCGAAGAAAGCCGAACTGATCAAGTGCCACGACTGCGGCGGGGCGGTCTCTTTTCGCGCGGCCAGCTGCCCGCACTGCGGTTCCGTCGAGCCGGCCGGCCCTTATGTGTTCAACAGGAAGGAGGCGCGGCGCCACAGGATCGAGGAGCGCAATGATCGCAACCTGGTCGTGGTGACCCTGTCGTGCGGTCTCATCGGAGCGCTCTATGGCTCGGCCGGCCATGCGACCACCTCCGGCGTGATCCTGGCCGCGGTCGGTTACGGCATGCTCGGGGTCCTGATCGGCGTTCCGCTTGCGTTTGCCATCAATATCACGCGCAATCTGACCGGGTAGATCCGGCCAGCTTGGCCCTCATCATCATGAAAGCAGGCGCCGACAAGCCTCGACGAAGACCTCGGCGCCGGTGACGATATCGGCGTCGGCGGTGTTCTCGGTCCAATGGTGGCTGATGCCGCCGATCGACGGCACGAACAGCATGCCGGCCGGCATGATGGTGGCGAGAACCTGGGCGTCGTGGCCGGCGCCGCTCGGCATGCGCACGCACTTGCCGCCGGCGAAGGCGGCGCCTGCGGCCGCGATGGCGGTCTGGAAGCCGTCATCCATCATGGCGGGCGAGCCGGTCCGGATCCGTTCCAGCGCGACATGGCAGCGGCCCTGTGCGTTGACCTCGCCGGCGATGATCAGCAGTAGTTCCTCCAGGCGCTCGATCACCGCGGGATCATCGTCGCGCATCTGGAACAGCATCTCCGCATGCCCGGGAATGATGCTCGGCGCGCCCGGGTCGAGCGTGATGCGACCGGTCGTCCACACCGTGCGCGGTCCGCACGCAGCAGGGAAACGATCGTCGATCGCCACGCAAAACCGGGCCAGCGCCAGGCCTGCATCCTTGCGGATCTCCATCCGGGTCGTGCCGGCGTGATTCTGTTCGCCGTCAAAAATGATCCGGTATTGCCAGATTCCGACGATGGAAGTGACGATTCCGATCTTGAGATCGCCGCGTTCGAGCGTCTCGCCTTGTTCGATATGCGCCTCGATATAGCCGACGTGCCGCCCGCGCTCGACCAGCACGCGCGGCCGGCCGGCAAGCCCGACATTGGCGAGCGCCTGCCGCATCGTTCGATCGCCGCTGCGGTCGCGCGCGGCGTCGATCTCGCCCTCGGCGACGCCGCCGACATAGGACCTGCTGCCGAGGAAGCTGCCGAAATGGCCTTCCTCGTCGCACCATGCCGCGACTTCGACCGCGCCTTTGACGGCCGGGTCCGGATTGAGCACGCGGGCCGCTTCGAGCGCGTAGACCACGCCAAGCGGGCCATCGAGCCAGCCCGCATAATTCTGGCTTTCGAGGTGCGATCCGGCCAGCAGTTTCGCGCCGGATTTCGCGCTCGTGCCCAGCACATTGCCGATGCCGTCGATCGTGGCGGCAAGCCCCGCCTCGGCAAGCCGCGCCGCCAGCCAGTGCAGCGACGTCATGTGCGGCTCGGAGAAGGTCGGCTTGTGAACGCCGGTCTTGTAAGCGCCGATGCCGCGAAGCGCATTGAGATCGGCAAGAACCCGAGCACCGTCGGCGCGCGTGGCATTATCAGGCATGAACGAGAACCTTGATGATTTCAGCATGGCGTCCACCGGAACATCCCACAGCAGGCCTAGCCGTGGGAATACGCGATTTCGCGCGGAAGCGGGGTCGGTCGACATGAGCATGAAGTTGTCGGGTGAGAGCGGTTCAACCGAGTATCCGTATCGGTTGATCTGCCAGGCCTGGCTGGCCGATCTCCAACTCGGCTTTCGACGCGGCGAACGCGCGTCTGCAGCCATTCGCCGCGGCAATCGCCAGAACGGCAACCACCGTGCCTCCGACAATGTCGATGAAATAATGGGACCCTGCCGTCGGTGTGCTCGCAATCATGACAACGTTCAGCGCCAGGCCGGCGATACGAACATATCTGATGGGCCAGAGCGCCCATGCGAACAGGATCGCATTGGTGGTGTGAAAGCTCGGAAACGTGATCAGGCCTTCGAGGTCGTCGAGACGGATGACCGACATCGCACCGGACCGCAGCGCTTCGAGCGTGTGAACGTGGGTATAGACGCCCGGTTCCAGCGCGGCCGCGCCGCGAGGGGCGAGGTCGATATAGATCGCAGCGTCGACGGCCGGAAGGAAGACGGCGATAAAGTTGGTGGCAAGCAGCGAGATGCCAAGCGCCAGAACGAAGCTTTGCAGGCGGGGCATTTGACGAACCAGCAGCAGCGCCAGTGGTACGAGCGCGGTTTGCGGCTGGATCGACAGGTAGGCCGCGTCGAGAACGGCCCCGAGCCCCGGAACGGAATTGATCGCGCCGATATAGGAGCCGCGGTGAAAGCCGAGCCATAGGTCGATCGCGCTGAACTCCGCGTCACGATAGGGCAGCGCGGTCGCCGAAGCCGCGTAGGTCAGCAATAACCCCAGAAGCAACGTCAGGAAAAGCTGCGCAATGACAATCAGCATATCCGCGATCGGTCGATCGCCACGGACATAGCGGTAGAAGAACGCGGCGGCCGTATAAAACAGCGCAACCGAAACGAGCGGCCAGTTGCTCGTGAAATCGACGCGCAGACCAAGCGCGGCGAAACTGATCCATACCGTGAGCGCCGTCGCGAGGACCATCGTCCAACACAGGCCGGACAAAGACCACGTCGTCGGTCGCGATGAGATGAATTGAGAACTGCTGTTTTCGGCGGGATGAGACATCATCCCGTAGAATATCGGCTGACTATTAACGGTCGGTAATGCTTTGTTGCCTGGTTCTACTGAGGCATGTGGTCGATAAGTTAAACAATCTTTCCGCGGCGCCCCCTCAGGACGCGACAGGCACGCATCGCCTCGAAATGTGACGGCAGGCTGCAGGGTTGGTGGCGCTCCCTAGCGGAATCGAACCGCTCTCTCCACCGTGAAAGGGTGGCGTCCTAACCGATAGACGAAGGGAGCAAAACGCGCTTTGCCACGAAGCTGACCGCGGTCTTGCGTCTTGCAACGTTACTTCCGAAAAACGCCGGAAAATCAATGCGTTGGAGCCGAGCCTTAAAGCCGATGCTTCGAGCTCGAGACCTTGGGTGATGTTCCGCCATGCCGCTTCGGAATCGTTGCAAGCAAATTCCGCCCGCGGCGGCGAACGTATAGTGGCGTTTGTGCGAGGGGGCAAGCCGGGGCGCAGGTAGTTTTCCACCGTGGTAGGGCCCGGTTTTCGTTGGCAAATCAACCGAATCTAAAGACGCGCGGGGGTACTGGGTGAACCTCAGGATCGGGAAGAGATGGCAGCGACGACCACCAAGAAGAGGGAGCCCCGGAAACGATTGGGGCAGCAGGCCTGGATCACGCTTGATGGCGGCTTCGCGGCGCGCCAATGCGTGGTGCAGGACATTTCCAGCGCGGGCGCCAAGATCGTGGTCGAAGGGGCCCAATCGCTGCCTGCGACATTGCGGCTGGGGTTCGCGCGCGATGCCCGGACCGGGCATAATTGCCAGGTGGTCTGGCGTCGCGGCAACATGGCCGGCCTCAAATTCGTCCGCTAGCGCCTTCGTCAGGTGCATCCTGGCGCCGTCCGCGATAAAAGGCCGGCATGGTCCAAAACTGCCTGCGTTTCATCGTCATTGCCGCGCTGTCTGCTTCCCCGCTGATGGCGCAATCATCGGCCTCGTTGCAATCTTGGGCCTCGCCCAAGGCGCCGCCCAAGCGCGCACCCGACAAGGTGCTGCCGATGAAGGGGACGGCGACGGTCAATTCCTGCGCGGCCTATGGTCCGGGCTTCGTCAAGGTCGAGGGCACCGACACCTGTGTGCAGATCGGCGGCTCGATCGGCATCGGCGTCGGAGGTTCGGTTACCGGACGGCGATAGGCGCCAACGCTTACGACATCGGCGGCGCGATAAATTTGGCAAATCCAGGCCGGTCGGCAAATTCCGCGAACCAGCGCTCCAGATGCGGCAGCTTGGGTTTGGTGACGCCCTCGACGCCGAGCCAGCGCCGCGCATAGGCGCCAACCGCAATATCGGCGAGCGTGAAATCGTCACCCTCGATGAACCGCCGGGTGGAGAGATGTCGGTCGGCGATCCGCCAGACCGAGGCTTCCGCGTCGACGTCCTTCTGAATGGCGGCCATGTCGCGCTTCTCGGGCGGCGTCCGCACCAGCGCCCAGAACACCGGACGATCGACCGGCTGCACGGTCGATAGCGTCCAGTCCAGCCAGCGGTCGACCGCCGCGCGCCGCTTTGGCGCATCCGGGTAGATCGGCTTGCCCTTGCCATAGGCGAGGCAGAGATAGCGCATGACCGAGTTGGATTCCCACAGCACGAAGTCGCCATCGACCAGCGTCGGCACGCGGCCGTTGGGATTCATGTCGAGATAATCCGCCTCGGTGTTGCGGCCGAATTGCATGCCGGCGTCGATGCGCTCATAGGCGATGTCGAGCTCGGCGAGGCACCACAGCACTTTCTGCACATTGACCGAATTGGCCCGGCCCCAGATCTTCAGTCCATTGTTCGGCACATCTCGCTCCCGCCTGGCTCGCTTGCACAGCGGATGTCTAATCCGCGCGGCGCCGAAACGCAAAAAAAGGCTCCGCGCGAAGCGGAGCCTTTGTGCCGTGCTAGAATCTGTACGCTTGATATCTGTATGCTTGGTATCTGTGCGCTCAGCGGCCGAAGAACAGCCACAAGAGAATGATCACCGGGATCGGCACGCCAAGTAACCAGAGCAGAATTCCGCGTCCCATCCTAAGCCTCCTCTATTCCTCGTTCGCGGAGACAACGTGGGGGGCAAAGGCTTGTTCCAGGATGGGAGGCGGTATTGCCGAGACGTTATTACCAATGGCCAGTGTTCGGCATCGAGCTCCACGGCTCGGCCGGCGGCTTGGGTTCGCCTTTCTGCAGCAGCTCGATCGAATGCAGGTCGGGCGAGCGCACGAAGGCCATGCTGCCGTCGCGCGGCGGACGGTTGATGGTGATGCCGTGCTTCATCAGCCGGTCGCAGGTCGCGTAGATGTCGTCGACCTCATAGGCGAGGTGACCGAAATAGCGGTCCTCGCCGTATTTCTCTTCTTCCCAATTATAGGTGAGCTCGACCAGCGGCGCGCCGCGGGTCTGGGGAAGACTCTTGAGCAGCGCCTCGTCCTCGGAGGCACAGAGAAACACCAGCGTGAACTTGCCCTTGTCGTTCTCGATGCGGCGGACCTCCTTCAGCCCCATTGCATCCCGATAGAATTTCAACGCGGCATCGAGATTGCGCACGCGCAGCATGGTGTGGAGATAACGCATGTCTTCTTCTCCCTTGAGAACTTGGCAGATTTTGTTTTCGCGAGATCTTGTTTTCGATTGGGTGGTTCGCGGGCTTTAAATAGCAGCAAAATCCATCACGGTGCAGCCCTTTGCGCGCGGATCGTATCCGCTTTGTCCATTCTGCACGGTTCGGGCTTTCAAAGTCCTGTGAAGGCGGACATGTTCGTCCGGATCGAACGGCATCTGGCAACGGCGCCAACCATGCGCGACATTGCATCGAGAGTGATGGCTGGGGGAGAGGCGTGCGGCGGCGCCGGAATCTCGTCAACGGCCCTGGCGCGCGAGACAATCGATGTACTGATTTTCGTAAGTGTAGTCGATCTTCTGCTGTCGGCACTTCGCTTTCACGTCAACCGGCGTGGTCTGCTGCAGGTATACGACGTAACCGATCACAATCAGATCGGAGAAGAGCAGGAATCCGATGACGATGTTCTTCATTCCCCGAGCATGGCGCGAAAGCGTTCACGAAGGCTTTTGGTCGAGCGGGGAGGCCGCGCGCAATTTTACGCCATCGGCGCGTGATGACAGGCAGATGATACCTTTGCTTCCCTCAGCGTTTTACCCAATCTATTGGCTTAACTGAGGAATTTTGGTTCCATTCCGGCTTCGCATGGCCGCGGCCGAGAAAGTTCCCATCCCCGCGCGTTATCTTGCCGGAGGGGATGATGCGTACCTATCGCGCCTATCTGATCGACCGAAACGACAGGGTGATCGACTACAGGGCCGTTCCGGCGACGACCGATCGGGAAGCCTTGGAGACGAGCCGCCAGTATGTCGACGGGCACGATGTCGAAGTCTGGTATCTCGACCGGATGGTGGGTCGTCTCAGTCAGCAAAATTAGAGGGCTTGCGACTCAGTTGAGTAGTGCGCCGTCAAGATTTGACTGAATCGTCTGGGAGTGCATCCTGCGGCGATGTTCAGAGATTGCAGACTGGCTCGCATGAGCGACGGTCATTACTGCTTCGTGCGAGACCTCGGCCCGGTCAAGGGCGGCAAGGGGATGCGGCATCATGAGGTCATCGTCGACCTCACGCCGCGCGGCGTGTTCGAATTCCTCAAGCGGCGCCTCGTTCGACCTGATCCAGCCAAATTGCCCGAGTTGCCGCGATATCCTGTGGGAGCGCGCGAGCGTTCCTGATGGCGTTGCGGTCACGAGCGAGGCGCGCAGCACCGAACCTAGGATAGCTGATCGAGTCCATCGCAACTATCGGTGGGTGAAAGCGATGAAAAGCCGCGTCGAACGTCGATAGCTGCCGACGATCTGTGCCCCGCAAACCACAACGTGCCGCTGATATTCAACCGATTGTGACCGAGTGATTGCATATCCCTGATCGAATCACCTACCCCGCTAGAGGGGCTGGGGAAGCGGAGGGTAATATGAGGGTCGCTTCCCTTGAGAACTTGTTAGTGCTGGCCACGCTCGTCTCGGCCATCGTTGTTGTACTGTGGGGGGTCAAGATCTATTGCGGCGTATGAGCGACCGCAGCTCGCGTCCAGTCAAAGGGCCTCCGGTCTCGGGTACGGAGGTTTTCGCGAGCGAAGCCAAACAATCAAATCAGTCGTTCCTGGCGAGCATGGCGCCGTACCATCCATGCTACCGAAGGTAGAATCAGCGCGGCCGGATGGGTGACTCGTCCGCGATGAACAGGAGTTGCCTTACGAGTCCGGTTGCGAGTCCGGTTGGTTGCGTCCGGTGGTCGGATCGCTGGCGAGAATTGTTGGACGTTCTTGGCCCGCGGAATTGTCGTTAACCCGTAGCGTATGTTTTGCCTGATCGAAGCGTTGCTTGATCAAAGCGTTGCTTGGCGTTGCCTGGTCAAATCTTCCCAGTCGAATCGAATCTTCCCAGTCGAAGTCTTTCTGATCGAAATCCTGCCTGATTATCGCGTCTCGTGCGGAGCCGGCGGTGCTCCTGCTCGGACTGAAGCCCATTCGGCGTATTCGGATGAGCGAGGCGTTGTATGGGCGTCCTTCGATTTCAAGAGCGCGGCGGAGGAAACGTGCACGGTGCGTCAGAAATAAAATCTCCCAAAGGTTATTGACGACGACTCCGACGCGGCTCAGAAGTGAGATCCAACACAAATCATCTCCAGTAATTCATGAGTTTGGTCCCCGGCCCCTGCGCAGAGATGCGCGGGCCGCAAGAAAGCTTTTGAGCAAAGGCCGCAATGCATTTTGGCTTCTATATGATGATCGCAGCGCTCCTCATCATGGGCGTCGAGGTTCTTTACGCGCTCTATCAACTCGCCAATTTCTTCCTTTGACGCAATCTCCGCCGGCGGACAATTGACTGAGCGGCTCGCGGCTGAGCGGCTCGAACATGCTTGCACGCGTCAAAAGGAAAACCCCGCGAGGATGTCGCGGGGTTTTCGGCTGGCAGCGTTCGGGGATTTAAGGGCACGTCGCGCCGTCAGCCCACCCCTAAACTACTAGTTGAATTTGAAAATGCAACAGCGCCACCGCCGCGGAGTATATTCGCGAGGTGGCGCTGGCCTAACCACTGGGCCCTTAAATCCCCAGCATGGTTAGGTCGGCGCGAGCGCGAAAAGGGTTCAAAGGGAAGCTGATGTTAATCCGATCAGGGGATGCTTTTCGTTTTTGAGGAAACGTCGAACCTTCCCGATATCGATGAAAGCGCGAGGGACTTGCCGAAACGCGCCAGCACGTGCCGCATAATAAGACGCGACGTACACAAAACGACCCCACCGATGGGGATCACCCGTGGGGCCGCCTGATGACGGATCCAGGCGGGGCGCCGGTTCTGTCATCGACCAACCCTGGCATACGGTGCGGAAGTTCCAATCCGGGGTTCTACGTAAGCCATCTACGTAGCCGCATTGGCGGGCGACGCTGGGCCAATCGCCGTCGCTTTTAATAAACTAACCGGTATTTTCACCAGGCCGGATAACCCTATTCGGTTACGTTAAAACAGCGATCGCGTTGCGCCCGTTTCGGGTTGCGCTAGGGGTCAGGGGCCCGAAAGAAAGCCCTGGTCCTTCCCCTTATGGCCGCATCGTTTCACACCGCCGACCGGCAGACCTACCGACGTGTCATGGTCGTGGGCTTGCTGTTCTGCGCCGCCTTCGTCGTCATCAGCTTCTTCCTGCGCCCGCAGCCGGAAGAGAGCCATGCCATGGTCAAGGCCGACCGGCTGGTCCGTACCGCCGGCGAGGCGAAATCCGCCAATTAGAGCGCTTTCCAGCGAAAGCCTGCCCCGCACTTGGGCCGATTCAATTTGCAACGAAAAAGGCGCCGGAGGCAGATTAGGTCCTTTGCGGCGCTTCCCGCCGCCGATCGGCTGGGTATAATCCCGCCAATGGCGAAGGGGCGGCGGCATCCTTCATGAGGAACGGGCTTTATTCCATTCATATCCACATGCTCGACGGCGTCAAAGGCCGCGACAGTGGCGTGATCATCCTGCGCGATGGCAAGCTGATCAGCGGCGGGCCGTATTTCTGGTCGGTAGGCTCCTACACGGTGGGCGAAGGAACCTGGAAGGGCCAGCTCGCCACCAACCAGCATACCGACTTTCCGGATCCATTCGTCCGTCCGCTGTTCGGCGGGCGGGAGGCGACCAGTGGATTTTCCGGCACGTTCAGCGAGGGTGAAGCCGAGGTTTTCGGCACAACCCTGGTCGGAGGCAACCGCAGTGTGAGCTTCCGCGCGACGCTGAAGCGGCTCGCAGATGTCTGAGGCTGCTGCGACGTCAGCGCCACCGTTCTCGCAGTGAAGGCCAAAGCGAAAAACCCGCCGACATCCGGGGATGCCGACGGGTTTTCGTGCTCTTGCTCTCCAACAAGAGCAAAAACCCAAAGTCGGTCGATTTGGTTCCGGCCTGATGCTGATTTTTTCCGCAGATTTTTTCCAACGACGTCGCCCGGTTCCTTCGGCCTTCGCGGCGCGGTCGGGTTCCGTGCGCCACCGTGCTCGAACCATTCCTGCAACCATCGACGGCTTCTCGCGTTGATTTGCCAAGTCCGAGTGACCCAAGCTGAGTGATCCAAGTCTGAGTAATGGAGGAAGATGCATGAAGAAGACCTTGGCAATTCTGGGTACCGTCGCTGCGATCGCCACGACCAGTGTGGCGGCGCCCGCTCAGGCGCGCGGCATCGGGCCGGGCCTGGCGTTCGGTCTCGCGGCCGGTGCCCTGACGGCCGGCGCGATCGCCGCCAGCCCCTATTATTATGGACCGGGCTACGGCTATTACGGGCCGCGTTACTATTACGGTAGTCCCGGCTATGCCTATTACGGGGGCGGGCCCTACTACTACCGACCCCACTACTATCGCCACTACTGGTAAGCGAGCCAGAACCGGCACGTAAGACGACCGGTAGATAAGACAAAAGCCCGGAGTTCTGCTCCGGGCTTTTTCGTGAGTCATTTCATTTGCACGGTACCGGTCATTCGCAACCAGTCGTGGATCGCCTGGCCATCTGCCCGTTGCCGGGCATTGCGCGATGACGATCAGGACCAGAACAGTTTCGGTTCCTCTTCCTCGCCGATATTTCGCCAGGTGCGCCGAAAAAACTCCTCGCGCTCGCGCTGGAATTTTTCCTGCGTGGCTTTGAAGGTCGCGACGCGCGCCGCGATCTCTTCGCGCTCCCGCGCCAAACGTTCCTGTCTCTGCGTCGTGACCATTTTCTATCGGCTCCGTTGATTCGCGTTCCACTTGCATCTGACATCTGCGATTGAGGCGCGATTGGGGAGAGCAAGCCACGAGGTTGTTAATCTGCATCAGTGCGGATGAAAAATTCCGGTACGACCTGTTGATGGTGGAAAAATCGTGCGATGACTCTTGAGAGACGCGCGGCTTCCCGGTAGCGAGTGGTGGTAAGAGCGCGATGACTTCAGGATGAATCGTCATCGCGCTCGCGCTTATTGTTTGAGCATGATCTCCGCGCCGACGCTTTGTGTATGTCGGCCAAGGGACAACCGGTATCCACCCCACTGTCCGAGTGCGGGCCAGGTCTTTCCCGGATCATGCCCTAGCTGAAATATAGAGTAACAGGAGGCACACATGGCCAAGATTGATCTGGATTCAATGAGCATCGAAGAGCTTGCCGCGTTGCGCGATCGCACGATCGAAAAGCTCGCCGAGAAGGTTCTGGCGAAGCAGGCTGAACTCGCGGCTGAAATGGAACGGCTATCGCAATACGGCAAGCCCGGAAAAAAGGAAAAGGCCGCGCCGCCCGCCGTCAAGCCGCGGAAGGAAAAGCGGAGCGAGCTCAACGAGCAGGTTTCGGCCGCCGGGCAGGGCGAAAACGGCGAGCAGGTTTCCCAGGCAGCGTAAGCGATCGATCGCGCTTGCCCGCGATCAGATCAGCATTGCGACGACGACGACATCCCGAATGGCCGTGCTATGATTGGCGCGGCCATTCCATTTGGATGATCGTATATGATTGCATCGGATCTTCGCAGCGGGGTGGAACTGCTCGGCGACATGATCGCCGAGGCGTCCACCATTGCTCCCTTCACCGGCGCCGGCATCTCCACTGAGTGCGGCATTCCTGATTTCCGCTCGCCGGGCGGATTGTGGACCCGCAACCGTCCGATCCCCTACGACGAGTTCGTGGCGAGCCAGGAGGCGCGCGACGAGGCTTGGCGTCGCCGCTTCGCGATGGAGCCGACCTTCGCCGCGGCCAAGCCCGGTCGCGGTCACCGCGCGCTGGCGCAGCTCTACCGCGCCGGCAAGGTGCCTGCCATCATCACGCAGAACATCGACAATCTGCACCAGGTGTCGGGTTTCGCCCCCGATCACGTGATCGAGCTCCACGGCAACACCACCTATGCGCGCTGTATCGGCTGCGGCTGCGATTACGAACTGACCTGGGTCAAGCAGCGTTTCGACGAGGAGGGCGGGGCGCCGGACTGCGCGACATGCCACCAACCGGTCAAAACCGCTACCATTTCTTTCGGGCAGGCGATGCCGGAGGATGCGATGCTGCGCGCGACCGAACTCGCCCGGGCTTGCGATCTGTTCATCGCGATCGGATCGTCGCTGGTGGTCTGGCCGGCCGCCGGTTTTCCGGTGATGGCCAAGAACAGCGGGGCACGACTGGTCATCATCAACCGTGAGCCGACCGACCAGGATGACCTTGCCGATCTCGTGTTGCGGTACGATATTGGGGAAACGCTCGGGCCGTTCGTCGGCAACTGATGCGCGAATGATTCGTTTTGGCGCAAGACTGTTCATAGCCTCAGATAATTTTGTTTTTTTTGTATGCGAAGCGAGCGGGAGTGTTATCTTTTGATTCGAAAGATTCGCGTGACTCCATCTTGAGTAGTTGTCAGTGGGCACGCGTTTCGGTTCCGTCAAGGGATGACGGACCGCCAAGGATGTGTGAGGTCCGTATTTATGGGGTCGGACGGATTTGAGTCCAAGAAGCTAGGGGTTCCGGTGTCGGGTGGCGCTGCACCGAACAGGCTTGGGACTGGTGAATATTCAGGTGGCGCGGCACGCGATCCAGCGATCGATGCGCTTGCGGGACTAGGTGAGGCTGGTAACCTCGTCGAAATCTCGGGCGTCATCAAATGGTTCGATGCGTCGAAGGGCTACGGCTTCATCGTTCCCGACAATGGATCGCCAGACGTGCTTCTGCACGTTACCGTGCTTAGGCGCGATGGCTACCAGACGGCGTACGAGGGAGCGCGCTTGGTCTGCGAGTGCGTGCAACGTGCCAAAGGCTATCAAGCCTTCCGCATTCTCTCGATGGATGAATCGACAGCGATTCATCCAGCGCAGATGCTGCCGCCGCGGACCCATGTCAGCGTCACGCCGACCAGCGGACTGGAGCGGGCCCAGGTCAAGTGGTTCAACCGGCTTCGCGGGTTCGGCTTCCTGACCTGCGGAGAGGGGACGCCCGATATCTTCGTGCACATGGAGACGTTGCGCCGCTTCGGCATGACCGAACTGCGTCCCGGCCAATATGTGCTGGTCAGGTTCGGGCCCGGCTCCAAGGGAATGATGGCTGCCGAAATTCATCCCGAAACCGGCTCGCCGGGGCTGTCCTCGCACTGACATTGGACACCGGAATCCGCAGGCCGTGGCTTGCGGATTCACGGGAGGGCCGTCCTCACAAGGGCTCAAGGCGGCTTCGCATGCCTTGCTGCGAGCCGTTTGAGCGTGTATCGAAGCCTCTCTGGTGCACGATCCGGCCAAAGCGGTTACCCGTTTTTCGGGAAAGATCGTGCTGAAACAATAGGCTAGAGCGCGATGACGATGGATCCCGGAGTCATCGCTCTCTGGGACATCGGGGTATAGCGCAGCCTGGTAGCGCGGCAGTTTTGGGTACTGCAGGTCGTTGGTTCGAATCCAGCTGCCCCGACCAATTAAGCATATGATTTATTTACCTTTTTCGGAAGTTGTTCTGACGTAGTTCTGACACCATGTGCTGACGGCTCGATCACCGTTTGATCTCAAGCCGCCTCCGGAAGTTGGGCCTCGTATTTGATGAAGTCGAGAAGCAGCTTGTCAGGGCGGTGCCACTCGCCACGAATTCTGAGCGCTCGAAACCGGTGCTTCAACTCTGCCTCCATCCGAATGCTCGCGGTCATCAGGCCGATAACGCGAAGGTTCGACGCCGAACCGATCTGCAGCGTTGCGAGCTGGTCATGGACGTTGGTTGAAAAGCCGATTTTGACGAATCCGGCATCGTCGGCGATGAAATAGATCTGCCCCAGCACGATCATCTTCGCTTTCGGCGCCGTCCCGTTAGCCTTCCATGCAAGTAAATTGGAATTGAGCAGAGCGCATTCCTGTTCGATGATTTTCAGTTCGGCCGGAGCCGGCTCGTCAAGCCCGCGCCAAAGAAACCGGGTGCGGGGTTTGAAGCCCTTCGTCTGCCGCGAAACCTGCGATGCAACCCAGCGCCAGGTTGTAAAGCCGTCTTTAGCCTTCCGCTTCTTCAGCCCGGGTATTTCGCCTCTAGCCGGCACTACCGATCTCCTCCTCCGCCGTCATCGGCGGTACGGGACTGCTTTCGAATTTCCGCGACCGCTGCGATCTTCTTCCTGTTTCGCCTGAGATAGCGCAGGGTTGTTTCCTTCTTCGAATGAGTGAGGCCAGCCTGGATCAGATCCGTATCTGCCAAGGCCTCTTCGGCCTCTGTGGCGCCGCCCGCCCGCGCGTCCATGCTCTGCACGTCGGCCGGAATGCCGGCAGCGGTTGCGATCTGACGCCACCACTTGGCATATGAGCGATATCTGATCGGCAACCCATGCTCGCCTTTGACGATCGAGCCGTGACGCTGATCCGCCGGGACGAGCTCGAGCAGGGGAAACAGTAGGTCGTAGATCGTCAGGTCAAATTCCGCGGCCGCCCGGTATTTCGATTTTGACGTTCGGGTGCGCCAGCGCCAGCCGGGAATGGCCTCCCATATGAAGAACCCGGTCCAAGTCTCGTCCTCGAGTTGCACAATCGAGATGCCGGCGGGATAGCGTTGGTCGGCTCGGCGGGGTGACCAATCGCCTATGATGTCCTTCTGGCGCAGCATCAGTTCAAATTGGGCAGCCGTGCCGATGGACATGTAGAGCGCCCGCTCGCGCGGGATGACACCCTTTTCGGCAAGAGCGAAAGCGGTGCTAATGAAATCGCGAACATGCCTATAGGTCAGCTCTTGTTCGCGCGCGCCGCCGCGCTCAAACTTCACCTTCGCCAGTTCTTCGGCCAACTGCTTGCAGTCGGCATGGCGAAGGGCCGCGAGGAAGTAGACCACGGTGCGGACCATGGCCACGGCGTTGTGGGCACGGTCAACGCGCTCTGGGCCGATTGTATTGACGCCCTTTTCGTCGACAAAAACCTGACCCTTTCGCCATTGGTCATAGCAGTGTTGGACGTCGATCACGGTAACGTTTCGGATCAAGCGCGCGCCGACGGTCGTTTCAATGACCTTGAGATCGGCGAGATAGCCACGCCTGGTGTTGTGCTTGACCTTGTGGAAGCGCGAATGCGGGTGCTCCTGGTAGATCTTGCAGGCCGAGCCCATCGTGCCGTCGTATCGGGTCTTGGTCAGCGAGGGGCCTTCTTTCTGGATCTGCTCCAGCCAGGCGAAAAGGCGGTCGGTGTGCTGATTGCAGATTTCTGAAAGCTGCACTTCGTCAGCCTTCTCGGGCAACGGAATGCAGGCGTCGGGATAGCCGAGCGGGTTGCGCGTCACCTGCCGCGCTATCCAATACGGCTTTCCCGACTTGTTTCGTTTTAGACCTGGGAAGCGGCCTCGGCTTGGCATCGAAGTTTTCCGGCCCGTCCTGGGCGAGGGGGATGGTATCATGGTCATCGACCCGGTTGTCTTTGTCCAGCCAGGCCCGAACCTTCGGCCAATATCTTCCGCCCCAAAAACTGTCGAGCGGCGGGAAGCCACGGAGTTCGGCAAGCCGCAATTTTTCGCGGAATCGATCCCATCCCAGGCGCGGACTGATCAGCCGGTGAAGCTCCCGATCGGTGACGAAAAGCCCGTGTTCGCTTTCTGTACCAGACATCCCCGGTCGATCGCGCTGAGTGCTCATCGATCGATCTCGCACTTCGGGCAAGAGTGTATCCAGTCCTTGCCGTGTTGCCGGTCAAGCATGGGCGGCCTCACCATCGCGCACAAAGACCGCGAAGGCCTCCTTGCCTTTCGGCGTGAGCCGCGCCCAGGTGTCATCCTGTTCGGCGTAGCCATGGCCGAGCAGGATGCCGAGGCCAATCGCCTGCCAAAACCATTCGCGAACGGAAATATCTCCAGCCCGCGCCTCATGGGTCAGGAAGTTATGCCATTGGCCATCGGCGAGATGCCCAAACACGGGCTTGGCAAATGAAAGCACAAGCTTGTTCACGCCGCACTCCGTGCCGGCCGCTCCGCCGGATCGCGGCCGATAGTCGGCTTGAGGTCGACCAGGTCGATGAAGACGTCCGCCTGCCGCCGCAGCTCGTCTGCAATCATCGCCGGTTGGGTCTGGATGGTTGAGACCACTGTTACACGGACGCCGCGCCGCTGGATTGCTTCGACCAGCGATCGGAAATCGCCATCACCGGAAAACAGCACGATCTGATCAACGTGCTCGGCGAGCTCCATGGCATCAACCGCAAGCTCGATGTCCATATTGCCCTTGATCTTGCGGCGGCCGGTGGAGTCGGTGAACTCCTTCGTCGGCTTGGTCACCACCGTATAGCCGTTGTAATCGAGCCAATCGATCAGCGGGCGGATGGAGTTGAACTCCTGATCCTCGAGGAGGGCCGTGTAATAGGAGGCGCGGACGAGATTGCCCCGCGACCCAAACTCAATCAGCAGTCGCTTGAAATCGATGTCGAAAGCGAGCGCGCGCGTCGTCGCATACAAGTTTGCGCCGTCTATGAACACAGCAATTCTATTCTGCATTGAATTCATCCTTTTGTTTTTGGAAGGTGCTGCGGCTTCTGAGAGGGCGGAAGAAGCGGGAGAATCCCCGGTTTGGGATTCTCGACCGGGGACGCGGAGGCGCGTCGATATCGGGATCTGCCTTTGCAAGCAGCCGGCGGCGGAAGGCTTCTTCGGCCTCGCTGACACGGTCGATCTTCGCGATCGCGTGCTTGTCGCTGCCATAGCTGGTCGCGCCGTTGCCGTTCGTTTTCTTGTCGTGATCCGGCTTCGTCCGGATGACGATGAAATCGGCGTCGAGTTGGGGAGGGATGAAGTCCCGCTTTTCTTCGTCCCAATCCCGCAAGCCGAGGGCGGGATCGTGATCGAAATCCACGCGCTGACCTTTGGCAAATCCGAGCATCCGGAGCGCAACCGCGAGTTTAACGCGGAGCGGGATATCTTTGCGGGCGTCCTTTACAAGCGGGCGCGTCATCATCAAGCGACCACCGTAAGTTTTTGCGCTGCCCTGGTCAGGCCGGTGTACAGCCAGCGGGAACGGCTCTCACCGAACACGCCGCTCTCATCGAACAGAACGACATTGTTCCATTGCGAGCCCTGCGCCTTATGCACGGTCAGCGCATAGCCGAACGTGAATTGCTGAAATTTCCTGATCTCCTCCCATTCGAGTTCGCCTTCGCGCCCTTCGAAGAAATAGGGATGAACCTTGATTTCGGTCGATCGTCGCGCGTCGCCGGCATCCTCGGGCGCGACCACCATCCGCACCGCAGCGCCGTTTGCCTTACGGACCTTTTCGACGGTCCAGGTGCCGCCGTTAAAGAGATTCTTCGCGCGGTCGTTCTTCAGGCAGACCAGGCGCTCGCCCTTGAGCGGCGTGCGGCTGTTGATCTTCTTCAATTCGCGATGCCGGCGGTTGCACTTGTTGCGGGTGTCGTTTTTTCCGACCAGGATCATGTCAGCCGCGAGGGCATCGGCGGGATCGAGCTCGCCGCGGCGCAGCACCTTGCAGGCGCCGAAGTCGCCGTGCTCCAGGCTCTTGCCTTCCCGGACATCCATCGACATTCGGATGATGGGGTTGTCGCGCGCCTGCCGATGGACCTCCGTCAGCATGAAATCCGGCGTGCGGTTGGTGAAGAAACCGGCGTCCTGGACGGGCGGCAGCTGCGCCGGATCGCCGAGCACCAGGATCGGCGTGCCGAAGCTCAAGAGGTCGCGGCCGAGCTGCTCGTCGACCATCGAG
>Ga0137412_10001270_pt1 | contig 19376 bp, 19 predicted proteins | sample CZODoug2_1_16fun_FD_122160 | JGI IMG/M metagenome (GOLD analysis project Ga0137412, IMG submission 122160) | Vadose zone soil fungal communities from Angelo Coast Range Reserve, California, USA - CZODoug2_1_16fungal (Hybrid Assembly) | ecosystem: Environmental > Terrestrial > Soil > Vadose zone...
CAGATGCTGTTCTTCGAATCCGATGAGGTGTGCGAGACATCCTATCGGGACCGCGGCGGGAAGTATCAGGGCCAGCGCGGCGTGACGTTGCCTAAAACCTGAGGCGCCAAGATCAGCGTTCCAGGGTCTTGATCCGCATCGCGAACTCGAGTTTGCCATCGCGGGACCGCTCGGCCTGCACCGGCACATACCCGAGCGAGGGCGCGAACCACATGCGCAGGATGCGATTGCTGCCGGTGCGCCGGCTCGAGACGATGACGGTGTCGAGTTCCCCCAGCGCGGTGCGCAGTCTGGCGGGCCCCTCTTGGGTATAGGTGAAATCCTTGATCTCGTCCTTGTCCAGGATGCGAAAGGTGTTGGGTAGATTCCCGTTCTTGAGGTCCAGCATCACTTCGACCTGGATGGACATCACATCTTGCGTGCCTTCGCTGAGCTTGAGGTTGACGGCTTTTTTTTCCGATTCACCGCGCGCTTGGCCGCCGTCCCAATCGAAATCGATGCTCACGGTGGACCCACCCTCTTCGGCGCGGTATTTATCAGGCCGCACGTGCTCCCCTAACACGCGGAACCAGCTCTTCTGAATCACGTCGTGACTGTATGCGATGCGAAAAACGCCGCGGGCCGCCATCGTCCAGGTGTAGAGGTAGTTTCCGGAGGCCGGGTCGGGCTTGAGATCGAGATCGCTGGTCCCGACGTTGATGGATTTCCAATCCGCGGTGAAATGCGCTGAAAAAGGTGCGATCACAGGCTCTGCCTCCGCGCCTACGCTCGAGGGCGAGACAGCGATCAAGGGCGCGGCGATCGCGAGGAATACGGCCGTTAAATCTCGCACAGGCATCTAGTCTCCTCGCGCAGGATCGCCGTCAGGGTACAGCACCGGTTCCGCGAGCGCGGTGCCGTCCAGCCACGCGCGCCCTTCGCGGCAGCGCAGACGTCCTTCGCAATACCAGCGTACCGCCACAGGATAAATCCTATGCTCTTGGGTCTGGACGCGCGCCGCGAGCGTGTCTTCGTCGTCGTCCGGGTTTACCTTGACTCGCGCTTGGATAATGCGCGGGCCGCCATCGAGTTCCGCGGTCACGAAATGCACGGTGGCGCCATGCACGGGGTCGTGGGCCGCGATGACCTTCCGATGAGTGTGCAAGCCGGGATATTTCGGCAACAACGAGGGGTGAATGTTCAAGATCCGCCCGGCATATCGGTCGACGAATTCAGCCGACAAGATACGCATGAATCCCGCCAACACGATCAACGATGGCGCGCACTGATCGATGACCGCCGCCAGAGCGCGGCCGTACTCTACGCGGTCCGAAGATCTGTCCGCGGGCAACGTTCGCGCTGCCAACCCGAGATCCCGGGCAACGGTGAGACCGAGGGCTGCGGGTTGGTCGGACAGCACCAGCGCGACTTCGTAGGCCTGCGGGCGCTCGCGGCTTCGTTCGATCAAGGCCCGCATGTTGCCGCCGCGTCCCGATATCAGAACGACGATCGGTTGGGGAGGGCGTTCGTTGCTCAAACGATGACGACACCGCGCGTGCCGCTCTTCACTTCACCGATCACCAGCGCCTCCTGCCCCGCGTCGCGCAAAATCGCGATGGCCTTATCCGCATCGTGCACCGCCACCTGAACCGTCATGCCGATGCCGCAATTGAATACCCGATACATTTCTTGATCGGCAACGCGTCCTTCGGCTTGCAGCCACTCGAATACGGCCTCTCTGCGCCACGATTTGCGCTCGAGAATGACTTCCAATCCGTCAGGGATGACACGGGGGATGTTGTCGATGAGCCCGCCGCCGGTGATGTGCGAAAGTCCGTGTACGGGCAGGGCCGCGATGAGCCTCAGCAGCGGCTTGACGTAGATGCGGGTCGGGGCCATGAGACGATCCACCAGAGCAACACCATCGATCTCAGCCTCGATATCGCGGCCGGCCACCTTGAGTATTTTTCGAATCATCGAAAAACCGTTCGAATGCGGTCCAGAGGACGGCAGCCCCAGCACGATATCGCCGGCTGCCGTGCTGCTGCCGTCGAGGATGGAATCCTTCTCCACGATGCCGACGCAGAAGCCTGCGAGGTCGTAGTCCTCGCCGTGGTACATGCCCGGCATTTCCGCCGTCTCGCCGCCGACGAGGGCGCAGCCGGCTTGCACGCAACCTTCGACGATCCCTTCGACAACGCGCGCGGCCACATCGACGTCCAATTTCCCGGTCGCAAAATAGTCCAGAAAAAACAGCGGCTCGGCGCCTTGGACTACGACGTCGTTCACACACATGGCGACCAGGTCGATACCCACCGTGTCGTGGCGGCCGGTATCGATGGCGAGACGTAGCTTCGTCCCGACCCCATCGGTGCCCGAGACCAGCACCGGCTTTCGATAGCGGTCCAATGGCACTTCGACCAGGGCGCCGAATCCGCCGATTCCGCCAAGCACCTCGCGGCGCATGGAGCGTTTCACCCCAGGTTTTATTCGCTCGACCAACTCCTCGCCGGCATCGATGTCGACACCGGCGTCGCGATAGGTTACGGGCGCTCGCTCAGTCATTCGGTTCCTCGCATAAGGGTCGGCCGACGCGGCGGGTCGGCAAGCTGTGGTATTTTACCTCAGGGGACACCAGGCTTCCTTGATTACTCAATGGCACACATTCACCGCGATATTTACGTCCGATATTTGCGTCTTGCAGCGATTTTATGCTTGAGCGCCGCCGCCGCGTGTCTTGCCGACAGCGCTTTCGGCTTGACTCGGATCGAAGTCTATCAAGCCACGGCGCCGGTCTCGGATCGCTCCGAAGCGGCTCAAACGGCAGCCTTCAAGGCGGCGCTGAAAATTGTGCTGATTCGCGTCACCGGCCGCCGCACCGCGGATGAAGAGGCCGTATTTGCGCCGCTTGTCAATAATGCGCGCCGCTATGTCCAGCAATATCGCAGCGCGCCCGACGATCAGTTGTGGGTGGCGTTCGACGGTTCTGCCATCGAACGCTGGCTTACTCAGAATGGCCAACCGCTATGGGGCCGCGATCGGCCTTCGACCTTCGTTTGGTTGTCCGTACAAGCCGGCGCGCAGGCCGTGAAGGTCCTCACGGCCGACGACACCTCTGAGTTGAAGGGGGCCATCGATGCCGCCGCCGCCATGCGCGGTATTCCCCTGATATGGCCGAACGCGGCGGCCGCCGGCGCGGCGACCGCTGCCACGGCCCCTTCGCCGGTCGATATCGGGCATCGCCTGGGCGCTGAGGGCGTGCTCATCGGGCGCGCAAACAATGTCGCGGAGGCTGCCAGCGTGCGCTGGACGCTGCTTTTCCAGGATCGCAGCAGCGAATTCTCCGGTGCAGTGGAGGGCGTCAATCGCGCTGCCGACCTGTATGCGGGACTTTTCGCCGCCAGCGGTAGTCTCGCGCCGGTTGACATCGAAGTCGGCGGCGTCGCCGACTTGCGGGACTATGCAAACGTGCAAGGCTACCTTGAGTCGCTGACTTTCATCACCCATGTCAGCGTGCAGGCCTTGAGCGGCGACACGGTGAGATTTCGCTTGACCACGCGTGGCGGCATCGAGTCTCTGCAGCACGCGATTGCCTTGAGCGGTCGATTGCAGCCACAACCCGCGGGCGATAACGGAATTCAGCGCTTCCAGCTGCGGCGCTAGCCAATGCATCGCTGGCTGCGCCAACTTCCGAACCTGATAACTTCAATCCGGATTTTACTGATCGCACCGATTGCATTGTCGCTGGCGCATCATGAGCTGGTCGCCACGCTATGGCTGTTCGGCGTGGCCGCCGCGTCGGATGGCGTCGACGGATTTCTTGCCAAGCGTTTTGGCTGGCAGACTGAGCTTGGAGGGATTTTGGATCCGGTCGCCGACAAATTGATGCTGGCCACCGTATTCGTGATGCTTGCGCTCCTCGGGAGCGTACCGCTTTGGTTGACGGCGGCCGTGATTGCACGCGATTGCATCATCGTGCTCGGGGCGGTCAGTTACAGGCTCTTGCTGGGGCCGGTCGACGCCCGGCCATCCATGGTGAGCAAGCTCAATACGCTGTGCCAGGTGGCTTTCATTCTCGTCTGCATGGGCGCGCAGCAGTTCTCATGGCCGCATGTTTGGACGTTATGGCTCGGCGCGGTGGTATTCGTGACCGTAGTCGTGAGCGGCATCGACTACGTTTTGGTTTACGGCCGTCAAGCAATCGAGCAGGCGAAATCCCGGCACGGTATCGCGCGCACCGGCGGATCGAAGCCGGCATGAAACAGCTGGCGCTCGGAGTGCGATTGCGCGCCGATGCGATATTCGAGAGCTTTTCGCCGGGCTTGAATACGGAGGTTCTTTCCGCCCTGCAAAGCCCCGGCTCCGGTCCGTTGTGGTTGTGGGGAAGTCATGGTTCTGGAAAGACTCATCTCTTGCAGGCCGTATGCGCCGCAGCGAGCGAGACAGCGGCGTATTTTCCGCTGGATCGGTCGGCGGCCTTGCCGCCGGCGGCCCTCGTCGGATTCGAGAGCTGTGGTGTGCTGTGCCTGGATGACGTCGACGCCGTGGCGGGAGACTTGGCGTGGGAGCAAGCACTGTTCCGCTTGTTCAATGAGGGCGCGGAGCTGCGTACCCGGCTGATCTTCGCCGCCGGTGCCGCCCCGCGCCAGCTAAATTGGGGTCTCAATGACTGGCGATCGCGAGCCGCAGCGTGCGTGGTCTACCACTTGCGCGATTTGGATGAAGACGGCCGGGTCGAGGCGCTGCGGCTGCGCGCCGCACAGCGCGGATTGCAGTTGCCGCAGGAGACGGCGGAATATCTACTGCGGCGGATGCCGCGCGATTTGCCCTCGCTATTCGAGGTCTTGGATCACCTCGACGAAGCTTCGCTGATCGCGCAGCGCCGATTGACGATCCCGTTCATTCGCGAGGCGCTGGAGAAGCTCTCAGGAACAAAATCATAGTGCAGAACCAGCCGAACACCAGCAACAGGCTGACCGACGCCACCCAGCGCGCTGCCGGGTTCACCAACAGTTCGGTCAAGGCAAACATGAGATACGGAATCGCAAACAAGGTAGCCCAGGTATAGGTGTAGCGGCGTCCCTGAACCAGGCCGTGCAGCGGCGCGAGCAAGGGAAGTGCGGCGAGAACGCAAAAGGGCCACGGGTACCCGACGGTGATCCAAGCCAGCAAGCTCAAGTTCACGGCCGACCACAGCCAAATGGTCAGCAACCGGCTGTTGCGTTCGACACTCACGCGCTCGCGCTCAGCCGGCTGGCCAAAGTCGCTACTCGCGCGCCGAGCGCGCGCGCCAGCTCACGTTCCATCTCCGAGAGTTCGCCGTGCCCGCTCACGCCCGCGGCGTGGCTCGCGCCATACGGGGTGCCTCCGCTGCGGGTATCCGTCAGACCGCGCTCGGTGTACGGTAGACCGACCAAGACCATGCCGTGATGGAGCAAAGGGATCATCATGGAAAGCAGAGTGGATTCCTGTCCGCCATGAATGGTTTGGGTGGAGGTGAATACCGCCGCGGGTTTGTCGACCAGTGCTCCTGAGAGCCAGAGCGCGCTCGTTCCATCCAAAAAGAATTTCAGCGGAGCTGCCATGTTTCCGAAGCGCGTGGGACTCCCCAGTATCAAGCCGCGGCACTCCACCAGATCCTCGTGGGTCGCGTAGGGCGGCCCGTCGTCCGGCACCGCAGGGTCGAGCCGCTCGATCGTGGTTGCGACCGGTGGAACCGTACGCAGGCGCGCCTGCATGCCGGCGACGCCTTCGACGCCGCGGCAAATTTGTCGCGCCAGCGCGGCGGTGCTGCCTTGGCGTGAATAATACAGAATCAAAATCTCACTCATCGGTATGCCTCAAGGGAAAATCAACTGATTTTTTGCCGTGTGCAGCGTCGGCGCAACGAGTTATTTGCGCCACTTCACGCATTGTATAACGGCGGCTGGTTTGACGGCCCTGAGCGCTGTTGTTAGTGTCCGTTACCCTTATGTTGCGCCTCATCGCGGTATTTGTCGGCATCGCCTGCCTGGCCGGCTGCACCGGAGCTCCCGTGCAAGAGATGAGCGACGCGCGTCAAGCCATAGCGGCTGCACGGGTCGCGGGCGCCACGGAAGGATCTTCCTCCGAATTCTATGCGGCGCAGGCTGCGATCGCGCGCGCCGAGAAACACCTCGAGGCACAAGAGTACACGCGCGCCCGGTTGGCGGCGATGGAAGCCAAACGCCATGCGGGAGCGGCTCTAGCCGGCGCGCAGCATGCCGAGGCACCTGTTCCGCATTAGATCGATGGAAGAAGTAACCCGCCGCTTTCGTGTTACCGGAAAGGTCCAGGGTGTGTATTTTCGCGACAGCACGCGGCTCGAGGCTGAGCGGCTGGCCATCCGGGGCCTTGCGCGCAATCTGCCGGACGGGTCCGTCGAAGTCATTGCGCAAGGAACTCACGCAGCAGTCGAAAGCCTGCGCGAGTGGCTGCAGCGCGGGCCTGCGATGGCGCGTGTCGCGAGCGTCCAAGAGCTCGAGCTGTCGCCACGCGACTTCGAGGCGGTAGCCGAACACCACACGCCGGGGTCGTTCTCGATTCGTTAGCCGCGGGCTAATTTTTTTAGAACCGCCAGGTCCGCTGCCAGCGCAGCATGACCAGCGCGGGATAGGTGTTCCGTCCAACGCTGCCGTTATACCGGGCGAGCGCGCGTGTCCAGTCATGATGTTCGGCGCGCAGGTAGTAGCGCAATATTTCGCATCCCATGCGGATGTTGGGGGCAACCCGTACCAGTTGGTTCTGCACCCCAAGTTCGCGCGGCCAGAACGGCATCACCTGCATCAGACCGACGGCGCCCGCGGGGGATACTGCCCAGGAATCGAAGCGGCTCTCCACATCGATCAGGGCGAGCACGAGGTCGGGAGGCAGTTGCAAGGTCGGGTCGCGCTTCGCTTCGCAGTACACATGATCCAGGATTTCGATGCGTGCGTCGTGGGTCGGTACGAAGCGCGTCAGCCGGGGTTCCATCGTCTTGTACCAGACCTCAGACTCATACTTGTCGGCAAAGCAGTCGGTTTTGCCTATGATCCTTTGCAACAGACTCTTGAGTTCGGGGTCCTTTTGTTGATCCGCGTGCGCGAGCCCCGCGGGAGCGGCGCCGGCGGCGGCGAAAACCGCAAGGATCAGGGAGCGGCACGCTGCCCGCACGCAGGGCCGCCGCACTAGAAAGCTTCCGCCCAAACGCCACGGCACGGGGGACCTCAGTGGGTTAGTTTTTGCCGTATGTAGCCTACGGGATCCGCCGCGGGAATTTCTATCGACTCGGTCTCGCGGCGGTGCCGATACTCCAAATTTCCTGCGTTGAGCCCCCGCTCGCCGATGACGATCCGATGAGGGATACCGATGAGTTCTGAATCGGCGAATTTGACGCCCGGCCGCGCGTCCCGATCGTCGAGCAAAACGTCGATGCCGGCGGCATTGAATTGCTCGTAAAGCCTGTCGGCAGCTTCCATGACGCGCGCGGATTTTTGGTAGTTGATCGGCACCAGCACGACTTGGAAAGGCGCCAGCGCGTCCGGCCAGATAATGCCATTCGCGTCGTTGTTCTGCTCTATGGCCGCCGCGACGACGCGCGTGACGCCGATTCCGTAGCAACCCATGTACATGGTCACCGCCTTGCCCTGTTCATCGAGCACGGTCGCTTTCATCGCTTCGCTGTACAGCTGCCCGAGCTGGAAGATGTGTCCCACCTCGATGCCGCGCGCAATATCGAGCGTGCCCCGGCCGCTCGGACTGGGATCGCCCCGCTGCACATTGCGAATGTCCTGCGACGTAGGATCAGGCAGATCCCGCGCCCAATTCACGCCGGTGTAATGCACGTCCCTTTCATTGGCGCCGCACACGAAATCCGCCAGCTGCGCTGCCGCATGATCGACGTAGATCTTGCCCGTGAAGCCAATGGGACCTATTGAACCAGGATCGCAGCCGGCGGCTTCCCGCACGCGTTCGGCACTCGCCATCTGCAAGGGATTGGCGACGCCGGGCAGCTTCTGCGCTTTGACGGGGTTCAGTTCATGGTCGCCGCGAAGCACGAAGGCGACAACGTCGCCCGCGCTGCCCACTACCAACAAGGTCTTTACGCAGCGTGCCGCCTCAATTTTGAGGAACTCGCTCAACTGGGCGATGGTGCGGACGTGCGGCGTCAGGACTTTGGTCAGCGGTTGGCTCGGCGCTGGGCGAGGCACCTTCGCGGGAAGCGTCGCTGCCATCTCCACGTTCGCGGCGTAGTCGTCGCCATCCGAGAACGCAATCGCGTCTTCGCCCGACTCTGCGAGGACGTGGAATTCCTGCGTCGTGATGCCGCCGATGCTGCCGCCGTCCGCCTGGACGGCTCGAAATTTCAAGCCCATGCGCGTAAAAATTCGCGTGTAGGCGTCGAACATGGCGCGGTACCCCTGGGCGAGGCTCGCTTCATCCACGTGGAACGAATAGGCGTCCTTCATCACGAATTCGCGCGCGCGCATCACGCCGAAGCGCGGCCGGATCTCGTCACGGAACTTGAACTGGATTTGATAAAAATTGACCGGCAGCTGCTTGTAGCTGCGCAACTCGCGCCGCGCGATGTCCGTAATGACTTCCTCGTGCGTGGGTCCATAGAGGAAGTCGCGATCGTGCCGATCCTTGAAACGCAGCAATTCCGGACCGTACTTGCTCCAGCGGCCCGACTCCTGCCACAGTTCAGCCGGCTGTAGGGTCGGCATGCACAGTTCCAGGGCCCCCGCGCGGTTCATTTCCTCGCGGACGATGCGCTCGACTTTGTGCAACGTACGCAGGCCCAGCGGCAGCCAGGTGTACAGGCCGGCCGCCAAGCGTCGTATCATGCCTGCCCGCAGCATTAGCTGATGGCTGATGACCTCCGCGTCGGCGGGAACCTCTTTGAGCGTCGAAATTGGGTATTGGGATAAACGCATAGCCGCATATCTTACATGAGGCCCCCTGCTATTATGGGCGCTCATGAGCGACGATGAAGACCACCAAACGGAAGATCAACATTCGCGGCCGCGGGGCGTCTACTGGCTGCCGAACCTGCTGACCACGGCGGCGCTGTTCTCGGGTTTTTACGCGGTCGTGGCGGCCATCGATCTGAGATTCGAATATGCCGGTATTGCGGTGTTCGTGGCGATGTTTTTCGACGGCCTGGATGGCCGGGTGGCCCGATGGACGCACACGGAAAGCGCTTTTGGCAAAGAGTACGATAGCTTATCGGACATGGTGTCTTTCGGACTGGCGCCGGCCATCGTCACCTATCAATGGGGTGTGGCACGGATTGCCGAATACGGACCTCTGTGGCGAAGGCTGGGATGGCTCGTGTGCTTCTTTTACGCAGCGGCAGCGGCTCTTCGATTGGCCCGGTTCAACTCCCGCGCCGCCACCCAGGATAAGCACTACTTTGAGGGCCTGCCGAGCCCGTCGGCCGCCGCCATCGTTGCCGCATTGGTGTGGCTGGCCAGCGACCAAACCAACATCGGCCTACCCGGCCTGATTCTTGCGTTCGTGGTGACTGCGGTCGCGGGCGCTCTCATGATCAGCCGTTTCGCCTTCAACAGTTTCAAGCAGGTAGCCCCCGGGGCGCGCCTGCGTTTTCCCTACATCGTGCTCGTGCCGTTGGCATTCGTCCTGATATTTCTCCATCCTTCGATTACGCTGTTAGCCTTATTCGGCAGCTACGCCCTATCGGCGCCTACCGTTTGGGTTTTTCGGAAGCTGCGCAGGCGCAGCCGCGGCACGACGACACACGCATGAGACTTACGCATGAATAAGGCAATGCGAAGGGAATATCTGGCAGCCTTGGGTCTGGAGACTTGGGTCGTGCGGGCGCCTGCGGCCCCCGCGCTCGCCGTGTCACGGGTGACGCCGGCGCGGTCGACGACGACGGTGCTCGCGATGCCGAATTTCGAGCGCGACGCCACCGCCCAGCGAGACGCCACCGCCCAGCGAGACGCCACCGCCCAGCGAGACGCCACCGCCCAGCGCGGCGCTGCCCCCGGGCGAGAGGCCACCACTCTGCCAGAGGCCACCGGCGGGCGAGAGGCTGCCTACGATTGGGTGCAACTGCGGGAGCGAGTCGCAGCGTGTACTCGATGCGGGCTCAGCGCCACGCGCACACAGACGGTGTTCGGCGTGGGCAACCCAGCGGCCGAATGGCTGGTGGTGGGCGAAGCGCCCGGCGCCGAGGAGGACCGCCAGGGGGAACCGTTCGTCGGCCGAGCCGGGCAGCTCTTGAACTCCATGTTGCGTGCCATCGGTCTCGCGCGCGAACAGGTGTATATCGCAAACGTACTGAAATGCCGCCCGCCGCACAATCGAGATCCGCTCGCGAGCGAGACCACTGAATGTTTGCCGTATCTCGAGCGGCAAATCGCGTTATTGAAGCCGAAGATCATGTTGGTCGTCGGGCGCATTGCGGCACAGAATCTGCTGCGCACTGACGCGCCGCTCGGCCGCTTGCGTCAGCAGGTCCACGTCTTTGGCGCATCTCGTGTGCCGTTGGTCGTGACCTATCACCCTGCGTATCTGCTGCGCACGCCGATGGACAAGCGTAAGGCATGGGAGGATTTGAAGTTCGCCCGCGAGGTTTCCGGCCGTGGCTAGCGTCAAACAAGAGCACGAGTTTCCCGACGCCGAGATCAGGCCCATGCACGAGCTGGACGTGCCGGTGGTCGTGGCAATCGAGCGGTTCGCGTACCAATTTCCGTGGAGCGAGGGTATTTTTCGCGATTGCCTGCGGGTCGGGTACATTTGCCGGGTGGTCGAGGTCGGCAGCGACGTCGCGGGCTACGGCATCATGTCGATCGGTGCCGGCGAGGCGCATATCTTGAACGTGTGCGTGCGCGAAGAATATCGGGGACGCGGTGTCGCGCGCAGGGTGCTTCTGTACCTGCTCGACCGGGCGCGGACCGCCGGGATGTACGAAGCATTTCTCGAGGTCAGACCGTCGAATACGGCCGCGGCGCGCCTCTATCATTCGTTGGGATTCGAGCAAGTCGGCGTGCGGCGCGGCTATTATCAAGCGACGACAGGCCGCGAGGACGCGGCGGTTCTGCGCCGAATATTGTTGCCGGAACAGAAATGACCTAGCCGGGAGGCGCAATCCCGTTCGCTGATTCAGGCGCGGCGCAAAGCGCCGCCCACCGTAGAAGTACCCTCCGAAAGCCGCTATAATAGGCGGTTGTCTACGGCCTGACGGCCGATCAAAAGCGCGGACTATGAGTAACGATTTAGCTGAGAACATACGGAGAAGAAGAACTTTTGCCATCATCTCGCACCCCGATGCGGGCAAAACCACCCTCACCGAAAAACTCCTGCTGTTCGGCGGTGCGATCCAAATGGCGGGAACCGTAAAAGGCCGAAAAGCGACGCGCCATGCCACATCCGATTGGATGCGCTTGGAGCAACAGCGCGGCATCTCCGTCACATCATCGGTGATGCAATTCCCGTTCGATGATTGCATCGTGAATCTGCTCGACACACCGGGCCATGAGGATTTCTCGGAGGATACGTATCGCACGCTGACGGCGGTGGATTCGGCGTTGATGGTCATCGATTGCGCCAAGGGCGTGGAGGAACGTACCATCAAGCTCATGGACGTGTGCCGATTGCGCGACACGCCCATCATGACCTTCGTGAACAAGCTCGATCGCGACGGCCGCGCCCCGATAGAACTACTCGATGAAATCGAGAGCGTGCTGAAGATCCAATGCTCACCCATTACATGGCCGATCGGTATGGGTCGGGACCTGCTCGGGGTCTATCATTTGCTGGAAGACAAGATTTACGTCTACGTTCCGGTCGAAAAGGGCAGGGTGGGCAGCCACGAAACCATAGATGGTCTCGCGAGCGATGAGGCCAAGGACTTCTTGGGTTCGCGGTACGCGCAGTTCATGGACGAAGTCGATTTGGTGCGCGGTGCAAGTCCTGAATTCGACTTGGACGCCTACCGCGCTGCCAAGCAAACTCCGGTGTTTTTCGGCTCGGCGGTCAACAATTTCGGCGTCCGAGAATTGTTGACCGCGTTCGTGAAGCATTCGCCGGGACCGTTGCCGCGCCCGACGCTGCAACGCCCCGTGGAGGCGACGGAAGCAAAACTCACCGGTTTCGTTTTCAAGATCCAGGCGAACATGGATCCCGGCCATCGCGATCGCATCGCTTTCATGAGGCTGTGTTCCGGGCGCTACGCACGGGGCATGCGCATGCGTCACGTGCGGCTGGACAAGGACATCCGCGTCGCCGATGCGCTCACCTTCATGGCGGCCGACCGCAGCCAGGCGGAAGAAGCTTTCGCGGGCGACATCATCGGCTTGCACAATCACGGCACCATCAACATCGGTGATACTTTCAGCGAGGGCGAGAATCTGACCTTCACCGGCGTGCCGAATTTTGCGCCGGAACTGTTTCGGCGCGCCGTCCTCAAGGATCCGCTGCGCATGAAGGCCCTGCAAAAGGGTCTGTCGCAACTGTGCGAAGAAGGTGCGACCCAACTATTCAAGCCGCTGCGCAACAACGATTTGATCTTGGGCGCCATCGGACAGCTGCAGTTCGAGGTGGTGGCATTTCGTCTGCAGGACGAATATGGCGTCCAATGCGTGTTCGAGCCGATCAACGTCGCGGTGGCGCGCTGGGTGCGCCTCGCCGACGAAAAACGCTTGGGGGAATTTCGCCAGAAAGCCTATGACAACCTCGCCGTCGATCACGCCAGTGAACTCGTGTACTTGGCCCCGACGCGAATCAACCTCGGGTTGATCGAGGAACGATGGCCGGAGATCGACTTTATGCGGACCCGCGAGAACCTCGCGGCCTGACGCGGCCCGGCCTAACGCGGCCCGGCCTGAAAGCGCGCACGCCGGCGACGAATGTCGCCGCTGCGGCCGCGGCAGCCGCGGCGGGCGGGCCGGCTGCATAACGCAGTTCCGAGTAACGTCGGCATAGAGAACGGACGATCGCCAGATCGGGGCGTTCCGCGGCAACGCGCGCGGCGAAGGTTTCGGCACCCTCGTAGGGCATGCGCCGCAGACCCACCGCCGCCAATCGACGGCACAGCTGTTCGTAGGCTCGATTCACGGGATCGCTGGGGCGAGGTTTCAGCTCCCGGCGCACCTGCCATGTCAGCCATGACATACCCGCTACCAGACATAGGGTCAGCACCAGCGTGAGCTTCTGTCCGTCAGGCTCCGGGATGTGCAAGAAGCCCAGCAGCCTTTCCTGAGAACTTTCATCGAACCGCAAGATCCGCTCGCGCCACAGGAGGCGCAACGCATCCAGACGTAGCCGGGTGTCGGTCAGCCACGGGGTGCGCTGCTGCCAACGGCTGGTCAACGGCGCGCCCGCCGCCACCAGGTCGTTCAATCCCCGCTCGACCCGCTCCGGCGCTATCACCGAGGTCGGATCGATCCGCAGCCAGCCTTGGCCCTGGATCCAGACCTCGTCCCACGCATGAGCGTCGCTCTGCCGCAAAATCCAATAATTGGCGAAACGATTGAAGGTGCCGCCTTGATAGCCTGTCACGACTCGTGCGGGAATGCCGGCCGCGCGCATCAACGCCGCAAACGCCGAGGCGTAGTGTCCGCAAAAACCGCGCTTGCTGTCGAATAGAAATCCGTCGACCGAGTCCTGCGCGAGCCGCGGCGGCTTCAACGTATAGAAGAACGCTTGGCTGTGGAACATATCGAGCACCGCGTGGACGTAGTCGAGATCGTCGGGGTGCGCGTTGCGCAGCTCTTGCGCCAATTGAAGCGAACGCGGGTTGCGGCCGGGCGGCAGCCGCGTATCGCGGCGGCGCATGCCGATTCCGAGCGGCTCCGCCGCCGATACGTGGCTATAGGAAGTGGCGACCACGTCGAGGGGCCGCGACACCGGATCAGGCTGTATCAGCATGTAATCGCTCGTCAGATAGCCGCGTACCGCGTTCCAGTGGGACGGCCAATCGAGTACGAAAAGCCAGTTGTGTTGGTTGGGTTCGAGGCTCACGGTGTACTCGTAAGCCGGACCTCGGAACAGCAGGGTCGGCGCGCGGACGCGCCCTGCATCCGTGCGCCGCCAAGCGTGCCCGTCGAAATCATGCATCACCGGCCCGCGCCAGTACCGCTCCTGTGGCGGCGGGGTGTCCGCGCCGAAGCGCACGCGAAACGCGACCTCGTCGGACATCGCGAGATCGGTGATGTCGCCCGGGCTCATGGTATCGCTCAATCCCGACGTTGCGCTGTTGCCGTTATCCGGCATTTGCCAGAGTGGGCCGCCGAAGCGCGGGAAGAACAGCCAGAACGCCACCGCGAGAGGCAAGGCCTGCGCCAGAAGGCGACCGGCATAGCGGAGGCTGCCGCTTAGGTCGCCTCCCCGAGAAGAACTCGTCGAGCGCAGCAGCGTGGATGTGGTGAGCCAGCAGACCCCGATCAAATAGCTGAATAGCCAAAAGGACTCGCTCTCCAACAGCGTCGCCAGGCTCAAGAAGTAGATGATCATCGTGACGACATAGATGTCGCGCCGAGTTCGCGTTTCCAGGAGCTTCAATCCCGCGATCAAGCTCAACAGCGCCGTACCCGCCGACAGGCCGTTGAAAGTACGAAACTGCAAAAACAGCAGGCCGATCGCGAGAGCGGCAATGATGAAGCGGATAGTGCGCGGCGGCGCATCGCCTCCGCGCGCCGCAAGCACCAGTCGTATGGCCGCGACCCCGCCCACGGTGGCGGCCACCCATATCGGGAGCGTCGCGATGCCGGCGAGCAGCGTCAGCGCGAGGCATGCTGTAATCCACAGCAGGCGCTCGAATGGCACTCGTTCCTCGGCGACCGTCAGTGCGCTCATTGGTGCGCCTTCGAGGGGTAGCTGGCGAGCGCGCGCAAGCACGCCGATCGATGCGCCGCCCCCCGCGAAGGCGTGATTTCGGTTCCCGGAATCCGCAGTCCATACGGGCGCTGCGCTGCCTCACTGTCGAGCAACCAGCGGCACAATTGCGACAGCCGAGCCTCGGCGTCGACGCGGTCCAGCGACGACCAATCCAGCCATTCGGGCTGCGCGGCCGGCCCGCTGTAGCTGCGAACCGCCGGTTCGCCGCCGCGCGCCAACACCTTCCACGCCATGTGCTTGAGGGGTACTCCCGCCTCATAGGCGCGCAGTCCTGCAAAGTCCTCATCGCCGCGCAATTCCGAATACGCCGTGGTACCCGCCGCCGCAGCCGCCGCCGGCAACGCGAGATCGCCGCGGGGTTGCGGCGCGACGAAGGCGATCAGCGGGCATTGCACGTACGTCCACGCGCGAAACCAGCCGAAGGGATAACGCGTGCGCAATTCGAACCGCTCCAGGCGAGTCACGCCGCGATTCTCCACCGGTAGATTCACGCTGGCTTGCTCGTAGCTCCGGGCCGCGACGCTACGAGTCGCAGTGGCCCGGTCGCAGCGAATCTCGATGTCGCAACGCTCGATGCCGGCGTCGTTGTGCAGCAGAAAATCGAATCTCGCGTACCCGGCGGCGAAGGCATCCACCTCGGCGGTCACGTCCACGCCGAGGCCGAGGAGATTTCGATGACAATGATGCATGGCGACGAGCGCCAGGCTCGACATGAAAAAGCCGAAGGCGAGTCCCAAATTACTGTTGTAGTTGAGCCCCGCGATCAGCATGGCGATCAGCAGCAACGCCAACGCGATTCCGAACCGGGTGGGTATTATATAAATGCGGCGTCGGCTGATCGTCATCGGCAAGCTATCCCTGCCGTGCCGGCGTGCGGCCCACTGGGTCAACCGCCTGACCGCTGCCCGCCGCACCCCATTCATCATTTTGAGGCGTTCAAGGGATGGGTACGGCCTCGAGGATGCGGGCAACCATCGCGGGGCCGTTGTCGCGCTGCCTCAGGCGATGTTCGACCACCGACGCGAATACCTCCTGCACGTGCTCAGGGATCACCGCATCACGGCCGGCGATCAGGGCCCAGGCGCGCGCTGCGCGCAGCAACCCGATTGCCGCCCGCGGCGATAAACCGATGCTTATCGCCGATGCGTTGCGCGTGTGGGCAACCAGTGCCTGGACGTAATCCAGCAGCGCCGAGGAGACGTGGACCTCGAGTGCGCGACGCTGCAGCGTCGTCAGCATGTCGACGCTGACCACGGGTTCCAGGGAGTTGACGAGTTCGCGGCGATCGACGCCGCTCAAGAGTTCGCGCTCGGCGGCCGCGGCCGGATAACCCAGATGCACGCGCATCAAGAACCGGTCCAGCTGTGACTCGGGCAGAGGGAAGGTGCCCACTTGGTCCTGGGGGTTTTGCGTCGCGATGACGAAGAACGGCTCCGGCAGCGCCATCGATTGACCATCGAGCGTCACCTGATGTTCTTCCATGGCCTCCAAAAGCGCGCTCTGTGCCTTGGGCGATGCGCGGTTGATTTCATCCGCAAGCACCAGTTGCGCGAAGATCGGCCCGTGCTGAAAGCGAAACTTGCCGGTCTCGCGATCGTAGATCGATACCCCCAGCACATCGGCGGGCAATAGGTCGCTGGTGAATTGCACCCGCTGAAACGACAGTCCCAGAGTCTTGGCGAGCGCGTGCGCCAACGTGGTCTTGCCGACGCCCGGAATGTCCTCGATCAGCAAGTGGCCGCGCGCCAGCAAACAAGCCAAGCATAGGTGAATCTGCGCGTCCTTGCCCAAAATCACTCGATTGAGCTGCGCAAGAACGGCCCCGATCTCGCGCTTCGATGTGTCCATGTCAGGGCGGCGCGGCGGCGCGCAACGCGTTGACTCGAGCGACCTGCGCGGTCAATTGGCCGATCTCCGTGCGCAGTTCTGCGAGGCGCGAGCGGTCCTTGGCCACCACCTCAGCCGGAGCGTTCCGCGCGAATTCGGCATTGGCCAATTTTCCTTCCAACTTGTTCAGATCGGCCTCCGCTTTGCGCTGCCGCTTGGCGAGCCGCTCAAGCTCGGCCTCGGGTTCGATCAATCCGGCCATGGGCACCAAAATTTCGAGCGTGCCAAGCAGCGCCACCGCCGATATGGGGGCAGCCTCGCCCTGCGGCAGCACCTGGGGCGGCGCTATGCCGGCCATGCGGCTCAAGTAACGAACATTCCGGTTCGCATACTCGAGGTCGATGGGGCGGGAATTCTGCAATAACACGGTCAGCTTGCGGCCGGGGGCAATATCCATCTCGCCGCGGATCTGGCGCACGCCTTCGATGAAATCCATGACCCAGCGCATTTCCGGCTCGGCCCGTGAATCGACTCGAGCGGCGTCCGGCGCCGGATAGTCGCTGCGCATGATGGCATCGCCGCTGACCCCCGCGCTCAATTTCACCCGTTGCCAGATTTCTTCGGTGATGAACGGTGCGAGCGGATGCAAAGCCCGCAACAGAGCTTCGAGCGTATGGATGAGCGTATACCGGGTGCCGCGCTTTTCCGCGTCGCTCGCGTCGTCCGAGAACAGTATGGCCTTCGACAGTTCCAGGTACCAATCGCAGTATTCGTTCCAGGTGAATTCGTACAGTGCAGTGGCGACCACATCGAGGCGATATTCGGCGAAACCGCTCTCCGCGCGCGCCAGGGCCGCCGATAACCGCGAGCGTATCCATCGATCCGCGAGACTGAATTGCGCGCCCTCGGAGGTTGCGTTCTGGCCCTCGACATTCATCAGTACGTAGCGCGCGGCATTCCACAATTTATTGCAAAAATTCCGGTAGCCTTCGACTCTGGCCATATCGAAGCGCAGATCGCGGCTCTGGGTGGCCAGCGACGCAAAGCTCAACCGCAGCGCATCCGTACCGAACGCGGGGATGCCCTGCGGGAATTGTTTGCGCGTCGCCTTCTCGATGGCGGGTTTCATCTGAGGCTGCATCAGGCCGGTGGTGCGCTTGGCCAGCAAGGCATCGAGCGAGATGCCGTCGACGACGTCGAGGGGGTCGATCACATTGCCCTTGGACTTGGACATTTTTTGACCGTCATGGTCGCGGATCAGACCGTGGACATACACTTCGCGAAAGGGCACCTGGTTGGTGAACTTCAGGCCCATCATGATCATGCGCGCGACCCAGAAGAAAATAATGTCGAATCCGGTCACCAGCACCGACGTCGGATAGTACGTGCGAAGGGCAGGGGTGTCGTCGGGCCATCCCTGGGTGGAAAAGGGCCAAAGCGCGGAAGAAAACCAGGTGTCCAGCACGTCCTCGTCCTGACGCAGCGCCACGGAGGCATCCAGGCCGTGGACCCGCCGCGCCTCGGCCTCGTCGCGGGCAACGTACCAACGGCCCTCGTCGTCGTACCAAGCCGGAATACGGTGGCCCCACCAGAGTTGCCGGCTGATGCACCAATCCTTGATGTTGCGCATCCACTCGAAATAAACGCCCGACCAGTTCTCCGGAACGAAACGGATGTGTCCTGCCTCGACGGCGCGGATCGCCGGCGCGGCCAGCGGCTTGATGTCGACGAACCATTGATCGGTGAGCAGCGGTTCCAGGATCGCGTGGCTGCGATCGCCGCGCGGCACGGTGAGCTTGTGCGGTTCGATGCGCTCGACCAGTCCCAAGGCCTCGAGGTCGGCGATCACCTTGGTGCGCGCGATGCTCCGATCCAAACCTCGATAGGCCGCCGGCACATTGTCGTTCAGCGAGGCGTCCGGCCTCATGATGTTGATGATTTCCAAGCCGTGCCGCTGGCCCACTTCATAGTCGTTGAAATCGTGCGCCGGGGTAATCTTGACGCAACCGCTGCCGAAGGCCGGATCGACGTAGGTGTCGCCGATGACGGGTATCTCGCGCGTGGTGAGCGGTAAGCGCACGCGGCGGCCGATCAGGTGCCGGTAACGCTCATCATCGGGATGAACCGCGACGGCCGAATCGCCCAGCATGGTTTCCGGCCGCGTGGTCGCAACCACGAGATAAGCGTCGCTGCCTTCCAGCGGATAGCGCAAGTGCCAGAGGCTGCCCATTTCCTCTTCGGAGACGACTTCCAAGTCCGACAAGGCGGTTTTCAATACCGGGTCCCAGTTCACCAAGCGCTTGCCGCGGTAGAGCAATCCTTCCTGGTACAGGCGCACGAACACTTCGGTGACCGCCCGCGACAGCGCGGGGTCCATCGTAAACTTATCGCGCTGCCAGTCGACCGAGGCTCCCAGCCGGCGAAGCTGATTGGCGATCAAACCGCCCGATTTTTTCTTCCATTCCCAAACGCGTTCGACGAAGGCATCGCGCCCGAGTTCGATGCGGTTCAGTCCCTCGGCATTCAGCTGGCGTTCCACCACCATTTGCGTGGCGATCCCCGCGTGGTCCGTGCCCGGCTGCCACAGCGTGTCGAAACCGCGCATGCGCCGATAGCGGATGAGGGCGTCCATGATGGTGTCTTGAAAGGCGTGGCCCATGTGCAGCGTGCCGGTGACATTGGGCGGGGGGATAACGATGGAATAGGCC
>Ga0137412_10001271_pt1 | contig 19371 bp, 21 predicted proteins | sample CZODoug2_1_16fun_FD_122160 | JGI IMG/M metagenome (GOLD analysis project Ga0137412, IMG submission 122160) | Vadose zone soil fungal communities from Angelo Coast Range Reserve, California, USA - CZODoug2_1_16fungal (Hybrid Assembly) | ecosystem: Environmental > Terrestrial > Soil > Vadose zone...
CCCGACACGAGCTTCTTCTACGCCTGCGCGAGCAGCCAGGAAGCGCTGAACACGCTGCTGGTGGCCGTCGCGAACGGCGAGGGCTTCATCAAGATCACCGGCGAGGTGGGCACGGGAAAGACGCTGCTTTGCCGCAAGTTCCTCTCCACGCTGGACGACAACTGGGCGAGCGCGTATATCCCCAACCCGAACCTCGAGCCCAAGACGCTGCTGCTCGCGCTCGCCGAGGAAATGAAGGTGAAGCTCGACGGCGGGCTCGACCAGCATCATCTGCTCAAGGCCCTGAACCTCGCGCTTCTGGATTTCGCCCGCCAGAAAAGGCGCGTGGTGGTGTGCCTGGACGAGACCCAGGCGATGCCGCTGGAATCGCTCGAGACGCTGCGCCTCTTGACCAATCTCGAGACCGAAAAGCGCAAGCTCGCCCAGGTGATCCTGTTCGGCCAGCCCGAGCTCGACGAGAGGCTGGCGCGCGGCTCGATCCGGCAGCTGCGCCAGCGCATAACTTTTCAGCACCATATGGGCACCCTGACGCGCGAGGAGACCGAGCATTACCTCGCTCACCGGCTCGCGATCGCCGGCTATACGGGAGACGCCGTGTTTGCGCCCTCGGCAGCGACGAGGATCTACCGGGCGAGCCGCGGCGTTCCCCGGCTCGTCAATATCCTCGCCCACAAGGCGATGATGCTCGCCTACGGCGAGGGCGTGCGCAAAGTGACCGGGGGGCATGCACTCGTGGCGAGTATCGACACGCCCGCGTCGTTCGGGCTGTCGCGCGCCTGGCTCTGGCTCGCGCTCGCCTGCGCGGCGTTCTCGAGCATCGGCTGGATCATGCTGCGATGAGCCTCATCAACAAGATGCTCCGGGACCTGGACAAGCGCCATGCGCCCCAGCTCGGAACCGCAGCGCCCGCGGGGGTACTGTCGCGGCATATGCATGCGGTGCCCGCGCGCACGCTCGCTTCCGATTTCTTCTGGCGGACCATGGCGATGTTGATGCTCTTCGCCGTGGGCTGGGTCGCGTGGCTCGTCTGGCAGCTGACACCGCGCCCGATAGTCACCGATCTCGTCTACCAGTCCTCGCGGGGGACGGCCTCCGCTCCGGCTGCATCGTCGCGTCCGGATTCCGCTCCCGCGCCTCAATCGGCCGCCCCGCAGTCTGCGCCGGTCTTGCCTGCCGCTTCCGCATCGGCCGCTTCGGCGGCAGCGCAGCCGCCTTTGCCGCAGCGCTCGGAAAAAATCAATGTGGACATGCTGCGGCTGGCGACCGAGTTGACGACGCCCATTCCTCAGCGAAACCCGAGAGCTTCATCTTCCCGATCCGGCCCGAAAGCTTCCGTTGCCGCGGCGAGGACCGTCTCGGCGCAGCCGGCGCTTGCCGGCGAGGCCGCCGCTGCACCGGGCAAAATCGATCGGCGTTCGAATACTTCGTCGCGCAACCGGGCGGAAAGCGAATTCCGCCGCGCGGTCAACCTGGTGAACCAGGGCCGGATCGCCGAAGGGATGGACGGCTTTAGACGCGCTCTGGAAATCGACCCGGGACACGAAGCGGCGCGCCAGACCCTGGTGGCGCTGCTGATCGAGACCAAACGCGTGGACGAGGCCGCTCGCTCCCTTCAGGAGGGCCTCGCGGCCGACGCCGAGAATACCGGCTTCGCCATGCTGCTCGCGCGCATCATGGTCGAGAGCAACGATATCCCCACCGCGCTTCTCGTGCTGCAAAGGCACGCCGCGCCCCCGGACCGCAACCCCGATTTCCACGCGTTTGCGGGTGCGCTCTACCAGCGCCTCGATCGCCACAAGGAGGCGATCGAGCAGTATCAGGCGGCGCTGCGCCTTGCACCGTCGGCGGGCGTCTGGTGGCTGGGCCTGGGGATCTCGCTTCAGGCCGTCGGGCGGCCCAAGGACGCGCAGGAGGCTTTCACGCGCGCCAAATCGGCAGGGAACCTCGCTCCCGATCTCCTCGGTTTCGTCGACCAACGGCTCAGGCAACTGCAGTAGTTGCGTCCGAAATGCAGGACCGCTATCGCGAGGTCTACGATAGTTTCAAATGGGAGGTGCCGGCTCGATTCAACATCGGCACGGCTTGCTGCGGCCGGCACTCACCCGACCGCTCCCGCGTTGCTCTGTATTGGGAGGACGAGGGCGGGGCCGTCGCGGTCTTCACCTTCGGGGATTTGCAGCGCGAGGCAAACCGGCTCTCCAACGCGCTCGCCGGCCTCGGCGTAAAACGCGGCGACCGCATAGCCGTCATTCTGCCGCAGCGGCCGGAAACGGCGATCGCGCACATCGCCTGCTACCAGATGGGCGCGGTGGCGATGCCGCTTTCGGTGTTGTTCGGTCCGGATGCTCTGGAATACCGTCTGGAGAACAGCGAAACCGTCGCCGCGCTCGTCGATTCAGGATCGCTGCCCAGTCTGGCCCAGATTCGCGACAAGCTGCCGCTTCTCCAGCACGTGATCGGCGTTGCCGGCGCGCGGGAATCCTGGGTGCAGTCGTGGGAGAAGCTCCTCGACAAGGCTTCTCCGCACTTCACTCCGATCGATACCGCAGCCGGGGAACCGGCGCTCCTCATCTATACCAGCGGCACCACCGGCCCGCCGAAGGGGGCGCTTATGCCGCAGCGGGTGCTCCTCGGCAATCTCCCCGGGTTCGAGCATTCGCACGATCTTTTTCCGCAGGCGGGCGATGTGTTCTGGTCGCCGGCGGACTGGGCCTGGACGGGCGGCCTGATGGACGCCCTGCTGCCGTCGCTGTACCACGGGACTCCGGTGCTCGGGTACCGCGGACGCTTCGATCCGGAAAAGTCGTTCTGGCTGATGCAAAAGTACGGCGTGCGCAACAGCTTCCTCTTTCCGACGGCGCTCAAGATGATGATGAAAGCGGTGCCGCAGCCGCGAAGGCGCTACCAGCTTTCGCTGCGCTCCGTCATGAGCGCCGGCGAATCGTTGGGCGAGACTGTATTCGAATGGACGCGCGAAGCGCTCGGGGTCACCGTCAACGAGATGTTCGGCCAGACCGAAATGAATTACATCGTCGGCAATTCGCATACCTTGTGGCCGGCCAAGCCCGGGTCGATCGGCCGGCCGTATCCCGGACACCGGGTGGCCTGCACCGACGACGCGGGCGAAGAAGTCCCGGTCGGCGAGCTCGGAGAGGTAGCGGTCCGGGCGGAAGGCGACCCGGTTTCTTTTCTCGAGTACTGGAAGAATCCCGAGGCGACGCGCGAGAAAATCGTCGGCGGATGGTGCCGCACCGGGGACCTCGCGAAGCGCGACGCGGACGGCGATTTCTGGTACCAGGGCCGCGCCGACGACATGTTCAAGAGCGCGGGCTACCGCATCGGTCCCTCGGAGATCGAGAACTGCCTGGTGAAACACCCCGCGGTTGCGAACTGCGCCGTGGTGGGCAGCCCCGATCCCGAGCGCACCCATATCGTGAAGGCATTCATCGTGCTCAGTCCGGGGTACCAGGCTTCGGCGGCGCTGGAAGCCGAGCTGCAGCAGCACGTGCGCGGCAAGCTCGCGCCTTATGAATATCCCAAGGAAATCGAGTTCACGGACAGCCTCCCGATGACCACGACCGGGAAAGTGCAGCGGCAGGTGCTGCGGCTGCGCGAGGAGCAGAGAAAAAGGAGCAAGACATGAACGTCGATCTGGTCGGCGCGGTCGCCGGCACGCTCTCCACGATCGCCTTTATCCCCCAGGTATGGCGGATCTGGAAAACGCGCTCGGCGCGCGACCTCTCCCTGCCGATGTATCTGATTTTCACCTCGGGCGTGGCGCTGTGGTTCGTGTACGGCCTGCTCCTGGGCGCGGTCCCGATCATCGTGTGCAACGGCTCGACGCTCGCGCTCGCGGGGACGGTGCTGGCGATGAAGCTCAAATTCGGATAACCTCGCGGCGCGATGAAGCTCTACACTTTCTTCCGCTCCTCGGCGTCGTTTCGCGTGCGCATCGCGCTCAACCACAAGGGCTTGAAGTACGAGCCCGCGCTCGTGAGCCTGCCCAAAGGCGAGCACCTGGAAGCGGGCTATAAATCGCTCAACGCACAAGGCCTGGTTCCCGCGCTCGAGGACGGCGGACAGGTTCTCACTCAGTCCCTCGCGATCATCGAATACCTGGACGAGGTTTATCCCGGGCCGAAGCTCCTTCCCGCCGACCCTCTCGACCGCGCGTACGTGCGCGCCTTTTCGCAGATCATCGCCTGCGAGATCCATCCGCTCAACAACCTGCGCGTGCGGAAATACATCGGCAAGACCTACAAGCTCGACGAAGAGGGCGTGAACGCCTGGTACCGGCACTGGATCGCCGAGGGCTTCCGGATGATGGAAGCGTTTCTCGCGCAGGAACGAAAGCACGGCAAATACTGTTTCCGCGAGCAGATCACCATGGCAGATTGCTGCCTCGTGCCGCAGGTGTTCAACGCGATACTCTACAAGTGCGACTTGAAGCCCTATCCCGCGGTGACGCGGATACACGAGGCGTGCATGAAACTCGACGCCTTCATCGCGGCACAACCGTCGAAGCAACCCGACGCGGTTTGATTGGCGTGCGGTTGGGGAGGGGGCAACGGGGGAACCGTAGGGTTCCCCCGTTCGTAATTTTCGCGCTACAGCGCCAAGGATTGCGCTCAGCGCAATCCTTGGCGCCCCAGAGACGAATCGAACGTCCGACCTGCCCCTTAGGAGGGGGCTGCTCTATCCACTGAGCTACCGGGGCGCGGGACCGATTGTACGCGAACGCTGCTGGATCATGGCGTTGTGTTCCGGCTGCATTGCTGCTAGCTTTCCGCGAGGGAGAATCATCGATGCAGGTACGCGATCCGGACGTCCAGGTCACCGTCGCTGGAGACGGCGCACGCGTCGTCCGTCTTTCCGGGGCATGGGACATACACGCGCTCGAATCGCGCGCGGCCGCACTGCAGTCGGCGTTGCGGAACGCGGGCCCCGCGCAGATCTCGCTGTGGGACCTCACGCAGATCCAGCGGTTCGATCACGTCGGCGCGATGCTGGTGTGGCGAACCTGGGGCAGGTGCCGGCCGGGCAGGCTGGAGCTCAGGCGCGAGCACGAGATATTTTTCGGCGCTTGCGAAACGGCCGAAGCCGTCGCATCCTCGCCGGCGGCGCCCGAGCGGTTTCCGCTCCTGCTCGCTCTCGGGCGGGGCGTGTGGGCGGTCACCGGGCACGTTGTGGAGATGCTCCGGCTCTTCGGGCAATTGCTCATCGACGCAGCATCCGTGGCGAGGCAGCCGCTCCTGCGGCCGTGGCGCGAATTTTCCGCGGGGATCTACAAGATCGGGGTGCAGGCCCTGGGGATCACCGCGCTGGTCGGGTTCCTCATCGGGGTGGTGCTCAGCTATCTTTCGGCCGAGCAGCTGCGGCTGGTCGGGGCGGACGTCTTCATCGTCAATATTCTCGGCATTGGCATCGTCCGCGAGCTGGGTCCGGTCATCTGCTCGATCCTGGTCGCCGGACGCTCGGGCTCGGCGATCACCGCCCAGCTCGGGGTCATGAGAGTGACCGAGGAGCTGGATGCGCTTTCGGTGATGGGCATCTCGAACACCCTGCGCCTGATCCTTCCCAAGATGGCGGCCCTAGCGGTGGCGCTGCCTCTGCTGGTGCTGTGGACGTCGGGCGTCGCGCTGCTCGGGGGAGCCGTGTCGGCGAAAGCCGGGCTCGGCATGAGCGTGTTCCAGTTCTTCACCGCGCTGCCTGGCGCTGTTCCAGAGGTCAATTTGTGGCTCGGCGTCGGCAAGGGCCTGGTCTTCGGCGTGCTCATCGCCCTGATCGCCTGCCACTTCGGCCTGCGCATCCAGCCCAATACCGAAAGCCTCGCCGCGGGGACGACGCGTTCGGTGGTGACTTCGATCACCGCGGTCATCGTCGCCGACGCGATCCTCGCGGTCATCTTCTCCAATGTCGGCTGGAGCTGAAATGGGCGGCGAGCCCGTCGTCGACGTCAAAGGTCTCTGGACGATGTACGGCGACCTCGTGGTCCACCGCGACCTGGACCTCTCGGTCATGCCGGGCGAGGTCATGTCCCTGGTGGGTGGATCGGGAGGCGGCAAGACGACGCTGCTGCGGCAGATGCTGGGGCTGGAGCGGCCGCAGCGCGGCAGCATCCGGGTCTTCGGCGTCCCGTTGCACACCTGCGACGCGGATCTGTTCAAGAAAATTCGCAAACGCTGGGGCGTGCTGTTCCAGCAGGGTGCTCTCTACAGCGCGCTCAGCGTTTTCGACAACATCGCGCTGCCGCTGCGCGAGCTGCATGCTTTCGACGCGGATTTCATCCGCGACATCGTCATGGTCAAGCTCGCCACGGTCGGGATCGATCGCCGGCACGCGACGGCGATGCCCGCGGAGCTGTCCGGCGGCATGATCAAGCGCGTCGCGCTCGCCCGCGCGCTCGTCCTCGACCCCGAGCTCGTGTTCCTCGACGAGCCGACCGCGGGGCTCGATCCGGACCGCAGCGAAGCTTTCGTGAAGCTCGTCCGCGATCTTCACATCAAGCTCAATTTCACCGTGGTCATGGCGACGCACGATCTCGATACCCTGGTATCGGTTTCCGACCGAATCGCCGTGCTCGCCGATCAGAAGGTGGTGGTATGCGGGCACCTGGACGAGGTGGTGCAGTACGACCATCCGTTCATTCGGGATTTTTTTCTCGGCGAGCGCGGACGGCGCGCGCTCTCCGCCGCACCCGCGCTGCAGACGAACTAAAGGAGGAGCCGTGGAAAATCGAGCCTATGCACTGGCCGCAGGATTGTTCACCGTGGTGCTGGCCGCGGCCCTGGTGGCCGCGGGACTGTGGTTCCGCCGGGACAACATCCAGTTCGCGCACTACGTGGTCACGACGGAAAGCTCGGTCGCGGGCCTGAAGGTCGAGGCTCCGGTGCGATACCGCGGGGTCGACGTGGGGCGCGTCGAGTCGATCAGGATCGAGCCGGGCGTCTCGGGCCGCATCAGCATCCGCATCGGGGTGCAGGAAGATGCGCCCATCACGCGGAGCACCTACGCGCAGCTGGGGTATCAGGGCGTGACCGGCCTCGCGTACGTCGCGCTGAACGACGAGGGCGCGTCGAAGGAGCTGCTCAAGTCCGAGGGCGGCGAGCCGCCGCGCATCGACATGCGCCCGTCGATCTTCGATTCGAGCCTCGACGTGGTCGCCGCCGTGAAGCAGCTCTCCGGGCACATGAACGAACTGCTGAACGAGGAGAACCGCAAGTTGCTCACCCGGATGCTCGGCGGCATCGAGCAGGCGTCGCGCCAGACCGCTGCCCTCGCGGAGCGCCTGCAACCCGGTGCGCAGGAGTTTCCCTCGCTGATGGGCGACGCGCGCGGCGCCCTGGCCGACCTGAGCAGGCTCTCGCGCAAGCTGGAAGAACGCTCCGCGGCCCTCGACCGGATGGCGGCGAGTTTCGAGGAAGTAGGCGTTGCGGCGCGCTCCTTCAACGACGAAACCTTGCCGCGCTTGAACGCGCTGGTCGAGCAGCTCAATCGCGACACGCGCTCGCTCGACCGCGTTCTCAACGCCCTGGGCGAGAATCCGCAGAGTTTCGTGTTCGGCGCCCAGCGAGCAAAGCCCGGACCGGGCGAGCCGGGATTCAAGGACGGAGCGCGTTGAGGCACATGCTGCGCTCGTCGCGAAGAATCGCCGCGTTGACACTGGTTCTCGCGGGCGCCGGATGCAGCCTGGCGCCGGCCCCGGGGCCGGCGATCGCGAATTACGATTTTGGTCCCCTGCCGGAAGGGCGCCCGGCGCCGATCCTGCGTCAGGCCTTGCTCGTGCACGACGTCAGCGCTCCGGGCTGGCTGGCTTCGCCCCTGATCTACTACCGGCTCACGTACCAGGACGCCACCCGGCCCCAGGCCTATGCGGACAGCCGCTGGGCGACGTCTCCGGCGGAGCTGTTTACGAACCGCCTGCGGGCCCGGCTGGCCGCGTCCGCCGGCGGGATCATCCGGCCGGGCGACGACGCGCGCGCCAAGTACGCGCTGCGCGTCGATCTGGAGGAATTCACCCAGGTATTCGACGCCCCGGGAAAGAGCAGGGCGCTGGTGCGCTTGCGGGCTTCGGTCATGGGGAACCGCAGCCTGATCGCGCAACGCGGCTTCAGCGTGGAGCACCAGGCAAAAACCCCCGACGCGGAAGGCGGCGTGCGCGCTCTGATAGAGGCATGCGACGAAGCCGTCGATCAGCTCATAAGCTGGACGGTCGGCGCTCTCAAGGACTGATCCCGCCCCGGCGGCCATGGGCTAGAATATCCAACGCAGCGCACGGGGACCGCGCCATGACTCATTGGAAAAAGCTCCTGTCGGCGTTCGGATTGGGCGTGTTCGCAGCCGTCTTGCTGCTTGTCTTGAGCGCTTATCTCAATCCGACGATGTTGATCACCCTCGCCAACCTCCGTCTCTGCAACTGACCCCTCCAGACTTCGTCGAGGTGCTCGACTTCTGGTTCGGTGCGCCGAATTCGCGCGAGCGGGGCCGGCCGCGCAAGCTGTGGTTCCAGAAGTCGGAGCCCTTCGACGCGGAAGTCCGCCGCCGCTTTCTCGCCACCTGGGAGCGCGCTGCGCGCGGCGAGTGCGAACGCTGGCAAGCCACCCCGCTCGCGTCGCTCGCCCTGATCGTCGCGCTCGACCAGTTTCCGCGCAACATGTTCCGCGGCACGGCGCGCGCGTTCGCGAGCGACTCCCTGGCGCTCGCCGCGGCGGGGGAAACGATCGCGCGGGGTTTCGACCGCGTGCTTTCACCGGTCGAGCGCGTCTTTATCCATCTGCCCTTCGAGCACGCGGAGGATCTCGCCGCGCAACGCCGTTCGCTCGCTTTGTGCCACGCGCTCGACCCGGAGGACATGCAATACGCGAAACGGCACTATGAGATCATCGCGCGCTTCGGCCGCTTTCCGCACCGCAACGCCGCTCTCGGCCGCGAATCCACGGCAGAGGAGATCGAGTTCCTCAAGCAGCCGGGATCTTCGTTTTAATCGGCGAGCCGGGTCGGGATCACGAGTTCCGAATGCAGCGTCCTGTGCACGGGACACTTGTTCGCGATTTCCAGCAGCTTTTGCCGCTGCGCCGGGTCGAGAACGCCTTCGAGAGTTATGAGCCGCTCGATGCGGTCGATTTTCCCCTCCCTGGTTTCGCATTCGGCGCAATCGACCGCGTGGATCTTCTCGTGCTTCAGCTCGACGCTCACCCGCTCGAGCGGAATGCCCTTCAGATCGGCGTAAGACCGGAGGGTCATCGCCGTGCAGGCGCCGAGCGCCGCGCAGAGCAGATCGTAGGGCGAAGGCCCCGAGTCGAGGCCGCCCGCCGCCACCGGCTCGTCCGCGCGGATCACGTGCCGGCCGACGATGACCTGGTTGGTGAACTTGCCTTCGCGCGTCTCGCGCACGAGGACCTTGCCGGGCGGCGCGGCGGGGAGATCCCGGGGCTTCGTTTGAAGATAACGCTCCGCCCAGGCGCCCAGGACGTGGCCGGCGTAGAGCGCGTCCTCGCGCTCCGAGAGGAGATGGTCGGCGGGATCGAGCGAAACGAAACTCTTCGGATGCTTCGCGGCCGTGAATATTTTCGTGGCGTTGTCGATGTCGACGATGGTGTCGCGCGGCGAATGCATCACCATGAGAGCTTTTCCCATCCGCGCGACGATCTCGCCGAGCTTCTGCCCCTGGATGTCGTCCAGGAACTGTTTTTTGATCAGGAACGCGCGCCCGCCGATTTCGACCTGCGCTTCGCCTTCGCGCTCGATGGCTTGCGTCGAGCTCCCGATCAGGCCGAGCAGGTGCCTGGGATCGAAAGGCGAGCCGATCGTGGCCACGGCGGTGCATTCGGGAATGTCCGGCGCGGCCGCCAGCACCGCGGTCCCGCCGAGGCTGTGGCCGATCAGGATCGCCGGCGCGCGATAGTGCTCGCGCAGATGAGCGGCCGCGGCGACGAGGTCTCCGACGTTCGAGGAGAAATTCGTGTTGGCAAACTCGCCCTCGCTTCCTCCGAGTCCGGTGAAGTCGAAACGCAGCACGGCGACCCCGCGTTCGGCGAGGGACGCGCTGACAAGGGTCGCCGCCTTGGATTCCTTCGAGCAGGTGAAGCAGTGGGCGAACAAGGCGTAAGCGAGCGGAGGTTCCGCGGGCGCGTCCAGTCGCGCGGAAAGCATGGCGCCGGATGCGCCGGGAAAGCTGATCGCCTGAGTCTTGGGTGCCATGGCCGCTCCTCCGGGGAGAAATGCCCTCCGAGTGTTGCACAAGGCGCGGTGGAGACGCCAGCGCCCGCGCCGCGAGATAATTGGCGCATGCCGTCGCACGCGCATGAAATCGATTCGCCCTCGCCCTGGGTGCGTCGCTGGGCACACTTGATCCGTCCCGGCGGGCGCGTTCTCGACGTCGCCTGCGGCCACGGCCGGCACGTGCGCTACCTGAGCTCGCTGGGCCTTGCCGTCGTCGGCGTCGATCGCGACGAGGCGGCGCTCGCCGCGCTCGGTGGAACCGGCGGAACGCAGATTCTCGTTGCGGACATCGAGGCGGGGCCCTGGCCCTTTGCACCCGGAGAATTCGACGCCGTGGTCGTGACCAGCTACCTGCACCGACCGCTCTTTCCGGACCTGGTCGGTGCACTGCGTTCGGGCGGCGTGCTGATCTACGAAACTTTCGCCCTGGGCAACGAGCGCTATGGCCGCCCGGGCAATCCTGATTTTCTTTTGCGACCCAACGAGTTGCTCTCCCGAATGGAACCCTTGAACGTGATCGCGTTCGAACAGGGGCTCGTCGCGGCACCCAAGGCCGCCGTGATCCAGCGCATCTGCGCGGTGCGGGGCGAAAATTCCTTCCCGCCGCTCGACGCGCGCTAGGGCGTCAGCGTCCTGCGGGGTGTTTGCGTTAAAATGGTGCACCTGTATTCAAGAGGCGAACCAAAATGCTGACCGGATCCATCGTCGCCATTGTCACGCCCATGCAGGACGACGGGCGGCTCGACTACCCGCGTTTCAAGGCGCTCATCGATTTCCACATCGAGCAGGGGACCGACGGCATCGTCGTCGTCGGCACCACCGGCGAGTCGCCGACCGTCGATTTCGACGAGCACAAGGAACTGATCCGGGTCGCGGTGGCGCACGCGCACGGCCGCATTCCCATCGTCGCCGGTACCGGCGGTAATTCCACTGCGGAAGCGATCGAGCTCGCCGAGTCGGCGAAAAACGCGGGGGCGGATGCGAGCCTCTCCGTCGTACCGTATTACAACAAGCCCACGCAGGAAGGGCTTTACCGGCACTTCCGCGCCATCGCCGAGGCGGTGGAAATTCCGCTGATCCTGTACAACGTGCCGGGACGCACCGTCGCCGATCTCGCGAACGAGACCACGCTGCGCCTTGCGCAGATTCCGAACATCATCGGCATCAAGGACGCGACCGCCGGCGTCGAGCGCGGCTCCGAGCTGCTGCGCCGCGCGCCCAAGGATTTCGCGATATACAGCGGCGACGATGCTTCCGGACTTGCGCTGATGCTGCTCGGCTTCAAAGGCATCATCTCGGTCACCGCCAACGTCGCGCCGCGATTGATGCACGAGATGTGCGCCGCCGCGCTCTCGGGCGAGCTGAGCAAGGCGCGCGAAGCGCACTTCAAGCTGCTCGGCCTGCACACGAAGCTTTTCGTCGAGGCCAATCCGATCCCGGTGAAATGGGCGGTGGCGCAGCTGGGACTGATCGGGACGGGAATCCGCCTGCCGCTTACGCCGCTTTCGCAACAATTCCACGATGTCGTCAGGGAGGCCATGCGGCAGGCCGGCGCCACGCCGACAGGCGGCCTGCGCGTCGTCGAAGGCAAGGCGGGATGACCCGACCCGGTCGCGCCGCCGCCGCGGCAGTGCTCGCGTTGACGCTCGCAGGGTGCGGCACGCTGTTCGATTCCGCGAAGGTCGATTACAAGTCCGAGAAAAAGCTCCCGCCGCTTGAAATTCCGCCCGACTTGACCGCGCCGGCTCGTGACGACCGCTATCAGATTCCCGAAGGGAACACGACCGGGGCGACGACTCTTTCAGCCTACAACGCCCAGCGCAGCGGCACGGCGCGCCCCGGGCCGAGCGCGGTCCTCCCGGAGATCGACAAGGTGCGGCTCGACCGATCCGGCAGCGAGCGCTGGCTGGTCGTGTCGGAGCCGCCCGAGAAGGTCTGGCCCATGGTCAAGGATTTCTGGCAGGAGGTCGGGTTCCAGATAAAAACCGAGGTACCCGAAGCCGGGGTCATGGAGACCGACTGGACCGAGAACCGCGCAAAGATCAAACAGGATCCGATTCGAAACCTGCTCGGCGGCATTATCGACGGAGCTTACTCCACCGGCGAGCGCGACAAGTTCCGGACGCGCCTGGAACGCGGCGCGCAGCCCAACACCACCGAAATCTACATAACCCACCGGGGCGCGGCCGAGGTCTACGTCAACCAGTACCGCGACAGCACGGTGTGGCAGCCGCGCCCCCCGGACCCGGGCCTGGAGGCGGAGTTTCTGCGCCGGCTGATGGTCCGCTTCGGGGCGGAGGACGCGCGCGCGCGGGCGCAGCTCGCGGCAAGCAAAGACGATGGACGGGCGAAGATCGTACCGGCTGAAAGCGGAACGGGCAGACTCGAGCTCGCCGAACCGTTCGACCGCGCCTGGAGGCGCGTGGGACTGGTGCTCGATCGCGTGGGCTTCACCGTCGAAGACCGCGACCGCTCGAAGGGTTTCTACTTCGTGCGCTACGTCGATCCGGAGGCGGACGCGCTCGACAAGAAGAACGACAGTTTTCTCGCCAAGCTCGCGTTCTGGCGCTCGGCGCCCGATCCGAAGGCGGAGCAGTATCGCGTATTCGTGAAGGATCGAAATGATTCGAGCGAAGTGCAGGTTCTCAACAAGGAAGGCAATCCGGATTCCTCCGATACGGCGCGCAAGATTCTCTCCCTGCTGCAGCAACAACTGAAATAGCCCCAAGCGGTTTCGTGCGCTTCGCTTCGCTCGGCAGTGGCAGCCTGGGCAACGCGCTCGTCGTGGAGGTCGGCCGCACGCGCCTGATGCTCGACTGCGGGTTTTCGCTGCGCGAAACCGAGTCGCGCCTGGCTCGCATTGGCCTCGAGCCGTCCGATCTCTCAGGAATAATCGTCACGCACGAGCACGCCGATCATGGCGAAGGCGTATTTCCGTTGGCGCGCCGCTTCGGCATCCCGGTGTGGCTGACGCACGGTACGCTCGCCGCCCTGCGCGAAACGCTCGCCGGCGCCGACGAGGAATGCTCGTTCAATCTGATCGATTCGCAACGCGGCTTCCCGGTGGGCGACCTGCTGGTGCAGCCGTTTACAGTGCCGCACGACGCGCGCGAGCCGGTGCAGTACGTGCTCTCCGACGGCGCGAAGCGGCTGGGCGTGCTGACCGACACGGGCTGCTCGACGGCGCATATCAAATCGAATTTGTCCGGCTGCGACGGGTTGGTGCTCGAGTGCAACTACGATTCCGGCATGCTGGCGTGCGGGCCTTATCCTGCGGCGCTGAAAGCGCGCATCGCAAGCCACCTCGGGCATCTGGACAATCGGACTTCGGGGGAGATACTCGCGGCGCTCGATCGCAGCCGGTTGAGGCATGTGATCGCCGCGCACCTCTCGGAGACGAACAACACCTCGGAGCTGGCTCGAGCCGCGCTGGCCGAGGTGCTGCATTGCGAGCCTGGATGGATATCGGTTGCGACCCAGGAGGACGGATTCGCCTGGCGGGATCTGTAGATTCTACAACCCGGTCGTGATCGCGGACACCCCCGGGAGCGACGATTCCCAGATCTCGTCGAATCGCTCGCGCATCGGCTGGCACTCCTTCGGATCATTGAGCACGAGCACCCCGCGCGGCTGCGTCCTCACCGGCCGGCGCACCAGATGGTCGCCGTCGGCGAGCACGAAGCAGTCCTGCACCTTGGCCGCGTCTCCATGCGTCTGGAAAATGAGGATGGCGGACGTATGACTCGCGAGCAAGGCGATCAGTCGCGGGCAGTGCTTCGTGACGTGGCCGACGTCATGAAGCGCGATGTAGATGCGGTGCGTGCGGCTTCCCCGAAGGAAGCGCGCGAGCGTCTGGACGCGGCTCGTCGAGTTCATTTCCAGCTCGGACAGATCCGGATCGAAAATGCGCAGCTCCCGGCGCGCGAGGCCGAGGAGCCTCTCGAAGGCTTCCGCATAGTCGCTTCTTGTCTGGAGCAGAACCCGCTCGGGTACCGCCTCGGCCGCGGAATCACCCATGGCGCTCTCCGACGCGAAGCCACCCGGCGAGGTACCAATCGTATAGCAACCGGAGGAGCGGATGCGGCAGGCGCATCTCCGGCGGCAGGACCCGTTCGTCGGCGAGGCGCGCGAGCACCCTTCGCAAGCGTCCGGCCGGTTCGACCCGCTCTCCGTTCACGAAGAAGTCCCGCTCCCGGAAGAGCATCCTGGTGCGCAGGTCCAGGCGCAGGCCCCGGGTGCGGCACCCCTCGGCGAAACTCGCGGGCGAGCGCGGACTGCGCGGGCGCGAAAACACGATTTGCGGCTTGGGCGCGGACAGGTACTCGCCGAGAAAACGCGCCACGTCTCTCGTGCGCCAGCGAATTTTCCCGGCCACGGCGGCAGCCTGTTGCACCATCCTTTTCGGAATCTCCGCGGCGCGGCGCGCGGGCCCGGCTCCCCGGTCCGCGTACAGCCCGTCTAAGGCCACCCGCTCCTGGAGGAAAGCGAGAAATTCCCGCGCGACTTCCTGATGGGACGGCGCCCGAAAGCCGATCGAATAGGTGAAGCCGGGCTCCAGCGCGACGCCCTCGTGCGCCCAGCCCGGGGGCAGGTAGAGCATGTCCCCCGGCTCGAGCAGCCATTCTTTTTCCGGGCGGAAGTCGCGCAGGATCTTCAGAGGCGCCCCGGGATCGAGTCGCCGGTCGCGCTGCCGGCCGACGCTCCATCGGCGCCGCCCCGGACCTTGCAGAAGAAACACGTCGTAGGAATCGAAGTGCGGCCCGACCCCGCCGCCGGCGACGGCGTAGCTCACCATGACATCGTCCAGCCGCGCATAAGGCAGGAAGCGGAAGCGCCGCAGCAGCGCGTCCGCCTGCGGCAGCTCGAGATTGAGCCCCTGCACCAAAAGTGTCCACCCGGACTTCGGCAGGCGCGCAAGTTGAGTGCGCGAGAAAGGTCCCTGCCGCATGTGCCAAGCGCCGCGGCGGCGGCATACGAGTCTCGCTTCTACGTCGTCCCGCAACGACAGCGCAAGCAATTCAGGCGCTTGCACCACGCCCTTAAAGTCGGGAATCGCATTGCGGACCAGCAGCGGTTTTTTTTGCCAGAATTGTGACAGAAATCTTGTTGCGCTCAATCCACCCAACAGTTGCATTCTCATCGCCGCGATTATAGTCTGTTGATGCCTTGAAACCGGCGAGGAAAACTTGGCACGCACAAACGAAGCGTCGCTCGGCACGACCGAATGCCCGCCCGATGCATTGCAAGCGGGGCAGCCGGCGCCGCTTTTCTCGCTCCCCGACGCAGACATGGAAACGGTGGACCTCGGCGAGTTCCGGGGCAAGAAACACGTCGTGCTCTATTTCTATCCCAAAGACGGCACGCCGAACTGCACGCTGGAGGCCACCGATTTTTCCGATCACGAAGAGGAGTTTTCCCGCCACGACTGCGTGGTGCTCGGGGTGAGTCCGGACGATTGCCTTCGCCACGCCGACTTCAGGGACCAGAACGGCGTTTCGATCCGGCTGCTCGCGGACACCGAGAGCGAAGTCTGCAGGAAATACGGGGTGGTGCACGAGAAGGAAGCCAACGGATCCACGAAATCCTGCATCACGCGCTCCACTTTCATCATCGACAAGCGGGGCACCGTGAGGCACGTTTTCTACGGCGTCAATCCCCGCGGCCATGCCGTCCGGGTGCTGGACCTCGTCAGGTCGCTGCGTTAGCCGGGGCCCCAAGCCCGATCCGAGCACTTGAACATCGCGAAAGACACGGTCGTCTCGCTCGACGTCGAGCTGTCCGACATCTGGGGCGAGCTCATCCAGCGCTCCGAGGAGCCTCTGCAGTACTTGCACGGCGGCTACGGGAACATATTTCCGGCGGCCGAGGCCGCCCTCGAGGGCAAGAGAGTCAAGGACCGCGTCGAAGTGCGCCTGGAGCCCGAGGACGCTTTCGGCGACTACGACGAAAACCTTCTCAGAGTCGAGCCGCGCGGCCGCTTTCCCGAGGCCCTCGAGATCGGAATGCGCTTCGAGGGCACAGCGGGCAGCGACGACGAAGATCTGATCTTCACCGTCACCGACATCGCCGAGGACAAAGTGGTGCTCGACGCCAACCATGCGCTTGCCGGCATGGCGCTCAAGCTGTCCTGCACCGTGGTCGAAGTACGCCCGGCCACCGGGGCCGAGATTCAAAGCGGCGCGGCCGACGATCCCGGGTCGGTGATCCTGCGCATCCTGCCGTAAATTTTGCGAAGCGGCGCCGCTTCGCCTATCATTCAACGCGGGCTCGAGCGGTCCGCGCGGAGATCGACCGGAGAGGAGGGAGGTCCGGCATGCTGGGCGTCATTTCGTATGGTCTGGGGACCCTGATCGGGTTCGGCCTGTTGGCGTTTCTCGTGATCGTCTTCATCCAGGACATCACCCAGAAAAAACATACGGTCCTGCGCAATTTCCCGGTCATCGGGCATCTGCGCTACTTCTTCGAGAAGCAGGGCGAGTACTTCCGCCAGTATTTCTTCATGAACGATCGCGAAGAACTGCCCTTCAACCGCGCCACCCGCGGCTGGGTCTACCGCCTGGCCAAGGCCGAAGGCGGCGTGATCGGCTTCGGATCGACCAACAACACCAACGAGCCCGGCTCGATTCTGTTCGTCAACCATCCTTACCCCGTGCTGGAGGAGGACCGCCTGCCTACGCCGCCGCTCGCGATCGGCGAGGATTTTTGCGAGGAGCCTTTCCTCGCAAAATCGGTCGTCAACATCAGCGGCATGAGCTTCGGGGCGATTTCGGAGCCCGCGGTGCGCGCGCTGTCGCGCGGCGCGGCGGACGCCGGCTGCTGGATGGACACCGGCGAAGGAGGGCTCTCGCCTTTCCATCTCGAGGGCGGCTGCGACGTCATCATGCAGATCGGCACCGCCAACTACGGCATTCGCGACGCCAAGGGAAACTTCTCCAAGGAACGCCTGAAGGAACTCGCGTGGCATGCACAGGTGAAAGCCTTCGAGATCAAGCTCTCGCAGGGCGCGAAACCCGGCAAGGGAGGCGTGCTTCCGGCGGCGAAGGTGACCGAGCAGATCGCAGGCATCCGCGGCATCCCGCCCCACGAGGACTCGATCAGTCCCAACCGCCACCGCGATATCGCCAACGTCGACCAGCTGCTCGACAAGATCGCTCTGGTCCGGGAACTCACCGGCAAGCCGGTGGGCGTGAAGACCGCGATCGGCGGCTGGCAGTTCATCAACGAGCTGTGCGACGCGGTCAACCGGCGCGGCCTGGAGTACGCGCCTGATTTTCTCGCCATCGACGGCGGCGAAGGCGGCTCGGGTGCCGCACCCCAGGCCCTGATGGACCACATGGCCCTTCCGATCGCCGAGGCTCTGCCGCGTGTCGTCGACTCGCTGATCGAGTCGGGCCTGCGCAGCCGCATTCGCGTCATCGCCGCGGGCAGGCTCGTCACATCGGCGAAGGCCGCGTGGGCGCTGTGCGTCGGCGCCGATTTCGTCAACACCGCCCGCGGCTTCATGTTCTCGCTCGGGTGCATCCAGGCGCTGCGCTGCCACCAGAATACCTGTCCCACGGGCGTGACGACGCACAACCCTCGCCTGCAACGCGGGCTCGTGGTCGAAGAAAAGTATCTGCGCGTCGCCAACTACGCGATCGGCATGAACAAGGAAATCGACATGATCGCTCACTCCTGCGGCTGCCGCCATGCGCGGGACCTGAAACGCGAGCACGTGCGCATCGTGCAAACCGCGGGCCACAGCGCGGCGCTCAACATCCTGTATCCCTACCCCGACCCGAACGCGAAGCGCAAGGCCGCCTGATTCCGAAGGCGGCGGTATTATTTCCTGTACCCGCCGCGAGCGCTGAGCTGGCACTGCATCGATGTGCTAGATTGCTCGCACTTTACCTTCTCGTTCAGGAGATCATGATGAATCTCAAACGCGGCCTTGTCGCCGTATCGCTTCTTGCGGTGTCGCTGCCCGTTGCCGCTGCCGACATCAACCAGATCCAGACTCTCACTCAGGACGACTTCCACAAGCTCTCGCAAGATCTCGGCGCCGCGCTGTCGTACAAACCCCTCACACCTACCGCGCCGCTGGGCATCACGGGATTCGACTTGGGCCTGGCGGTGACCGCAACCAGCATCAAAAACAGCGACGTGTTGCAAAAGGCCGGCGCCGGAGACCATTCCACCCTTCCGGTTCCGTCGCTTCGCGTGCACAAGGGCCTTCCGTTCGGTGTGGATGTCGGCGCAATGGTCGGCGCCGTTCCTGGAACCAACGTGCGCCTCTATGGAGCCGAGGTGCGCTACGCGATCGTCTCCGGCGGCGCAGCGACGCCGGCGATCGGCATCCGCGGCAGTTACACCAAGCTCGCCGGCGTGGATCAGCTCGACTTCGATACCAAGGGCCTTGACCTTTCGATCTCGAAAGGCTTCCTGATGTTTACGCCTTATGCCGGCATCGGCAAGGTATGGGTCGCTAGCGCGCCCAAAGACATTCCCACCTCCACCCCGACAAAAGAATCCTTGTCGCTAAACAAGGTTTTCGTGGGTATCAATATGAATTTCGGATTGACCAACCTCGCCTTCGAAGGCGACCGGACGGGCGAGGCCACCAGCTACGGCGCAAAGCTGGGATTCCGCTTCTAGCTGCGGCGGTTGAGAAGGGCGCGCGCCCGGTCGATCACTTCGCTTGCGGTGATGCCGATCGGGCCGGCGCCCGCCGCGACGAGCGCGTCGGCGGCGGCGCCGTGGAGGTAAACGCCGGCGAGGAGAGCCCGCAGGGGTTCCGCTCCCTGCGCAATGAGCGCCGCGATCATGCCGCTCAATGCATCGCCCATTCCGGCCGAGGCCATTCCCGGGTTGCCTGAAGGGTTGATCCAGAATTTTCCGTCCGGCGCGGCGATCACGCTGCCGTTGCCTTTCAGCACGACCCAGCTCCGATAGCGCCGCGCGATCGCTCTGGCCGAGGCGACACGGTCCGCCTGTACTCCAGCGGTCGTTACGTCCAGCAGCCGGGCGGCCTCTGCAGGATGAGGCGTCAGGACGGCGCCGGCCTTGCGTTTCGCGAGCGACGCGGCGAGCGCGCGGCTCGCTGCGATCAGGTTGAGAGCGTCGGCGTCGAGGACGATCGGAACCGGCGCGACGAGCGCGGCGGCGAGCAGC
>Ga0137412_10001273_pt1 | contig 19363 bp, 10 predicted proteins | sample CZODoug2_1_16fun_FD_122160 | JGI IMG/M metagenome (GOLD analysis project Ga0137412, IMG submission 122160) | Vadose zone soil fungal communities from Angelo Coast Range Reserve, California, USA - CZODoug2_1_16fungal (Hybrid Assembly) | ecosystem: Environmental > Terrestrial > Soil > Vadose zone...
GGGTCGCAACCAGGGCAAGTTCGCAGTGATGGTTGCGCCGGGCACGCTGAATTCACCGATACAGCGTTCCGGTGCCCAATCCTTGAGGCCCAGTGCGGTCTTGGCAAGACCCAAAAAAGTCGCATCGCCCAGGAACAGCAGGTACGGCTGCGGCAAAGAGGTATTCATGTCGTCGGGCCGCCCAGATAGTGTCCGGGCAGTCGATGATTCCCGTGTCGTATGAGATGGCCGCCGCGCGATCCTTCGCGATGAACAGGGGCCCATCGAGGTCGACGACGTCACACAACTGGCCGAGTACGAATGCGGGCGCCATCGCCCAGCTCGAGCCCACCATGTTGCCCACCATGACTTCGAGACCGAGACGGCGGCATTCGGCCGCCATGAGCAGTGCCTCGGTCAAACCTCCGCACTTGTCGAGCTTGATGTTGACGGCATCGAACCGACCGACCAAACCCTCGATGTCCGCGAGCACCTGGACGCTTTCATCCGCAACAACGGTAATGGGACAGTTGAAACCATCCATATCCGCTTCCCTGCCGCGTGCAAGCGGTTGCTCCAGCAATGCTACGCGCGAGTCAACCAGTATGGGTACGAGCCGCCCCAGTGTGTCCGTAGTGAACCCCTGGTTCGCATCCACGCCCATCCACACCTCCGGCCGCGCGGCGCGTACGGCTCTCACGCGCTCGATGTCGGTGTCGGGATCGCCAGTCAATTTCAGTTTGAGCGCACGAGCCTGCGCAAAGGCCTTCGCACCCGCAGCCATGACGGCAGGGTCTTCTGCACCGAGTGTGAATGTGGTTATGAGGGGCCTCGTACTATCGAGTCCTGCCCGCTTCCATACCGGAACTCCAGTGCGCTTTGCCTCCAGATCCCACAGCGCACAATCAACGGCATTGCGCGCGCCCCCCGCAGGCATGATCTCTCGCAACCGCTCACGCGAGATACCGGACTCGATTTCATCGCGCTGCGCTTCGACCGCTGCGAGCATGCGGTCGGGTACATCGCCGAGATAGTAAACACCGGTCGCCTCGCCCCTCCCCTCGAACCCCCGATCGCGCAAAACGACGAGCACAACCCGAGCTTCGGTAAACGTGTACCCGGAAATCCGGAAAGGCGCCTTGAACGCCAGACTCTCGGGGAAAACATCCAACTTCAGTCGCGGGGCCGATCGGGTCATACCAACATGTCCTTCAGCCAGCGGGCGGTCTCATCAAAGGCGCGGTCAGCGACCCGTGCCATGGACACCGCCTCCAGAAAACTATGCGTCGCTCCAGGGTAGATAACGGACTGAGCCGCAACTGCGGCCGCGCGCAACTTGTTCCCCATCGCAACACTCTCGTCCTGCATCACGTCGCACTCGGGTATAGCGAGGAACGCGGGCGGCAGCCCACGCACATCCGCGTGCATCGGCGCAGCCAGGGGATCGAGCGGATCGGTGTCCCCGAGATAGTTGCTCCAGAAGGCCTGCATTTCGCCAGGATCCCACAGATAACCGCCCTGTCCATAGCGTTGGAACGATTCGGTAGCACACGCCGCATCAAAACAGCCATAGTTCAGGACCATAGCCTGCAACGCATCCGGCTCGCCCCCGTCACGCAACTTCAGACACACGGATACGGTCATCGCCGCGCCGGCCGAATCACCGCCCAGCGCAAGTCGATACGGATTGATGCCCAGCGTGAGCCCATCCCGTTGTAGCCACCGAATGACCGCGATCGTCTCGTCAATGGCACGCGGAAATCTCGTTTCCGGCGACAGGGAATAGTCGACTCCGATGACGACGGCGCCGGTTCGGGCCGCGTACTCGCGCATGATGCGGTCATGCGTATCCAGGCTGAACAGTGTCCAGCCACCTCCATGAAGGTAGAGGAATGCAGGCCTGGCCTTACCGGCGAACGACTCATAGACCCGGACCCGCACACTACCCTGGTCCCACTCCACCATTCGCTCTGTGGTGGCAACCATCTGCGGGCCGCCGGGCGTAAACCGCCCGCGAACCTGGTCAGCAATGCGGCGGGCCTCGGCAAGCGACACAGAATTCAGGGGCGGATGCTCCCGCCACGCGGCGCCCATCCGCTCAACGAACAGTCGAATCTGTGGATCGAGATCGTCACGAGCCTCGAGTGCCATCGAGCCCCCCGATTGCGCAAGATGCCCGGAATCTTACAACGCAGCGCAGACCGCCCCTGCTTCGCCATGGCCATTCGCTCACTCCTGGAGGCCAAAACGCTGCGTGTACGGCACGATGCCCGTGAGCTAGGGCGGGCGGGCTGCTCCGCTCAATCGAGGCACTTGAATCGGATGGCAGTTCCCCCGCCCGGTGCCATTTCGATCGTCAAGCTGTCACGTCCGGTAACCATCCGGCGTTCGATCGTGAGCGGTTGTGGATTGGTGCGGTAATCCGCACCCGGTCCATCGCGATAGATCTGTGCCTCGTAGTGCTTGTCAGCCGCGAGAAAGGTGAGTGGTTGCAGCAGCGTGCGCGCATTCTCGTTGGTCAACGAGCCCAGGAACCAATCCTTCCCGCCCCGCTGCAGACGCGCGACCACAATGAATTGGCCGATGTCGCCCTGCAGCGTCTTCGATGTTTCCCAATCTGTAGGTACATCGAGAATGAACTGGAAGGCATCGCGCCGTGCTTCGTAGTTTTCAGGCAGATCCGCAGCCATCGCAATCGGACTGTAGAGGACGACATACTCGGCGAGCTGGGTGGCAATCGTTGACTGGACCCGCCGCGTCACATCGCTCTGACCATGGGCGACATCAAAGATGCCCGGTGTAAAGTCCATCGGGCCACCGAGCATGCGTGTAAACGGAATGATGACTGTGTGCTCGGGTGGGTTGGTCGGAACGCCCCAGGCGTTGAACTCCTGCCCGCGCGCTCCCTCGCGGCTGATCATGTTCGGCCAGGTTCGTCGCAAACCCGTATCTTTGACAGGCTCGTGCGCGTCAATAGCGATATGGTGGGCGGCGGCGACCTCGGCCACCAGAAGATTGTGGCGCACCATGTACTGACCGGCGAACCACTCACGACCCCCACTCTGATCGACAATGTCGCCGCTATGGCGCACGTACCCCGTCTTTACGACCGTGACACCGTATCGTTCATACATGCGCATCGCGTCCTCCAACTGCACCTCGTAGTTGGAAACGGCGCCGGCAGTCTCGTTGTGGCCGATCAATTGCACACCCAGTCGTTTGCCATAGGCCGCGACCGCCTCCATGTCGAAATCAGGATAGGATTTCGTGAAGCTGAAATGCTCGCCGTTGGCGATCCAATCCCCATCCCAACCCTGGTTCCAGCCTTCCGCCAGCACGCCGGAAAAGCCGTAGTGGTGTGCGAAATCCATGTAACGCTCCGTGTTGGCGGTGGTTGCTCCGTGTCTGGGTCCACTGCCCCAGGTTGACTTGTTGAGATGCATTTCCCACCAGACACCGACGAATTTTCCGGGTTTGAACCAGGACACATCGCCGAGCTTGTTGGGCTCGTTGAGGTTCAACTCGATACGGCTGTCGGCGAGGCCACCCGCGCTGTCAGCAATCAACACTGTTCGCCACGGGGTCGTGAAGGGCCCGGTCTTGCGGGCGAGAACCCCATCCGCCCAGGGCATCAGCCACGCTGTCAAGGTTCCTGCACCGTTACCTGCCAACAGCATGCTCGGGAAGTCGACCAGGGCCGCCTCGTGGAATGAAAGATAAAGGCCATTGGCCCCTTTCAGAGTCAGCGGCGTCTCCGCCAGTGTGATGCGCCTGGCATCGGTGTGGGTGTACAGGTACTCATCGCGTTCCTGTCCGAGCGCCTGATACCACCACGCCTCATAATTCCCGAGTGTATGAAACGAAGTCTCCTCCGCACTGACTGCCACGTCACGTCCGGCCGGTATGGCGGCGAAGCGGTAGCGAAACCCGATCCCATCGTCAAATATCCGGAACGTGACCTCGACGCTGCGGGTGAATGGCGTACTACCCTTCAACCTGACAGTCATCTGTGTGTGCTGATCGCGGATGATTCGATCCTCGCCCCAGGGCTGCTCCCAAGTGCTGTCGGATGAGGTTCGATCTACGCCGGTAATGGCGCTGAAGCGGGCTTGCGGCTCTCCCGCGAAATCGAGTCCCAGATTCGAGGGTGCGAGCACCGGGCGACCGAGCCGGCTGACCTCGAATACGGCGCGCCCCTGCTCTGCCTGCACCGACACACACACTTTGATGACATGGCGCGGGGACTGGGCGCATTCCGGATCAGCCGCCCAGCTCAGTGTTGGAAGACATACCGCTGCAAGAATGCAAACAATCTTCGAGGTCATGGGTACCGCCTCGCGGCTGGGTATCAACTGGGACGCAAGTGCTACGGCGAGCTTGCAAAAGCCGCTCTGAGCTTCTGCTTCAGGGCCGAGCGCACGGCCGGCGGCATCGTGCCGAGAGCGCCGCGAAGCTCCGGAGGAATGTGCTCGACCGCACTGCCTTCGGTCTGGAAGACATGAGCATTGAACATGGCCTGCCAGTAGATCCGCTCGGCAAGCGGCAGATCCTTGAGTGCCAGCAATGCTGACAGGAAACAATCGTGCGGATTCTCGGGCCCCGGCGCATACGCTCCCCACCAATAATTCACCATGGCATTGTAGGGATCGCGCGAGGTGACGTGGTGCCACCAGTGCCGGGGTATGAACAAGGCATCGCCCGGGTTCAGCTCAGCGACCTGTGCAGTCCTCAATGCCTGTGCAAAACGCGGGAAGCGCGCGAAGTCAGGAGCCTCCACATCGACGATTGACAGTGGGGGAGGATTGTCGATCGGACCGATGTAGAGGCTCGCGACCTGCTCCGGCGGGAACAACAGGAAGCGCCGCCGGCCTGCGATAACACAGGCGAGGTTGTGGTCCCGATCATTGTGGATCTGCGTTTTGACCGGGCCCCCCAACCACAGTCGTGGGCCGATCCGGGGCAGTATGGACATCGGGTTCTGTTGCACGAACTGCGGCAGATGCGTTGTGAGCGGTAGCATCTGGATCGCGATGATCGGCGCTGTCGGGCGATCGAGCTGGCGTTCGATGCGGTCGAGGGTCTCACTGATGCCACACTGACGTGTGGAGAAAGTGAATTCCCGAATATCACTCGTGTATCCGAACCGTCCCTGCGTGCTGGCAGGTGCCTCCATGACGGCTCCCGGGATACCCCGGTCCATCGACTTGAGATAGTTGTTCAGCCTTGCCGGCGAGCTGCGGCCGGCCGCGAGCGCAGGCCACTGTTCGATCAATCCCGGCAAAACCAGTGGTTTCGCCGCCCGAACCACCCGGTCGAGATCCGCCTCGGTCGCGACGGAGCCAACCGCTGTTCCGGGCAACTCGCTCAGCATGCCGGGCTCCGGCAAAGACTATCGAGATAGCCGTTGTGCGAGGGCTGCTCGAGAACTTTTCCCTTGATGAATTCGAGCATCCGGCGCAACTGCTCTTGCAGACGCTGTGGCGCGATTCGATCGACCGCCGGCGGCCAGGTCTCCGGCACGAGGCCAAGCCCCGTGAGCAGCGCCTGCCAGCTATCGGGGAAAAAGGGTTCATCCTCCAAAGGTGCAACGACTGCGCGCGCGCGGAAGGTAGCGATCTTGTGCTCGAGCGCAGGCGGCAACGCCTGGGGGTGCATCTGTTGCCAGACCTCCCCAAGCCCAGGCGACAGCGCATAAAACGCGCACTGAAAGTCGCGCACGCGCTCATAGTGGGAGCGGCTGAGTCGATTGTACTCGGCGCGCTCAGCAGCAAACTGCTCGGTGACGGGGAACAGGGACAACAAGTGGACCAACCCGAGTTGCAGCACATGAAGCCCGACATCGTGAATCGGATCGAGCACACAGGCTGCGCCGCCGACAGCGATGCAATTTCCTTCCCACACTCTCGATCTGATGTAGGGATCAACCCGGTGGCAGGACACATCGACGAGCTTCGCGCCGGTTGCCACCATCGCCGACTCGAGGGCTGCCGCGTCGCTCAACTGATGGCTCGAATACGCGTGGAGGATGCCTGTCGTGACCTGATTGGGGTGCAAAGCAGTCCAGCCGGCGGGTCCGATGCGGATTTCCGCGAAGGGTGGAGTTGACGTGAACACAGGGGCTCGTGCCGAGAGCACCCGATCGACACAGAAGTATTCGCGCCAATGTTCACATGCGACCCCAAGCGACTGGCCAATGAGGATTGCATCGTCACCCGTTGCATCAACAAACAATTGGCCCTCAACACGCAGCAAGCCATCGACCCTGAGTGCGGCGATGTGTCCCGTATTGGCATCCCGCTCGACCGTTACAGCTTGCGCCTCGCGTATGTCGGCACCGAGCCTCGCCGACATCGACTTGAGAAATCCCACATAGGGCAGCGTCTGCAGGTGATACCCGTAATCAGTCCGGCCAAATGCTTCCGTAGCCGCATCCGGGAGCAGCATCCGTCCACTCTGTGCCGCCGCGGCGGTCAGGCTGAAATTGTGCAGCGGGACGATCAAACCGTGTCGCGTAGCCCGAAGCCAACAGGGAAAGAACGCACTCCCCTCAACCGGCGTCCCGTAGGCTCCCCAGGCATGAAAGAAGTTGGGGCGCCGGCCCGCGGCGGTTACGATATTCTGGCCGAGCGAGAAGCTCCCACCGGTGGCGCGAATGAGATCCGGCTCTTTGATTTCGAGCTTGGCGTGCAGCGCTTCGAGGGGTGGCAGCGTTGCACTCACATGAGAGGGTTGCAACCGGGTCGGCAACTCAATCGCCACGACTTGCACACCGGCTGGCCCCAGGGCACGGCAGATGGCACTGACACACAGCCACAGGTCGGCATCGCGGCCCAACACAACCACGCGCGCCAGCGCCCGACTGCCGTTCATGCGACCGCCTCTTCGGAGCCAGCCTCGCCGGCTTGGCCAGCCCCGCAGGTCTGACAATAGTGTGCGATGAATTCATCATGCGAGGCCATGGACTCGACACCCGTCTGAATTCGATTCCGAAAGTCGCTCAGCCGCGCTTCAACCGTGGGCAGTGAGAAGCGATCGGCGAGTCGGTCATACCCGTGTGGAATGATCCCTTGTCCCACCAGGACCGCCAGCCAGCTATCGCGGGCGAAAAGACCATACTGGTAGTTGGGCAGAGCCGCGCGCGCGCGAAACAGCTGCAGCTTGTGCTCCAGGCTGTCGGGCAACGGCACTGAGCGCAGATAGTCCCAGAATGGCTCGCCGACGCGCCGGTTGGCAATGTAATGCAAAACGAGAAAATCACGGATGCGCTCGTACTGCATCTCATTCAGTCGGTTGAATTCATTGGCCAGCCGTGGATCGACCAGTGTGCCACCCCGCCGTGGCATGAGATTGACCAGGTCGGTTACCGCGGCCTGGATCAGAAAAATGCTGGTGGATTCGAGCGGCTCGAGAAAGCCGCTCGCCAGGCCGATGGCGACGCAATTGCCAGACCAGGCTCTCTCGCGCCGGCCAGGCGCAAACCGCAGCAGGCGGGGCTGCGCTCGCGCCGGGGCCTCCAGCCCACCCAACAAAGCAACCTCGGCATCACTCTCCTGGATGAACTGGCTGGAAAAAACATATCCATTACCGGTGCGATGCTGGAGGGGAATTCGCCACTTCCATCCGGCCTGACACGCTGTCGAACGTGTATACGGCGTGAGCGGACCGATCCTTTCGCACGGTACAGCCAACGCCCGATCACAGGGCAGCCAGTGGGTCCAGTCCCGCCAACCGACTCCCAGGGTGCGGCCGAGCAAAAGAGATCTGAAGCCCGAACAGTCGATGAAGAGATCACCGGCCACGCGCTCACCTGACTTGAGCGTCAATTCGACCACATCACCCGTTGTTGGATTGCGGCTGACGTCGCACACCTGTCCCTCGATACGGCGCACGCCCCGCTCAATTGCCCAGGTACGCAGGAAATTCGCGTACCGCCCCGCATCGAAGTGATACGCGTACGAATAAGTCGAGCGGATCGAATTGGGAGCCTCAGTGGGAAACTCGAATACATTGCTGCGCGCTGCAACGACCGCGAAGGAAAGATCCTGGAGAGCACAGCACGGCCCGCCGGCCTGCTGCACTCGCGCCCAATGATGCTGAAACTCCACCCCTCCCCAGGGCTCGCCAAAGGCTCCGAAGGGGTGAATGTAGCGCTCACCCGGTCGATCCCAATCGCAGAACTGGATCCCCAATTTGAAGGTTGCCCGGGTCGCACGCATGAATTGCGCCTCGTCGATCCCGAGCATGTCATTGAATATTTTGATGTGCGGCAGAGTCGCCTCACCCACACCGACGGTTCCGATCTCGTCGGACTCGATCAGCGTAACGGAGTAGTCCACTGCCGCAAGTTGCCGCCTGATGCCGGCCGCACTCATCCATCCAGCCGTGCCGCCGCCCACAATGACGACGCGCAGCGGCTGGAACGGTTGCGTCACAGCAGCACTGTCAAAACTTGGCGCGGACGCCAAACTGAAACCTCCGCTCAACCCGGGACCAGCCGGAATCCTTGAAGACCGCTGCCGCACCGGGTGTCGCCGTCGAATCGCCGAATATCTGTTGCTCGTATACGGTACGGGTATCCAGCAAGTTGGTGACATCCAAGGAGAGCTCGACGTGGGAACCCACTGAGTAACGTACCGAGCCGTCGAGGAATCCCGCAGCCTTCTGAAACACCGGCAGTCCAATGCAGCAATCCAGGTTCTGCGTAAGATACCGCGAGCGCCAGTTGTAAGCGAGACGCAATCCGACCGGCCCCTTTTCATACAGACCCACGATGTTGAAGGTATTGTCGGAGACTCCCTGCAGGCGATGGGAGTCGAGTACGATACCCGTCACCGCAGGTATGCCGGCGCCGACCGCACCGACGCCGCCACCCGAGGTTGCATCTATCAGATTGGTGTTATGCACGCCGGATTCACTGACGTGCGTGTAGTTGGCCTGCAAACCCAGGCCATTCCACAATCCGGGCAGGAAGTCGAAGAAGGTCTGATAAGCGAGCTCCACACCTTTGACCTTGCCGCCATCCTTCCGGTTGATCGGACCCTGGATTTGCGCAGTTTCGGTGGCGCCGCCATTGGTGAAGGTGCGGCTGAAATTCTCATAGTCGAGCGTGTTGCTGAGCTTCTTGTAGAACAGGCCTGCCGTGATCGAACTGGTGGGACCCATATAGCGCTCGAACGACAGATCGAACTGATCGGCCATCTCGGGCAACAGGGCTGCGTTACCCGCCGTGGAATTGAACAGGAACTTGTAGCCCGTCACGTTGGCAGCGACATGCGCCGCTGTCGGGGAGCTGTAGATGACGTACGAAGAGTCCGGCGTCGTATTGATCACAGGCGAATTGATCTGCACGTAGTTGCGCAGCAGTCCGATATCCGGCCGGGACATCGCCCGCGAATACGCGAAGCGAATGAAATCCTTCTCGTCCAGGCCGAAGCGCACGTTGAAACTGGGCAGCCAGTTGGTATGCGTCGCCCTGTATGTGTCGGCCACGCCGCCACCGCTGGCGAATGCAAGAATCTGGGGCGTCAGATAGCAACTCGGGTTGACCACACTGTTAGCCCCAAGGGGTGTGTTGCACGGAGCCAGCTGCGCAAGATCCGTGGAGGTTGGATAGCGTACACTCCCCGTACTGATTTCCTCGGTTCGAACGGCGCGTACCCCGATATTGCCCGTTACGTTGATATGCCCCCAGATGTACGTGTTCTGCGAGCCGAAATTCAGCATGGCATACAGGGCGTGAGTCTTTTCCTCGAGTTGCTCCACCTCGGACGGTGTAAAGCAGCCAGCGGTCGCGTCGGTGCGGTCGCAGATCGGCACATACCCCGAGCCAATCGGTGAGTTGGTTGTGGCGCCACTCAAGGCCGAGACCAGTTGCGTAAAATTGGTGATGGTCTGATTGTTCAGAAACACGAGTGGGCCGTTCGGATAGACACTGCCGTTGTAGAACGGGCTGAAATTCGTGGTGCCCCAGATGCCGGCACCGTAGCCCTTGAAGTCCGGATGGCCTGCCGCGCAATCCGGATAGGCACCGGGGGTGGTGTTGTCGACATTGAAGCCGGGACCATTGCAGTTCCAGTTGGCTGCGATCGGTGTCCAGTTGAACGTCGAGTAACGGACGTTCTGGGTTCGATCCGCAAAGCGAACCCCGGTCTTGAGCGAGTCCAGCCAGCCGCCACCGGCCTGGTTGAGATCGATCTTCAGATCGCCACGCACCGCCAGCTCGTGCCCACCGTCACCCTCCACATGGCCCTGGATGAAAGGAATCCAGTAGTTGTGGGGGTTAGCCAGCCCTCCCGTCGCGTAGTTGACGTTGGAACCGGGCTGCAACTGGACCTGCGGGGTACCATCGCCATTCACACTGTACTGGTAGTTGGCCATCGAGCCGCTGGCCACGAGGATGTCACTGTTCGAAACGCCGGCATCGATGTATTGGCCGTCGAAGTTGGCATGCAACCGGGGGGTGATGTCCCATTTGACGTTGGCAGAGATGTCCTTGGTTTCCTCCCGGTGATCGAAGTCCCGGGACTCGTTCTGGAAGTACAAACCATCCCGCAGGGTTGAGCACGTGAATCCCGGGCCGCAGTTATTGACAAAGGGCACGCCGGGTACGGCTGAACCCGTGTTGATCGCATCCTGGAGGTTGGGTGAGAAGCTACCGGCCCAGCTACCGTGGCCCTGTGTCAACACTCCTGACCGCAGCATGCCGTCCGATCCGAAGACGAGCGGACTCGTGCCATCGGCCGGCCCCAGGATGGTCGTGCCGCGCGGGTTGAAGGCAGGCGTGCCGAAATAGGTGCCCTCGAGAATCGCATGGCTGGCGTTTTCGAGCCATGCATTGTGATAGCTCGAGTCAGTGTATTGGACGGTGGACACCAGGGTTGCGGCATTGTTCTCATACTGCAGCGCCACAGTGCTGCCGATCCGGGTTCGGTCGTAATCAACCTGGGAGTAGCGGACACCGTCTGGAGCGAACGCCCAGCCCTTACCGCCAAACGGATTGGAGGTACAGGGAATGCTGCCGTCCGAATTGACGGTTGCCTGGGTCGCCGTGCCATATCCGCCGGAGCAGTATGTATCGATCTTATCCATGATCACGCTCTCGGTACGGGTGATGACGTGCGAGCGCGAATAGTTGCCGAGAATTCCAAATCGCCCGAAATCCGTGTCGAAGGTATCACTGAGCAGGCCGGCGAATGCGGGCCGCACTTTCTTCGACCGATCACCGTAGTCCCCTTGGACGCCGATCACGGCGAGCGGACCTGCCTTATCGAAGGGCAGCCGGGTGCGAAGATCCACCGTACCGGCGATGCCCCCTTCGATCATATCGGCGGTCTGATTCTTATAGGCATCGGCGCGATTGAGCAATTCCGGCGAAACGTCATTGAAGTTCAAACCACGCCCGGAATCAGCGGAGAAGGAGTCGCGCCCGTTCAATTCGGTACGCACCTGTGTCAGGCCGCGAATGAGTATGTTGGTCGGCTCGCCTGAAGGGTGCGTGCTGTCATCGTTCGACTGCAGACGATTCACGCTGATACCCGGTACGTGCTGCAGAGCGTCCGATACTGACTTGTCGGGAAATGCCCCAATGTCAGTCGCCGAGATTGAATCGACAAACGTCGGCGCGAGCTTCTTGACTTCCTGCGAAGTTGCAATCGCGATCCTCGAGCCTACGATCACCACTTCCTGCAGCTCAGGCGCCGGGGAGTCATTGGCAGGACCGCTCTGGACCGGACCGCTCTCGGCCGGTTGCGCGCTCGTATCCGCCGGCCCCAGGTCGGCACCCGCCCTGCCAGGAACGGCTAATGCGAGCCCCGATGCGCATGCCAACGCCTGCAACACCGCCTTTCGAACCGAGCGATTGATAGTCCCCATGAACCCCCCTCGAGTTATCCGGATCCTGCGCAGCGCGATGCGCCGCTTGATAGTAGGACCGGTGAGGGGCGGAAAATCCCCAGTTGTTATTTAAACAACTCGACTGGGGGTTTTTGTCGCCTCGGCTGTCTCATATTGGCAGTAGAGGATGAGTCGGTAACGACCCGGTGTCAGAACTTGGCGCGAACACCAAACTGGTAGCGCCGGTCGACCTGGGACCAACCTGCGTCCCGGAATACCGCAGCGGCCCCCGGGGTTGCTGCCGTGTCGCCGAATATCTGCTGCTGGTACACGGTCCGGGTATTCAGCAGGTTGGTTACATCCAGTGACAACTCGAGATGGCTGCCGACCGAGTAGCGGATCGAACCGTCGAGGAACCCCGCTGCCCGCTGAAATACCGGCAGCCCGATACAGCAATCCAGATTCTGCGTGAGGTACCGCGAGCGCCAGTTGTAAGCGAGGCGAAACCCGAGCGGTCCCCGCTCATAGAGTCCCACCACATTGAAGGTATTGGTTGAAACTCCGGCCAGGCGATGAGAGTCGATCACAACACCCGTAACGACCGGCACACCGGCGCCGATCGCGCCCACGCCACCGCCGGAGGTCGCATCAATCAGGTTCGAGTTGTGGATGCCGTTCTGTTCGACCAGGGTGTAGTTGACCTGCATCCCGAGTCCGCTCCACGCGCCGGGCAAAAAGTCAAAGAAGGCCTGGTACGCGGCTTCGAAGCCCATGAGCTGACCGCCGTCCTTTTCGTTGATGGGACCTAGGATTTCCGCTGTCTCGGTAGCGCCGTTGTTCGTGAATTCGCGGCCGAAGTTGTTATACGAGAGGCTGTTTGTCAGCTTCTTGTAGAACAGATCGACCGTGACCGAACCGCTCGAGGCGAAGTACCGCTCGTACGACAGGTCGAACTGGTCGGCCGTTTCCGGCAGCAGGCGGGCATTGCCCGCAGTGGCAGTGAACACGAATTTGTAGCCGACGACATTCGCGGGAACGTGCGCTGCGTCCGGCGAGTTGTAGATGACATAGGGCGAATCCGGCGAAGTATTGATGACCGGTGAATTGATCTGCACGTAGTTGCGCAGCAGGCCGATGTCGGGCCTCGCTATGGCACGCGAGTACGCGAAGCGAATGAAATCCTTCTCGTCCAGGCCGAAGCGCACATTGAAGCTCGGCAGCCAGCTCGTGTGCGCCGCTTTGAAGCGGTTGAACGAGCCGCCGCCACTGGCGAATGCGACGATGGCGGGCGTCAGATAGCAGCTCGGATTGACGACGCTGTTGGGCGCCAATGCGTCGGTGCACGGCGCAAGCGCCAGCAGGTTGGTCGCGCTCGGATAGGCGACACTGCCCTGGCTCGTTTCATTGGTCTCGACGATTCGAACACCGACGTTCCCCATGACGTTCACGTGTCCGAAGATATGAGTGTCAGCACCGCCAAAGTTCAACATCACATAGCCGGCCGATGTTCGCTCGTCGACACGCTCGACTTCGGAGGGCGCAAAGCAGCCATCCACGGCTTCGGGACGCGCACAGATCGGGACATACCCGGGGGAAATCGGGGAGTTGGTGGCGGCACCGTCGAGCGCCGCCAGCACTCGCGGGAAATGGGTCACGGTTGCTTCATTGAGGAATACCAGTGGTCCATTCGGGTAAACGCCGCCGCCGTAAAATTGATTGAAACTGGTCGTACCCCAGATTCCCGAGCCGTAACCCCGGAAGTCGGGGTGTCCGGCGGCGCAGGACGGATAGGCACCCGGCGCAGTATTGTCCGCATTGAAGCCGGGTCCGTTGCAGCTCCAGTAGGCGGCGATCGGCGTCCAGTTGAACGTCGAATAGCGCACCGTTTGGGCTCGATCTGCATAGCGAACGCCGACCTTCAGAGAATCCAACCAGCCGCCCTTGTGGATGTCGTATTTCGCATCGACACGGAACGCGGACTCGTGGCCACCATCGCTCTCTTCGTGACCTTGAATGAACGGGATCCAATAATTGTGCGCGTTGGCGAGCCCTCCAGGGGCATAGTTGACGTTCGAGCCGGGTTGCAGTTGGATCCGCGGAGGTCCGTCGCCATTCGCGCTGTACTGATAGTTGGCCATTGAGCCGGTGGCGACCAGGATGTCGTTGTTGAAAACGCTCGCATCAATGTACTGGGCATCAAACTCGGCATGCAGCCGCGCGGTGGGTTGCCATTGGATGTTGGCCGCGAAATCCTTCGTTTGCTCGCTGTGGTTGAAATCGCGGGCCTCGTTCTGGAAGTACAGGCCGTCCCGCGTGCTGGCGCAACTGAACCCGGGACCACAATCATTGACAAAGGGCAGGCCCGCTACGGCCGAACCGGTGTTGATTGCGTCCTGCGGATTCGGCGAGTTGCTTCCCAACCAGCTGCCATGCGGCTGCGTCAGGATTCCGGACTGCAGCATGCCGTTTGAGCTGAAGACGAGTGGCCCGGTGCCATCAGCGGGCCCGAGGATAGTTGTGGTGCGTGGATTGAATGCGGACGTTCCAAAGTAGGTGCCGTCGAGGATCGCGTGGCTGGCATTTTCCAACCAGGCATTGTGATAGCTCGAGCCCGTGTACTGCAGCGTGGCGAGCACGGATTGGGAATTGTTTTCATATTGCGCCGTCACCGTGCTGCCGATGCGGGTGCGATCGTAGTCAACCTGAGAGTAGCGAATGCCGTCGGGTGCAAACGCCCAGCCCGTGCCCCCAAACGGATTGGAGAGACACGGAATGCTGCCGTCGGCATTCACAATGGCCCGGCTCGCCGTCCCGAATCCGGACGAGCAATACGTATCTATCTTGTCCATGATCACGCTTTCGGTGCGCGTAATGACGTGCGAGCGCGCGTAGTCAGCGAGCACTCCAAAGCGACCGAGATCGGTAGTGAAGGAGTCGCTGCCGAGGACGGAAAAGGCGGGTGTCAGCGCTTTCGATCGGTCCCCGTAGGCGCCCTGCACGCTGGCAACCAGCACGTGACCGTCCTGGTCGAATGGCAACCGGGTGCGCATATCCACCGTACCGGCGATGCCTCCGTCAATCATATCCGCGGTCTCATTCTTGTAGGCATCAGCCCGGCTGAGCAATTCCGGGGAAATGTCGTTGAAGTTGAGTCCACGGCCCGAGTCGGCCGAGAAGGTGTCGCGTCCATTGAGCTCAGTGCGCACCTGCGACAGTCCACGGATGAGAATGTTGGTCGGCTCGCCTGACGGATGCGTGCTGTCATCGTTGGACTGGAGGCGATTCACGTTCACCCCCGGAAGGCGCTGCAGCGACTCCGAAGCCGACTTGTCGGGAAAGGCGCCGATGTCAGTGGCGGTCACCGAGTCAACGAATGTGGCGGCCTCTTTCTTGATTTGCTGCGATGTGGAGATCGCCTGTTTCACTCCCACGACGACGACTTCCTGCAGGGGCCGCTGCTCCGCGGAGTCACTCGACCGGCCGCCTTGCGCCGCCGCGCCACCGCCGCTGCCTGCTTGCGCGAGCCTGGTGGACCCTTGCGCGTTGCCCGTCACCGCGGGGCCGCTCGGAGCGGAATTGGACGAGCCTGTTTTATCGCCGGTCGTCACCCCGGTCGGCGCATCGTCTTCAGCACCAGGGGGCCGGATGGTCGCAATGTTTTCATTGCTGTAGATCACCTCCAACCCCGTCCCGCGCAACATCCGCTCCAGGGCGGCATGTTTCTCGAGTTTGCCTCGTACCGGGCTGGCCATCGCCTGGCTGACAACATCGGAGCGGTACAGCAGTTGCATCTTTGCCTGTGCGGCAAAGGCCTTGAGCGCGTTGGGTAGTGGCTGTGCGGCAATGTCGAACGTCGCCGGTTCAGCGAACGCTCTGTCGGGCGCGACCAGGAGCAAGCCCGTTGCGCACGCAAGCGCCCGCAATACTGCCTTTCGAACCGAGCCGCCGCTGCCTTTCACGAACGCCCGCGTCGGGGCCTCATCTGGCTCGGGCTTCGATGTATGCGTGACCGGCCCCGTCCCGCCGGATGCTGATGCCAAATCCGTCATGCAACGTCGTCAGCAGAGCTTCGGCCCCCTCCGGACTCGCTTGAAACGTACCACCAATGGGCAGGTCGCGCAGTTTCCGATCGCTGATCTCAATCTTCAGCGTCGTGTAACGCATCATCTCACTGACCACATCAGCCAGCGGCTGGTCCTGAAAATACAGACTGCTGCTTCGCCAGGCCAGCAGCCGGGTGAGCTGATCCGAATTGATCTCGCGGATGACCTCGGCGGACCCTTGCACGTTTACCTGCTCACCAGCCCTCACCGATGCCGTGCCCACGGTAACCGTATCGGTTGGCGGCGGCTCATTCGATGTCGCGTTCGCCATTACCTTCACGGTGCCCTCGCTGACCGTCACCTGGGGCCCCGTCGGCAGCAAGTAGACATTGAACGCCGTACCGACTGCCCGCACCCATGAGTTGCCTGCGCGTACCCAAAACGGCCGCTGAGTATCATGAGCCACTTTGAAGAAGGCCTCGCCGCTCTCCAGCCGAACTACACGCTCGCTGCGGCTATAGGCCACCTGCACGCGACTGTTGGTATTGAGATCGAACGCAGAGCCGTCAGGCAACATCACTGCGGCCTGCTCCCCGATGGCCGTCCGAAAGGCGGTCTCTTGCTTTTGCCTGTACAGACCCCACACTCCGCCGAGAACGATCGCCGCTACACCCGCGGCCATGGCGATGGTCGCCCACGGTCTGCGCGGTGCCGGCGGTCTCGAGGCAGCGTTCATCAACTGGCCAAAATTGACGGCCCGAACCAACGGCCCTGCTTCCACGAGCTTGTCCCAGGTCGTGCAAAGATCTGCATAGGCTTTCGCATTGCGCGGATGAGCGCCCATCCAGGCCTCAAAACGAGTCCGGTCGTCATCCGTCACATCATCGGCCTTCAGCCGGACGACCCATTCACTCGCCGCGCGCTGGACTTCATCCGTGTTCGGCAGCCTATGGACCTCACCCATGGTCCTGCCCCGTAGTGTTATATCGGCGGTTCAAGTAAGCGTGTGCCTCCCGCAGGCCGCGCGCGATATGCTTTTCGGCCGTCTTGGCCGAGATGCCGAGGCGATCCGCAACCTCCTTGTAGGAACATTCGTGGAATACGCGCAGCGTCAGCGCTGCACGGCATTGCGGCGACAGTCGATCGACCGCCTCCTGTATGAGGCGATTCCATTCTTCCCTGAGAAGCTCGGCCTCGGGTGATTCGCCCCCCGCTTGCGTTGACGAATCACCGAAATGCCGCAGTCTGTCGGTCTCGACGATCTGCCGATGATGGTATTCGTTCACGGCCAGATTGCGCGCCGTCGAAAACAGGAACGCTTTGAACGCCCTCACCGAATCGAACTGCCGGTAGGTACGCAGGAACGCTTCCTGAACGATTTCCTTCGTCGTTTCATTCGACCCCACAAAGCGCCGGATGTAGCGATGCAACGCCCCGCGGTACTCGGCAAAGAGCTTCGTGAACGTCTCGGTGTGGGATTCAGATCCCGTCGGCATCGCCCTGCTATCCCCCTCGTGCCTACCCTACGCTCGGAAACCGTTGCGCGGCAAATTCTACAGCTCGCATGGGGGATTTCTCCGTCTCAACTGTCTTGAGAAGACGGGTTTGGTGGGATTACGTAAACTGAGTCGGCGGGCCCAGGCGATCCTGATGGAATTGCCGTGACCGATGCGGCTATGCTGGCAGAAAAAGAGGCCTGAGGGGGGCTTTTGAGCGCAGCCATGGACGACCCGATCCAGGATAGCCATCAGGCGAATGAAACACCGCCCGCCGTAACTCCACACGACGGTAACATTGACTTTGCGAAGTACACCCTGCCGCAGTTGCAGGAGCTTCGGCACATCATCGATGTGCAACGCTATCCGCTCAATCTGGCCCATCTGCTGGCCGAGCTCGAACGTCGGCAGCCAGTCGAATCTGCGGCCTGCGCCACCGGACGCCCGCTCTCAGGCCGTTTCACTCAGCGTGATGGCCTGATCGGTTGGCTGACAGCCAAGTTCCGCAGATTGCGGGTCTACGGCGCGGGCGCGCTGGACGTCGATGCAGGCGGTGTGACCGTCAACGGCTGGCAGAGAACGTGGCTGTGCATGCCTGAGCAAGTCAGCCTTTCCATACCGAATGAACAGATCCGCAACGCCGCGTTGAATGGATCTACGGTCCGCTTCGAATGGAAGCGGCCGTACCGCCTCACTCAGATTGTGGAATATCACGCTGCTTCCGCCGAAGCTGCCGCAGGTCTGCTCAGCGCTCTACCGACACAACAGACGGTGGGCTTCGCAGCGCACTGGGCGGACGTGCAGGAGTTCAACCAACGGCTCGAGCCGCTGAGCTCCATGGCCTGGATCACCCCTGCCCTCATGCTCATCAACATCGCTGTCTACGTGGCGATGCTCATCGCAAACCCCGGCGCGCTCGAGGGTTTCGACCTGCTCACATTACAGAAATGGGGCGGCAGTGTGGGACTGCTCGTGGTCAACGGGCAGTGGTGGCGGTTGCTCTCGGCAGTGTTTCTCCATGCAAATCTGCCTCACATCGTCGCCAACATGTGGGTGTTGTGGAACATAGGACGCCTCACCGAGCGGCTTTACGGGAAATGGCCGTTCGCTGTGCTTTATGTCGGTGGAGGTTTGATCGCCAGCCTGAGCAGCGTTGCATGGGATGTGAACCACGTGAGTGTCGGCGCTTCGGGCGCAATCTTTGCGCTCTTTGGAGCATTCCTCGTCTTCCTGATACGCGGCGACACCCGAATTCCGCCTGTGATCGTGCGGGCTCACTGGTTGAGCACCGCGGTGTTCGTGCTTTTCAACCTGATTTCCGGCTTCCTGCAGACCGGCATCGACAATGCGGCGCATGTCGGCGGGCTGCTCGGTGGATTTGTGCTGGGATGGGTGCTTGCCCGGCCGCTCGAGATCGAGGCGCGCGAAGAGTTCCCGTTCAAACCAACAATGGCAGCGGCCATGACAGTGGCGCTCTGCGCGCTCGCCATGCTCTGGCAGGTTGTGGGATTCGGCTCGCGATTCTCCATACCCGAACAATACCTCAAATCCCGGCAATGGCTCGTGACCGGCGAGCGGGACAATCAGAAGCGCTGGGCGGAGCTCGCGCAACGGGCAACCGCTCAGAACATCAGCACACCGGAGTTTGGCCGCAGATTTGCCAGTGACATCGTGCCTTTCTGGGAAACCACGGCTCCCCGGCTGCAAAAGGAAATCGCAACACTCCCCGCCAATCAGCGTCCATTTGCCACGCTCGTCGCAAAGTTGGCACAACAGCGCCTCGACTGGTCGCGAACGTTGGCTGCAGCAGCGGATGCAGATGGGGAAGTACAGTGGAGCCGCAAGGCCGCGCAGCAGTCGCGGGAGGTACAGATGACCGTGGCCCGGATCGAGCGACTCGGGATGCGCGGCAGCTTCGACCATCGGGCGAGCGGCTTGTCCACCAGTCCGATGGTGGTTTCAATTCGCAACTTCCTGGTGGGAGCCCGCTGGAAATGCATCGCGTCGCCGAAT
>Ga0137412_10001274_pt1 | contig 19357 bp, 12 predicted proteins | sample CZODoug2_1_16fun_FD_122160 | JGI IMG/M metagenome (GOLD analysis project Ga0137412, IMG submission 122160) | Vadose zone soil fungal communities from Angelo Coast Range Reserve, California, USA - CZODoug2_1_16fungal (Hybrid Assembly) | ecosystem: Environmental > Terrestrial > Soil > Vadose zone...
CAGGGCCGACATGAAACGTTCCTCCGGGATTTTTCGGTCTTGATCTTATCGGGACACAGGCCAGGCTTCGGCCGCGAAGCCTGCCGATACACTATTTCGCCGCGGAGAGCACTGCGTTCACGGCATGACGCCATACACAGGGCGACCGCATGGTAGCCCTTGCCGCCTTTTCCGGGGCTTCAAGGAACCGACGCGGCTTTCGCGCTCATCACGCCGTCGAAGGCATCGCCCATCACGGCGGCGGATGGGGCGATGCCCGTGAACAGCTTGAACGCGTCGGCCGCCTGGTCGATCGCGAGTGCGCGGCCGGTCATCACCCGTGCGCCCCTGGCTTTCGCCGCCGCGAGCAACGGCGTCCAGAGCGGCGAATAGACGGCATCCGCAACCCATAGCCCTGCATGCAACAGCGCGTCGGGCACCGGCGTGCCGCGGTTCGGCAGCATGCCGACCGGCGTCGCGTTGACGAGCCCTACCGCGCCCCGCAGCGCGTGTTCGACGCTGTCGGCGACCGCGACGCCCTCATGGGTGCGTAACAACGCCGCAAGCTGCGTGGCCCGCGCCCGGTCGGCATCGAAGATGCGGATTCCGGCGACGCCGAGATTTTGAAGCGCGAACGCGATCGCCTTGCCGACACCGCCCGCGCCGATCACGGCGACCGCGCCGCGCCTGGAGGCCGCGACCAGTTCGGCCGCGGCGCGCGCAAAGCCCGTGGTGTCGGTGTTGTGGCCAACCAAGACGCCGTCGCGCACCACGATGGCGTTGACCGCGCCCATCGCGGCGGCCTCTGGCGCGAGTTCGTCGAGGAGATCGACCACCGCCTCCTTGTAGGGATAGGTCACGTTGACCCCGGCGAAACCAAGCCGCCGCACGCCGTCCAGCAGTTCGCGCAGCGCCTGGCGGCCGGCGCCGGCGACTTCGATGAGCTGATAGTGGCAATGCAGGCCGAGCGCGTGGGCTGCCGCCTCATGCATCGCGGGCGAAGCCGAATGGGCGATCGGCGCGCCGATCAGGCCGGTGAGAAAGCGCCTGCCTGCCACCGGCTTGCGCGACACCGTGCCCGCGCCCTTCAGATAGGCCAGCACCATGTCGCCGATCTGCTGCTTGTTGCGGTTTCGAACCCGGGCATTGCTGAGGTCGCGGTCGAACAGGGAGCCAAAGGTGTGGCGGTTGGCCACCCGGAAGAAACAGTAGGAACTGATCGCCAGATGCAGGTCGATCGGATCGACCTCGCGGGTGAAGACGCCCTCCTCGCGGCCCCGCGCCAGGATGCGCTTGAGCGTGGCGATGATCGTGGAGTTGAGCTCGCGCAATTCCGCGCTGCGCTTCAGATGCCGGGCGCGATGAATGTTCTCGATCGAGACCAGGCGGATGAAATTCGGGTTGCGCTCGTCATGGTCGAAGGTCGCCTCGACCAGGCGGCGCAGTGCCTCCTCGGCGGAATATTTCTCGCTGTCGAGGCGGCTCTCGAGGGCGCGGATGCTGCGATAGGCCTCTTCCAGCACCACGAGATAAAGCTGCTCCTTGCCGCCGAAATAGTAATAGATCATCCGCTTGGAGGTGCGCGTCTTGGCCGCGATGGTGTCGACGCGGGCGCCGGAATAGCCTTCGGCGGCGAACTCCACGGTGGCGACCTCGACAATGTCGCGCTTGGTCCGCTCGGGATCGTTGGTGCGCGTTCTCTCGGGCTTGTTCGGCGGCTTCGAAGGCTTGGATTTCGCAGACTTGGATTTCGCAGGCTTGGATTTCGCCGGCTTCGATCTCGACATCTTCGATCTCGGGCCTCTGGCCGTGCGCTGCAGCATGCTCCCTCTCCCATGACGCGCAGGATATCCGGCGCGGCCAGCACGGCAAGTTCCGCTTGCTAGGAACGAACCAGTTCGTACATTATTGACCGGCCATCGGCAAGCGGGTCGCGCTTTGGCTTTGGAAAGCCGGACACGCCGCGGGCCTTCGGCCAAAACATCAATCGATCAAAAGATCGAAGCTCAAAAGATGACATCGGGGGGACCATGAATTTCCTGACACCGGACAAGGACCGTCTGCAGCACCGCGCCGCCCTCGTCTCTTTCGTCGGCAGCATGCTCGAATACTACGACTTCTTCATCTACGGCACCGCGGCCGCGCTGATCTTTCCGCGGGTGTTCTTCGTCAATGTCGATCCGGCCACCGGCACGCTGCTGGCGCTGCTGAGCTTCGGCATCGGCTATATCGCCCGCCCGGTCGGCGCGGTCATTCTCGGCCATTTCGGCGACCGCATCGGGCGCAAGACGGTGCTGGTCTTCACCCTCATCCTGATGGGCGGCGCTACTCTCGCGATTGGACTATTGCCCGACGCCAGGACGATCGGCAGCGCGGCGCCGGTGCTGCTGACATTGCTGCGGCTGTTGCAGGGCCTGTCGGCGGCCGGCGAACAGAGCGGCTCGAATTCGCTGACGCTCGAACATTCGGCCGGCGGCCGCCGCGCCTACTTCACGAGCTGGACGCTGACGGGAACGCAGGCCGGCGCCATCCTCGCGACCTTGGTGTTCATCCCCGTCACCTCCCTGCCCGAAGAACAGTTGCTGAGCTGGGGCTGGCGGATTCCGTTCCTGCTCAGCTTCGTGGTGCTGGTCGTGGCCTATCTCGTCCGCCGCACCATGCCGGAGACGCCCGCTTTCTCCGAGATCAAGGAGAAGCATGAATTGGCGCGGTTTCCGGTGCTCGCGCTGCTGCGCGACTACTGGCGCGACGTGCTGCGGGTGATCGTCTGCGCGCTGATCGCGACCGTCAGCACCGTGACGGCCGTGTTCGCGCTGGGCTACGCCACCAGCAAGTTCGGCGTGCCCCGCACCACGATGCTGTGGGCCGGCGTGCTCGGCAATGCGACCGCGCTCGTCACCCAACCGTTCTGGGCGATGCTCGCCGACAAGGTCGGCCGCAAACCGGTGTTCATCGGCGGCGTGCTTGGCTGCGCGGTGATGCTGTTCCCCTATTTCATGGCCATCACCACCGGAAACGCGGTGTTGATCCTCGCCGCATCGGTGGTGCTGTCGGGCCTGATCTACACCGCGCCGAATGCGATCTGGCCGTCCTTCTATGCGGAGATGTTCGAGACCCGCGTCCGCTATTCGGGAACCGCGATCGGCACCCAGCTCGGCTTTCTTGGCGCGGGCTTCACGCCCGTGATCAGCCAGAGCCTGCTCGACGACGGCCCCAATGGCTGGTTGCCTGTCGCGATGTTCGTCGCCGGCTGTTGCATCGTCTCGGCAGCGGCAGCCGCGACCGCGCGCGAGACGCATGAGGTCAGCATCGAAAATCTCGGCCGCAGGATTCAGAAGGCGTGAGGCCGGCCGACCACGATCAGCCCGGCTGATTGAACGTCCGGGCAAAGAACACCGGCGCTTTCGCCTTCTTCAAACGGTAGAGCTGCGCCGGGCGGTTCGGGCCCTTGCGCATTTTCGCCACCGGCTCGATCAGGTCGGCCGACAGCATCCGGGTACGGAACGCGCTTTTTTCCAAGGGCCGGTCGAGCACGATCTCGTAGACCCGCTGCAAGTCCGGCAGCGTGAATTCCTGTGGCATCAGATAGGCCGGCAGCGAGGTATATTCGACCTTGCTGCGCAGGCGCTGCACCGCGGCTTCCAAGATCTCGCCATGGTCGAAGGCGAGTCTTGGTTTGACCTTGCCCGCGACCAGCGGAAACCATTGCGCGTCGGGTGCAGCCGGCGTGTTGGCGGGCGCAGCCGGCATCAGCGCAAAATAGGCGTGGGTCGCCGACCAGCCGCGCGGATCGCGCGCCGCATTTCCCCAGCTTCCCAATTGCTCGAGATAGGGACTGACCATGCCGGTCTTGTCCCTCAATTTGCGGACGGCGCAGGCCGCAAGGTCTTTGTCCTGCGCGACATCGACGAAGCCGCCGGGCACCGCCCAGGCAAGCGGAAACGGCTCGCCGTCATCAGCCCCGCGTTGCACCAGCAGAACCTGAAGCGCGTCGTCCCGGACGGCGAAGATGACGACGTCGACCGTCGTCAGCGGCCTCGGAAAGGTAAGCTGTGGCGCTCCCTTCCCGCCTCTTTCCAACTGCTCCGCCACGTCTAGACCTTTTCGGCTTGCCGCATGAACCTTTTTCGATCCCGGCTTGACAATAGCATTCTTAGTTGTACTGTGCAACTTACTTAGTTGTCGAGACACACTTACTAGAAAAAAGGAGTTCCCCCATGTTCGGCATAAGGTTCGTCAAGGCCCAGCCCACCATCTACCTGATGAAGTACCGCGCCGGCGCGGTCACCCGCGAGGGCGCCGGCCTCTCCACGTTCTATTACGCGCCGGTCTCCTCGCTGGTCGCCGTTCCCATCGGCAGCCGCGACGCCGGCTTCATCTTCCAGCAGATCGCGCGCGACTTTCAGGCCCTCACCATCCAGGGCCATGTCACCTATCGCATCAGCGAGCCCAAAAAGGCGGCCTCGATGCTCAACTTCACCCTCAAGGCCGACGGCAAGACTTATGAATCCGACGATCCCGAGAAGCTGCCGCAGCGCATCCTCGGCACGGTGGAAGTTTTGGCGCAGCAGGCGGTCAAGGAATTGACCTTGAAGGAAGCGCTGCGGGCCTCCGACCGCATCGCCGAGATCATCGCGGCCGGCCTGAAGAGCCGCGCCGATATCGCCTCTCTCGGGCTTGAGATCCTCGGCGTCTCGGTCCGCGGCGTGAAGCCCGCGCCTGACACCGCCAAGGCGCTGGAAGCCGAGGCGCGCGAGGCGATCCTGAAGACCGCGGACGAGGCGATCTTCGCCCGGCGCAATTTCGCGGTCGAACAGGAGCGCGCCATCCGCGAAAGCGAGCTCGACACCGAGATCGCGGTCGAACTGAAGAAGCGCTCGATCCGGGAAACCCAGATGGACGCCGAGGCGAGCGTGGTCGCCAAGAAAAACGAGCTGCGCGAAGCCGGCATGGTCGCGGACATCACACTGGAAGGCAAGCGCAAGGATTTCGTCGCGCTCAACGCCGAGAACACGCGGACCCTCGCGGACGCCGAAGCCTACCGGGTCGGCGCGCTGATGAAGATCTTCGAAGGCGTCGACACCAAGGTGATCCAGTCGCTGGCGGCCAGCGGCATGCAACCGGGACAGTTGATCGCGCAGGCCTTTTCAGGGATCGCCGAAAAGGCCGAGCGGATCGGACAGCTCAACGTCTCGCCCGATTTGCTCAACGCGCTGATGGAGAAGCCGAAGGCCGTGGAGGCCACCCATGTCCGCCGCCAGTGAGCGCAAAATAGTTCTGGTCACGCGCAAGACGCGGCTGGAGGATCTGATCGCCAAATATCTGACGCCGGCCCAGGCCCGCTTCTATGTCGAGCATCTCGGCGCCGATTTCTCCGACTATCAGCGCGAGCACGACGTCTATCTGGCGGCGCGGCACGAGACCGTGCAGGCACTGGAGCAATGGGGCCGTTACCAGATCATCGAGCGCGGTTTCTTGCCGAACTTCATCTTCGGTCCGTCCGATATCGTGGTGGCGCTCGGCCAGGACGGCGTGGTCGCCAACACCATGAAATATCTCGACGGCCATCCGCTGATCGGCCTCAATCCCGATGCCGGGCGTTACGACGGCATCCTCTTGCCCTTCGCGGCGCAGGACCTGCCGGCCCTGCTGCCGGAGGTCGCCGCCGACAAGCGCGCGTGCAAATCGGTGACCATGGCGAAGGCCAGCCTCGCCAACGGTCAGGTGCTCCATGCGGTCAACGACCTGTTCATCGGCGCGCGCACGCATACGTCCGCGGTCTACGAGATCGCGGCCGGCGAGCACAAGGAAACCCAATCCTCCAGCGGCCTGATCGTCTCGACCGGCCTCGGCTCGACCGCATGGTTCAAGAGCATCGTCACCGGCTCGCTCGCCATCGCCGGCGCCTTCGGCGGCTACAGCGAGAGCGGGGTCTACGCGCCGCAAGCCTGGGATTCCTGCAAATTGCGCTTCGCCGTCCGCGAGCCCTTTCCAAGCCGGACTTCGCAGGTCAGCCTGGTCTACGGACATCTCGCCAGATCCGAGACGCTGCGATTGCGCTCGCTGATGCCCGAAAACGGCGTCATCTTTTCCGACGGCATCGAGGCCGATCGGCTGGATTTCAATTCCGGGACAGAGGCGCGGATCACGGTTGCCGATCGAACGGGGCGGCTGATCGTGTGAGGGAAACACTGCCCCCTTATGAAGTCTGCGTCGCCTGCGGGCGGGATTGCACCTTGCTGCCTTCGGCGAGATCGACGGCGGGATTGAGGATCACCTGGTCGCCCGGCTTGATGCCGCTGTCGATGCTGACGCGCTGCCCGAAATCGCGGGCCACTTTGACCTTTCGCAAATGGACCACGCCGTTCTCGACCACGGCGACCTGCAGGCCGGACTCGTTGAAAATGATCGCGTCCGCGGACACCGTGACACCCGGCGTCTTGCGCGGAATGTGCAGGTCGATGGTGCAGTAGATGCCGGGGGAGAGCACGCCATCCGGATTGGGGATGTCGACCTCGGTCAGCAGCGTGCGCGATCCCGGCTGCAGGGCCTGGGCGATCCGCGTCACCTTGCCTGGAAAAGTCCGGTCCGGCATTTCCGGAACGTGCATGACGGCCTCGATGCCGTCGCTGAGGCCGAACGCCTCGTCCTGCGGCACGAACACCTGGGTTCGGATCACATCGCTCTGCATGATCGTGAACATGAAGGTGCCGCTGGTCGCGTCCGCCTGCACCAGGCTGCCGATGTCGATATTGCGCTGGGTGATGACGCCCGTGAACGGCGCCACCACGCGCTGGTAGTCCTTCTGCTGCTGCAGGACCTGCAACTGCGCCTGCTCCGCCGTCACATTGGATTGCGCCACCGAGACCGCGGCCTCCTGCGCCTTCAAGGTCTGCACGTCGATCGTGCCCTGCTGCGCGGTCAACCAGCCTTGCTTGACCAGCGGGCCGTCACGATCCCAGGTCACCTTGGCAAGCTCGCGATTGGCCTGCGCCTGCTGCAGAGCCGCCTGGAGCTGGCCGAGCGTCGCCTCGGCTTGCGATATCTGATGGTCCAACTCGGGCGCGACGATCTCCGCCAGCAATTGCCCGGCCTTCACATGGTCGCCAATATCGGCCTCGCGCTTGGCGATGTAGCCGCTGGCGCGCGCGAAGATGTTCGCCGCGGAGAATGCCGATGTCGTGGCGGGCAGACTGACGACGTCGATGGCATCGCTCGGCCGTACCGTCTCCACCCTCACCTGCGGCACCAGCTCCCGGCCCTCCTTCGCGATCGCGGCCACCTCGCGGCTTTGCGCATAATGGCTGTAGCCGCCGTAGGCGATTGCCGCCGCGATCATCAGCGCCAGCATGGCGCCCGACAGCGCGCCGCGCCAGCGCGATTTTACGCGCGGCTTCAAATGCGGCTCGGGCACAGGGTCGGGTTCGCGATCGGTTTCCGCGGGCACCATGTGTCCGGGTCGATTGAAATTCATTCCAGCACCTCTTCGAATACGCCGTGATGTCCCTTGCCGTCGTTGCGCTTGCGCAGCATCGCGAACAGATACGGCACCACCAGCAGCGTGGTCGGCGTCGCAAACAGCAGTCCGCCGATCACCGCCCGCGCCAGCGCGGCGTTCTGCTCCTCGCCGGCAGCCCCGATCGCCATCGGGATCATGCCGACGATCATCGCGGCCGCGGTCATCAGAACCGGCCTGATCCGCGTATGGCCGGCCTCGATCGCGGCCTCGAACGCGCTTTTGCCGGCGAGCTGCTGCTCGCGGGCGAAAGTCACGAGCAGGATCGAATTGGCGGAGGCGACGCCGACCGCCATGATCGCGCCCATCAACGACGGCACGTTGAGTGTCGTTCCCGTTATAAACAGCATGGTGAGGATACCGCACAGCGTTGCCGGCAGCGCCAGTATGACGACCAGGGGATCGCCGAAGGTCTGGTAGTTCACGACCATCAACAGATAGACGAACACCGCGGCGAACAGCAGCCCGATGCCGAGATTGAGGAACGCGCCATTCATGCTCTGGATCTGGCCGCTGACCTGGATGGTGTTGCCGGGCTTCAACTGCTTCTGCAGGTCGGTCACGATCGTGTTGATTTGGCCCGCGATGCTGCCGAGATCGCGGCCCTGCGCGCTGGCATAGACCTCATAGACCGGCTGCACATTGGCCTGGTTGCTGTTGGTGGGAACGCTGGTTCGGGCAATGGTCGCAACATTGCCGAGCATGCCCGGCACCGGGACATCCGTGGCCTGCGAGTTGATCGCGGTGGAAACCGGCGTGTTGCGCAGATCGTTCAGCGAGCTGATGCGGTTCTCGGGCGTCTGCACCGCAAGATAATAGGGAATGCCCGATTTCGGATCGGTCCAGAAATTCGGTGTCACCTGCTCCGACGAACTCAGGCTGACATTGACATTGGTCGCAACCGTGTTGGCATTGAGCCCGAGTTGGGCGGCGCGGGTGCGGTCGATATTGGCGTAGAAGGCCGGCGCATTGACCTCCTGCTGCAGATGCGCGTCCGCGATTCCCGGAATATCCGATATCCGCCGCCGCAATTCCTTGGCGACGCGCAGGTCATTGTCCTTGTCATAGCCGACGGTGCGCACGTCGATCTGCGCCGGCAGCCCGAAATTCAGGATCTGGGTAACGATATCGGCGGCCTGGAAATAGAAGGTGTCTTCGGGAAACGCCTGCGGCAGCACCTGGCGCAATGTCCGCACATAATCGGCCGTCGGCTTGTGGCCCTCCTTCAGCGACACCAGAATGACGCCGTCATTGACGCCGATGGTCGAGCCGTCGCTGAACGCGAGATTATAGGCGCGCGCCGGCAGGCCGATATTGTCGACCACGAGCTCGCGTTCGCTGGCCGGAATCACGTCGCGGATCTTGTCTTCCACCGACTGGAAGATGCGCTCGGTGTCCTCGATCCGCGTGCCGGCGGGCGCGCGAACGTGGAGCTGGATCTGCCCGCCATCGATGACAGGAAAAAAGTCGCGGCCGACCAGCGGCAGCATCACCGCGCCAAGACCGAGCACCAGCACCATCATCACGGGAATGATGAGGCGATGGCTGACCAGTTCCCTCAGCAGGCGCGAATAGCCGTGGCGCAACGTCTCGAATCGCCGCTCGAAGCCGGCATGGAAACGTGCGAAGAAGCCGGCGGTGGCGGGATCGACCGGGCCATGATGCTCGTTCTTCAACAGCAGACCGATGACGATCGGCGTCAATGTCCGCGACAGGCCGTAGGACGCCAGCATCGCGAAGACCACCGCCAGCCCGAGCGGCGTGAACAGATATTTGGCGGGGCCGTCCAGGAACAGAACCGACGTGAATACGCAACTGATGGCGAGCGTCGACACCAGGGTCGGCACCGCGATGCCCGCCGCACCGTGCAGGGTCGCCTGGGGCAGCGGCTGGCCTTCCTCGACCAGCAGGCGATGGGTGTTCTCGATCGTCACCGTGGAATCGTCGACGAGGATGCCGACCGCGAGCGCCAATCCGCCGAGCGTCATGGTGTTCAGGGTTTCGCCCAGGAAATGCAGCACGACCAGCGAGGACAGAATGGAGAGCGGGATCGAGATCATGACCACGAGCGTCGAACGCCACGACCCCAGGAACAGCAGGATCATCAGTGCCGTCAGCGCAGCCGCGATCGCGCCCTCGCGCAGCACGCTGGCAACCGAATTCTTCACGAACACGGACTGATCGAACAATTCATTGATCTGCATGCCCGCCGGCGCCGCCGCGCGCGCAGTCTGCAGCGCCTTGTGCACGGCATTGACGACGGTCAAGGTCGAGGCGTTGCCGTTCTTGATGACGCTGAGCAGCACCGAACGGCGGCCGTTCTGCCGCACCACATTCTGCTGCACCAGCCAGCCGTCATGGACCTGGCCGACATCCTTGACGAAGACGGTGGCGCCGTTCACGACCTTGATCGGAATATCATTGAGATCGTCGATCGTGGCCGGCGTCGCATTGGTGCGGACGACATATTGCGTCCGGCCGAATTTCGCGGTGCCCGCCGGCAAGGTCAGGTTCTGCGCGTTGACCGCGTTGACCACATCGAGCGGGGTCAGCCCCTTGGCGAGCAGCTTGTTGGGATCGATATCGACCATGATCTGGCGGTATTTGCCGCCAGACGGCGTCGGCAGCGTGATGCCGGGTATCGGCGCGAGCTGCTGGCGGATGCGATAGATGCCGTAATCATAGAGCTGCTGTTCGCTCAGCGTATCCGAGCTCAGGCTGATCTGCAGCACCGGCACGCTCGATGCGTTGAACTGCACCACCAGCGGCGCCTGGATTCCCGGCGGCATCAAGGCGCGGATGGCGTTGGTGGCCGAGACGATCTGGGCGATGGCGAGGTCGAGATTGACGTCCGGCTGGAAATAGATCTTCTGCACGGACAGCCCGGCCATCGTCTGCGCCTCGATGTTCCGGATGCCGGTGACGTTCGAGCTGATCGAGTACTGGCTGTAGGTGGTGACGCGCTGCTCCATCTCGGGCGTCGAGAGCCCCGTATAGCTCCAGATCACCGTCACCACCGGGATGTTGATCTCGGGGAAGATATCCGTCGGCATCTCGACACAGGCGACGACGCCGAGAAACATGATCAGCGCCGCGACGACATAAAACGTGTGCGGAAACCTCAAGGCAAAACGAACAAGTCCCATCTATCCATCCTCACCGCACGCTCATCGAGCGGACAGAACCGCGCGGCGACGCCGCTCGGGCATATCGGACGCTCCGGCTGGCCGTGCCGGACTCATCCTGGAGACAGCGACGGCGGTGATGTCTCCGTCGCATCGAAGGGGTGAATGTGCCGCTCGCAGAACTGTGCGGGCGTCCATCCGGGCTGGTTGGCCAACGGCACCAATGCGTCCGCGGATGCTGCCGGCGAAGACGAAACCTGCCGCACCGTCACGATCGGGTGAAGCCGATGCGCGGCGGGCTGATGGTCGAGTGCAAGCGATGCTCCCGTGAACGCCAGCGTCGTCGCGCCGGAGATGATGCGCCTGCGAATGAACGATCGTGAGAACAAAGCCATCTGGACCTCGAACAGCATCCGTCGTTGCGTGCGGATCGCTCCACTTGCCGCCTCGCACGTTTCCCAGTTTTCTTGTTGGAAGATCTGGTCGGAAGATCTGTCAGAAGGCCGCAGCAACACGGATCGCCCGCCGCCGACATCTGAACATGGTGTGCGCCCTTACCTCAATTTAAAAACAAGTAAGGTTGGTCACGATGCACGTGAATGGCGACCGCAGATCAACTCATCCGCAGCATCGTTCATCAACGCGTGAATGGCAGATCACGACCGATCACGCCCGGGCGAACCCTCGGTGGTCTTCGCCCGCCAACGTCCCCCTCGCCGGGAAGCTTTCGTTTTGACGGCCGCGCACGTTGCGCGACCGCGCGCTACGGCACTCACTTCACTCGGGCGGCTGAACGCTGCCCTCTTCCGGCAATCCGTCGTCTTTCGGCGCAGCGACCTTGCCGGCGGCGCGGCGCGAGGATGCCTTGTTGTTTTCTTTGTCGATCTCTTTGTCAGTTTCTTGGCCCGCCGCCAGTTCGCGTGCCTGCGCCACCCAGTTGTCGCGCTGGATGCGCCCGGATGACGCCAGATAACTGCCGACCCACTTGACGTTTTCGTCGGTCCAGGCCGCGACCTGTGCGAAGTGCCAGATCCCCAGTTCGTGAAGCCTGCCGGCATTTCGCGGGCCTATTCCACGTATCCGCTTGAGATCGTCCGGCTTGCGCAGCGCCGTTGCGAGACCTGGGGGCCGCCGGCCCGGGTGCTTGCGTTCGCCATCGATGGGCGCGGCCTGTTCCGGAAGGCTCTCGCCGAGCATCTCGGCGGTGGCCGGATCGAGCGGCTCGTCCGCTTGGTCGTCGATCGTGATCGCGCCGGATTTCACCGCCCGCGAATGCTCGGTCTCGACGCCGGCCGCCAGCAACCTCGCCTGCGCAATCCAGTGCTCGCGCTCGACCCTGCCCGGAAACGCAAGCTCGTGGCCGACCCAGATCGCCTCGTCCGGTGTCCAATCAGCAATCTGGCGAAACTGGGTGATGCCAAGCGCATTGCAGGCCTTCTCATTCCGGGGCCCGATGCCCTTGATCAGCTTGAGATCGTCAGCGGCGCCCTCGCCCGGTGCCTCGGTCCCCCGAGGCTTGCGGCCGGGGTGAGACGCATCGGCCCGTGTCGCCGCGGCGGCAACAGGCTGTTCCATGTGTTCGGCGGCCCTGGCGGCAGCGCCGGCGACGCGCGCCTTCTGATCGGCCTTCGCCTCAACGGCAAGATGTTGCAGTTGCACGGCACTGACGGCGGCCGCGAGACGCGCCTCCTCGGCCGCTCTCGTTTCAGCCGCGGGGCGGGCATTCACTTCGTCCGCCGCGTTGCCGGTCGCTGCCTTGCTGACCGCAGCATTGCTGACCTCAGCCGTGTTGGCGGCAGCATTGGCGGCCACCGTCCTGGCGACCGCCGCCAAGCGCAACTGGTCGGCGGCTTTCACTTCAGCGGCAAGACGGGCATCTTCAGCCGCCTTTTCGGCAGCCGCCTTTTCAGCAGCGGCCTTTGCGGCGGCGTTAGCCGCCATCTGACGCGCCTCCTCGGCCGCTTTCGCCTCGGCGGCAAGACGCTCTTCTTCACGCGCCTTGTCTTCTCGGATCTTGTCTTCTCGGATCTTGTCTTCCTGGATCTTGTCTTCCTGGATCTTGTCTTCCTGGATCTTGTCTTCCTGGATCTTGTCTTCCCGAATCTTGTCCTGCTGAATCTTCTCTTGCTGAATCTTGGCCGCCGCGGCGATACGCGCGTCGTCTGCGTCCTTTGCCGCCGTACCAAGGCGCTCATCTTCGCCGGCCTTTGCGGCCGCGGCCATGCGCATCACCTCGGCGGCTTTCGCTTCGACGTCCAGACGGGCGTTTTCCAGAGCGCGGTTCGGCTCGGGTCGGCTGGGCTTGGGTTGGCTCGGCTTGGGTAGCTCCGACAAAGCTTGCATCAACCTGGCTTCCCTCGACACGGACGCATCCTGACCGGACTTGACGGCCGCCTTGGCGCGCGCGCCGAGCATGGCACGCTCGACCTGCGCATGGCTGTCGAGCGCGGCACGCGCCAGTTCCGCTCGCGCGAACGCGGCGCGCAGCGAGCGTCCCAACAATCCGCCGATGGCAAAGGCGAATGCGAGCCACAGCGATGGCTCGAGATCAACTCCGGCGCGCAGCGGGAACCAGTGCAGAACCGCGGCGGCCAACCCGGCCAAACAGGCGGTCGCACCCCAGAGCAGCCGGTGACGAATCCCGCCTTCCCCGATCCGCTTCCCCGGCAACCAGTAGCCCGCCGCGCCGCCCGCGAGCAGCGCCACCACAAACCACACCCAATAGGTCGCGATGAGATATTGCATGACGCTTTCGTTCCTGTTTGACGTCGAATCCGATGCGGCGATGGCGGATGTCGGGGCATCGCATCGCGATTGCCGTCAAATGATCGAACACCGCGTCGGAGTCCTGTTGAATGGACTCTTGTTGATTGGAACCCTTGTTGATTTGCCTTTTGCCTTGAGCCGGAGTGTCGGTGGACAACGGCTGACAGGCGTCCGGTCACGCCGGCCCGATCGGTCGTGACTGCGCGATCAACGAAGGATTCGAGCGCGGTAAAAGAATCGCGTGAAACTCTGGCAAAATCACGGCTTGTTGCGGGCCGAGCCAAATGAAATGACGATCGGGCCAACATTCCTTTGGATAATTGAGTGGATAATTGAGCCTTGCTCGCGCGCCCTCAGCCGCTCGCAAGTGACCATCGATCCGCGCCGCCAACCGGTTACAGACGTAGCCCTTTTTTGGCGCACTGAAATGCTCACGTAGCGAGCGGTCTGCACCGTGTGCTCTGATTTTGCAGCCGCGGAGACATTCATAACGCGACGAGAGCACCGGCATCCCGCGCCGTCCGACGCGGCCCACCGGCATTTGCTTCAACCGCGCGACGGACGGCAGTCGCCGTGCACGACGCACCGACCAAGGCGGGGTAATGCCTCGCCGCATCCAGCACCTGTCGACGACGCATTCGCAATATCGTTTCGCGCAACATCGTTTCGCGCACCAGTAGAACACTATGGAGAGCACTGTGACCGATAGCGTTACCCAGACAGTTCCGGGGCAGCCGACCACCGCCCGCACGAGCGGTGCCACCAAGCGGCGCCTGGAGGACCTTCCTGCGCCGCGCGCATGGCCGTTGGTGGGCAACTTATTCGAGCTCGATCCCAAGCAATTGCACGCCCAGCTCGAAAAATGGGGCGAACAGCTGGGATCGACCTATACGTTCAAGCTCGGTCCGAAGCGGATATTGGTGACGTCCAACGTCGACATGGTGCTCTCCGTGCTGAAGGATCGGCCAGCCCGCTTTCGGCGCCTGTCCACGATGGAACCGGTTCTCAAGGAGATGGGCGGCGACGGTGTCTTCTCGTCCGAGGGAGAAGCGTGGCGCCCGCAGCGCGATCTCGTGATGCGCGCGCTCGCCCCGCAACAGCTCGAGAGCTTCTTTCCGACCTTGCAGTTCATCACCGAGCGCCTGCTTCGACGCTGGCGGCGCAGCGCAAAAGCCGGCACCGACACCGACGTGCTGCAGGATCTCACGCGCTTCACGGTCGACGCTACGGCCACCCTGGTATTTGGCAAGGATGTCAACACGCTGGAAGCGGGCGAAGATGCCATCCAGCGGCACCTCGGCGTCATCTTTCCAATGATCAGCTACCGGATCAACGCCCTGTTTCCCTATTGGCGCTATTTCAGGCTGCCCGGGGACTACCGGCTCGACCGTTCCCTGAAGGCGCTGCGCGAATTCGTAGCCGAGATGATCGCGGAAGCGCGCGAGCGCATGCGCCGCGCGCCCGCGGAGAAGCCTCGCAATCTGCTGGAAGCCATGCTGACGCTGCGAGACGAGCCGGACTCCGGCTTCAGCGACGCCGATGTCTACGCCAACATCCTGACCTTGCTGCTCGCGGGCGAGGACACCACGGCCCACAGCCTCGCCTGGGCCATGCACATCCTGGCCGGCAAGCCGGAACTGCAATCACAGTTGCAGCGTGCGGCCCGCAACGCGCTGGGCGAAGCGCGCGCTCCCATGACGTTCGCCGACACGGCCAAGCTCGGTCTGTTCGAAGGCGTCGCGTTCGAAGCGATGCGGATGCGGACCGTGACGCCCGTCCTTTTTCTTGAAGCCAATGAGACCACGGAACTGGCCGGCATCGAGATTCCCAAGGGCACACCGGTGTTCGTGCTGACGCGGCCCGCCTCGCTCGATGACAACAATTATCGCGATGCCAAGGCCTTCACGCCGGAGCGCTGGGTCGCTCAGCGCGAGGGCACGCGCGACGGACACAACCCGAAGGCCTTCCTGCATTTCGGCGCGGGTCCGCGGTTCTGCCCGGGCCGCTATCTGGCCACCCTGGAAATGAAGATGGCGCTTGCAACGCTGTCGCGCAATTTCTCGGTCGAATACGCCGAGGATCCCGAAACCACCAAGGAAGTGTTCGCCTTCACGATGATGCCAAGCCGGCTTCGACTGCGCCTGAGCGCGCTCGCCTGACGATCCGTATCGACGATGGCCATCGCGTCGCCCGGAACCCAATGGAATCGCCACGGGCGATCATCGGACGACGCCCAAACTTCGCACATCAAACCCGCGGAACCATCCGCGGGTCGTTTGCATTGCAAAATCACTGACGACAGTGATGCAGCAGCGACCCTTCGCGCGTCGGCGCGGCTGTCCGGTTGGAGGCTGCGTGTCGGACCAGTTGATCCGGTTGATCTTCGGCGGGAGGATGAAATGAATTGGCCGCGAATTCTCGTCACCGGGGGAACCGGATTTATCGGAGGCGCCGTGGTCGAAGCCTTGCACAATGCGGGCGCGGACGGCGTGGTGGCGGGCGTCAGGCACGGCTCGCCGCGCCTCGATCAATTGCCCGTCAAGCGCGCGAACTGCGACGTGCTGAAGCAGGATTCCATCGAGAGCGCGTTGGACGGGATTGACGTCGTCATTCATTGCGCCCGCGATCCCGCCAAGGGCGCGACCGTCGAGGGAACAAGACGGCTGCTGGACGCGATCCGCGTCAGGCGCATCAAGCGCCTGGTTCACATGAGTTCCATTGCCGTCTATGGCGATGCCGATGGCGTCATCACCGAGGACACGCCGCCCTCGCCGGCAGATGAATATGGCGCGGACAAGCTCGCCGAAGAGCGGCTGTGCCAGGCCGCTTCAGGGCCCGGCTTGACCGTCGCCGTCATTCGGCCGTCGCTGGTCTACGGGCCTTGCGGCTATGTCTGGACCACGCGTTTCATCGAGGGAATTCTCGAAGGCCAATTGAATCGGTTTCCGGAGGCGCAGGGTCCGGCCAATTTGATCTATGTCGGCGACCTCGCGCGGTTTGCCATCGGACTAGCCGTGCAGCCGCTGCCCGAATATTCCGTCTTCAACGCCAATGGGGCGGAGATCCCGACCTTCAACAGCTATTTCGACAGCTTGAGCCGGGCGCTCGGCCACGGCCCCTTGCCGCTCAACGAGCGGCAGCTTCGCAGCAGCCTCCGCCGACAGGTCAGGCGGGCCGCACGCCTGGTGCTACGAACTCAGGGGTCGACGCTGAGGCAGATCGCGAGCGGCAAGCCGAGCCTGGAGGCCAAATTGTCCGATGTCGAGCGCTCCGTCCGGTTCGACATTGGTGACGAGCGAGGCGCCCGCGCGCGCTATGGCCGGGAGGTGGTCTATTCGAACGATCGCGCGCGCCAGTTCGGGCTTAATCCAGCGACCTCGCTTCGCGAAGGAATCGACGCCACGGTCGATTGGGTCAAATCGACCGCTGCAGAACGAGATCGCGATCGAAGCTCGAACCGGCCTCCGCGTCGGCGCGGCGCCCTCGTCAATCAATAGGTGCAGCATCGATGGCGACTTCACCCAGTGCAATTGAGTAACCGCGGCATCTTCGCGGATGCGACGCGGGCAGGTTCAAGTCAAGCAAGTTCAAGTCAGGCAAGTTCGAGGCTGAAATGGATAGCGGCGACAAATCCCATGATGATTGCCCGAATTGCCGTCAACGGCTCGAGATCCTCTCGGTGAAATTCGCGCTGGCGGGCGTTCACATGATCACCGCCTGTCCGAATTGCGCGATGGTCCGCAGCGACAGCCGCAGCGAGAAACGCTGGTCGGACAAGTGGCGCAAGCGCGGGCGCGCGCAGGCGCCTCTCAGGCGGGTGTGACGGCCGCGCGCAAGCCAGGCGCGTGCGACGAGGGTCCCTCAGAGCGAAATGACTCGGCCGTGCGCGCCGCGGCACTCGCCCTTTAGGCCTTCCGGGCACACTCATTCCGTGTATGCTTTGCGCCATTATTGCGGCGACCGGCAATCTGCCATGTTTAGATTGTTTGCCAGAATCAAGCGGAAGCGTCGGGCGGAGCGCTACCTCCAGGATTATCCGGAGGATCACGCGACGGTCGGCCCGATTCTGTTCGCGCTGGATCGGTTTGAACCAAAGAGCGCAAGGGATGTCGCCGAGATGCGCGCCGGTCACCCGCTGTCGGACTCGCAATGGAAGCAGGTTTCATCGCGCTGGAAGCGCGCATGGAAGGCGATCCGCTGAGTGCGCGACGATTTTCCGATTGGCGCGGGACACGGGTGAGGCGAACCGAAACACAATGATGGCGCAACACAATTGGAAATGAATCCGTGCCGCGACCTGAATTGCGGGGGTGAGAGCAAAGGCCCGCCAATATCGATATTGTCGACAGTCTCGCCCACGTGCTCGGTGTCAAAGCCGCCGATTTTCTCAAACGGCCGGCGCCTGCCGCCGGAGGTGGCGCTGACGTGCCGCCGTTGCCGGCCTTCGAGACGGCAATCAGGAAGGCCGGCTTTTCCATCGTGGTTAGCTAGGCGGCAAGCTTGATCAGCCCGAGCTGCTGCAGCGCCGTGACGCCGTCGTCGAGCCCGATTTCCTCGGTGATCTTGCCCTCCTTCAGCTTTAGAACAGTCGTACCGGTAAATCGCATTTTCCGACCGGTGTTCGCGGGCAAGGAGCCGGCCAGGAAATCGCCGAACGCGGAGCCGGTGTGCGTTCCACCACCTTCCCAGCGGCCGACCACATAGTCCCCCTCCGCGATGAGATCGGCGGCCCCCCAGAAATTGAGATCGGGAAAGGCGTTACGGAAATCCGCCATGAAGGCCTTGATGTCCTCCCGTCCCCGACGTGGCTCGTGCAGCGAGTACTGAAGAAGCATATCCGGCGCGGCGAGCTCGTCGACGATTCCGAGATCGCACGTCTCACCCCAGAACTTCGCGAACCAACGGCCTACGATGGCCTTGTTTTCATCTTCTCTCGACACGTTCTATCTCCTCTTTGCTTCATCGTCTCGACTGACAATCGGCTCGATCGATGCGATGGACTTTGAAGCAGAGACGTGCGACCTGCCACCCGATTTCCGGCGAGATGATTGGCCTCGCGCACTGGATGGAGCCCTCGCCGCTCGGGCGTGCGCTTCAGCCGCTTATTGCGCCGGATGGGCACCCCCTTGGGATGTCGTTTACCTCAGGTGCATATGTGGCAACGGTCAGCGTGATGACTTCAAGTTAGGTCGGTATCAGCTTTCGTCATTGCGAGCCACCCGGTCGGCGCGTAGCGCCGCCGGATGACAGGCTTCGCGAAGCAATCCAGGGCCGCATATGACGCTCTGGATTGCTTCGTCGCTTTGCTCCTCGCAATGACAAATCTGACTCAACCTCAGTTCATCGGGCTGGAGCAGCCGATACGGAAAACTCCGCTTCCGAAAATCTGCAAAAAAGGCATATTGCTCTCAGTCATGGAATTTTCGCGCATGGCCACGCCAACGCAGGTTCGAATCCTGCCGAGAACCGCCGGTCAAAAGCGACGGGCGTTCGCTTAGCGCACCAGAAACGACCTCGACAAAAACGCAACGAAGGCGATCAAAGGCAAACGAAAATACAGCAAAATCGACGAAGCCGATTGATTCTCTGCCACTCATCACGGTCCGGTCGCAGGTTCGATTCAACTCGACGAGCCGTCGCCGGATGGCGCCTCGTCTCCATTGACCTGACCCAGGAAAGTACGGCGCTCCATGACCGGCGCCACCATGCCCGGGATGTATGCGTCGGAGACAAACCGACGGCAGTGCTGCTCGAAAACTGCGACCAGGCGAGACTTGCGACCCTGCGACAACGTCAGCACGCCGATCTTCATCGGCCTGTGGTCGCCGGACAAGCGAACCCGGGAGACGCGCCGTCCGTCCAGCGCGAGCTCGCAACGCGGGCGAACATTCGCGAGCGTGTAGCCGTAGCCGTTAGCTACCATCGTCCGGATCACATCCTGGTGCGTCGAGCGCGATGCGATGTTGGGCTC
>Ga0137412_10001275_pt1 | contig 19353 bp, 14 predicted proteins | sample CZODoug2_1_16fun_FD_122160 | JGI IMG/M metagenome (GOLD analysis project Ga0137412, IMG submission 122160) | Vadose zone soil fungal communities from Angelo Coast Range Reserve, California, USA - CZODoug2_1_16fungal (Hybrid Assembly) | ecosystem: Environmental > Terrestrial > Soil > Vadose zone...
CCATGCAATTCGACATCAATCCCCCCGACCTTGGAACGAAACTTCGCGGAGGCTGGAGTTGGGACATATTTGCCACCGGAGAAATTCAAGGTTCTGACGGAGAGACGCTTCAGAAACTCATTGTCCAAAACAACATTCCGTCCGGCTCTGAGTTCTACCTCCATTCTGGAGGAGGAAGTGCGCTAGGAGGCATTTCTCTCGGCCGAGTGATAAGAGACTTTCAGTTAATCACGCACGTTCGTCGAAAGGGGAAATTTGAGAACGGATTTCAGCATTCGGAGCCTGGTTGTTGCGCGAGTGCGGGACCGAAGAGCAGGCTGAACGAGCAGACCAATACTACGACGAAACGAAAGCGGAACATTTTTGCGACCTCCCGAGAACGGATAACAAGGAGGGCTAGTGGCGAATGGTATAAAGGCGGCGGTACTTTGGTGTCAAGTGGTTTTTGGCGAATTTTGAAAAACGGTACTTTTTGGTAGTACTCCTGTGGAAAAGTGGGGGCGGAAGAGCGAATCCAGAGATTCGGCAGTACGACGGAAACGGCAAAAAGCAAAAGACGGAGAAGACACGGGTCTGAAGACCCGCCACTACAACAAATCAAAGACAAACCAAGAGCAAGATGCCGGACTAAAGCTGCGGCGCTGGTGAGGTCTGGGTGAGGTGGCAGAGGGCCAACTCAGAAGTTGGCCCGTACAAGAGAGGCCGTACAAGTGACCCACGGCCGAAGATTCAAAACAAGAGTCGAAATAGAATTCAACTTCAACTTCAACTTCAAGACCGAGGCTCTGGGAACCGAGCGTTGGGCACCCTCCGCTTTTGTGTGAGTTGTGAAAGCGGGAATGATTGCCTTGGGATTGTGATGGAAGCGAAAGCGTTACGGGATACTTCGTCCCAGCCACCCCGCGACGGCCACCCTAAAGGATGGCCGCTACACAGAGCGAGAGGAAAGAGGGCGGACGAGGGAGGCGCGAGCTTTGGCTTTGGCGGCTTCCAGTTCGCGATTGCGCGGAGAGGCGCAGGTTTCGAGAGAGCGAAGGAGGCGATGGGATGCGGCGGCGATTTCGTCGATGGCGAGATCGAAGGCGGCGGCGTTGGTTTTGGATGGCTTGTGAAAGCCGGAGATCTTGCGGACGAATTGAAGAGAAGCGGCGCGGATCTCGTCGGGAGTGACGGGCGGATCAAAGTTGAAAAGAGGTTTGATGCTGCGGCACATTTTCATCCTCCGGAAAAAGAGTAGCACGACGGCTGCTGCCGCAAAACGGGAAGAGCCCTTGAGCGATGTGAGGGGTTCAGTTTGAATTTCGCCCCTTGTGTCACGACAGGAAATTCAAACTGAACCGCTAGACTTGCGAGGAAGGACTTGCAGGAAAGAGCGGGTGTGCAATAGGCTATTGGCACCGCGCATTAATAAGGTTGGGGTGAAACTCCCCTTGAAAGTATGCCCGCGGAGGCAGCCGCGCGCAGACCACGGCGAAGGAAGTGGGGCGCAGGACTTCCAGAAAACCCCAAGGGACCAAGGACGGCGGAAGTGGTGTGCGGAAGCGGCGGGATAAAGTTGATTATTTGAGCGACGATTTTACGGAGGAAAGACGATGCGGAAGTGGATTGCAGTTCTGGCGATAGGGGCGTGTATTGGTTTGCCTGCAGTGGCTCAGCAAAAGGATGCGGACAAGAATACGACGACCGCAGAAACGGCAACGCCTGCGCCAGTTCCAACCGGCGCAAGTAATCCGTTCGCGGTCTCGAAGAGCCCGTGGGCGTTGGCCGCCACGCCGCGTCTAACGCCGTTCCCGACGCCAGCGCCAGCCGCAGGGGCGGACGCGACGGCACCGGGGCAAGTATTGCCGCGGTACGAAATTGGCGCGGGCTACAGCTACGTGAATTTCAATCCGGGCGATCCGTTCAATTCATTCAACAATCAGGGAGCGACGGGGAGCTTCACGTACAACGCCTCGCGAATTTTGGGATTGACGGGAGAAGTAGGCAGCTACGGGTATACGCGAAATCTGAGCGGGACCTCGACAGACGGCGGATTGACGACGTTCCTGTTTGGCCCACGGCTGAATTTGCGCAGGTTCGATCATTTCGTGCCGTTCACCGAATTCCTGTTCGGTGGTGCGCGTGGCGGTGGCGGGTTGACCGGAGCAGGTTCAAAAAACGTATTTGCGATGGCGACGGGCGGTGGCGTGGACGTGGTGCTGACGAAGAATCTGGCGTGGCGGTTTGCGCAGATTGATTATCTATTGACGAATTTTGACGGCGCGAATGTTGGATCGAGCGGCCGGCAAAGTAGCCTTCGGCTTGGCACCGGTTTGGTATTGCGGTTTGGGATGAAAGAATCCGCGCCTCCACCTCCGGCAAATCGTCCTCCGGTTGCGGCGTGCTCGGTGAATCCGGCGTCGGTGTTTGCGGGGTCGAGCGACGCGGTGACACTGCATGTGAATGCGAGCGACCCGGATAACGACACGCTGAGCTACAGCTACACGGCGACGGGCGGAACGATTGAAGGAACCGGAGCGGACGGCCGTTGGAGTCCTGCGGGATTGGCGGCGGGAACGTATACGGCGACGGCGAAAGTAGACGATGGCAAAGGCGGAATGGCGAGTTGCTCCGCGGATTTGAAAGTGGAGCCGAAGCCGAACCAGAATCCGGTGATTTCGTGCACGACGGAACGCACCCCGATTATGCCGGGTGAGCGGACGGGAATCACTTCTACGGCGAGCGATCCGGACGGCGATCCGCTGACGTACACCTATAGCGCGACGGCTGGCCAGGTGAGCGGCGACGGCGCCAAGGCAACGTTTGATTCGACCGGGCTGCAGCCAGGAAGCTACACCGTGAAGTGCGGCGTGAGCGACGGAAAAGGCGGCACGGCGGAATCTTCAACAAACGTGGACGTGCAACAGCCACCGCCCCCGCCACAGTCAAGTAAGGCGGGCGATTGCGGCTACAACGCCGTTGGCGCATCGCGGTTCGACAACGCGTGCAAGCGCGTGGGCGACGATGTGGCGCTGCGGTTGAAAAACGACCCGACGGCGAAGCTCGTGATCGTGGGCTATGCGGACGCGAAGGAGCCGAAGGCGGCGAAGCTGGCTTCGACACGCGCGGAGCTTGCAAAGAAGTATCTCGGCGAAAAGGGAATCGACGCGGCGCGCATTTCGACGCGCGTTGGCGAAGCGTCCAAGGAAAAGGGACAGGAAAAGGCGAACCGGCGCGTGGACTTCGTGATTGTGCCGGAAGGCGCGACGTACTAGAAACAGCGGCCAGTTTCCAGTGGCCGGTGAAGAAACGGCGGGAAACGGAATAGGCGGGCTCTTCGGTGATGTGCCGGAGAGCCCGCGGTTTTTTGGTTCCACGCCGGGACTGGTTGGGATGGAGTATTTCTGGTAGAGGTTGAGGGCCGGAACGACGCCGATTCCCGAAATGGAACTGAGGGCAGTTCCAATCCTGCAAATCGCTGATGGTTAGAGCTTTATAGTGTCGTTTGGGCTAGATTTCCACTCACAGTTTCTCAAAAACGGAATTGACGGGAACGTTATCCTGTGATAATTAAACTGGTAACTACTTCATTTATGAATACGATGGAGAATGTGTAGAAATGGAACAGTAGCTGCAAGGGAAAGAATGAGGACCACTCCATGAGAGCGCAGGCAGTCCTGGAAGAACCGAAACACGCGGCGATGGCGCCCCTGCATCTGTTGATAGTGGACGATGAAGAAACGACGCGGGAATTGTGCCTGGCGGTGGCGCAACAGACGGGCTTAAAGGCAACGGCGGTCGCGTCGGCGGAAGAAGCTCTGGAGGTGGTGGACCAATCGGCGATCGATATTGTGCTAACCGACTTGAAATTGCCGGGCACGAGTGGATTGGAACTGCTAAGAACGCTGCATGAAATGCACCCCGCGGTCGCGGTGATTGTGTTGACGCAGTACGGAACGATCGATTCCGCAATCGAAGCGACGAAGACGGGCGCACTAGACTACGTGACGAAACCGTTTCGGATCGAAGAATTGCGGGCAAGGCTCGAACATGCGATGCATGAGGTGGATCTGCTGCAAGAAAACCGGCTGCTGCGCGAGCAGATCAATCAGGGACTGCCTGGATTCGGCAAGTTGATCGGGCTGTCGCCCAAGATGCAGCGCGTATACAAGATGATTGAGAAAGTCGCCGGACACGAGCATCCGGTGCTGGTTTTGGGAGAAAGCGGGACAGGCAAAGAGCTCGTTGCGCGAAGTTTGCACGTACTGGGCCGGCGAAAAGACGGGCCGTTTGTGCCGGTGGATTGTTCATCGCTCGTGCCGACCCTGATCGAGTCGGAACTCTTTGGCTACGTGAAGGGCGCATTTACTGGAGCGGTGCAGTCGAAGCAAGGGTTGCTCGAAGCGGCGAATGGCGGAACGCTGTTCCTTGACGAAATCGGGGATATGCCGACCGACCTGCAGGCACGTTTGCTCCGGTCATTGCAGGAGCGGGAAGTGAAGCCGGTCGGCTCGACCGAGCGGCGCCGGATCGATGTGCGCATCGTGGCCGCAACGAATCGAGATCTCGAAAGCGCGATCCGTTCGGGGGCGTTCCGGCAGGACCTCTATTTCCGATTGAACGTTGTGCAAATCAAACTGCCGCCGTTGCGCGACCGGAAGACCGACATACCACTTCTGGTCGCGGCGTTTTTGGAGAAATATTCTCCCAACGACGGGCCGGTGCGAACCATTTCCGCGGACACGATGCAGCGATTGATGGCGCACGACTGGCCGGGAAACGTACGCGAACTCGAAAACGCGATCGAGCGCGCGATCGCGATGAGCTCGGGGCCGCTGATTCATGTTGCCGATTTGCCGTCCAACCTTCAGATTCAGACGAGCGAGCGTTCGCCACAAAGAGACGAATTGCTTCCGCTGGAGGAGTTGGAACGGCGCGCGATCTTGCGGACATTGCGCGAAACGGATGGCGACAAGCTGGCGGCGTCGCGTCTGCTGGGGATCGGCAAGACAACTCTCTACCGAAAATTGAAACAGTACAAACTCGACCAGCTGGAAGCATAGCTTCTGGCTGGTTTGCGGCTGGCGTAACGGATTCCTCCAAAACACCCGGTTGCTGATTTTGTGTCGAGTTGGCCCGACGCGGCGGCACACTATTCCCGCCTGCCCACTATGGAACTGACAGGGATTCAAGTTTCGACATGGAATTGCGCAGCACCACGGACCTCTCATAACTGTATGAACTGTAACGATTTGCCTGGCCAGCTTTGGGCATCGTTCTGCAATACCGAGCATTGGCGCTGTTTTGCGCCAAGAGGGCCGGGCAGACTCGATGCGGATTTGGAAGAAAAACAATGAACCGGTGGCCAGGAAGGGATTGCGGCGGGCGACGCTGCACGGGCGAAGCCACGAGGAACTTATTGAGGAAGCACTGGCGGAACTGGCTGATGGAGAACCAGCGGACCGGCTTGGGGTGTGGCTGGATGGGACCAGCCAGCAAAGCAATGTTCCGGGCTCTTCGTTTCAGGGATTGGTGTGGGACCGGGAAAATAATAACGACACGCCACGAGAATGGCGCGCGCTCGCGCCACAGGCCGTACTGCCGTCAGCGCACCTGATTGCCGGGGCGGAAATAGAAATTCAGCTGAACAAGAATTCGGCCGCCCCCATGGTCGGCGTCCTTGTCGGGCTGCAGAAAGTGGTTTGGGTGCCGATCGAACACGCGGGGAAACTGCGGGGCATCCTGATGGCGGGCGTGACGGCGCCGCAGCGGGCACTTCCGAAAGAAAAGATGCAGTCGGTTGCATTGGAACTCTCGATTGCGCTGGCGTTTGAGACCGAACGCCGCCTGGCCAATGAGCGACGCGAGGATATCCTGCTGTGCAACAAGATTCTGGCAGGGCTCGAAGAAGGCGCCTCGCCGGCGAATTTACTGCAAGAAATCGTCGAGAGCTGTTTGACCAAGGCCAGTCCGGGGGCCGGTCCGGCGGCCAGTCTGGAGAATAGTGCCGGCGCCGTTTATGCGGCCATCGTAACGGAGCAAGTTGATTCCGACAGTACGAGGCGAATCTTCACGATGGTTTGCGCCGCCGGGGAATCGGAACCCCGGCATTCGATGGCGGAAGAAGCGGTGAAGGAACTGTCGCGTCGAGCGCTCGAAGCGCGGCGGACGATGGGCATCGATTTGAAATGGTCTCATGCGGGGCAGACGCTGCTTCGGGTTGTGGCCGTACCGTTTATGCAGAAAGAGAGCGGGCCGGCAGCGGTGATGCTCGCCGGATTCCACCCGAACAACGCCTCACTCTCGGCGCTGGAACGAATCGAGCTGCGGGGAAAACTGGCGGCTACCGTTCTGCTTGCCGAAAGAAAGCGCTTGGCGGGGATGAGCGATGAGCGGCAGGCGAAGTCGTTGCTGGAGGCGAGCACGGACGCAATTGTGATGCTGAACGCCGGAGGTGAACCGAGCACAAGCAACCGGGCGGCGAGGACTCTTCTCCTAACGCCGGAGCTGAAGGGGCGGAGTTCCGGGGAAGAGCATGGTTCGCTGCCACGGGGCAAACACTTGAGCGAATATTTTCGAGTGCGAGATCGGGAAAAAGTTGCTGCGTGGCAGCGGAAGCAGATAGGCCTTTCACGCACCGAGCACGAGTCGTTGGAGGCGGAACTGGAAGGCGGAGCGCGCGTCTGGATGCATTCGCGCGAAGCAGGGCTGGCGCACAGGGCGGTTACGCTGGTGCCGAGCAGCGTGCCCCGATCCGAGGAAGAAAGCCGGGCACAGGCGGAACTGCTCGGACTTTCGGAATGGCTGGATCAGGGAGTCGTAGTCTACGACGCACAGGAAAAGATACGGTTGATGAACTTGCGCTTCGCGCAGATCGTTGGGTTGGCCCCCAGCGAAGTAGATGACTACAAGACGCTGGACAGTTTGATCGCAAGACTGCGCAGCCATAGCGCCGACCCCGGTGTTTTTGCGCAACACTGGTTGGACCTGGCGAAGCGACTCGACGGCGGGGAAAGAGAAGAGGTACACCTCGTGCGGCCGGCGGCTCGGGTATTGGAGCGTGCGTCGCGTCCGATACTTAACGCGCAGGGCGAACGAATCGGGCGAATAGAGCTCTATCGGGATCTGACCGCCAACCGTGTATTTCAGGCGCAACTTTTGCAAACGGAACGACTCGCGGCTCTAGGACAGATGGTTACGGGCGTGGCGCACGAATTGAGCAATCCATTGACTAGTATCCTTGGTTACGCACAGCGATTGCTGCTACGAAAAGACGCGGAAGGGGATTTCGGGGAACTCCGAAAGATATTTTCCGAGGCGGAACGCGCGGGAGCGATCCTGCGACGGATGCTGCTGGCGGCGCGAGAGACGGCGCCGGAGCGGCGACCGGTTTCGCTGAACCAGTTGGTTCAACGGACGATTGATTTGCAAAGATTCAGCCTGGCGGCCGAACGGATTCGTCTGGAAATGTGCCTGGACGCACAATTGCCGAAGGTCGTGGCCGACGCCGGGCAACTGCAGCAGGTGTTGATCAATTTAATAGGAAACGCCCGACAGGCCATCGAATCGCAAAACAGCGGCGGAACGATTCGAGTGAGGACGCAACATACCGCGGACAATCGCGTGCGACTGGAGATTAGCGACTCCGGCCCCGGGATACCGGAAAGCATAATGGCGCGCATTTTCGATCCATTTTTTACAACGAAGGCGGCCGGAGTGGGCACGGGACTTGGACTTGCGATTGTGCTGAGCCTGGTGCGGGAACATGGGGGCCAGGTACATGTGACTAGTCCGAGAGGAAGCGGTGCTGTCTTCACGGTCGAACTGCCTGTTGCTGAACAACTCGGGACGACTGAAATCGATTCAACGAGGGCAGGGAATCAGCCCGCGCCAGTAAGCGAATCGCTGGCGGCGTCGTTATCTACCAACGACGCATTGGCACAGCGTGTGCTTGTCGTCGAGGATGAGCCGACGGTCGCACAGCTTATCGCAGACGTTCTGCGCGATGAAGGTTTCGAGGTGGAAACACTTCTTGATGGAAGGGATGCGCCGGCGCGGATTTCGCGGGGCGGATTCGATTTGGTCGTCTGTGACATGAAAATGCCGAATTTGGATGGGCAGACGCTGTACGAATCCCTGACGCCGGCGCGGCGCGCCCTGCAGGACAAGTTTCTCTTTGTGACAGGAGATGTGCTGGGGGCGAAGACGCATGCGTTTTTGACGAAAAACCGCGTGCCGCACGTGGCGAAACCTTTTCGGGTGGAGGAACTGCTGGAAAAGGTGCATCAAGTGTTGCAGACGAAGGATAGTTCCGGAGTACGACGAGTCAGTCCACTGCGGAAGAGCACAGCAACGACGGGATAAACCATGGGAACACGGGAACAGACTGTCTTATTAATCAGCGGCGACGAGGAGTTGTGCGCGCGGACGAGGAGCGAATTGCAATTACGCGAGCGAAAGCTGCGGATTGCGATCGTGCGAAGCGTGGACGCGGCGCGAATGGTAATGCGTGAAGAGACGCCAGCGGTAATTGTGTTGCAAGAAGCCGCCGTTCGTGGAAACAACCGCGACGGTGTGCCTTTGCCGTTGGACGCGGTGGTGTCCGTACTGGCAGGCTACGCACCAGTCGTTGTGTTCGGAAATGATGCGCGGCCGGTGGAACTTGACGCGCTCGTGGCGGCAGGAGCTGCGGACTATATCGGTTTGCCGGACGCCAATTTTCCGGCGGCAGCGGAAGTGGTGGAGAGGCGGTTGAAACAGTCCCGCGAAGTGGAAACTCATGTCCGTGCGGCGCAGAACGAGAAACAACTGGTGGAAGGCTGCCGTGGCACCGACGATTTCGGCCAATTGCTCCGGCACGAGCTTAACAATCCGCTGACGGGAATATTGGGGAATGCGGAACTGCTACTCTCCGAAGTGCGCCGCAAAAATGATGGAAAATTGCCGCCGGGGGCGCAGACGCGTCTCGAGACGATTGCGGCGCTCGCGGTGCGACTCCGGGAAACAGTGCGGCGGCTGAGCCAGGAATGGGAAACGAACCAGGAGAGGTCGAACAGTCCGAAATGAAACTTCACTGCGCTCTTCTCATCCTGCGATTCTCTTGTTAGGCTATGCGGCGCGTGCCGCGGACGACGGCACGTTCCGAATGAAGCCCACCCCACAACGGACGCCACAAAGCACGCCACGACGCACCCCGCAAAGCGCCCCGCACCAAAGCGCGACCGCGAGAGTTCCTCTGGAACTAGCGGATAGCCTTGGCCAGCTGGAAGGCCGTATCCCCGCAAATGAACTGGCATTGCGTGTCGTGCGGGCGGCGACGACGCTTCCGGGTGCGGTCGGAGCGCGACTGTGGCGGCTTGAACAGGAGGTTGCGGACATCTGGGCGCAGATTGGGACGCTGCCGGAAGGTGCTGCGCGTCTGGAGCGGACGACTACGACAGAGAAAAGCGATCTGCCGTCAACGATTTGGACGGGTGCGCTTGGCGGCGACGACTTCCGGATGAGAATTCTGGAGGTGCACGGAGAGACTGCGTTTTCGGATGAAGCGAAATCGCAGCTCGAATTGCTAGCGCGTTTCGCAGCGCTCGCGCTGGCTCTCGCCGAACGACGCGGTACGATGGAGGAGCTGTCGAGCATCGTTGAAGCGACAAAGAAGCTGAATTCCACGCTGGATCTGGGCGAGCTGATTCATATCATTCTGCAGATCGCGACGCGGCAGACGGGCGCTGGACGCGGAACCGTATTTTTGGTTGACGCCGAAAAAAATGAAATCTGGTCGCTCGTCGGTCTCGGTTTGGAGCAGCAGGTGATTCGTCTGCCAGCGGATCGTGGCATCGCCGGATGGGTTACGCAGAACGGAAAGTCCCTGCGCCTCGAAAATGCGTATGAGGATCCGCGATTCGAACCGGACGTGGACCGGAGATTGGGATTTACGACGCGAAGCCTGCTATGCCTGCCAATTCGAAATGAAGGCGGCCAGATTGTTGGCGTGCTGCAACTGCTGAATAAAGAAGAGGCGTTTACGACCGAGGACGAAGCATTTCTGGATGCGCTCAGCGCGCACGTGGCTATCGCCCTGGAAAAGGCGCAACTGCACCGGGAGAGGGTTGAAAAAGAGAAGTTGGAACGCGACTTGTCACTGGCACGCGAGATTCAAGCGAGTCTGCTGCCGAATTCACCGCCAGTTGTGCCTGGTGTGGAAATTGCCGTGTCGCATCGCGCGTCGCAGATGGTCGGGGGAGACTACTACGATTTTGTGCGACTGGCGCCGGCGGAGTCTGGTGGACTCCTGATCGTGGTGGCGGACGTGGAAGGAAAAGGCGCGGCGTCGGCGTTGGTAATGGCGAACGTGCAAGCGACCTTGCACGCGCTGGTGGATCAGCCCGGACCGCTGGAAAAACTGCCGGCGACGATCAATCAAAAAATGGTGATTGCCGGGGCAGGCGGACGGCGAACAAAATACTTGAGCATGTTTCTGGCATCGCTCGATGAAAGCGGCCGGAACTTGCGGTATGTAAATGCGGGTCATGTGCCGCCGGCGGTTGTCCGGGCGGATGGATCGTGTGAATGGCTGACGGAGGGAGGGATGGTAGTGGGTTTGCTGCCCGACCAGGAATATCGATCCGGTGAGCTCGTGTTGCGAAAAGATGATTTGCTCGTGGCCTGTACGGATGGAATCACGGAAGCTATGGATGCAGCTGGAAATGAATTTGGCCGGCCGCGTCTGGCGGAGTTGGTATCGCGCCTGCGAGCTTTGGCTCCACAAGAAATAATGGATGGTGTGCTGGAAGCGGTGAATGCGCACTCACGAGGCGGGATTTACGAAGATGACCGCATATTGATGGTGCTGAAAGCGATCTAGCTGGCGGCGGTTGGCTGATTGTTGCGCAAACGATCTAGAAAACCCAAGACACGCTTTCTGAATTCGTCCGGCTCATAGCCGAGGGCCGCGGTGTGGTATGCGCGAGGAACGCGCCAAAATTCCTTCGGCCCAACGGCGGCGCGGAAAATCATTTCGCTGTGACGGCAGGGAAGAGCGTGATCTTCGGCATCACAGATAATAAGGACCGGGAACGCCCGCGCCGCGACAGCTTTCTCCGGAGAAACCTCGGCACCCGGGAAACCGGCGAGATGTTCGCCGCGATAGACCATCAGCCAGGCGCCGGGAGCGAAGAGCGTCTTGCCCAGCCAGGGATATTGGCGGAGCCCGGCGTAGTCGTATGCGGCTTCCCGCAGATTGGCGAAAGAGGCCTCTGCGATGACGGCCTCGATGCGGGAATCAGCGCCGGCAGATTGCAAGGCGATGCCCGCTCCCATGGATTCGCCGAGTGCGAAGAGATGCTGAGGATGTTCGGTGCGTTCGAGCGCGTCAATGACTGCGCTCGTGTCTTTTCGTTCGAGCCAGCCATAGGTGGCGATCGGACCTTCGCTGTCGCCGTGGGAGCGAGAATCCATCATCACGACGGAGTAGTCGTTTTGCAAAAGGAATTCGGAGTGGCCGATGACGCCGATGCGGTTGTCCGAGACTCCGTGGAACAGCAGAACCCAGGAGCCATTCGGTTTTTCCGCGCGAACCTTCCAGCCGCGCAACAAAGCGCCATCGGGAGCGCGGACGACAATATCTTCCCGCGTGCCGTGGGTGTGCTTAAAACTTTCGTCGGCCTCGCGAATCAGGCTCGCGGTCAGAGGGCGCTTGATGGGATGGAGAAACATGGGGCCGGCGAACCAGCCACCGACGGCGGAGAGCGCAGCAGGAAAGAGAATCAAGATGGCGAGGATTCGGCCGAAGCGCTTCATATGAGTAGATACGAAGATTGACGCTAGCGAGTTCCCGCGTTCCGTGGGGCTAGGAGCGGAAGAGTACGGATTCCCGCTGGAACATTTTTACGGCCAGGAACAGGGCGACTGCCGCGTACGCGCACGTCGACGTGAAAATGATGGCGATGTAGTTCCAGTGATAGGTGCCGATGACCAGTTCCTTACAAAGCAAACTCACATTCAAGATTGGCACGAGCGCAAGTTTTGCGTTGAGGTCGACGCCGGGCAACATCGCGGCGATGGCCGGAATGATGATGATGAACACCATCGGCACGATGTACGTCTGCGCTTCTTTGTAGCTTTTCGCGAACGACGCAATCATCAACAAGATGGACGAGAAGAGGACCGCGAGCGGTACGGCCATAATGAAGACCGACAGCGCCGCGCCGACGCCGATGTGCATTGCCGGTCCCTCATTTCCCGCCTGAATTGTCTTGCCATGAAGCACATTAACCAAGGCGAAGGAAATGCCCATGGAGATGACCGAAAGAGCAGCAGTGGAAAGCGCTGTAGTGAGCACGAGGAGGAATTTGCCAACAACGAGGTGGGCGCGGGAAATCGGACTCGACAGAATAGTTTCCATGGTGCCGCGTTCTTTTTCGCCCGCGGTCAAGTCGATCGCAGGATGCATGCCTCCGTTGAAGCAGAGGAAGACGACGATATACGCGATGAAACCGCCAAAGAAAAGCGCGGCACCGGATTTTTCCGGAGGGGCTATGTTCTTTTGCGTCACTTCGAACGGCTCCAGCACTTCCACGGGCAATTTCTGCGCGACGACGCGCTTCTTCACCACGTCATCCCGGTAGGCCTTCAACGCCGTGTCCATCTTGCCCGCCGCGATATCGGATTTCAAATCGCCTGAATAGTTGTAAATCATCACATCGAGCTTTTTCTGGTCGACGACGCTTTTGTCAAAGCCCTGCGGAATTTCGATGGCAGCCGGAATTTGTTTTTCAATGATCAAGTCTTTCCAATTAGGGGCCGCGGGAACGATTTCAACTTTTGGCGTGGCCTTAAGACTTGCGAGAACCCCGGGAGAATCGTCGCCACCGATTACCATTATCTTGGGAGAAGCTTCTCTCGTCTTATCCACGATGGAGGACACCAGCGTGCCGAATCCTACGCTCAACAGAGGAAACAAAAAGAGGGGAATAACGACGCTGGCGATGACAGTGCGGCGATCGCGAAGGGCTTCGCGGAGTTCCTTACGGTAGACGATTCCAATATTTCGGAGTGACATTTACTTGGCCTCCGGTTCGACGTACAGGGGCGCAACGACTTTGACGAAAATCTCTTCCAAGTCCTGTTCGCCGTGTTTTTCACGAAGCTGAGTGAGCGTGCCCTCGGTGAGAAGCTTTCCCGATTGAATAATTCCGACGATATCGCAGAGCTTTTCCACTTCGCTCATGACGTGCGTGGAGAAGATCACCGTTTTGCCACGATCGCGACATTCCTTGATGAAGCCGATGATCGTGCGCGCGGTCATGACGTCCAGACCGGAGGTAGGCTCGTCAAAAATCATCACGGGCGGATCGTGGACGAGCGTCCGCGCAATGGAAGTTTTCTGCTTCATGCCGGTGGAGAGCTTGTCGCAGCGGCGGTCGCGGAATTCGTTCATGTCAAGGCGGTCGAAAATAGCGTCGAGGCGTTTCTTGAGGGTGGCCTCGTCAAGGCCGTTCAATCGGCCAAAGTATTCGACCATTTCCTGCGCGGTGAGACGCGGGTAGAGCGCGGTGCCGCCGGAGAGGAATCCGACGGACGCGCGAACTTTTTCCGGCGATTCGATAACGTCGTGGCCGTCGACGATAGCAGTTCCGTCGGTGGGCTCGAGGATGGTGGCCAGCAGGCGCAGCGTGGTCGTTTTGCCGGCTCCGTTTGCGCCGAGCAGGCCGTATATCTTGCCTGGATGAGCAGTAAACGTAACGTTGTCGACGGCGCACACTTCTCCGCGCTTTTTATCTTGGAACCGCTTGGACAGACCACGAGCTTCAATCACTGGCACACCCCGCCGGAGACCTGAATCAAAGAGCGCAACCGTTCTGACTGTAATACGGTTGCGATGTTGAAAGGTTACAACAGATGGCGGGTGTGATAAATGACTGCGCGGCTACCCGAGGCATGGATTTGCATCTTTCGCGACGGCCCCCGCATCTCTTTGAGTGTAAGCAAGATATGGCAGTCTTTGTATAGTGCAAGTGAGAAGGCTCTTGTAAACTGATGGGGAACGATTTCCCGCTGGGCGGCGGCAGGTAGGTTTTGTAAATAGTTTGGCAGGAATTTGGAGAACGCCGGCGGCGTTTAGAGAAGTACGTGTGCCGGAACGGCGCGAGGCGCAACCAGTCAACGTATGGAACGCAAACTTCGAAACCGCATTTTGATTTTCTTGGCAGCCGCGGGAATTGTGGCGTACCTGCTGGTGCGACTCAGCGGGCGGCAACCCGTTGCGAAGGTCATGGCCGTGAGGCCAGTCCGGGAAAACCTGGTAGCTTCAGTTTCGACCAATGGCAAGGTAGAACCTATTTCACCGTTTGTGGTGCGGGCGCAGCTCGATACGTTCGTGGAGAAAGTGCACGTCACCGAGGGGCAGCCGGTGAAGAAGGGCCAACTACTGCTGGAGTTGGACGTGAAGGATGCCGCGGCGCAGATGGCGCAAGCACAATCGCGATTATTGCAGGCGCAGGATGATTTGCGGGCAGCGCTGGGCGGTGGACGATCGGACGCGGCCGCGAAGGCTTCCGGCGATTTGGCAAAGGCGCTAGCGGAGCGAGACCGGATCAGGCGCAGCCACGATGCTTTACAGAGACTGGTCGCGCAGCAGGCGGCGACCAAGGACGAGCTTGCCGCAAATGAAGTGGAGTTGACGAAAGCTCAGGCGGAGGTTGACCGTTTGGCCGCGGCGAAGCAGGAGTTTAACCGATCCGTAAAACTCGACGCCGGCAAATTCCAGCTGGCAGTACAGCAGGCACAAAACGAAGTGGCTGCGTTGAACGACAAGGTTCGCGACGGCCGAATCGCTGCGCCGGCGGACGGGACGCTTTATTCACTGCCGGTGAAGCAAGGCAATTTTGTGAGAGTCGGTGATTTGCTGGCCGAGATGGCGGACTTGCATCAAGTTCGCGTCCGCGCTTTTGTGGATGAGCCGGAACTGGGCGGGCTCGAGCCGAACGAAGCTGTTCGCATTACGTGGGATGCACTGCCGAATCGCAGTTGGGAAGGGAAGACGACGGTGATACCGAAGCAAGTGGTATCCCGCAACTCGCGAAGCGTAGGCGAGCTATTGTGTTCCGTGAACAACGACAAGTTGGAGCTACTTCCGAACATCAACGTGGATGTGCGAATCAGCGCGCGGGAGCGGAACGGCGTGCTGACAGTGCCGCGCTCGGCTGTTGGCTCGAGCGGTGGAATGAGATTTGTTTTTGTGGTGAAAGATGGGGGCATTAACGTCGGGAAAAATTCGCTTGAGAAGCGGCCAATTGTTGTGGGGATTGCCGATGCGGCGAATTATGAAGTAGTGGCGGGGCTAAGTGGAGGGGAATTGGTGGCGCTGCCGGGAGATTTTGACTTGCGAGACGGCATGCTGGTGCGAGTGACGAATCCGGATGCGTCGGATTATTTGGGCCGGTCCAATGGGAGTTAAGCGGCGGTTTTGGGGAATTGCGGCTTGCCTGCTACTCGGACCCGCGACTACGAGCGCGGTGAATCGCAGCGAGGCCGTTGAAGCAGCGTTACGCGCTTATACGGAGGGCGAGTATCCAAAAGCTATTCAGATACTGCAGGCGGCCAGCGCTGCAGATCCGCAAAATTCCGAAATTTACCTGCTGCTCTCAAAATCGTATTACGAAATGCAGGATTTTGAGCGGGCCAGCGCTAGCGCCGAAAAGGCAGTTGCGATCGATCCGAGAAATTCGTTTAACCACGAGTGGCTGGGCAGGGCGTCTGGCGAAAGAGCCGATCGAGCAGGATGGTTCGCCGCGATTTCTCTTGCGAAGAAAGCGAGGAAGGAATTCGCCGCGGCCGTGGAACTGGACGAGCGTAATTTTTCCGCGATGCAGGCGCTGATCGAGTTCGATTGCAGCGCGCCTGGCATGGTGGGCGGCGGTGAGGACAAAGCGGCGCGGGAGATTGAGAGAATCGCGGCGCTGGATGCGGCGGAAGGGCACTATGCCCGAGGGAATTGCCGCCGCCAGAAAAAAGATTACGCGGCAGCAGACGCCGAATTTACTGCGGCGCTCGAAAGCAGCCCGACGTCGGTCGATTTAGTCTACGACATTGGCGACCATGCGATGAAGCATGATCAATCTGATCGATTGATCGTGGTGGCCCAACTAGGCGAGAAACTGAACCCGCGAGATCCACGAGGCTCATTTTATCGGGCGGTGGCCGCAATCTTGCGGGGCGAGGCGCTGCCCGAAGCGGAGAATGCGATTCGTGGTTACATCAGCAATGCGCCACGGCGCAATACGTATCCTTCGCCGGCAATGGGCCATTTTTGGCTGGGACGTTTGCGCGAGCGTCAGAATGACCTGCAACAAGCAACGAACGAATATGAGGCCGCCTTGAAGCTGGAACCGAAGAACCGGTACGCGAACGAAGCGTTGAAGCGAGTCAAGAAGCACTAGCCAAAACACGATGCATTTGCACGAAACGTTTACGGTCGCAATAGATGCACTCCGCGCGAACAAGTTGCGTGCCGCGCTGACGTCGCTTGGCGTCATCATTGGGAGCGCTTCCATCGTTTTGGTCGTAACTGTCGCACTGACGAGCAAGAAGTTCGTTATCTCGCAGATTGAGAGCGTTGGCGCAAATCTGGTCTGGGTGGAAGTGGTCAGAACGCCCGACAAGTCGCAGCCGATAAGTCATGAGCTGACACTACAAGACATGGAAGCGGCGCGATCGATTCCGGGTGTCGTGCAAGTGGCCGGCACAAGTGATCTGCTTATGTCCGTCGTCGCCGAGGGAAGGGTGCGCCCGGTAACGTTGATTGGCGTCACGGACGGCTATCAGACCATCAAGCGGTTGGTTGTCGTTCGCGGGCGTTATTTTGATGCAACGGATATGGCGAGCAGAGGAAAGGTCTGCCTGATAACAGCGAAGCTTGCCGAAAAGTTGTATGGCCATGAGAGTTCAGTCGGTCAGCAACTCCGCATGGGCGAATTGACGTTCACCGTGATTGGTGTTTTCAAAGAACGCGTCGAGACCTATGGATTGTCCGACATTCAAGATGAATCCGTGTTGGTCCCTTTTGGGCTGATGAAGTCGTACACGGGAACGGACGTGCTTCGCGTGCTGGATGCGCAATCGGGTAGTGCGGAAGAAGTCCCCCGAGTTCAGAAACAAGTCGGCGCGCTCCTGCGCAGCAGGCATCCACCGGAAGCGGAATACAATGTGCAGACGTTGACGGCGATCCTGGTCGCGGCGCAAAACATTTCACTGGCTTTGACGATTCTGCTGATTGTGATTGCGTTTATTGCGTTGCTCATCAGTGGAATCGGCATCATGAACATCATGTTGGTCACGGTGAAAGAACGCACCCGCGAGATTGGGATCCGAAAAGCGATTGGCGCCCCGCGGCGAGATATTCTTTATCAATTCTTGATTGAGGCATTTCTGATCAGTGGCGGTGGCGCCGTGTTGGGAATCCTGATTGGGCTGGCGGTGCCGGTGGCGGCGCAATTTTTCCTGCCGGGGAACCTGCGTGTGCCGATTTCGCCGCTGAGTGTTGTGGTCGCGTTCGTCGTCTCGTGTTCCACGGGGATCTTTTTTGGCTATCTACCAGCGAACAACGCGTCAAGCTTGCAGCCGATCGAGTCTCTGCGCTACGAATAATTTCGGGATAAGTATTTTACGGAGTGTGACAATGCGACGATTCCATCGAACTATGATCGCGGCGCTCCTATCGAGTGCGGCCGCAACGGCGTTATGCGGACAACAAACTCCGCCGCCGATGGCTTTGACGCTTAAACGCACGCTTGAGTTGGCCTTGCAGAACAGCAAGGACATCAAGATTGCGCGGATTCAGGCGTCGGTAGCGGATCGCGCGGCGATGATCAGTAAAGCCGATTTCCTGCCGAATTTGTACGTCGGCTCGGGAGCGGGATACACCTACGGCATTCCGGAGACTCCCGGAGGACGGGCGCCTTCGATTTTCAACGTGACGTACACCGAGCAGGTTTTCAATTTGCCCTTGCGTGGAGCCGCGAAGGAGCAACAGGAACAAGCGAAAGCGCAGAAAATTCTGCTCGAAGACATGCGAAGCGCCGTGATTGCGGGAACGGCGACGGCGTATCTGGAACTCGCTAAGGTAAGACACTCGCTTGAGCTCTTGCGCAAAGAAAATGACAGCGCGGAGAAGATTTTGGGTGTGACGCAGGAGCGCGCGGGCGAAGGTCTCGAATTGCCGATGGAAGTGACGCGGGCGCAACTAACGAGAGCCCAGGTGGCGCAGAAAGTGCTGCAGCTCGAATCCAGGCAAGAAGAACTGGAAACCTATTTGCGAGATCAATTGGGACTAGCGCCGGAACAGCAGTTTGAGTTGGCCGCGGATGAACTTCCCGGCGCCGCTGAGCAGGAAGGCGCGAATCTGGTTGCGCTCGCGATGGAAAATAATACGGATATTCGCTTAGCGCAAACGGATGTTCGCGCAAAAGAGTTTCGTTACCGCGGCGAAAAAGGCGGTCGTCTGCCTACAGTGGAGCTGGTGAGTGTGTACAGCTTGCTGGCCAAGTTCAACAATTACGATCAATTCTTCCAGACTTTTCAGCGGAACAATCTCAACGCCGGAGTGCAAGTGCAGATGCCGATTTTCAGCGCACGAACGAAGGCGGCCGTCGGATTGGCGGACGTGAATCTGCAAGTAGCGAAAGCGACGCTTGAGAGCAAGAAAAGTCAGGTCAGCGCCGATGTGAAGAAGAAGACGCGCCGCTTGCGGGAGATGGATGCCGCAAAGGAAGTCGCGCGGCTGCAGTTGCAGTTGTCGCAACAAAACGTGAGCGCGCTGCAATCGCAATTCGAAGAAGGAAAAACGAACCTGCGAGACGTCGAGCGCGCACGGCTGGAAGAGAGCGACCGATGGATGGCGTACCTCGACGCCACGTTCCAGAGACAGCAGGCGCAAGTGGAGTTGCTGCGGACCGCCGGACAAATTGATAAGGTCATGGAGTAGCAGGGCGAGTGAATTCCGGCAATTTCCATGCTTGATTCGAAAAGCCTCACAATTCTGGGCGAAGCGCTAGCCAGACTCGACGATGGATTTCGCCATTTGCCGGAATTTGAGCCACAACGAACGAACAATGACCGGCTATTAGAAGTTCTTGCGGCGACCGCCGAGAGACTGCAGGACAATTTTCCTTACTTCCATCCGCTGTATGCCGGGCAGATGCTCAAGCCGCCGCATCCGATTGCGCGTTTGGCCTATGCGTTGGCGATGTTTATCAACCCTAACAACCATGCGTTGGACGGCGGGCGGGCTACGTCGGCGATGGAAAAGGAAGCCGTCGCAGAGATCGCCGCGATGTTCGGATGGAAGGAATTCCTCGGGCACTTGTGTGGCGGCGGAAC
>Ga0137412_10001276_pt1 | contig 19349 bp, 13 predicted proteins | sample CZODoug2_1_16fun_FD_122160 | JGI IMG/M metagenome (GOLD analysis project Ga0137412, IMG submission 122160) | Vadose zone soil fungal communities from Angelo Coast Range Reserve, California, USA - CZODoug2_1_16fungal (Hybrid Assembly) | ecosystem: Environmental > Terrestrial > Soil > Vadose zone...
AGCGCCGCGGCCGCCCGGGCCGAGCTGACCGACGTCCTGGCCACGCCGGCGCGCGCCAGTGCTCATCGAGCCAGCGCCGTCGGCCACGCGCACATCGACTCCGCGTGGCTGTGGCCGGTGCGCGAGACGATCCGCAAGGTCGCCCGCACGACGGCGAACGTCACCCAGCTCATGGACGACCACCCGGAGCTGATCTACGCGATGTCCTCCGCCCAGCAGCTGGCCTGGCTGAAGGAAGACCGGCCCGAGGTGTTCGCTCGCGTCGCCGACCGGGTCAAGGCCGGCCAGTTCGTGCCGGTCGGCGGGATGTGGGTCGAGTCCGACACGAACATGCCGGGGGGCGAGGCACTGGCTCGGCAGTTCTCGCACGGCAAGCGGTTCTTCGCCGACGAGTTCGGCGTCGACACCGAGGAGGTGTGGCTGCCCGACTCGTTCGGCTACACCGCGGCGCTGCCGCAGCTGGTCGCCCTGAGCGGGTCGCGGTGGTTCCTCACCCAGAAGATCTCGTGGAACCAGACGAACAAGTTCCCGCACCACACGTTCTACTGGGAGGGGCTGGACGGCACTCGCATCTTCACCCACTTCCCGCCCGTCGACACGTACAACTCGAAGCTGGCCGGATCCGAGCTGGCGCACGCGTCGCGTAACTTCGCCGACAAGGGCGGTGCCACCGGGTCGATCGTCCCGTTCGGGTACGGCGACGGCGGCGGCGGCCCGACCCGCGAGATGCTGGCCCGGGCGGCCCGGCTGCGCGACCTGGACGGCTCACCGCGCGTGGTCATCGAGCGTCCGGCCGAGTTCTTCGCCCGCGCCGAGGCCGAGTATCCGGACGCCCCCGTATGGTTCGGCGAGCTGTACCTCGAGTTCCACCGCGGTACGTACACGTCCCAGGCGAAGACCAAGCAGGGCAACCGCCGCAGCGAGCACCTGTTGCGCGAGACCGAGCTGTGGTCGGCCACCGCGGCCGTACGTCACGGTACGGACTACCCGTACGAGGCGCTCGACCGGATCTGGAAGCTCGTGCTGCTGCAGCAGTTCCACGACATCCTGCCCGGGTCGTCGATCCACTGGGTGCACCGTGAGGCGGCGGCCAACTACGCGGCGGTCGCGGTCGAACTCGAAGGCCTGATCGACACCGCGCTGCGCCCGCTGGCCGGCGAAGGCACCACGCCCCTCGTGTTCAACGCCGCGCCGCACGCCCGCAACGGCGTCCCGGCGCTGGGTGCGTGGCCCCGCACCAACGGCGGCTCCGCGACCGTGACGCCGGACGCCGACGGCTACCGGCTCGACAACGGCCGGCTCCGCGTGTCCGTCGATCGCCGGGGCCTGCTCACGTCGGTGCTCGACGGTGGCCGGGAGGTGCTCGCGCCCGGCAGTGTCGGCAACCGGCTGCAGCTGCACCCGGACACGCCCAACCAGTTCGACGCCTGGGACATCGACTCGTTCTATCGCCATGTGTCGACCGATCTCGAGGTCGGCGAACTGTCCACAGTGGACGGTGGAGTGCGCGTCGTCCGAACGCTGGGCGCCTCGACCATCACCCAGACCATCACGCTCGACGGCGGCACCGTGCTGTTCGACACCGACATCGACTGGCACGAGCGGGAGAAGCTGCTCAAGGCCGGCTTCGACTTGGACGTGAGCGCCGACCGCTCGGCGTCGGAGATCCAGTTCGGCCACGTGTTCCGACCAACGCACAGCAATACGAGCTGGGACGCGGCCAAGTTCGAGATCTGCGCCCATCGCTTCGTCCACGTGGCCGATCCCGGCTACGGCGTCGCCGTCGTCAACGACTCGACCTACGGCCACGACGTCACCCGCCGCCCGCGCGAGGGCGGTGGGGTCACGACGGTGGTGCGACTGTCGCTGCTGCGCGCACCCCGCAGCCCCGACCCGGAGACCGACCAGGGCCGGCACCGGCTGCGGTACGCGCTCGTGCCGGGCGCCGGCATCGTCGACGCCGCGCGTGAGGGATATCGCATCAACCTGCCCGAACGCGAGGTCGTCGGCGGCGAGACGGTCGAGCCGCTGGTGAGCCTCGACGACGACGGCGTGATCGTCGAGTCGGTGAAGCTCGCCGACGACCGCTCCGGCGACGTTGTTGTGCGGCTCTACGAGGCCCTGGGGGCGCGCGCGACGACGACGGTGCGCCTCGGTTTCACCGCCACGCGGGCGGACGCGGTCGATCTGCTGGAGCGCCGAATCGGGGCCGCGGAGCTGGCGGGGCGGGAGGTCGCGATCACGCTGCGGCCGTTCCAGATCCTGACCCTGCGGTTCGCGCGCGGGCAGTAGTGGCGTTCTGATTTCGGCCGAGCACATATCCTGACGGTGCCCCCGTAGCCCAACGGCAGAGGCAGGCCCCTTAAAAGGGCTCCAGTGTCGGTTCGAGTCCGACCGGGGGCACGCGGAACCTGGGTCAGAGCTGCCCGTCGATGACGGCCTGGATGTCGGCGGCGGTGACCGCGCGTAGTTCGGCCAGCTCCGGCATGCGGCCGAGCGCGCGCAGCCGGCGGGACTGGGTCTTGCGGGTGGCCTCGAACATCCGGCGGGCGTCGCGGGCGTTGCCGAAGTCCGGAGCCTGGGCGACCTGGGCGAAGTAATCGGCCAGTAGCGGTTCGGCGGCCCCGTCCAGGTCGTAGTCGGCCGATCGCACCATGCGCTGCATGATCAGCACCAGCTCGTCGGTCGCGTAGTTCTCGAAGTGAATCGTCTTGGAGAACCGCGAGGCCAGGCCCGGGTTGGCGTCGGAGAACTGTTGCATCTCTTCGGTGTAGCCGGCCGCGATCACGGCGATCTCGTCGCGATGGTCCTCCATGAGCTTGACCAGCGTGTCGATCGCCTCCTGCCCGAAGTCACCGCCGGAGGCGCCGGAGCGGGCCAGCGTGTATGCCTCGTCGATGAAGAGCACGCCGCCCATCGCCTGCTCGAACAGCACCGAGGTCTTCTCCGCGGTGTGGCCGATGTACTGGCCGACCAGGTCGCGGCGCGACACCTCGGTGAACTGTCCGCGATCGAGCAGGCCGAGGGCGGCGAGCAGCCGCCCGTAGATACGGGCCACGGTCGTCTTGCCGGTGCCGGGGGATCCGGTGAACATCAGGTGGTGGCTCACCCCGGGTGTGCCGAGGCCGGCCCGGCGCCGCCACTCGTTGACCTGGATCTCGTCGATCAGCGCGCGGACCTCGGACTTGACGCCGCGCAGTCCCACCATCGCGTCCAGCTCGGCGAGCAGCTCCTCGAGCCCGGCACTGCCGGTGTTGCCCCGCGCGGCCGGTGCAGGCGAGTCGCTGGTGACCACCGTCGGTGTGGCGCCCTCGGCCACGAAGATCGCGGGCTCGGCGGTGTTCTCCAGCCGGCAGTCCTCCACCCGCCCCGCGCAGCCGCGCGCGAACGAGATGCCGACGCCCTGCACGTCGTGGACCCGGCACCGGCGCAGGATCGGCGCGCTCTCGTGAGCGACCACCACCCCTTCGACGACCTCGGAGATCTCGCAGCCCTCCACGACCGGCCGGCCGGCCTGGTAGACGTAGACGCCACGTCCACCGCAGGCGGTGATCGTGCAGTTGCGGATCGCCGGATCGGCCCCCAGCCGGACGATGACGCCATCGCCCTCGATCTGGTGGATGCGCACATCCTCGAAGACCCCGCCGGCGTCCTCGATCACCAGACCTTCCTGGGCCTCGGTGACCGTGCAGCGGGTGACCCGGCAGGTGGCGCCGGCGGCCACCCGCAGTCCCGGCCCGTACGGGGCGGACAGCTCGCACCGGTCGAGCACCAGCTCGCCGCCGTCCATCTCGACCGCGGACCCCTCACCGCCGCGCAGGGTCAGCTCCCGCAGCCCGAGGTAGCCGCCTCGAGCCTGCACGACCGGGCGGTCGGACCCCGTCGCGTCGAGCACCACCTCGCCGGTGCCGCGCAGGGTCAGGCGCCGGTCGGAGATGGTCAGCGTCTCGGCGTACTCGCCGGCGTCGATGGAGATGACGGCGTCGTCCGGCGCAGCCTGCAACGCCTCGCCGATCGTGCGGTAGGCGCCGTGCTGGGCGGCGCTGACGCGAAGCTGGCGGACCGTCGAGGTCGCCATCAGTGGCTCTCGGCCGGCGCGCGCAGCCAGCCGCGTTCCGCGGCCCGTGCTCCGGCCTCGAACCGGCTCCGGGCGCCGAGCCGGGTCATCAGGTCGGCGACCATGCGTCGGACGGTGCGCACCGACACCCCGAGGCGGTAGGCCGCCGACTGGTCCGTGGCGCCGGCGACGAGCAGGTCGAGCAGGTGGCGCTCGCGCGTGGTCACCGCCCCTTCGCGGGCGTACGTCTCGGCCAGCGGGAACGCGTCGGCCCACACCCGTTCGAACAGCTCGACGACCGCGGTGACCGCGCTCGGCAGGCGCAGGGTCGCCAGGCCCACGGTCTGCCCGGACGCGGTGTCGCAGACCGGAAGGGCCACCGTCGCCGAGTCGATGATCAGGGCCGAGGTCGGCACCTGGCCGATGCGGACCTCGGCGCCGTCGGTGGCCAGGTCGTGCAGCCAGCGATCACGAACCGGATCCGGGCCCCGTCCCGCGGCGAACGCGAGCCGGCAGCAGACCCCGTCGGCACACCAGCCGGGCAGGGCCGGGCCGTCGAGCAGGACGGCGCCCGGCGCGCTCATCGCGACCACCTCGCTGGACGCCGCCGAGGTCAGCGCCTGGGTGCGCGCCTTGATCTCGTGTGCTCCCCAGCTCACGTCCGCGACTTGGGTGCTGCGCGATCTCGGGTTGGTGTGCAGGCCGGTCACCAGGTCGGTGATGGCCCGCCGCCCCTGCTCGAGCTGTTCGCGTCGTTCGGCGAGCTCGGCGTCCACCCGAGCCGCGAGCGCCGCCAGGCCGACGTGCGGGTCGACCACGTGCAGGTCCGCCCCGTCGGCGCCGATCCGCACGAGTCCCAGCTCGCGGAGCCGAGTCACCACCCGGTCGGCCGTCTCGGCGTCGACCGCGAGCTGCGCGGCCAGCTCGGGCAGGGAGCAGTTCGGCTGCCGCAGCATGCCCCGGTAGGCCGATTCGAGCTCCTGATCGAGGCCGAGGCCCATCAGGTGCAAGCGGTACGCGTTGTCCACCGGACACCTCGCTTCGTGTGGCTGCCTAGCCATCGTCCGAAGCGCCCATCCGGGGGTGATATATCGGAAGTCCAGAATCTGACCGACCGCTCAGCGCGGGACGGCCTGCGCGTTCAGGGGCAGCGAGCTGGCCACCGCGGCGACATGGTCGCCGTCGAAGCGCTCCAGCCCGACGTCCTCGGCGAGATCCTCGAAGGCGAAGGCCAGCAGGCTGGCCGAGTTCTCCAGCCGGGCGCGGTCGCTCTCGGTGATGCGCACGAGCAGCTGGCCGTCGGCGGGGACCTGCCGGGCCGGGCGTCGGGCCGCGATGGCGATCGTCGTGCCGCGGCTGGGGATCAGGTGCAGCCGGCGCAGGATCTGGGCCCGGACGGCCTGGTCCGCGTCGGGCCAGTGCCGGATGCGAAAGCACGCGTGCACGGCCGATCCGGCTTGCCAGGCCGCCCACGTCTCGTCGAGCCGCGGCGGTTCGGTGTCCGGGATGCCGTCCAGATGGGAGAGGGCCGAGACCAGCGACAGCGTCTCCTCGCGGTCGAACGTCCGGGTCGGCACGTCCTCGCGGGCCAGCCGGCGGATCATGCGCTGCACGGCGTTGGCCAGCGCCAGGCTCAGGTCGTCGTCGGCGTGGATGTCGGCAGTGCGGACGGCCTGCACGGTTATCCAGACGCGACGGCCGGCGTCACCGGACCGCACGCCCAGGTTGGGCGTCGGCGTGGTCTGCATGATCAACTTCGCGGCGAACAGGGGCGCGTCGGCGTCCGGTGACGGCAGCAGCGACGCGACCGACGTGCGCGCGGCCCAGGGCAGAGCGGCAGGGTCGGGGTGGCTGAAATCGTCGGGTATCTGCAGCTCCAGGACGGTGGCCACACCGTCGGCCTGGTGGATGAACGCGACCGGGATGCCGTCCAGATCTATGGTCTCGACGGACGGATGGTCGGCGAGGTGGTCGATCAGGTCCTCGGCGGTCAGGTCGCCGGCCGCCAGCTGCGCCTGGTGCCGCCGGAGCAGGTAGCGCACGGCCCGGGCCAGCCACTGGTAGAGCAACCGGCCCCGGATCCGGACGGTGGTGGCCGCCACCGCGCACGTCACGGCGGCGATGGCCGCGATGGTGACGGTTCGCGGCCGGCCGATGCTCGCGATCAGGGTCGCGGCGGCCAGCTCCCAGGTCAGCAGCCGGCCGAGCCCGATCGAGCGCGCGCGACGCCGCACCGGGCCGGATGGCGCGTTTCCGGGCAGTGACTGCCGCACGGCGCGCAGCATCGCGGCGATCGAGGACGGGCGGGCCAGGGCGGGCCCGGCTGGTCGACGCCGGCCGGTGCGCGGCTGTGCGCGGCCGGTGGCCCGGCCGAGGCTCGGCGCCTGCGCGGCCTCCTTGCGCAGCCGCACGGCGCGCGGCTCGCCGGTCTGGACGGCGGCGCCCGGACGGGTCGGGGCGATGAGCAGGTGCCCGGCTGGTGGGGGCGCGGCGGCCGTGGTGAGCGGGGCGGTGGATGTCTCGGCCGGGTTGGCTACCTCGGCCGGCGGGTTCGTGGCGGCGGCCGGGCCGGCCGGCGGCCCCGGGGTCGGGGGTCCCGCGGTCGGCGGTCCCGCGGTCGGGGGTCCCGCGCTCGGGGGTTCTGCGGTCATATCCCCTCTATCCCTCCTGCGGCGCGCCGCTGACCCGGCGGGCGACGCCTGCTGGGGACGTCGCGCGCCGGGTGGCCATGATTCAGCGGATGACCGCGGAGGCCTCTCCGTGGCCTCGCGGCTCGGGTGCCTCCCGCCCCTCCTGGGCCGCCACCACGCCGGTGCCGGGATCGTCGGTCAGCCAGGCGTCCTCGTCGAGGAACATGTCCTCCGCGAGGTCGGCCTCGGCCCGGCGGGCCGCCGCCTTGCTGGCCTTGCGCCGGGTCGACGCGATGACGCCGGGGACCTCCGCGTCCTTGGCCGCGCGGCCGAGCAGGCCGGCAGCCACGCCCGGGTTGATCGGCTTGGCGGTTCCCGGCCGGATGGCGGCCGATCGGGTCCCGCGGGCCCCGCCGAGCGTGGTGCCGGACACGGGCGAGACGGCGACCTGCCGCTTGCGCTCGTCGTCGTCCTTGCGCTTGTTGCCGCTGCCCGCTCCGGTGCCGGTGCCGGTGCCGGTGGCCGGCATGAACGGCGCGAGCCCGGCGCCGCTGCCCGATCCCGAGCCGCTGGCGCCACCCGCGCGGCCGGGGGCGCCCAGTGCGGGCCCGGCCAGACCGGTCGGGGGCAGCATCGGCATCGTGGCCGCACCACCGGTCGCGACCGGGCTCGGCGCGAACGCCGGAGCGCTGGGCACCGACGGGGCCACCGCGCTGGCGCCGAGGCCGGCCAACGTGGGGCCGGCCGCTGCCGGTCCCGCCGCGGCCGGAAGGGCTGCCGTCCCGGTGGCGGACGCTCCGGGCGTGACGACCGTGCCCGGGGCGCTGCCGACGGCGGTGTTCGGCACAGCCGCGTTAGCGGTGGTGGCCGCCGTGTGGGTCCCCGCGGTGGTGACCACACCCGGAACGGCGGCCGTCGGGGTCGCCGCGGGAGTGGTCGTGTCGCCCGCCGCGGTCTGGTCGACCGGCGTGATCGTTCCGTTCGCGGTCGCGCTGGGCGGGGTCTGGGTGACCTGCGGTACCTCGAGCTCGGTCTGGTAACCCTGCATGATGGCCTTCGAGGCTTGCAGCACGCCGCGCGCCATGTTCTGCATCGGCACCATCATCTGCTCGGTGTCGAACTTGCACTTCGGAGCGTTGGCCAGATCCTGCTCCCACTTGTCCCACCACAGCTTCACGATGGGGAAGTTCTGGTCGATGATGTCGGCCGCGTGCAGCAACGCCGGCTTGATGGGGTCAGTCGCCTCGGCGCGCTGGTCCAGGGACCGGGTGAAGTTGTCGGCCTGGAGGTTCAGCGCGTCGGCGTCCTTGCCGGTGAAGCCGACGAGCTGGCCCTTCGCGGTGGTGACCTGGTCCTTGGTCGCGTCGAGCACCTGGTACTGCTTGTCCCAGTTGGCGGCGGCCGTGCGCATCGCCGGGGCCACAATATTTTTGAAATCCTGGGCGTCTTGCCACCACAGGCCGGCCTTGTAGTTGGAGTCGGCCTGGGTGCCGGTGAGGGTCCACCGCCCCTCGTCCCACCATGCCTCGACGTTCCACTGCTGATAGGTCTCGATGTCTTGTCCGTTCGGCCCTTTGGTGACCGAGACGGGAGCTAGGGCGCCCATGTCATTCCTCCTCTAGTCGCGCCGAGTCGTCATGCCCGGGCTATGCGTTGCTCGTCGGGGTGCTGGTAAGTCGCTTGAGCGCGCCCGAGGTGGCCTGGTCGTTCTGCTGTTGTGACTTCACGTACTGGCTGATGTGCTCGACGAGGTTGGTCGCGCTCTCGTTGACCTCGCCCAGGTAGTCGATGTGGCCCTGCATCGCCCATTTGTGCATGTCGATCAAGAACTGGGTTTCGCTCATTTTCGCCATGATGTGGTCCTCTCAACTCTCCGTCGAAGTCAGTCGTCAGGTGGCGGTCGCGGCGCCAGCCGTTGTATCGGCAGTGGCTGTATCAGCAGCGGCTGTATCGGCAGTGGCTGCGTCGGCACCGCAACCGCCGCCAGCGGCGGCCCCGCCAGCAGCGTCGCCGGCCTGGGCGGCGTTGCCATCAGCGAGTGACTGCTGACCGGCGGCGTCCGAGGCGGATCCGGCGTCGGTGGCGCCGTCCATCGCGGTCGTGTCGGGGTTCGCGGTGCTGGTGGTGTCCGTGACCCCGCTGAGCGTGCTTCCGGCGTCGCTGAGCTGGTTGGGGTCGAGGCTGACCGTCGACGGGCTGGTGCTCGAGTCGGATTCGCTGCTCGACGTCGGCGAGCTGGTCGTCGAGCTGGTCGCGGTGCTCGAGTCCGCAGTGTCGGACGTGGCCGACGCGAGCTGACTCGGGTCGCTGGTCGAACTGGCCAGCGGCGTGCCCTGCAGGGCCTGGTCGACCGCCCGGGTGATGATGTCGGCGAGTGAACCCGAGCCTATGGTCGATGTTGGTTGCGTCATCGCTACCCCCTCGAGGGATGTATCGGAACGTCTGTGGTGTAGCGCGGCATTCGCCGTCGAAAACAGCTAAGCAATGCACTTGATCGGCGGACAGTGGGGCGACCGCATCCGGCCATCGACGGCCGGTGCGGCGGCCGTATCTGTCCCCCGGCGGCCATCACTCGTCGGACATGGCGGGCGGGTCGACGCGCCACAGCTGCTCGTCGAGTACCTCGCCGGAGTCATCGACGGTCGGTCCGCTCGACTGCGCGGCGCCCTTCGTCGAGCCCCGGCCGGCGCTGCTGGCGCGTCGTGGCCGAGCCGGGCGGACCGGTCGCGCGGAGCGCGCTGCGGCGCCCCGGCCCCGCAGCCGAGCCGGCACTCCGATCTCCTCGATCGGTTTGCCGGCCGGACCGCCCAGACCGCCGAGCTCCGGGCCGCCGGCCTGTTCGGCGGTGCCCGGCTTGACGCCGCCTCCCTGGCGCCCGCCGCCGCCCATCCCGCCCATCGGCGGCGGAAGGTAGGGCATGCCACTGGTCTTGGCCCCCGCGGCTGCGGCCGGCTCGCCGGCCAGACCGCCCGGCTTCGGGGCGGTGCCGCCCGCGGTAGCGGTGCCCGGTGACGGGCTGGACGGGCCGCCGGTGCCCGGCTGGTTCGGCGTGGTGCCGGGCGGAAGCACAGATGGCAGGTTGATCGCGCCGCCGCCCGCTGAACTCGAACCCGTGGGGAGGTTGAGGTCCGGGATCTTGCTCGGCGGGGTCGTCGACGAGTTCGGCGGCAACTGGATGGTGCTCGGGTTGCCGGCCAGCTGCGGCACGTTGGTGTTGGGAACGTTCGGAACATTGACGGTCGGATCGTTCGGCAGGCTCGGGGTGTTCACACTGGGGTCGTTCGGCAGGCTCGGGCTGTTGACGGTCGGATCGTTCGGCAGCGCGTTCGGATCACTCGTGCTGCCCGGATCACTGGCACTCGGGTTGCCAGCCGCGCTCGGATCGCTGCCGCTGGCCGCGCTCGGGTCGCTGGCTCCACCGGCGCCCGCTGCCGCCCCACCAGCGCCGGCCCCACCAGCGCCGGCTCCGCCGGCATTCGGCTTGGCCGCGCCCCCCGCCCCGCCGCCCGGAGCTCCGCCCGCTCCACCCTTGGGGGCGGCTGCGGCATCGGGTGACACGGCCTGGCCGGATGCCGCTCGAGGTCCGGGCCATTGCATCGTGGCGAGCGCGCCGAGTGCAGTGACCGCGTCCTGATAGTGCGGAACCATCGAATTGATCAAGTCGACGAGCTTGTTTACGGCATCGGGTCCAGTGCCGGGAATCAGCGTGGGATATTCCCCGCCGGACGACGTAGGTGGCTGTGGCGGCTCGAGCCGTACGGCGGCCTCATACGTAGAGGCGATTGTCCCGGCAAGATCATTGAGCGCCTGGATCGTGTTGCCCAAGGCCGGCGGCATCGGTTGTGTCGCGTCCACCTGGTCGGATATCGATTTGAAGAACGCATCTTTGGCCTGCCCTTGCCACGCATCCACTGCGGCAAGCTGGCGCTGTAGATCGGGGCCCAGTCCGCTGACGGTGTCGCTATAGCTCTGCAGGCTCTTGATCACCTGCTGAAGTGCCATTCTTGGCCCGTTGACCTCTTGCCTCAGTGCTTCGAGGTAGTGCTGAAACGTTTGATTGGAAGCCAGGAAGGTCGGGTCGGCTGCGTTGTTCGTTACGTCCGGCGCGAGCTGCGGACCGGTCACAGCGGATCGTCCTTCGGCGATGCCGTGGGCACGTTTTCCGACGGTGACGGCGTGGGCTGTGGGCGGGCCGGCAGTGTGGGTACCGCATGCTGCACGTTCTTGGTGATCGCCTGCATTTTCTGGGCGGTCTGTTGGCTGACCGCCGGGAGGTTCTTGCCGACGCCGCCCGTCACCTCGCCCAGGTAGGTCATGGTGCTTCCGGCATCCGTCATCCACTTCGTCAGTCCCACGGCGGCTTGCTCGATGGCTGTGCCCAGAGACTTGCTCATAGGCAGCGGACCCGGTGTGAACGCCGGCAGTTGAACGTTGGCCGGCGGCGGATTCATCTTTGCGCCGAGCCCGGCAAGGTAGTGAGCGACTGCGTCGAGCTGCTGAGCCTCTGCAGCGACTGTGGCATCCATCCCAGCTCCTCTCATTCTTACTTGACGGTATGGACGACACCTCGATCTGGGAGGTCTGATGACCGGATGCGGCCACGTCCCCGATTGTGGTTCGGACGCTCCATATGGCGGGGCGTCCGAACCACAATCGGGGCTAGGTGTTACTGCTGTGGCGGCAGCCAGGCGAGCTGGATGAGCTGGGCGTCGCCGCGCCGGTTGACCAGCCAGCCGCGTCCGGGCGGCATCGGGCCGGGTCGGGACGAGCCGACCAGCGCCCCCTCGTCCTTGTCGCCGGACAGCACCAGACCCGGCGATCCACCCTCACGCAGCGCGGTCAGCACCGGTTGGTACATCGCGCGTCCGGCGCCGCCGCTGCGCCGGGCCAGGATCACGTGCAGCCCGACGTCGCGAGCCTGTGGGATGTAGGGCAGCAGGGCCTGCAGGGGATCGGCCATCGCCGAGGCGACCAGGTCGTAGTCGTCGACGATCACGTAGAGCTCCATGCCGTCCCACCAGCTGCGGTTGCGCAGCTGCTCGGCCGTCACGTCCGGGCCGGGCAGCCGTGGCTCCATGGCCGCGGCGACCTCGTTCATGAGCCCTTCGGCGACGCTCAGGTTGGTGCCGTAGCCGACGAGATAGTCCGGCGGCACGACGTCGAGCAGGGTGCGCCGGTAGTCGAGCACCATGATCCGGGCCTCGTCGGGCGTGTACCGCTCGGTGATGCGCTGGACGAGCAATCGCAGGAAGCCGGTCTTGCCGCTCTCCGACTCGCCGAACAGCATGAAGTTCGGGTCGGCGTGGAAGTCGAGGTGCACCGGACCCAGATCCTGCTCGGCCACGCCGACCGACACGCCCCGGGCCGGGTCGCCGGCCAGGCTCTCGTAGCTGACCAGGTCCGGCAGCATCCGCACCGCCGGCGCCCGTGGCCCGGTCCACGCGTCGGCGATCGCGCGTACCAGCGAGCCGACCCCGTCGGGCAGATCGTCCACAGTGGACGATCCGTCCACGCGCGGCAGCGCGACCAGCATCTGGTGCTTCGTCTCGGTGATGCCCCGACCGGGCTCGGCCGCCGGGACGTTGAGCGCCGCCTTGCGGTCGATGTTGGAGTCGGCCGGATCGCCGAGTCGCAGCTCGATCCGGGTGCCGAACAGGTCGCGCACCGACGCCCGCAGGTCGAACCAGCGCTGGGCGGTCACCACGACGTGGATTCCGTAGGACAGCCCGCGCGCGGTCAGATCGGTGACCGAGTCCTCGATGTCCTCGTAGTCGTTGCGCAGAGTCATCCAGCCGTCGACGAACAAGAACACGTCGCCGAACGAATCCTCGGTGTTCCGGCCGTCGCGCCGCTGCCGGCGGTATGCAGCCATGCTGTCTATTCCGGCAGCGGTAAAGTGCCGCTCGCGGTGGGCCATGAGCTGGCGCAGCTCGGCGACGGTTCGCCGGACGGCGCCGGGATCCTGGCGGGTGGCGACCCAGCCGGTGTGCGGCAGCCCGCGCATCGAGGCGAGCGTGCCGCCGCCGAAGTCCAGGCAGTAGAACTGCACCTCGGCCGGTGTGTGGGTCAACGCCAGGCTGGCCATGATCGAACGCAGGGTGGTGCTCTTGCCGCTCTGCGGGCCGCCGACGACCACGGCGTGCCCGGCGGCGGTCGCCAGCTCGAGCACGAGCGGGTCGTGCCGCTGCTCGATCGGCCGGTCGACGATGCCGATCACCGCCCGCAACGTGCCGTGCAGGTCGGTGTTCGCGGTGGTCAGCCCCCGGGTCGGGTCCAGCGTCGGCGCGCGCAGCAGCCGGTCGAGCGAGACCGGTTCGCGTAGCGGCGGCAACCAGACCTGGTGCGCCGGCTTGCCCCGTCCGCGCATGCGATCGACCAGGATGTCGAGCAGGCTGTCGCCCACCGCCTCGTCGTCGGATTCCTCCACCGGTTGCGGCTCGTCCGGTTCGGTCGGCGCCAGGTAGGTCGGTGAGTACTCGCGCACCGCGGTTAGGGCCAGCACCCCGGTCGGTGATGCCTGCCCGGTCGCGCGCCGGTGCACGCCGGACACGTAGGCGGCCCGGAAGCGCATCGTCGACTCGGTGCCCGCCTTGAGGTAACCGTGCCCGGGCGCCTTGGGCAGCTCGTAGGCGTCGGCGCTGCCGAGCACGACCCGGCTCTCGGCCGCGGAGAAGGTGCGCAGGCCGAGCCGGTAGGAAAGGTGCGTGTCCAGGCCGCGTAGCCGGCCTTCCTCCAGGCGCTGGGACGCCAGCAGCAGGTGCACGCCGAGCGAGCGGCCGAGCCGGCCGATCTGCACGAACATGTCGATGAAGTCGGGCTTGGCCGAGAGCAGCTCGCTGAACTCGTCGCAGACGACGAACAGCGTGGGCACCTCGTCGAGGGGGGCACCGGCCTGCCGGGCCCGCTCGTAGTCGCGCAGCGAGGCGTAGTGGCCCGCGGCCCGCAGCAGCTCCTGGCGGCGCAGCAGTTCGCCGTTGAGGGCGTCGGTCATCCGGTCGACGAGGGGCAGTTCGTCGGCCAGGTTGGTGATCACGGCGCTGGTGTGCGGCAGCTGGTCGAGCGCCGCGAACGTCGCGCCGCCCTTGAAGTCGATCAGCACGAAGTTCAGCGAGTTGGACGAGTGCGTGACGGCCAGGCCCAGCACGAGCGTGCGCAGCAGCTCGCTCTTGCCCGACCCGGTCGCCCCGATCAGCAGCCCGTGCGGCCCCATGCCGTCCTGGGCCGACTCCTTGAGGTCGAGCTCGATGGGCGTCCCGTCGGCGTGGATGCCGAAGCGCACCCGCAGCTTGTCCCGGTTCGGCCGGGGCACCCACGTGTCGGCCGGATCGAAGTCGTACGGATCGCCGAGCTCGAACAGCTCGGCCAGGCCCAGCTCGGTGGTCATCGCCTGCTGGCCCGCACCGGTCGCGGACAGCCGCAGCGGCGCCAGCTGCCGAGCCAGCGCCTCGGCCTCGTGCCGGGTCAACTCGTCGGCGCGGCCGACCTCGATCTCGTCGTCGATCGTCTCCGACGTGAGCCGGCCCGTCTCGTCGATGTCGAAGATCACCTCGGACGGTTCGAGCAGGCGTGGTGGCGGGCTGGACAGGTCGAGCAGGCTCAGTCCCTCGAGCCCGCCGTCGGTCATCAGGTGGTTCGAGCCGATCATGTCTCCACCGTCGAGCACGACGACGATGTGCGGGCCGGCCGCCCGGGCGGCCCCCCCGGGGTCGAATCGTGGCCGGTCGGCCAGCAGGTCCTCGAGGATCGCCTCCAGCGCCATCGCGTTCGGCGCGAACAGGCGCACCTGGCCGACCGCGTCGAGCTTCTCCGGATGCAGCGCGTGCGGCAGCCACTTCGCCCACTCCCACTCGTCGTAGAGCTCGGGAGCGGTGCACACCGCGATGAGGAGATCGTCGGGGGCCTGGAACGTGACCAGCTGGGCGACGATGGCCCGGGCCAGGGCCCGCGACCGCGCCTCGTCACCGGTCAGGTACACCCGGGCGAACCCGTTCACCGCCATGGCCGCGGGCAGGTTGGGGATCGCGGTGTAGGCGGTGATGAAGTGCCGCAGCGCCGACGACGACAGCGGCTCGAGCACCTCCAGGGGCCTGGTCGCCGGCGGAACGAGGTTCGTGGCGAGCCCCTGCGGACCGCGTCCGATGCGGGCCACACCGAAGTCGGGGTCGTCGCGGCGGCGTTCCCACAACCGGTAGCTGCCGGCCAGCGACCACAGCTGGGTCGGGTCCGGGTGCAGGTAGGCCAGGGCCGCCCGCTGCTGGTCGGCCGCCCGCAACACCCGCACCCGGTGCTGGGAGAGCTGGCGCAGGTACTGCCGCCGGGCGTAGGACATCTCGGCCTTGCTGGCCCCGCCACTGTTCATCAGGCTCATGCCGACCATGCCCAGGGCCGACATGCCCACCAGCCCACCCACGACCAGGCGCATCGGCCCGGACGAGCCGCCGGCGAACATCAGCGCCATCGCCCCGCTGCCGGCCATCATCGGGACGGCCATCGCCGCCTGCTGCCACTGCCGGCCTCCGGCGCGAGGGATCTCCGGCGGCGCTTCGAGCACGATCTCGCCGGACGGCAGGTCCGGGGCGGGGCGCCGCTGCGGACGACGAACGACCATGGTGCTCACCGGGGCCCCCGCGAAATCGTGGAGCGTCCTTTGCGGAGCGATTTCGTGGGGTGGTTCACGCGCGGACCGTATGCAGGTACGCGAGCGCCGACGCGGGAGCTGGCCGGATGCGGCCACGGCGCCGCATCGGTCGGCCTGATCCGGACATGCTGGGCGGCATGGCCACCTCGGTCGCCGGCCTGGTCCGGGTCACGATCTCCGCCCCGCGGCGGCGGGTCGACATCGCGCTGCCGGAGAACGTCGTCGTCGCCGAGATGTTGCCGGTGTTGCTGCGGCACAGCGGCGAGGAACTGGCCGACGAGGGCGTCGATCACGGCGGCTGGCTGCTGCGCCGGTCGGATGGCACCTCGCTGATAGGGGCCAAGACGCTGGGCTCGCACCGGGTGCGTGATGGTGAGGTGCTGCACCTCGTGCCCGGCTGGCAGGAATGGCCCGAGCTGGATTACGACGACCTCGTCGACGCGATCGCCAGCGGCTCGCGGCGGCGGCACCGAACCTGGTCGCCGGCCAACTCCCGGCAGGCCGGCCTGGTGATCGGCGGCCTGGCGATCGCCGCTGGCCTGGTCGCGGTGTTCCGGTCCGCCCCGCACTGGGAGGTCGCCGGGCGCTGGGCGCTGGGGCAAGCGGCGATCTTGCTGATCGCCGCCGTCGTCCTGGCGCGGATGTTCGACGACCGCCCGGCGGGCACCGTGGTCGGCCTGCTCGCGCTGCCCTACGCGTTTGTCGGCGGCGGGTTGCTCGACGCGCACACCGCCACCTGGCCGGGAGTCAGCGCCCCGCAGCTGGAAGTGGCCTGTGCGATGTTGGCGGTCGCGGCGTTGCTCGGCTACCTCGGCGTCGGCGACGATGGTGCGCTGTTCGTCGGTGCCCTCGCCGCCGGGCTGCTGGGGCTGCTGGGGGCCTGGCTGACCGCGAGCGAGCGGATGTGGCCCGAGCGGGCAGCGGCCATCTTGTTGTGTGTCGCGCTGCTGCTCGCCCCGATGTTCAACTCGATCGCGATCTGGTTCGCCCGCATGCCGATCCCGGTGCTGCCGCGTTCGGCCACCGACCTGCTCCGCGACGCCCCGCAGCCGCCGCGTCCGGCGGTGTACGCGGCGGTCGCGCGCGCCGACGGGATCCTGACCGGGTTGCTCGTGGGCACCTCGGTCGTCGCGGCCGTGGCCGACGTCGTGCTGATCCGCAGCGACGGCAGCGCCGCCCGCTGGCTGGTGGTGGTAGCCAGCGCCGCGTACTGGCTGCGGGCCCGCCCGTACGTGATCGTCCGGCAGCGACTGCCATTGCTGCTCGCCGGGCTGGTGGGCGGCCTGGCCCTGCTGCTCGGACCGGCGATGAGCGACCCGGACCGGCGGTTGTCGTTCGCCGGGCCGCTGCTCGTCGGGCTCGGCGGCATCGCGATCATCCTCGGGCTGGCCTACAGCCAGCGCGTCCCGGGACCGTACCTGCGTCGCTACGTCGAGGTCGTCGAGCTGATCCTGCTGCTGGCCGTGCTGCCGATCGCGGCAGCGGTGCTCGGGCTGTACGGCCGGCTGCACGGCTAGGACGACGCCATGGCGTCTCGTCGCGACGAACTGCGGGCCCATCAGTTCCTCAAGCAGCGGGCCGTCTCCGCGCTGGTCGTGCACCAGACCGACCCCGAACAGCCACCGTTCCGGCGCCCGAGCGTCGCCGCGTGGGGCAGCCTGGCGTTGGCTCTGGTCGGGCTGGCCGTGGCCGGCGTGATCGGGCTGGTGACCAACAAGAAGGCGACGACGTTGCAGGCCGGCCAGGCGGTGATCGTCGAGAAGGGCACCGGCGCCCGGTTCGTGTTCTTGAACGGGCGCCTCGAACCGGTGGCGAACTACAGCTCGGCTTTATTGATTCTGGGCGATCACCTGAGCACCCAGAACGTGGACAGCAAGACGTTGCAGGGCATCCCGCGCGGTCCCGCGGTGGGCATCGCCGGCGCGCCGGACGAGCTGCCGGACAGCAAGCATCTGCTGTCCGGGGGCTGGGCGATGTGCTCGGAGGCGTCGACCAACGCCGCCGGGGGCCGGGTCGACAGCTCGCTGCTGCTCGTCGGGCAACACCCCGCCGGGGGTGTCGGGGCGGGCGACCGAGCGGCTCTGGTCAACGTCGCGGCCACCGGCAAGCAGTACCTGATCTGGCACGGGTACCGGCACGAGATCACCGATCAGCGGGCCGTGTCGGCCGGGTTGGCCCTGGCCGGCGAGTCGTCGATCCCGGTGGCCTCGGCCTGGGTCGACGTGCTGCCGGCCGGCCCCGCGCTCGCCCCGATCACGGTGCCCGGCGCGGGCGGCGCGTCGCGGGCGCTGCTGTCACGGCCGCAGACCCGGGCCGGCCAGCTGTTCGTCGTGCCGGTGTCCGGATCGGTGCGCCAGTACTACCTGGCCCAGGCGAACCGCCTGGTGGCGATCACCCCGTTGCAGTTCGAGATCCAGCTCGCCGCGCCGGCGACCCGGGCGGCGTATCCAGGGGCCTCACCCCAGCCGATTCGCCTCGATCCGGCCGAGCTGACACTGGCCGACCAGTCGACCACGGCCAGCGCGGTGTCCGACCCGCCGCGGGATCGGCCGGCGTTCGTCGCGCCGGCCTCGCCCACGGCCGCGGCTTGCGCGACGTTCGACCCGGGCAGCGCCGGGCCGAGCGTGTCCATCGGCGCGACCCTGCCGCCGGCCAGCGCGCAGCAGGCCACGTCCGGGCGCAGCCCGACCGGCGCACCGCTCGCGGATCGCGTCGCCGTCCCGGCCGGGCACGCCGCACTCGTCTCGGTCGTGGCGAACAGCCAGGCGGCGGCGGGCACCCTGGCCTTGGTGACCGACGCCGGCGAGTTGTTCCCGCTGGCCAGCTCCGACGTGCCGAAGATCCTCGGCTATGCCGGGGTGACGCCGACCCGGGTCGCGGCGGTGCTGGCCGCCCGGCTGCCGTCCGGACCGTCCCTCGATCCGGCGCTCGCCCGGCAGCCTCTGTGACGCTGGCAGGATTAGGCCGATCCGCTGGTGAATGCCGACCGATGTTCGTAATTTGAATGTGTCGCTGAAATGCCCGGCGGCCCAGCGAGCACCGAAGTTTCTACCAGGTGCCACGATTTCATGGAGCAGCCCATGACCAATCCAACGGGCGGCCAGGTCGCCCTCACACACGCGGAAATGTTGGCTCTCGCGAAGACTGCCGACGATGTCGTCGCTACGTCGAGGGGCATCGCAAAAAGCCTCGAGAATCGACTCATGACTGAGCTGATGCCGCAGTTCAAAGGTGACGCGGCGGCCGCATCGCTAAGTCTGTCGACGACGATCGACCAACGTTTCAACAAGATCCTTCAGGATATGCAGCAGATGTCCGACACGGTCAAGGGGACCAACGCCGCGCACCAGCAGAACGACGCCAGTCACGTTGCGGGCTATAACAGTCTCGCTAACGTCCTCAACGCGTGACCGGATCGAGTCGTTCCACCTAACAAGAGAAAGGTACGTTGCTATGGCTGGTCAAATCCAGGTCAACTACGCAAGCATGGACGCGGGCACCGCGGCGTTGGGCTCGTTCACCCAAGGTCTGCGCGACCAACTCGAGACGCTGATGGCCGCTTCCGTCAAGGTGCGCACCACCTGGGACGGCCCGTCTCAGGTGGCGTTCCAGGAGACACACGATCGAATCGCCAAGCAGTGCGACAAAGTCGATATGATCCAGACGTCGCACGGGAAACTTCTCCAAGATATGAGCCATTCAGTGGCTCAGACCGACGCGACCTTCGCGGGGAGATTCGCCTAGATCGTAGTAGCCCCACAACGGCCCGGTATCGACTATCGATCCCGGGCCGTTTGGCATGCCGAATTGGCGCGAGCTTGAAGTGCTACCTGGAATTCATCGAAAAGCGGCGCGCGCTTAACCAGGAGCTCGACCGGTGCAAATGCGGCCCGCCAACAATTGAAGTATGGACGAAGTCTCGCTGCATCTCGATACCGCGAGCAATGCGGGTTGGTCTCTCGCGCAAAAGGCCGGCGACCTGAGCGAGCTCAACCAATGGTTCTACTCGAATATGTCGGTGCTC
>Ga0137412_10001277_pt1 | contig 19344 bp, 27 predicted proteins | sample CZODoug2_1_16fun_FD_122160 | JGI IMG/M metagenome (GOLD analysis project Ga0137412, IMG submission 122160) | Vadose zone soil fungal communities from Angelo Coast Range Reserve, California, USA - CZODoug2_1_16fungal (Hybrid Assembly) | ecosystem: Environmental > Terrestrial > Soil > Vadose zone...
AAATTCTTGCGCATCTTGCCGGAAACGTGCGCCAGAACCTGGTGCTTGTTTTCCAGCTCAACGCGGAACATCGCGTTCGGCAACGGCTCGATGACCGTCGCCATCACTTCAATGGCGTCCTCCTTGGAATTACCGGAGTCGTTCTTTTTCTTGTCGTCGTCCTGATTCGCCATGTTCTCCCAAAGAACGGGTCTAAAGACCCGCCACTACAAGATCTTGCTGTTCTGCTGCAGGCCCGCTTCAGAAAGCGGCCCCTACATTCTACCAAGCCGGACCGGTCATCTCTTTCGGCCGCGTTAAAATCCACGGGCCGTTCGCGGTGATCGCGATGGTGTGCTCGAAATGCGCCGAAGGACTTCCATCGGCTGTTTCTGCTGTCCACTCATCGCGCATCCGAACATCCGGACGCCCGGCATTCACCATCGGCTCGACCGCGATCACCATTCCCTCCTGCAATCGCGCGCCGCGCCCCGGTTCGCCGTAATTCGGCAGGTTCGGCTCGTCGTGCATTTTCGTACCGATGCCGTGCCCGACAAATTCGCGAACCACCGAAAAACCGTTCTGCTCGACCAGGCTCTGTACCGCGTGGCCGACGTCGCCGAGCCTGTTTCCCGCGCGCATCTTATCGATTGCGCGGTCGAGCGATTCTTTCGTCACGTCCAGCAGCTTCTGCACTTCCGGCTTGATCGTGCCCACCGGAACCGTGACCGCTGAATCCGCGTAGTACCCATCGACTTCCATTCCGAAGTCGATCGATACGATGTCGCCTTCCTTCAACTTCCGCTTCGGCGACGGAATCCCGTGAACGATTTCGCTGTTCACCGACGTACAGAGAATACAGGGGTAACCCCGGTACCCTTTGAACGCCGACTTGCCCGGTTTGCCCGCGATGAGCCTCCTGGCTTCTTCCTCGAGGTCCATCGTCGTCATTCCAGGCCTTACAAATTTCCGCAAAGCTTGCAGCACCTCGTGAACAACCAGTCCCGCGCGGTGCATCTTTTCGAGCTCATCGGCGCTGCGCAAATGAATCGCCATGTTTCCTAGTGCGCCCGCTTTCCGATCAACACGCTCTGCAAAACCTGCTGCTTCACTTCTTCCACACTCTTCGCGGCATCCACCGCGTACAGCAAACCAAGCCGTTTGTAATACGCGACCAGGGGCGACGTTTGCCTCTCGTACGCCTTGAGCCGCGGCGAGATCACTTCCTCGCTATCGTCCGGCCGCTGAATCAATTCGCCACCGTCGATGTTGCACTTCCCTGCAACTTTTGGCGGATTATCGTAAATATTGTAAATCTCCCCGCCAACCTTGCAAAGCCTGCGCCCGGTAAGCCGCTTCATCAGCAGCGGCAAGTCAATCACCAGGTGAATCACAATCGGCCGCCGCGAACCGTGTTCCACGAGCAACTGGCCCAGGTACTGCGCCTGTGCCACCGTTCGCGGAAAACCGTCGAACACAAAACCGTGCGTACAATCGGGCCGCTCAATCCGCTCGGCCACCATCTTCAGCACGAGCGAATCGGGCACCAGCTCTCCACGCGACATAATCGGCTGCGCCTGCAAGCCGAGCGAAGTGCCGTGCTCGACGTGCTCGCGAAGCATGTCGCCGGTCGAAAGATGCGGCGCTCCGAAATACTTCGCCAGCACTTTCGCCTGCGTACCTTTTCCCGCGCCCGGAGGCCCGAGAAAAATCACGGCGCGGTCCAGTTTCCCGTGCGGGCGCGCCTCCCCCGCCGCTCCGTGCGATTCCATTACCGCCGGCCGCGAATCCGGCCCTTCCGAGCAAATCCTTCGTAGTTGCGCATAACGAGCTGCGCTTCCAGTTGCTGAACGGTGTCCATCGCGACACCGACGACGATCAAAAGTGACGTACCACCAAAATAAAAGTTCACGCCCATGCCGTTCAAAACTATCGGCGAAATATGGCGATCGAACCAGGCGCCAACGCCCCAACCAATGTGATTGAAGTGAATACCGGTAAGCATCCACTCAGGCAGCAGGCAGATGATCGCGAGATAGACGGCGCCGACGAGCGTGAGGCGCTTCAAAATTTTGCTGACGTACTCGCTGGTGTTGCGGCCCGGACGAATTCCGGGAATGAAGCCGCCGTTTTTGCGCATGTTGTCCGCGAGTTCGGTCGGATTGAAGACGATGCCGATGTAGAAGAACGCGAACGCCAGGATCATCACCACGTAGAGCAGGTTGTAGAGCGGCTCACCGAACTTGATGTAGTTAACGATGTTGTCCACAAACGGCCATTTGTTTTTGAGGACTAACGCGATCGTCGGTGGAAATGCGAGCAACGAACTGGCAAAAATCGGCGGAATGACGCCACCGGAATTGACGCGCAGAGGCAAATAGGAGGACTGGCCGCCCATGACGCGGCGCCCGACCACGCGTTTTGCGTACTGCACCGGAATGCGGCGCTGACCGCCTTCAACGAGAACGATGAACGCAACGACTGCGATCATGAAAACGAGGAGCAGAGCGAGAACGAGAATGCTGAGCGGTCCCCACTGCTGCGTTTTCACGAGTTCAAAGAGGTTCACGATGGCGCGAGGCAAGCCGACGACGATGCCAACGAAGATGATGAGCGACATGCCGTTACCGATGCCGCGTTCGCTAATCTGTTCGCCAAGCCACATGATGAAGGCGGAGCCGGTGGTCAGAGTCAGAATCGTCATCAAGGTAAAAGTCGGCCCAGGATGATAGACAAAGGATTGATTGTTCGGGCCAGTGGCATTCTGCAGTGTGGCAGCAATCGAAGACGACTGAATGATGCTGAGCGCAACCGTCAAATAACGCGTATATTGCGTAATCTTGCGGCGGCCAAGTTCGCCCTCTTTTTGCAGGCGCTCGAGGTATGGAAACACGACGGTCATCAATTGCAGGATGATCGACGAAGTGATGTACGGCATGATGCCGAGCGCAAAAATCGTGAGCCGGCGAAGGTTACCGCCGCTGAACAGATCGAAGATGCCGAGCGCTGAGCCTTGCGCCTGCTGGAAATAAAGTTCCAGGACGTCTTTATTAATTCCCGGCGTGGGAATATGCGCGCCGAGGCGATACACCGCCAACAAAGCCAGCGTAAAGAGGACGCGCTTCCGCAGATCTTCGATGCGGAAGAGATTCGAGAGTGCCTGGAGGAATCGGTTCATGCGTTACCTTGTATCGTTACAGTCCCTCTTACAAGATCGAAAAACAAATTCAAAAGCAACGGCAAGAAAAAGCACGGGTCTAAAGACCCGCCACTACAACTGCGACCGCCGTACTTCCTACACCGAGCGGCCCGCTTCGGAAAGCGGGCCCTACAAAATCAAGGGCCCTACAACGTCAAGCCAGAACCTCGAATGAGCCACCGGCCTTGGTGATCTTTTCCTTGGCAGAGGCGCTGAAAGCGTGAGCGTGAACGGCCAGCTTGGTTTTCAGTTCGCCGTCGCCGAGAATTTTTACCTGCTCCGTGGTGCGGACAAAGCCGTGCGCGCGGAGCAAATCCGGCGTAACAGTTTCGCCAGCCGGAAATGCGTTCAACTCTTCGATATTGATAACGGCAAACGTCGAGCCGAACGGATTGTGAAAGCCGCGCTTCGGAATGCGGCGATGCAAAGGCATCTGGCCGCCTTCAAAACCGCGACGGCGGGAATAACCGCGCCGCGACTTCTGGCCTTTGTTGCCGGAGCCTGCCGTTTTACCGAGCTTCGAGCCCATACCACGGCCGACGCGGACTTTCTTCTTGCGGGAGCCGCGAGGCGGACGAAGAGTCGAAAGGCTGACGACTGGTTTCTTTTCGCTGGTCTTTTTAGCCATGACTTATTTCACCACTTCCACGAGATGGCGCACTTTATGGATCATGCCGCGCGTTTCCGGCGTGTCCTGGCGTTCGACAACCTGCTGCAAACGGCGCAAGCCGAGGCCGCGAATCGTCTGCCGCATGTCGTCGGTGCAGCTGATAAAGCTGACCACCCACTTAATCTTGACGGTCCCGGAGGACGCTGTTTTTTTCTGAGCCGACATTAGTTCTCACCCGCCGCCTTTTCTTTCGACTTTCCGGTGATCTCTTCGACGGTCTTGGTACGGGTTTCCGCTACTTGCGCGGCATCCTTGAGGCCGAGAAGGGCCGCAAAGGTGGCCTTGATGACGTTGTGCGGATTCGACGTGCCGATGGACTTCGTCAGAACGTTGTGAATGCCGGCAACCTGCATGACCTTGCGAACCGGGCCTCCGGCGATGACGCCAGTGCCTTCCGCCGCAGGCTTGAGCAAAACCTGCGCCGAGCCGTAGCGGCCGATGACCTGGTGCGGAATCGTAGTGCCCTTGAGATTCAGCTGGATCAAATTTTTCTTGGCTTGCTCGATACCCTTTTTGATGGCCATCGGAACTTCGCGGGCTTTGCCCATTCCGAAGCCGGCATGGCCGTGATTGTCGCCAACGACGACGAGCGCGGAAAAGCTGAGGTTCTTGCCGCCCTTGACGACTTTGGTGACGCGATTGATGGCGACAACGTCGTCCTTCAACTCGGCCGGATTGACCGAGAGCAACCGGCGAACCGCGAGACTTTCCCTTAGAATTTGCTTCGACATAGGCTTAGAACTTTAACCCCGCTTCCCGCGCCGCATCTGCGAGCGCCTTCACGCGGCCGTGATACTTGTATCCGCCGCGATCAAACACGACCTTTTCGATTCCGGCAGCTTTGGCGCGTTCGGCAACTGCTTTGCCGACCACTTTGGCTGCAGAGATGTTTCCACCGCCCTTGAGCGATTCCTTGGTCTTGCCGTCATTGGAGCTGGCGGAGACGAGCGTCTTGCCGGCACGATCGTCAATGACCTGGGCGTAGATGTGGCCGATGGAGCGGTACACGCAAAGGCGCGGACGATCCGAAGTGCCGACCACAGTAAGGCGAACGCGCTGATGAATGCGCTCGCGCTTTGCCGATCTCGATAACCTGCGAACTGGTGTTGAAGCCACAGCTTTCTCCTCTTTAAATCCCTGGCGCGACTACGCGCCGGCTTTTGCGCCCGCTTTGCCGGCCTTCTTCTTGAGACGTTCACCCGTGATACGAATGCCCTTCTGCTTGTACGGATCGGGCGGACGGAGCGAACGAAGATTGGCGGCAACCTGGCCAACCTGCGCCTTGTCCGCACCGGTCACGACGAGGTGCGTCTGCTTATCCACGGCGATCTGGATGCCTTCCGGAACCGGAAATTCGACCGGATGCGATTTACCGAGCGCGAAGGCGACGATCTTGCCCTTGAGCTCGGCGCGGTACCCGACGCCGACGATGTCGAGATCTTTTTTGAAGCCCAGCGTGACGCCATGAACCGCGTTGGCGACGAGTGCGCGAGCGAGACCATGTACGGCGCGATGATCTTCTGCGGCGCGTTTGACGTTCAAGATGCCGTCCTTCTGCTCGAAGGAGATGCCGTGCGGAACGGCGACGCTCAGCTTGCCTTTGGGGCCCTGGACGTCAACTTTGTCCGCGGCGATGGCGATCTTTACGCCAGACGGTACGGGAATCGGTTTGTTGCCTATACGTGACATGTTCTGTTTCAACCCTTCAAAACTTTTTGTTCAGAAAAAAACTACTACCAAACCTCACAAAGCAGCTCGCCGCCGATTTTCGCTTTCTTCGCGGCGCGGCCGGTCATCAAGCCTTTCGGCGTGGTGACGATACTGATGCCGAGTCCGCCGACGACGGGCTTGACGTCCATCGCACCGACGTAGCAGCGCGCGCCTGGGCGCGAAATGCGCTTCAGTCCGGAGATGACGCTGCGACGGTCCGGCGTGTACTTCAGAAACACGCGGAGCATCTTGTGCGTCTTGTTTTCGTCCACATTCTTGAAGGTGGAGATGTAGCCTTCTTCCTTCAGGATGCGGGCAATTTCGCTCTTGAGCTTCGACGCGGGCACATCGACGCGCTGGTGCTTCGCGGCGGCGGCGTTACGGATGCTCGTCAGAAAATCGGCAATTGGATCGGTCTGCATAACTCTCCTGGTCGTCTCCTCTGTCCGTTTACCAGCTGGCTTTCGTTACGCCGGGGATTTCTCCCTTGAGCGCCATGCCGCGGAAGCAGATACGGCACATTTGAAACTTGCGAATGTAGGCGCGCGCGCGGCCGCAGATGCGGCAACGATTGCGGTGCTGAGTCGAGAACTTCGGCTTGCGCTTGTCTTTTTCGATTTTTGCGGTGCGTGCCATTAGTTACTCGCCTCTTTCGGTCCGCGCAAAGGTACGCCCAGACCTTTCAAAAGTTCGCGGCCTTCTTCGTCGTTCTTCGCGGTGGTGGTAAAGGTGATGTTCATGCCCTTGATCTTGTCCACGCGCGTGTAGTCAATTTCCGGAAACACGAGCTGGTCCTTGAGGCCTAGCGTGTAATTTCCGCGGCCATCGAACGCATTGGACGGAAGTCCACGGAAATCGCGGACACGCGGCAGAACGACGTTGCACAGCCGGTCCAGAAATTCGTACATGATGTCGCCGCGAAGCGTAACTGCGCAGCCGATGGGCATGCCTTTGCGAATCTTGAAATTCGCAATCGACTTCTTGGCGCGGGTGATGATGGCTTTCTGGCCGGTGATCTGGCCAAGTTCCTGCGCCGCGGTATCCAGAAGTTTGGCATTCTGGCTGGCTTCGCCCAGACCGATGTTGACGGTAATCTTGGCGACTTTGGGCACAGCCATGACGTTTTTCCAGCCAAAGCGCTTCATCAGCGCGGGCGTTGTTTCTTTGCGATATTTGTCCTGCAATCGGCTCTTCATTTCCTCTGACCTTTTTTCAAGCTAAACTCTTGTTCTAACTTCACTACTTATCCAAAGTCGTTCCGCAACGGCGGCAGGAGCGGACTTTTTTGCCGTCGCTCAAAATCGTGTGGCCGATGCGGGTATGTTTTCCGCAGCTGCCGCAAACGATCATGACGTTCGACACGTTCATCGCCGCTTCTTTTTCCACGATGCCGCCCTTGACGTTCTTGTTCGGGTTGGCGCGGGTGTGGCGCTTGACGATGTTGGCGTGCTCGACAATTACGGTGTTCTTGAGCGGGTTCACGGAAAGTACGCGGCCGCTGCGCCCGGCATCCGGACCGGCCATAACCTTCACCTGATCGCCCTTGCGGAGCTGAATCTTTGTTCGTGTTGGTTCGTGTCTGCTCATATTCCCTTACCAAACTTCCGGAGCCAGCGAGACGATCTTGGTGAACTTCTTGTCGCGCAGCTCTCTCGCCACCGGCCCGAAAACGCGGGTACCGACAGGCTCATTTGCATCGTTGATCAAAACCGCGGCATTGTCGTCGAAACGAATGTACGTGCCGTCCTTGCGGCGGGCTTCCTTGCGCATGCGGACGATGACGCACTTCACGACTTTGCCTTCTTTCACCTGACTCTCAGGTGTGGCTTCCTTGACCGACGCGGTGACGATATCGCCCAATCCCGCTTGCAGACCGGCATCACCGCCGATGGGCATAATGCACATCAGCTTCCGAGCGCCGGAATTGTCGGCTACGGTCAGCCAGGTTCTCATTTGAATCATGGCTTCTGTTCCCCTATCCCACTTGCTGGGCGGACGTGTTCCGCGTCAGCACTTCTTTCAAGCGCCAGCGCTTGAGCTTGGAGAGCGGCCGCGTGGAGGAAATCCGCACGGTGTCGCCCGTCTTGGCTTCGCGCTTTTCATCGTGTGCATAAAACTTCTTGGAGATGCGCACGACGCGGCGGTACTTCGGATGCTGCACGAGGCGCTGCACTTCGACGACGATGGTTTTTTCCATCTTCGCGCTGGTGACTTTGCCTACGAGCTCGGTACGTTCGCCGCGAGCGGCGGCAACTTGTGTTTCGGCTGTCATTACGCTTTCCCTGCTTTCGCCGTTTTTGCTCCGACGTTCAGTTCGTGCGCGCGGAGCAACGTCTTGACGCGCGCCAGATCTTTTTTCGCTTCCCGCAAACGCTTGAGCGCTTCGGATTGCCCGGTGGTCAACTGAAAGCGCAGCCGGAAAATCTGCTCGGTCAAATCCTTGTGCTGCGCTTCGAGCTCGTTCACGCCTGATTCACGAATCTTTTCAATGCGCCGCGGCATTAGAGTTCTCCTGCGCGGGAAACGAATTTGGTGGGGATGGGCAACTTGTGCGACGCGAGGGTCAACGCTTCGCGTGCCACCGTCTCGTCAACGCCCGCCATTTCAAACATGATGCGGCCGGGCTTCACGACCGCGACCCACTTTTCCGGAGCGCCTTTGCCTTTGCCCATGCGGGTTTCCGCGGGCTTCTTGGTGTAGGGCTTGTCCGGGAAAATGCGAATCCAGAGTTTGCCGCCGCGCTTGATATAACGCGTGATGGCGACGCGGGACGCTTCAATCTGGCGGTCGGTGATCCAGGCGCATTCCATGGCCTTCAAACCGTATTCGCCAAATGCCAACGATCCGCCGCTCCACGCCTTGCCTCTGCGGCGGCCGCGCATCTGCTTTCTGTACTTCACTTTCTTGGGCATCAACATCGTTCTGTTCTCTTTTCCCTAAATTCCCGTTTCGTTGCGACTACGCTACTGCCGTAGCGTTTTCTTTCTCTTGCAGCGTCCTGCGCTTCGGAATGTTTTCACCCTGATAGATCCAGCACTTCACGCCGATGACGCCGTACGTGGTTTGCGCTTCCGCTGTGCCGAAATCGATGTCCGCGCGGAGGGTTTGCAGCGGCAAACGGCCCTGCAGATACCATTCTTTGCGGGCGATTTCCGCGCCGTTCAAGCGGCCAGCAACGCGCACCTTGATTCCTTTGCAGCCGAAACGAAGAGCCGAGTCCACCGCTTTACGCATCGCGCGGCGGAACGCCACACGCTTTTCGAGCTGCAACGCAATCGATTCCGCGACGAGCGTGGCATCGAGTTCCGGGCGGTGCACTTCCTGAATGTCGATGTGCACTTCGCGCTTGGTACGCTTGGAAACGTCCTGCTTGAGCTTGTCGATTTCCGCGCCCTTGCGGCCGATGATGATGCCGGGACGAGCGGTGTAAATGCGCACGATGAGCTTGTTCGCCGCGCGCTCGATATCGATGGAACTGATGCCGGCGGACTTGAGCTTTTCCTTCAACTCTTTGCGGAGTCTGACGTCTTCGTGCAGCAGTTCGGCATAATCGCGATCGGCATACCAGCGCGACTTCCACGGCTTGTTGTAGCCGAGGCGGAATCCGTATGGATGTGTTTTCTGTCCCATAATTTTTTTCGCGCGGTCGTTACCGGACCGACTACTTTTTCCCCTTCTTCCCAGGCGCTTGCTTGCCCGTCAAAGCTTTGCGAACACGGCGCGCGGTTCCGCGAACGCCCTTGTTGGATTCCTGTTCGGCAACGTTAACCGCGTGGCGCTCGGCGGCGGCAACATGATGCTCGGCAACGCCAACCCAGAGATGCGCGGTGCGCTTCTGGTAGCGGAATGCGCGGCCCATCGGCGCGGGACGCAAGCGCTTCCAGCGCGGGCCTTCGTTGACGAAAGCCTTCGAGACGAAAAGCTGATCGACATCGAGCGGCGCTCCAGCGTCTTCGGCTTTCTTCTCGGCGTTGGCGACAGCGCTGCGCAAAACTTTTTCAATGTGCTTTGCGGCGCGCTTCGGCGTGTAGCGAAGCGTCTGCAAAGCGTCCTGCACTTTTTGGCCGCGGATCAGATCGATCACGAGGCGCGCCTTTTGCGGCGACATGCGAACGTGCCGCGCAAGCGCATGCGCTTCAATCTGCGGAGTCTGTGTTTGAACGTCAGCCATGGCTTATGCCTTCGGCGCGGGTGCTGCTGCGCCGCCTCCTGGTGCTGCTGCCGCGGGAGCCGCGCCGGCCGCCTTTTCGAGAGCTGCCTTCACGGCATGGCCCTTGAACGTGCGGGTCGGAGCAAACTCACCCAGCTTGTGGCCGATCATCTGTTCGGTCACATACACCGGAATAAATTTCTTGCCGTTGTGCACGGCGATGGTGTGGCCGATGAAGTCCGGCACAATCGTCGAACGGCGCGACCAGGTCTTTACGACTTTCTTTTCATTGCGCGCATTCAGAGCTTCCAATTTCACGCGCAAGTGGCCGTCAACAAACGGACCCTTTTTTAGTGAGCGAGCCATTCCTGCTATTCCTCCACGCGGCGCAAACGACCCCATTGGGCGTGCCGCACTTTCTTAAATCCACGAACCGGTCCAGGGACACGGTGAGACCTCGGGCAAAACGGGCAAACGAAACGCGTGCCTTGCGCGTTTGGCGTGCGCTCGACGATAACCGTCCAGCCGGGCTTGCACAGTTTGTACAACGCCGGCTCAAGCGGAACGATCTTCGACTTGCGCAAAGGAAGAACGGGCTTGGCTACGGGCTTCGCCGCAACGCGCTTCACTGCAGCGCGCTTTGCGGGACGTGCCCGGCGCTTTGCCGCTGACCTGCGTGCTGCCGACCGATTTGTCCGAATCGCTCGCATTTTTTCTGCTCGTTCCCGCGACATTTATTTCGCCACAGGAATTTCTCGCCTCAGGTACTGCAACAACTAAAACCAAAAACTACTTGCGCCGTTCGACGATGTGCTTGTCGGTACGCTTGTTATGGCGCGTCTTCTTGCCCAACGTCGGGAAAGCCCACGGCGTCTGCGGATGATTGCCTTTTACTTTGCCTTCACCACCGCCGTGCGGATGGTCAACCGGGTTCATAGCCACACCGCGAACGGTTGGCTTGATACCCCGCCAGCGCGTGCGGCCCGCCTTGCCGAAATTCTCGTTTTCGTGGTCGAGATTGCCGACCTGGCCAACCGTGGCCATGCAATCCACCGAAAATTTTCTGACTTCGCCCGAAGGCAGCTTGATCAGCGCGACATCGCCTTCTTTGCTGAGCAGCTGCGCCGAAGCGCCGGCCGAACGAACAACCTGGCCGCCGCGACCGGGATACAGTTCGAGGTTGTGCACCATCGTGCCCGGAGGAATGTGCCGGAACGACAGCGCATTGCCCGGAAGAATGTCCGCATCGTCGCCGGTTGAAACCGTGGCGCCAACTTCGAGGCCGACCGGCTGCAAGATGTAACGCTTGTCGCCATCGGCATAGTGCAAAAGCGCCAGGTTCGCGCTGCGATTCGGGTCGTACTCGATCGCCGCAACCTTTGCCGGCACACCCGCTTTGTCGCGACGAAAATCGACTTTGCGGTACTGCTTCTTGTGACCGCCGCCGCGGTGCCATACCGAAATTTCGCCCTGGTTGTTACGGCCGCCGGAGCGCTTTTTCGGTTCGAGGAGACCCTTTTCCGGCGTCTCCTTGGTGATTTCGCTCTTGTCGAGAACGGTCATGAACCGTCTTGACGCTGTGTACGGATTAAAGCTCTTCAGTCCCATCGCTGCCTCTTACCTTCTAAAACTTTTTCTTTACCGCTTCGCTTTCTCTCTGATCCCTGAATTACAGATTGTCCGCGTACTCGATCATTTTTTCGCCTTCGGCGAGCTTGACGTACGCTTTCTTCCAGTCGCGCCGGTAACCTTCATTCTGGCCACGGCGGCGCATCTTGCCAGGGAAATTCGCGGTGCGAACATCCGCGACTTTCACCTTGAAAATCTGCTGCACGGCTTCCTTGATTTCGGTTTTCGTGGCTTTAGAGGAAACTTCAAAGACCACGGTCGCGTGCAATTCCTTTACGCCCAAACCCTTTTCCGTGATGATCGGGCGGCGAATAATTTGATAGTGAGGGGTTGCTGCCATGGCTTATCCCTTCCCCTTTTTCTTCGCTGCAGGCTTTGCGGCCTTTTTTGCAGCGGGCTTCTTCGCTTCGGCTTTCGGAGCGGCTTCTTTCTTCGCTGCCGGTGCCGGAGCAATCGTTTCAACATGCGGCGCTTCAATCGGCTTCTTTTCCGGATCGAGCGAACGGATGAGCCGAGCTACTGCGTCCTTTGAAAGGACGAGACGGTCGTGCTTCAAGACGTCATATGGCTGAAGCGCATTCGGCGCCACGAGTTTTACGCTTTCGATGTTGCGGCTGGCGAGTTCCAAGTTGCGGTTTTCGCCGTGCGACACAAGCAGAGCGGACTTCGTGAAGCTGAGCTTGTCGAGCGCGTTGACCAACCCGCTGGTCTTGTGCGAATCGAGTTGCCAGCCGTCCACTACCGTCAACTTTTCTTCCGCAAGCTTTGCGGACAGAGCCGAACGCAGCGCGCCGAGCAAAATCTTCTTCGGAAGCGCGTAGCTGTAGTCGCGCGGGCGCGGTCCATGGACCGTGCCGCCATGGCGCCACAAAGGCGACCGAATGGAGCCGATACGCGCGCGGCCCGTGCCCTTCTGCTTCCAGAGCTTGCGGCCTGCGCCGCTCACTTCGCTCTTTTCTTTCACTTTGTGCGTGCCGCGGCGAAGTCCAGCGAGATACCAGCGCGACGCTTCGTGCAAAAGATGCTGATTGATCTTTGCGCTGAAGACCGCGTCGGCCAGTTCGACCTGCCCGACTTTCTTGCCTTCCAGATTGACGACATCTACGACCGGCATTGTTCTTCTTCCTTCTCTAAAAATCGCTCTGACTAAAACTTTTTACCTTTTGCCTGCTTTTTTTGCAGCCTTTTGCGCCCGGCGAATAAAAATATACTGACCCGCCGGACCCGGCACCGAACCCCGCACAAGCAGCAGGTTTTCATCGCTGTCCACTTTCACGACCTTCAAATTCTTTGCGGTCACGTTGGCGTTGCCCATGTGACCCGGAAAGTGCTGGTTCTTCCAAACGCGCGACGGAAACGAGCTGCCGCCGATGCCGCCCGGTGCGCGATGGAACATCGAACCGTGCGTCGCATCGCCGCCAGCGTAGTGCCAGCGCTTCACGCCGCCGGCAAAACCCTTGCCCTTGCTGACGCCGCTCACGTCGACGAGTTCGCCGGCTTTGAAATTTTCCACCAGCACGCGGTCGCCGACTTTGGTTTCGTCCTTCGATTCCGCAAGCCGAATTTCTTGAAGGACTTTCATCGGAGCGACATTGGCCTTTTTGAAATGGCCCGTCATCGCCTTGTTTACGCGTTGCGGCTTGACGAATTCCACAAGGCCCAGTTGAGCGGCTTCGTAACCGTCTTTTTCCATCGTTCTGCGTTGAACAACGACACAGGGACCCGCCTGGAGAACCGTGCAACCCACAAGGTTGCCGTCTTCCGCGAAGACCTGCGTCATGCCCAGCTTGATTCCGATAATTCCGTCGACCGCCATTTTCTCTTCTCTCTCTTTCGCAGCTTGTCCGCCCCTGGCGAATATTGGCTGCGTCTTGCTTAATTTCAAACTGCGCCCGCTTCGGTCCCTCGGCTTTGCTCGGGATAAAAAAGCGGCCGCTACAACTTATTTCGCGGCGTGACCGAACGCCTTGATTTCGACGTCCACACCCGGCGGAAGATCGAGCTTCATCAGAGCGTCAACCGTGTCCGGCGTCGGCTCGAGAATGTCGATCAAGCGCTTGTGCGTGCGCATTTCAAACTGTTCGCGGGACTTCTTATCCACGTGCGGCGAACGAAGCACGGTCCAACGATTGATCGTGGTGGGCAGAGGAATCGGTCCTGCAACATCGGCGCCCGTGCGCTTTGCCGTTTCTACAATTTCCCGCGTGGACTGGTCCAGGATGCGGTGGTCAAACGCCTTCAAACGAATTCGAATTTTGTCGCCTTGTCTCATGTTTTTTCTTTTTGTCTCTTATTCCACGATATCGGTAACGGCGCCGGCGCCGACGGTGTGGCCGCCTTCGCGGATGGCGAAGCGCAGGCCCTTTTCCAGTGCTACCGGCGTGATCAGCGTCACTTCACAGCTCACGTTGTCGCCCGGCATCACCATTTCCACGCCGGTCGGAAGCTTCACGTCGCCCGTCACGTCCGTCGTCCGGAAATAAAACTGCGGACGATAGCCCGTGAAGAACGGCGTGTGTCGTCCGCCTTCATCCTTCGTCAAAACGTATGCTTCCGCCTTGAACTTCGTGTGCGGCGTGATCGAACCCGGCTTGCAAACCACCTGGCCGCGTTCCACGTCTTCTTTTTCCGTGCCGCGCAGGAGCAAGCCGACGTTGTCGCCAGCGAGGCCCTCGTCGAGCAGCTTCTTGAACATTTCCACGCCCGTCACAACTTTCTTCTGTGTCGGACGGAAGCCCACGATTTCCACTTCTTCGCCGACCTTCACTTTGCCGCGCTCGATTCGGCCCGTAACCACCGTGCCGCGTCCTGAAATCGAAAAAATGTCTTCGATCGGCATGGCCATCGGTTTGTCGATGTCGCGAACCGGCAGCGGTACGTTCTTGTCCACTGCGTCCATCAGTTCATCGATCTTCGCTTCCCACTTGGCATCGCCATTGAGTGCCTGGAGCGCGCTGCCGCGAACGATCGCAATCGTGTCGCCAGGAAACTGGTACGTCTTGAGCAATTCGCGAACTTCCAGTTCCACGAGTTCCAGCAATTCCGCGTCTTCCACCATGTCGCATTTGTTCAAGAACACGACAATCGCGGGAACGCCGACCTGACGTGCCAGCAAAATGTGTTCGCGCGTTTGCGGCATCGGACCATCCGTCGCCGCCACTACCAGAATCGCGCCGTCCATCTGCGCCGCGCCGGTAATCATGTTCTTGATGTAGTCCGCGTGGCCCGGGCAGTCCATGTGCGCGTAGTGGCGGTTCGCCGTTTCATACTCCACGTGCGATACCGCGATCGTGATGCCGCGCTCGCGCTCTTCCGGCGCGTTGTCAATCGTATCGAACGCGCGGAATGCCACCTTCGGGTTGTGCTTCGACAACACCTTCGTAATCGCCGCCGTCAACGTCGTCTTGCCATGATCAATGTGACCAATCGTCCCAATGTTCACGTGCGGCTTACTGCGCTCGAATTTCTCTTTCGCCATCCCCTCTGCTCCTCAAATCAAAGTCTTGCTGAACCCGTTGCTGCCGAAATTCTTTACTTCGAGACCGCTTTGCCTCTCGCCTTGGCAATCACTTCTTCGGAAACCGAGGAAGGCGCTTCAGCGTAGTGCGAAAAATGCATCGTAAACGTCGCGCGGCCCTGCGTACGGCTGCGAAGGTCGGTTGCATAACCGAACATCTGCGCCAGCGGAACTTCGACGCGGATCACGTTGCTGCCGGCACGGTTTTCCGTGCCTTGAATCGCGGAACGCCGCGAATTCAGGTCGCCGAAAACGGCGGCCATATATTCTTCCGGAACCACAACTTCCACTTTCATGATTGGTTCGAGAAGAACGGGCTTCGCGCGAGCGCATGCTTCCTTGTAGGCCATCGAGCCTGCAATTTTGAACGCCATTTCGTTCGAGTCGACATCGTGGTAGCTGCCATCGGTCAGGATGACGGCGACATCTACCGTGGGAAAGCCTGCAAGAATTCCAGTGTCCAACGCTTCGCGAATTCCGGCTTCAATGGGAGCAATGAACTCACGCGGAATGGAGCCGCCGACAATCTTGTCGATAAAGAGGAAGCGGTGTTCCTTGTCGAATTTCCATTTGCCCGGATTGTTGCTGCCGGTAATTTTCTTGGCGAGCTCGTCGATATCGTCGGTGGAGAGCTCGTGCATGTTTTCGTGATCGGCACTCGGCATTGGGTGCAGTTCAATGACGGCATGGCCGTATTGACCCTTGCCGCCGGTCTGCTTGATGTACCGGCCTTCCCCTTCGGCCTTCTTGCGAACCGTTTCGCGATAAGCGACTTGCGGACGGCCAACATTGGCTTGCACGCTATATTCACGAAGCATGCGGTCGACAATGATTTCGAGGTGAAGTTCGCCCATACCGGAAATCAGTGTTTGACCGGTATCGGGCTCGGTGGAAACACGGAACGTCGGATCTTCCTGAGCGAGACGCTGCAATGCGATGCCGAGCTTGTCCTGATCGGCCTTGGTTTTAGGCTCGATTGCGACCGAAATAACCGGTGCCGGGAAATCGATATTTTCGAGGATGATCTGTTTTTGTTCATCGCAGAGCGTGTCGCCCGTGTTGACGCTCTTGAGACCAACGACGGCGCAAATATCGCCTGCGCACACTTCTTCGATTTCTTCGCGTTTGTTGGCGTGCATCTGCAGCATGCGGCTAATGCGTTCGCGTGTGCGCTTGCCGGAATTGAAAACGTAGCTGCCAGCCTTCAGAACGCCGGAATAGACACGGATGTACGTAACATGTCCGACGAAGGGATCGGACATGATTTTAAATGCCAGCGCCGAAAACGGCTGATCGTCCGAAGCGCGGCGAAGAATCGTTTCGTCGTTGTCGGGATTTATGCCTTCCACCGGAGGAACGTCAATCGGCGAAGGGAGATAGTCGATGACGGCGTCGAGCAACGGCTGAATGCCCTTGTTCTTGAACGCGGAACCCGCAAGCACGGGAACGATTTTGAGCGCAAGAGTCGACTTCCGAATGGACTTGCGCATTTCGTCGAGCGTCAACGTGCCTTCGGTCAAATACTTGTCAAGAACTTCGTCGTCATGTTCGGCAATGTATTCGACAACTTTCGCGCGATGCTCGTCGTAGAACTTCTTATCGATCGCCGAGCCCTTCAGGGCTGCAGCAACGTCCGGTCGCGAATCTACAAACGACTTGTCCCAAAGTTTCTCGACTTCAAAAATTTCGAACTTGGCTCCGAGGGTTTCTTCGAGCCAAACCACTACGTTCTGTTCCAGAAAATTAATAATGCCGATGAAATTATCTTCGCGACCGAGGGGAAACTGGAGGGGGACGGGATGAGCACCGAGGCGCTGGCGAATGGTGCGGACGACGTGGTCAAAATCGGCGCCCATGCGATCCATCTTGTTCACGAAACAGATGCGCGGGACGCGATACTTGTCGGCTTGGCGCCAAACGGTTTCCGATTGCGGCTGCACGCCGGCGACAGAGTCAAACACGCAAACCGCGCCGTCCAGCACGCGCAATGAACGTTCGACTTCGACCGTGAAGTCCACGTGACCCGGCGTGTCGATAATGTTGACGCGATACTTTTTGTCGAAGCGGTCCCAGGAAGCAGTCGTCGCCGCGGAGGTAATCGTAATGCCGCGTTCGCGTTCCTGCTCCATCCAGTCCATCGTGGCAGTGCCTTCGTCCACGGAACCGATCTTGTAGGTGACACCCGTGTAGAACAGGATGCGCTCGGTCGACGTCGTCTTACCGGCGTCGATGTGCGCCATGATCCCGATGTTGCGCGTGTCTTCGAGTTTGAATGCCCTGGCCATGTTCTTTTCTAAATAATCCCTTTTATTCGTCCCGCCGAATTACCAGCGGTAATGCGCGAACGCTTTGTTCGCTTCCGCCATGCGGTGCACGTCTTCCTTCTTCTTGATTGCGCCGCCGCGAAGATTGGCTGCATCAATCAGCTCGTCACAAAGCTTGTCCGTCATGGTCTTCCCGGAGCGCTCGCGCGAGTACTGCAAAATCCAGCGAATCGCCAGCGATTGCCTGCGGAAATTGTTCACTTCCACGGGGACCTGATAGTTCGCGCCGCCGACACGCCGCGTCTTCACTTCCAGCACGGGCTTCGCGTTCTCGAGCGCCTTTTTGAAAATCTTGATCGCTTCGTCGTTCGTCTTCTTCGCGACCTGATCCATCGCGGAGTAGAACACGCGTTGCGCCGTGCTCTTCTTGCCGTCCCACATCATCGAGCAGATGAATTTCTCGACAAGGCTGTCGGCATAAACCGGATCGACTTCCTGCTTGCGGCGGCTGACTAATCCTTTACGCGGCATTTCTGTTCGGCTCCTCTAAACTTTCCAGCTTCGCGCATCGCGCGTGCCGATCTAACGATCGGCCACCACAACTACTTCGCTGCCTGCCCGGCCTTCGGACGCTTCGCTCCGTACTTCGAGCGGCCCTGCTTGCGGTTTTCCACGCCCGAGGCATCGAGCGTTCCGCGAACGATGTGATAACGAACTCCCGGCAGGTCCTTCACACGGCCGCCGCGCACGAGCACGATCGAGTGCTCCTGCAGGTTGTGGCCGATGCCGGGGATGTACGTGGTGACTTCAACGGAATTCGTGAGGCGGACGCGGGCGACCTTGCGGAGAGCGGAGTTCGGCTTCTTCGGCGTTTGCGTATAGACGCGGATGCACACACCGCGCTTTTCCGGGCAGCCCATCAAGGCAGGCGACTTCGTCTTGGTGGTGACGCCCTCGCGGCCCATTCTTACCAGTTGCGAAAATGTCGGCACAGTCTTCCCTCTTTGTTTGCGGACACAAATTCAGCCCGCGAATGCACGCGTTTCGACAGCCCTCGCTTGCGCGCACAAAAACAGCGCGAGAGCACACCAAGCTGAAAGGTGTACTGCGATTCCGGAGACCAGCAAGAAACTCCGCACGCACTCCAAGAGGCAGAACTACGCTCTTGGCTTCGATTCGGAGAGGCTTACTCGGCTTTGCGGGACAGGCGTCCCATTCCGGCCGCTCTTCGCTCCCAATCCGTCTTGCAATGTTCCGGGAGAAAAGATCCTTCCAACTGCACGCGTCTAAAACTCCCCCGACGCGCTACTGCCAGGTACAACTACCCCTAACGAAACACAGAGTATAGGGGAGAAATTTGCATGTGTCAAATCGCATTCGCAGCGGGCTGAGGAAAACTTCCGGGAGGGACGCCGGCCTGGTATGAAGCCTGTCCGCCCGGAAAACAAGGCGGTTCAGGGCAAAGATAGGGCGAAGGCGGCACCCCGACGAGAAGAAGGGGCTGACGTTCGCGGCCAGCCCTTCTAGCAAGAAGTAAGCCATTTATTAACAACAAGTTAACTATTCCGTCTTGTCCTTTTTCTCCAGGCCCTTATCGCCGTAGGGCCACAGGTTAAACGCCTTCAACTCCTCGTATTCGTGCTGGTCACGGAGCATCTTGGCGGTCCGCTCCTCGGACCACGGCTCAGCCAGACGCTCGGGCCGATCGGCAATCCAGAAAGCGGTCAAGGCCATCAAGGTCGCGTTCTGCGCCAGAATGTCGGGCTTCTGCGCTTCGAGCGCGTCGGCGGCGGAGTGATGCGTAAAGCTGTACTCGGCGCCTTCCTGCTCCATGTTGATGCCCGGCAAACCGTACATGGAAAACGGAAGCGTGTCCGTGCCGGATTCGATCTTTTCGTTCACTCTCACACGGCGAAGATTCAAAACGGATTCCGTGAATGCCTCGACAGCCGGAATCAAATCATCGCGCCCGCCGAGCTGGAAATTTTTTACGATTCCCTGCCCTTCGTCGAGAATCAAATCGCCGAGGTGGTTCCTCCATTCCGCTTTGTGCTGTTTGTAATACGCGAACGACCCGTCGAGGCCCTGTTCTTCTCCGGTGAAAAGCACAAACCGCAGAGTACGGCGCGGACGCAGGCCTGCGTGCATGATTGTTTCCGCAGCGCCGAGAGTAGCAGCCGTACCGGAACCGTTGTCCGTTGTGCCCTGCGAAAGATCCCACGAGTC
>Ga0137412_10001278_pt1 | contig 19339 bp, 19 predicted proteins | sample CZODoug2_1_16fun_FD_122160 | JGI IMG/M metagenome (GOLD analysis project Ga0137412, IMG submission 122160) | Vadose zone soil fungal communities from Angelo Coast Range Reserve, California, USA - CZODoug2_1_16fungal (Hybrid Assembly) | ecosystem: Environmental > Terrestrial > Soil > Vadose zone...
GGCCCGATGCCGGCCGGTTCGCCCAGTGTCAGCGCGAGCGGCTTTGCCATGCGTCAACGATATTCGATCATCGCGGCCTTGCGGATTTCCTGCAGGTAGGATTTCGACGTTGCCTCGTATTTCTCGGCATACATCTTTTCCCGCACTTCCTTTTTCTTCGGCGTATCGATCGTGGTGGGCTTGCGGCCGCAGAGCACGACCATTTCGATGCCCTGCTTGGTCACCTCGGGAGGGGTCAAATGGCCGATCGGGGTGTCGTCGAGCACCTTGCGCAGGACCGGCGGAATGTCAGCCGACGTCTTGATCACGGGATCGCGAATCGCGGCATTTGCCATGGATTTGAAATAGGTATTGGCTTCGTCGCAGCTCTGCACACGGGCGCGCAACGTCTCCGCCTCCTTGTGCCTGGATTCGATCGACGCCTGGGCCGACCCGCGCGGGACGAGCAGCACAACCGGCTGCATCCTGTATTCGAAGGATTCGGCCTGCTGCGCCTCGTCGCCTCCCTCCGCCTTGACCTTGTCGGCGACGTCCCGCTCGCCGACCTGCAGCTTTTCCTTGTAGCGGCCGCGCACCAGGCTGGTCCAGACCATGTCGGCCTTGATGCGCGCCTTCAGCGTGTCGGCGCGAATGCCCTGGCTCTCGAGCGACTTCGTCAATTGCTCCTGCGTAATCCGCATCCGCGAACTCATTTGGCCGAAAGCCTGATCGATGTCGGAGGCGGTCGGGTCGACGCCGAATTTCTTGGCTTCCTTGATCTTCAGCTTTTCGTCGATCAGCTCGTTGATCACGTCCTGCCGGTTCGACGCCTTGTGGGTCGTCAGGAAATTGAGCTTGGTGCGCTGCTCGATATCATAGTCGGTAATGGGGTCGCCGGTGACCATCACGGCAACCGTCTGCGCGTGCAATGGCGACACGCAGGCCGGCAGGACGATCGCGGTGACACTACCCACTACCAGAGCCCGAAGGCGGCGAGAGAACGTGGCGGTCATGATCATCTTCGCTATATAGAGTATCCGAATTGGAGCCGCGCCGGAAATACACGCTGTGCCCTGGCGGCCGGCCCGGTTCTACTGAATGCCGGCGCCGCCGCCCCCGCCCGACGTATTGGCGAGCGTCCGCAGGCCGATCTGCAGCATATAGGCGTGGCCCAGCACCGGCGGCGTGGTGACGGTCGCATAGCTGTAGGACGTCACGTAGTTAGCCGCGAGCACAAAGCAATCGTCCACATAGCCGGCGCCGACAACATACTGATTGATCTTGTTGGCGGCTAGATCCCAGCGGGCCGCACCGGTGACGACCCAGTTGTTCGCGACCTTGACCGAACCCGACCCCAATATGCCTTCGCGGCGGGTCAGGTAGCCCAGATCCGGCTGTGCGGCGTAATTGCCGTAGGTCATGCTGACCGACCAGCGATCGAAGTTCGCCCTTGCTTCGGCCTCGAAGCGCTGGACGTTGAGCGTCTGCTCGTCCATCCGCGAACGCACGCTGAACGTATAGGTGCGGTTCGGCGAATAGTTCACGCTGGCGACGTAGTCCGACCTCGGCTTTTGCAGGCCGGAATCGAGGCCCGTGTTGGTCATGTCCTGAACGGCGAAGGAGTTGAGGCCGAACAGCTGATAGGACTGCCCGAACAGCACTTTGACGGCGCCGCCGCGGTCGAACTGCGTGGTTGCCTGTACGCCGACATTGGCGCGCCCGCCGCCTTCGACGCGGTCATAGCCCGAGAACTTGTCGACGCTGAACAGGTTGGAGGTGTCGAACACCAGGCTTTGCGCGTCTTCGTTCGGAAGCTTGCCGGCATAGGTCTCGTTCGGACGAATGATGACCTGGGCGATCGGCTCGATGGTCGTCGAGCCCCAGGGCTGAACGTTGATGAACGGATAGCGATATTCCAGGCCGACCGTCGGCATCACCCGCAGCGCCTGCGTGCTGCCGCTGGGAAGGAAGTTGTTCACGCCGGGCTGGTTCGTGATCTCCGAATCGATGGCATCGGCGCGGACGATCGCGAACGGCGTCCAGATTTCACCTGCCGAGTCCGTGAACGAACGCCGCCACTGCGCTTCGCCCGAGAAGCGGGTGTAGGTTCCCGGTACACCGCGCAACAGGCACTGCGTTGGAATCCGCGCCATCGGATCGGCCGAGGCCGTCAGGCACAGGCTGTTGGTGTTGGCCAGGGTCGTGATGGGATCGAACACCGCCTGCTCGCGCGTCAGGCTGGTGAAGTTGGTCTTGTAGCTGAACTCGCCGCCCAGGATCGGACTGTTGATAACGTTCGAGTAGTCCATCACGGGGTGGATGACGGGCACCGTCTGCTGGTTACCCGAGAAGCTGAGATAGTAGATCGTCCGCACGTCGAAGAAGCTGCGGTTGCCGACGCCGGTCAGATAAAGCTGCGAAACCGCTTCCGTCGGCAGGTTCAGGAACGAGCTGAACGGGTCGCGATATTGCGCCAGCCGGTAGTCGGACATGAACATGTAGTCCGAGAGCAGCACGCCCTCCCAGCCCCAGACCCATTTGTCGTTCAGTGCGAACTGGCCCTTGGTGTCGATGCCGCCGCGCAGATCGCGGTCGCCGACCTGGCCGGTGAAGGCGCCCCGGTCGAGCTGGTCGATGCCATAGGCGCGGACCTGGTAGGACCCGTTCTCCAGCCGCTGGCGGAATTCACCCTGCAGCAGCACGCCCTGGCGGGACGTGATGCGCGGGCTGAAGGTCGCATCGTAATCCGGTGCGATCGCCCAATAGAACGGGACTTCGACGCCGTATCCGTAGACCGAGGATTCGCTCGGGCTCGGCATCAGGAAGCCGGTCTTGCGCTTCACGGTCGGATCGGGCGTCGAGAAATACGGCAGGTAGGCCATCGGCACGCCGAAGAATTCGAGCTGTGCTGTTTCGAAATACAGCATCTTCTCTTTTTGGTCGTGGATGATGCGGGCACCCTTGACCTGCCACAGCGGCGGCTTTTTCGGATCGTCCTTACAAGGGGCGCAAGCGGTGTACACGCCGTTCTCGAACACCGTGTAATTGCCGCCGGAGCGGTCGGAGCGGGTCGCGGCCATGCGCGTCGCGTCGGCGGTATCGACCCGCAGCGAATCGACGAAGCCGTCGCGATAGTCGTCGCTCAGGTCCATCGCGTTGGCGTAGGTGATCTTACCCTCGGCATCCGTCATGCGGATGTTGCCCTCGGCGTGAAGCCGCTTGGTCTTCTGGTCGTAGATCACCTTGTCGGCTTCGACGCTGGTGCCGTTGTAGTACATCTGCACGTTGCCGACCGCCGACACGCGCGAATTGTTGTAGTCGTAGTCGACCTCAACCGCCTGGACGAGCATCTGCCCGTCATTGGCGACGCGCGGCGGCGCCGGCCGCGGAGGTTGCGGATTGTAGGTGAAACCTTGCGCGGCGGCGGGCGTTGTCGTCGCGAGATCAATCGTACCGGCGACAAACAGTCCCAGCACCAAAGCGAGCACGGGCCGCACCGCCACGGACACGAGTGCCACGGACGCACGCAGGCGATCGCCGCGCGCGGCGGCATCGCGCCGGGCCGCAGCAAAGCCCTTCTGAGGGACGGCGACCAGGGCCACTAACCGTCCTCCTGGTACAGCAAGGCCAAAAAACCGGTGAGGCCGCCCACCAAGACGGGCAGCCACGCCGCAGCGATCGGATTCATCAACTCAGCCTTGCTCAAATCCTCAGTCACTTTCGACAGAACGTAGAGCAGAAACCCTGCGCCCACGCCACTTAAAACCATCTTCTGTACGCCGCCCATCCGGAAGAAACGCAACGACACGGAAGCCGCCAACATCACCATCGCAGCCAGCAAAAACGGCTGTGCCAGAAGCTTATGGTACTGCAGCCGATAGCCCGCCGTCGCAAATCCCGAGCTCTCCGACGAACGGATGTAGCTCGGTAGTTGCCAAAAGGACACGGTCTCCGGGGTGGAGAAGCTGTTGCGGACCTGCGCCGGCGTCAGGCTGGTCGCGATTTCGAGGCTGTCCTGCTCAATTGGCGCCGTGTCGAGCGAGTACCGCCGCACGGTTTTGAACAGCCAATGGCCTTCCTCGAGGGTTGCTTCGCGCGCCTCGATTCGCTCCTTGAAATGGCCGTCGGCGTCGAACCGAAACAGTGTCAGTCCGGTCAGCCGCGCGCCCTGCTGTTCGCTGCGCGCGGCATTGATCATAACGCTGCCGTCGCTGTTGATCTGGTTGAGCCAGAAGCCCGACGCATCCTGAATGCCGCCGCCGGGCGCGGAGCCGAACAGCTCGGCTTCCATGCGCTTGGACAATTCACGCAGGTTCGCCGACATCGGATTATAGGCGACGGTGGCGAGTGTCCCGAGCAGGATGGCGCTTGCGAGCGCAGGCGCGATGAACTGCCAGGCCGAGACGCCGGCGGCGCGCGCCACCACCAGTTCCAGCCGCCGCGACAGCGCGAGATAGCAGGTCATGGCGCCGATCAGGACGCAGAACGGCATCATCTTCTCGAGCAATTGCGGCACGCGAAACAGCGAGGTTTCCGCCACCATGACGGCCGAGGCGCCGGCCAGGCCCGAGGTCTTCCTGACCATCTCGATGTAATCGACCAGCACCAGCAGGACGAAAATGCTGGAAAAGACGCCGAGCGCCGAAATCACGAAGCGGCCGGCAAAATAGCGCCCAAGCGTGTTTGTGACCATGCTCATGCGGTGGCCGGCCGTCCGACGAGGCGCAACAGGCGCGCGTTCGACTTGTTGATCGCCTCCATCAGCGCGGCCGGCGGCTCCAGCACGACGCCGCCGATGATGACCCAGATGCCGCCGCCGATCGCGGCCGCCAGCATCAGGTATTGGATCGCGGGCGCAAGCGGCGATTTCACCGCCATCACGGAGCAGGCGAAGCCCGCCATGCGCAGCCCGAACACCGCAAGGATCGAACTGCCGATCGAAAAGTTGCGGCTCTGGCGCGTCGTGCGCGGCGCGCCCAGAAAGGCGAAGGTCAGCGCGGCAAAAGCAAAGGGGTAGATCGGCGCCAGGAAGCGGTCATGCAGTTCGGCGCGGAATTGTCCGGGAATCTGCTTGTAGATCGGATCGTCCTCGGCCGGCGCCAGCAACTCCCAGAGATAGCGTTCGCGGATGCCGAGCGCGACATCATGACCCTGATTGGAGAATTTCGACATGTCGAACGCGTAGCGGCCGAATGCGACCAGCGCCGGATCGCGCTTTCCCGCTTCGAAACGTTCCATGTTGCCGTCTTGGAGAATCAGGAACGAGCCGTCGCCGTTTTTCACCACGGTGCCGTGGTCGGCGACAATGGTATTCCGCTCCTTCGGATCGCGGCGGTCGTCGATGAAGATGCCGACCAGCAGGCCGCCGGGCTGGCGCTCGCGAATCCGGATGGTCAGGTTCTGATCGAGCTGCGCGAATCGCCCGGGCTGCAGGATGTTGGCCAGCACGTCGGCGGTGATTTCGGCGTCCCATTGCTTCAGGCGCCGCAGCCCGTCGGGGGAGAGGTAGGAGGCGATGAACGCAACCAGAAGCGCGACCACGCAGGTCGCGTAAAGGAACGGACGGAATAGCCGGAACGGCGAGAAGCCGGCGGCATTCATCACGATGATTTCCGAATCGGTCGCGAGCTTGTTCAGGGTGTGCGAGATCGCGATCATCAGCGCGATCGGCGAGATGATCAGCACCAGTGCCGGGATCACGAGGCTGGTGACGCCGAGGAAGGTCACAATGGTCTGGCCCTGGCTCGTCATCAGGTCGATGCCGCGCAATGCCTGCGTAATCCAGATCACGCCCGTCAGGCTGACCAGGACCAGCGCAAACGACGCGAGCGTCGTGCGGAAGATGTACTTGTCGATAGACCCCATCGTTACCGCACGATCCCCGCCCCGCCATGACACTCTGGCAAGCCCCACCACGGTAAGCCAAATCCCGGCAAACCACAGCACGGCGAGCTACGACCAACCCCTGAGAAGGGGTTCCCCTTTGGTCGCGCCGCCATTTGCCCCGCCTGCTTATTTTCTCACTACCATCCCTTTGATCCGTCAACAAAATGGCTGAGCCGTGGCACGAGCAAATTATGACTAATATTTCATTACATGTGGCGGCCCGGCAACGGCGGTGCTTGGCAGCACCGCGGCTGGCGGGCCATAGTGGCCGCGACGGGGATTCTATTGCGCCTGACGCGCGGGCCGAAATCATTCGACGCCCATCACAGTCTTAAGCGAAAGCCCGGATTTTTGGAGGATTTACCTATGCCCGACGCCGTCAAGGTCGGCTTTGTCCCGTTTTCCACCGCCCCACGCGGCGTCTTGGTGGCGTTTTGCGACGATACGTTGAAATTCGGGGCCGCCACGCGGAAGACGCTGGGAGGGGTGGCCAACCTGGTCAAGCGCGCGGCAGCCACCAACCAGTTCAAGGGCAAAAAAGGCGCGACGCTCGACATCCTGGAGCCCGAGGGAATCAAGATTCAGCGCTTGATCGTGATCGGCACCGGCAAGCCAACGGAACTGAAGGAGCGGGATTTCCTCAAGTTCGGCGGGGTGTTAGCCGGCAAACTGAATTCGGGTAGCGAAGCGGTCACCGTGATGGCGGAGCTGCCCGACGGCGCCATGGAACCCGCCCAGGCCGCGGCGGTGGCGTCCGGGGTCCGGCTGCGCGCCTATCGATTCGATCGCTACAAGACCAAGAAGAAAGACGGCGAGGACGCCGGCCTGCGGGCCCAGATTTCGCTCGCGGTCGACGATGTGGCCGCAGCACGAAAAATGTCCGCCGGAACCGGCCATCTGGTGGATGGGGTCGTGCTGGCGCGCGAGCTCGTGAACGAGCCGCCGAACGTGCTCTATCCGGAGGAATTCGCCCGCCGTGCCGGCCAGTTGCGCAAGCTCGGCGTCATCGTCGAGGTGCTCGACGTCAAGGCGATGACCAAGCTCGGGATGGGGGCGCTGCTCGGGGTCGCCCAGGGTTCGGCGCGGCCCGGCCGCACCGTGATCATGCGATGGAACGGCGGCAAGAGCGGCGAGCAACCGGTCGCCTTCATCGGCAAGGGCGTATGTTTCGACACCGGCGGCATTTCCATCAAGGGCGCCGCGAGCATGGAGGACATGAAGGGCGACATGGGAGGTGCCGCCTGTGTCGTCGGGCTCATGCACGCCTTGGCGGCACGGAAGGCGCGGGCGAATGTGGTCGGCGCCATCGGCCTGGTCGAGAACATGCCCGACGGCAACGCGCAGCGCCCGGGCGACATCGTGACCTCGATGTCGGGCCAGACCATCGAGATCATCAATACCGACGCCGAAGGCCGCCTGGTGCTGGCGGACGTGCTTTGGTATGTGGCGCAGAAGTTCAAGCCGAAATTCATGGTCGATCTTGCAACGCTGACGGGCGCGATCATGGTGGCGCTCGGCACCGAACATGCCGGCCTGTTCTGCAACAATGACGAACTGGCGGACCGCCTGCTCAAGGCCGGGCAGGACACCGGCGAGCGGCTCTGGCGGATGCCGCTCGCGCCCGAATACGACAAGCAGATCGATTCGCAGTTTGCCGACATGAAGAACACCGGCGGCCGCCATGGCGGCTCGATCACCGCCGCCCAATTCCTGCAGCGTTTCGTCGACAACACGCCATGGGCGCATCTCGATATCGCGGGAACGGCGATGGGCGCGCCGAAAACCGAGATCAATCAGAGCTGGGGCTCGGGCTTTGGTGTTCGCCTGCTGGAGCGGCTGGTCGCGGATCACTACGAAAAATGACCGAAGTCCTGTTCTATCACCTGCAGAACATGTCGCTGGAAAGCGTGCTGCCGCCGCTCCTGGAGAAATCGCTGGAGCGCGGCTGGCGGGTGGTCGTGCAATCGACCTCGCCGGAGCGCGCCGACGCGCTCGATGCGCATCTATGGACCTATCGCGACGATTCGTTTCTGCCGCACGCGACATGGCGTGCGCCCGATGCGCAGGATCAGCCGATCATTCTGGTGGTGGAGGAGGGCAATCCGAACCGGGCCCATGTCAGGTTTCTGGTCGACAATGCCGCGCTGCCTGCGGATTGCGATTCGTATGAACGCATGGTGCTGGTCTTCAACGGCGAGGATTCGGACGCGCTCGCCGCCGCCCGGCTGGCCTGGGCCGACTGCAAATCCCGAGGCTTTACCGTGACCTATTGGCAGGCCGATGAAAACGGCCGGTGGCAGCGGCGACAATAGCGATCAGCAATAATTAATGATAATATGACGTCGCGGTCCAGGTTTGTGGCCCAAGTCATGTTGGTGCCGCAAAGTGGTGGTGGGACAATCGCTCAGTGGCTGGAGTGGGGAACTAGCTTAGTCGTGCGGAACAGAAACCATTTCTCAAAGGGTCTGTTGGCAATGCTGGTGCTCGCGCCGGCGGTAGCCGGCTGCTCGGGCGGGACCGACATGTTCCAGTCGGACCTGTTGTCAAAGGACGCGGAATGGTTCTCGCGTCCGGGCCGGTTGTTCATTCGAAACGTGTCGATTGAGACGCCGCCGCTGACGCCCGACAAGGCGATCACGGCGGAAGATCTCGTGAGTGCCGAGGGTGCGTGTCCGGGCATGGCCCCGCCGGGCGCCCCCGATGGTGCCAATGCGTTGGCCGAAGGCGCCGCGGGCGCACCTCCGGCGGCCGGCGGAACGGTGGCGCTCGGTCACACCGAATGCGACGTCGTGCGTGGCATCGGCGCTCCCGACAATGTCGGGCTCTCCAACAATCCGCGCGGCGATCGCGTGGCCGTGGTGACCTGGTCGCGCGGGCCGCGCGCAGGCATCTACACCTTCACCGGCGGACGCCTGACCTCGGTCGAGCGCGGGGCCGATCCGGTCGCTGCGCCAAAGACGGCCAAGTCGAAAGCAAAGAAGAAACCGGCGGCTTGATCCGGCACGCGTTGCCGCCACCGGTTCAGCTTGCCGCCCCGTCATATTCCGCGCTCGCCTCCAGCCATTGCTCCTCGGCGCGCTGCAGCGCGCTTGCCGCGCTGGCGCGCGCCTTGCTGAGCTGGGCGGCCTGCTTGGGATCGCGGGTGAAGATATCCGGCAGTGCCAGCGCGGTATCGATTTTTTCGATGATGCCGCTGATGCGCGCGATTTCAGCCTCGGCGTCCGAGATCTTCTGCTTCAGCGGCTTCTTCTTTTCGCCCTTGACGGGCTCCGGGCGGTCGCGGCCTTGCCCACGATCCTGCCCGCGATCATTATCCCCGCGCTCGCGCGCGCTGACGCGCAGACCGCGTGCCGACAACACCAGGCGCCGATAGTCGTCGAGATCGCCGTCGAAATTCGTTACCGCATGATCGGCCACCACCCAGAGACGATCGGCGCAGGCTTCGATCAGATAGCGATCATGCGAGACCATGATCACGGCGCCCGGAAATTCATTGATCGCTTCCGCAAGTGCGGCGCGGCTGTCGATGTCGAGATGGTTGGTCGGCTCGTCGAGAATGATCATGTTGGGACCGAAAAAGGTCGCAAGTCCGAGCAGCAGACGCGCCTTCTCGCCGCCCGACAGGCTCTTGACCGTGGTGTCGCCGGCCTTGCCGGAAAATCCGATCGCGCCTACGCGCGCCCTGACCTTGGATTCCGGCGCGTCCGGCATCAACTTGCGGACGTGATCGTAAGGCGAGCCGTCCTCGTTCAGTTCGTCGAGCTGGTGCTGGGCGAAATAGGCGATCGAAAGCTTTTCGGCGCGCGTGACCGAGCCGGAGAATGGCGCAAGGCGGTTGGCGAGCAGCTTGACCAGGGTCGATTTGCCGTTGCCATTGGCCCCTAACAGCGCGATGCGGTCGTCATTGTCGATCCGCAAGGTGACGCGATTCAACACCGGCCGTTTCGAATCGTAACCGACCGAGACGTTGTCGGCCGCGATGATCGGCGGCGACAGGATCTTGTCAGGCGCCGGAAACACGATCTCGCGCACGTCCTGCGTCACCAGCGCTGCGACCGGCTTCATCCGTTCCAGCATCTTGACGCGCGACTGCGCCTGGCGGGCTTTGGAGGCCTTGGCCTTGAAGCGATCAACGAAGGCCTGCAGGCGCTTGCGTTCGGCGTCCTGCCGCTTGGCGTGCTTGGCATCCAGCATTTCGCGCGTGGCGCGCTGTTCCTCGAAAGAGGAGTAGCTGCCGCGGTAGAGGGTGAGCTTGCCGCGATCCAGATGCAGAATCTGGTCGACCGAGGTTTCCAGGAGATCGCGGTCGTGGCTGATCACGATCACGGTGCGCGGATAATTCGCCAGATGGTCCTCGAGCCAGAGCGTGCCTTCGAGATCGAGATAGTTGGTCGGCTCGTCCAGCAGCAGGAGATCGGGGGCGGCGAACAGCGTGGCGGCGAGTGCGACCCGCATCCGCCAGCCGCCGGAGAATTCCGCGCAAGCGCGTAACTGGTCCGCGGCGGAAAAGCCAAGCCCGCTCAGGATCGCGGCGGCGCGCGCCGGCGCGGAATGGGCGTCGATATCGACCAGCCGGGTCTGGATTTCGGCGATCCGATGCGGATCGGTCGCGTGATCGGCCTCGCGCAGCAGGCTGTCGCGCTCGAGATCCGCCTTGAGAACGACCTCGATCAGGCTCTCCGGGCCATTGGGCGCCTCCTGGGCAAGGCTGCCGATCTGCCAGCGTGGGGGCAGGGTGATGGTGCCGGATTCGATCGCCAGTTCGCCGCGAATGGCCTTGAAAAGTGTCGACTTACCGGTGCCGTTGCGGCCGACCAGACCGACGCGGGAACCAGGGACAATCTGCGCGGAGCCCTGGTCGACCAGAAGCCGTCCGGCGATGCGGACCGAGATGTCTGAGATGGAAAGCATGCGGGTGCTTGTCACCGCAGCGGCGGTCAAACGCAACCGCTTTATGCAGATGAAATGGATGCAGATGAAATGGGCGTTAGCCGGCCGAGGGGCGGCCAGCGGCCTCGGCCGGCGTTGCCGGCGTCGTTTCGCGCTTCTCGAGTTCGTCGAGCAGGCTCTGCAGGTATTGGGAAGGGTGTGAGGAATCAAACCGCAAGTCGCGCTGCAGCCGCTCGCCCACAGCGTTGCAGATCGATCGGCAGGTCTTGCCGTCGATTGGTTCCCAGATGTCGGGGATTGAAGCGTTCATCACGTCGTCCGTTGGCGTTTCGTCGAAATAACGAGGTACCAAGTCATAGACGGCTAAATTGTTTCCGCTTCGAAGGCGGGATGCCTGATATTCTCGTAAAAATTGTATGAAATTTGCGCGCTTCCGGGCGCAAGCAACAAAAACCCCGGCGCGGAGGCCGGGGTTTCTGAACGCTTCAAATAGGCGGTTGATCAGTAGCAGCGGTTCACCGAGCGCCAACGCGGCCCCCAGGGGGTCGGAACCAGCCGCCGGACATAGCAGCCGCCGCCGTAACCATAGCCATAGGCCGGGCCGCCGACATAGACGCGCGGACCGTAGCCCCAGCCATAGGGGCGATGATAGAAGCCGGCATGGTAACCCGGGTGGAAGCCGCCGTGCCAACCGCCATGCCAGCCGCCGCCCCAGGCGGAGGCCGAAGTCGGAGCCAGCGCCGCAACGCCTAGGGATAACGCGGCGGCTGCAGCAAGCGAGAGTTTACGAAACATGGTCGTCTCCTGGAGTTCGGCGCTAAGCGCGCGCCATCGCTGGGATCGCTTCCCGAGACGCCACCGCAGGAGGTGAGACCGACCTGCAGGGGCGTCCGATCGATGGAAAGGCTACGCCGGTCCGGGTGAACGAAAGCGGGACAACGCCTTCAGAAAGGGTTCAGGTGTATGAAATTGTCGTAATTCGCCGCGGTTTTCGCGACATCCGCGCAGTCGCTTGCCGTTGGCCGATCGCGCCGATATAAGCGCCGCAACTCCGCATCCCCCGTAATTTGAGGACGAAATCATGGCGATTGAACGCACCTTCTCGATCATCAAGCCTGACGCGACCGAGCGCAATCTGACCGGCGCCGTCAACGCGCTGATCGAAAAAGCCGGCCTTCGCATCGTCGCCCAGAAGCGCATCCGCATGACGCGCGAACAGGCCGAGACCTTCTATGCCGTCCACAAGGCGCGTCCCTTCTTCGGCGAACTGGTGGATTTCATGATCTCGGGTCCGGTGGTGGTGCAGGTTCTGCAGGGCGAGGGCGCCGTCCTGAAATACCGCGATGTCATGGGCGCAACCGATCCCGCCAAGGCGGCGGAGGGCACCATCCGCAAGAGCCACGCCAAGTCGATCGGCGAGAATTCCGTGCACGGGTCGGATGCGACGGAAACCGCCGCGATCGAGATCGCCCAGTTCTTTTCGGGCAACGAAATCGTGGGCTGACGCGGGACGCGCACAATTGATACGAGCCGGCGGGCTAGAGCGCGATGATTTCCGGATCATGCTTTCCGGATCATGCACTCAGGGGGAACGCTTTTGAGTTTGCTGACACAGGTCGTTGACCCCACCAATATCGGTGCGTTCTTCACGCAGTTCCAGGCCGATATGCAACGGCCGTCGTTCTGGTTCGCGGTCGGCAAGATCATCTGGATCAACGTCCTGTTGTCCGGCGACAACGCGCTGGTCATCGCGATGGCCTGTCGCGGCCTGCATGGGCGGCACCGGCTGTGGGGCATGGTGATCGGCGCCGGCGTCGCGGTGGTGCTGCTGATCGCATTCACCGGCATCGTCGCTACATTGATGTCGCTGCCCTTCCTGAAGCTGGTCGGCGGCGTTGCGCTGCTCGTGATCGCGGCCAAGCTCCTGGTGCCCGAGGACGAGAATGACGAAATCGCGGCCGGCACCACGCTCTGGCATGCCGTGCGCATCGTGGTGATCGCCGACATCATCATGAGCCTGGACAATGTGATCGCGGTCGCGGCCGCCGCCAACGGCCAGATTTCGCTGCTGGCGCTCGGCCTCGCCATCAGCATTCCGATGATCATCGCGGGCGCCGCCTTGATCATGCTGGTGCTCGACCGCTTTCCGCTGCTCGTCTGGTTTGGTGCGATGCTGCTGGGCTGGATCGCGGGCGACGTGATCGCCTCCGATCCCGTCGATCAAGCGGCCCTGCACCGCGTGCTCGACGGCCAGATGATCTTCAGCCTCGACGCGACGTCGGCGATTTTCGGAGTGTCGCATTTCAGCGTCAACGGCGACCTGATGGATCTCCTCGCTTCGGCGCTTGGCGCGATCACTGTTCTGGTCGCAGGCTCGATCTGGCGCCGGCGCAAGCTGCGCGGCGCGCAAGCGAGCGCCGAAGCGACAGGCTAACCCCCCGCATTGAGGTTTAGCGGCTCCATTGCGACGCCTGCGTCCGCAGGCGGTCGCCGACCCCGTTTGCGACAAATAGTCGCCAGACGGCATCGGCGGTTTTTGCGATACCGGGCGATGCCTGGAACATGATCCGGAAAAACACGCGCTCGGCCGATCATCCGACCTGGCGGTTTTCCCTCGCGACAAACGCAAAGCGTTTGCGCGGGGATCATGCTCAAGAAATTTCAGCGCGATGGCGATTCAACCTGATGCCATCTCGTTCTTGGAGCCGCTCGCTAGGAGCCGCTCGCGGAGGTCGGATTGAACTGGTTTTCGGATTTATTCCACCTCGGCGGCGTCCTCGAACAATTCAGTGCTGAAATCCATCACCCGCAGTTCTGGGTGAACCTCTCAAAAATAATCTGGATCAATGTGCTGTTGTCGGGCGACAACGCGTTGGTCGTAGCACTGGCATGCCGTGGCCTGGCGCCGCGTCAGCGGCTATGGGGCATGGTGCTCGGTTCCGCCGCGGCGGTGGTCTTGCGGATCGTCTTCACCGTCATCATCGCGACGCTGATGGGGTTGCCGTATCTGAAACTGGTGGGCGGCCTGGCGCTGCTCGTGATTGCGGCGAAGCTCCTGGTGCCTGAGAACAAGACGGAGGACGGCGTCGAATCGTCGTCGCGGCTATGGGCCGCCGTGCAGATCGTGGTCCTTGCCGATATCGTGATGAGCCTCGACAACGTCATCGCGGTGGCCGCCGCCGCCAATGGAAGCATTCCGCTGTTGATCTTCGGGCTCGCGAGCAGCATCCCGCTGATCATCGCAGGCGCCGCGGTGATCATGGCATTGCTCGAAATGCTGCCTGTTCTGGTCTGGGCAGGCTCGGGGCTGTTGGGCTGGATCGCAGGCGACGTCATCGCGACCGACACGGCGGTGCATCCCCGGCTGCAAAGCTTTTTCGAAGGCGCAGTCGGCGTCAGGCTCGATGCGCTGCTGGCACCGCTGGGCGCGGCGCCGCTGTTCGTAGGCGGAAACGGCGACGAACTCGCCTGCGCGGCATTGGGTGTCATCGTCGTTCTGGTGACGGGATCGATCTGGCGCAGGCAAAGCTCGCGCAATGTCGCGCAGGGAACCTCGTAGCCTTGAACCTCATAGCCTTGAATCTCATGAGCCTTGCCCGCTGTTCACGCCGGCCGCACGGAACGCCGCTGATCCCGTAGTTCTACTGAATCGGCAAGTTAATTCAAAAGTATCGCTCGGCTTCTATCGTCCAGGCCCTGTGTCCAGGGTGCAACGATCTGCGCTGCCCAAGAATTGAGCGGGCGGGATCATGACAATCAAAACGATGGTTGAACGGTAGCTGGCGATGGAAAAAAAGTTGTTTGCGAGCCAGCTCGAACAGGCCACCGGCCCGGAAGGCGCGGTGAACCTGCAAGTTCTGGAAGGTCTCGTCGTCGACGTGTACGAAGAGGCTGCGCGCGATCGAAGGTCGTCGGATCAGGCCATCCGGCTGATGGCGGTGGAACTCGAGCAGGCAACCGCCCAGATCGAGCGCGTCGCGCTTCATGATCCCTTGACGGACTTGCCCAATCGGCTGGCGTTCAATGAACGCCTGACGGAGACGATCAACGAGGCCGATCCGAGGGTCGAGCAATTTGCCATCATCTGCGTCGACTTCGATCGCTTCAAGGAGGTGAACTCGATTTTCGGGCACACCATGGCCGACAAGATGCTGCAGAAGCTCGCGGGCCGGCTGAGGATCGCGGCGCCGAATGCGTTCATCGCGCGGCTCGGCGGTGACGATTTCAGCATCATCGTCACCGGCTGCGAGCAGCCGAAGGCGAGCGAGGAAATGGCCATCCATATCCAGGATCTGGTGGCCGACGGCTTCAAGATCGATGGCAAGGTGATCCGGACCGCGCTGAGTTTCGGCATTGCGATCTATCCGCAGGATGGCACCGACGCCGAGACGTTGATGATCAACGCCGACGCCGCGCTGTCCCGCGCCAAGCGCGACGGCCGCGGATCGCTGCGCTTTTTCGAAGCCGAGATGGACCGGCAGCAGCGCGACCGCACCACGCTGCAGCATGAGCTCGGCTCGGCGATCGAGCGCAATGAGCTCAGGCTGTTCTACCAGCCGCTGGCGAAGATCGACGGCGAGATCGTCGGCTTCGAAGCGCTGTTGCGCTGGGAACACGAGGTTCGCGGCAGGATCGCGCCGAACGTCTTCATCCCGCTCGCCGAAGACAACGGCATGATCATTCCGATCGGGGCGTGGGTTCTCAAGGAGGCCTGCCGCCAGGCGGCGTCCTGGTCGAACAAGCTCACGGTCGCCATCAACCTTTCTCCGGTGCAATTCCATTACAGCGATCTCCCCGCGCAGGTGCTTTCGATCCTGCTGGAAACCGGCCTTGCGCCGCACCGGCTCGAGCTCGAGATCACCGAAGGCGTGCTGGTGAACGATTTCGAACGGGCCATCAGCACGCTTCGGCGGCTGAAGGCGCTCGGCGTCAGCATCGCCATGGACGATTTCGGCACCGGCTATTCGTCGCTGCGCTATCTGCAGGCGTTCCCGTTCGACAAGATCAAGGTCGACAAGAGCTTCATCGACCAGCTCGATGAGAACCTGCAATCCCAGGCCATCATCCGCGCCGTGGTCGGCCTCGCGCACGGCCTGGCGCTGCCGGTGCTGGCGGAAGGGGTGGAGACCGCAGGCCAGCTCGAGTTTCTCAAGCGCGAAGGCTGCGACGAGGTTCAGGGCTATCTGATCGGCCGGCCGCTGCCGATCGAGAACTATTCGGAAGTGGTCGGTATCGCCTCGCTGCCGGCGCGCCGCGCCGAAATGGCGGGCTGACGGCGGCATTTCCTCTCGAATAGATCAAGGGCGTGTGCCAAATCGACGCGAATGACCCGGAACGGGCACGGAGCCTCAGGGAACCCTGGGGCGGTCGTCGCTACTGATCCAAAGCCATGTGCCTGTAACAACCGCCATCGCCATCCCGATGAACTGGGCCGCGATGAATGCAAACACGTCAGAAGGCGCTATGCCTGAAAACGTATCCGACAGCGAGCGGGCAATTGTCACCGCTGGGTTAGCAAACGATGTTGAAGCCGTGAACCAATAGGCGGACGTGATGTAAAGGCCGACCGCGTAGGGGATCGCGGCGGGACTTCGCGTCGCACAGCCAAAAATCGTAAGCAGCAACCCAAATGTGGCGACAGCCTCGGCCAGCCATTGCCCAGCGCCAGCGCGAGACGTGGTCGAGAGTTGCCACACCGGCAATGCAAACATGAGATGAGCCGCCCATACGCCGGCAACGGCTCCAATGATCTGCGCCACGACATAGACGGCTGCAATTGACCAGGGCAGCTCGCGCCGCACGGCGAACGCGATGCTCACGGCTGGATTGAAATGCGCGCCGGAGAGCGGCCCGAAGACCAGGATCAGCACAACGAGGATTGCGCCGGTCGGTATCGTGTTGCAGAGAAGCGCGAGTGCGATGTTCCCGCCTGCAAGCCTCTCGGCCATGATGCCGGAGCCGACGACAGCCGCTAACAGGAACGCGGTGCCAAGCCATTCAGCAAAGATGCGCCGCGCCAGCGACGGCATCAGGCTGCAGGAGACCGTTGATCGACGCGCTCGCCGTCTTTCTTGACGAAATCACCGCGCTGAGCCGGCAGCAATTCGATTACGGATTCCGACGGTCGGCATAAGCGGACCCCCTTTGGGGTCACCACGATCGGCCGATTGATCAGGATCGGATACGCCATCATGGCATCCAATAACTGGTCATCGTTCAAGCTCGGGTCGCCCAGTCCAAGCTCGCTGAACGGCGTGCCCTTCTCGCGAAGTAGCGATCTCACGGTGACGTCCATGCGCTCGATCAGTTGTTTGAGAAGCGCGCGTGCCGGCGGCGTCTTCAAATATTCGATGACATGTGGCTCGATGCCGGCGTTGCGGATGATGCCGAGCGTGTTGCGTGAAGTCCCGCACTCCGGGTTGTGGTAGATGACGACATCCATGGCTCATCTCTTTGTTTGAGCATGATCTCCGCGCAAACGCGTTGCGTTTGTCGCGAGGGAAAACCGGTTTCCACTTTTCCGGATCATGCTTTAATTCTACTGCGTCGGTAATTCCTCGTGGTGAGGAGGCGCGTCAGCGCCGTCTCTGGACGATGCTTTCGCATCGCCAGGAACCATGAGGCCTCGGTGCCTGTTTCGGGCCTCGTCCTTCGAGACGCTTGCTGCGCAAGCTCCTCAGGATGAGGGGATAAAGTTGGCTATGACGCTGTAAGACTAACAGCACGCCGAAGCCTTGGCCGCCGATTGGGGATCGCAGCAAGCGCCACTTTGTTTCTCATGCGCCACACGCGCGGCATTCTCGCCGGTGCCGTCGCCATAGGTGATGCTCTCACCCGTCGTCAGGAAGGTTTCCCATGCGATGCCTGCCGGATCATCGATCCATGACTTTTCCGATTTGGCATAGCAGCAAGCGGTCTCGCCCTGTTCAGTGATATGGCCGCCGGCCTTGCGCAAGCGCGCATAGACTTCGTTCAATTCGCCGGCGTCTTCGACTTGGATGCCGAGATGGTCCAGGCCGGGCTCGCGGCCTCGGGTCGAGATCGCGAAGTTCACGCGGGGATCATCAAGCATCCATTTGGCGTAGTCCGTTTTGACGACAGCAGGCTGAGCCGCGAACAATGCGGAGTAAAATCCAACCGATTGCGCTATGTCGTTTACGGCGACGTGAACATGCAGACGCTTCATGGTCTTTCCTTTCAGGCTGAAATCCTGGTGCGCTTACGCGCGGGCTTGCATTCGACGGCAGGCGCGCATGGAGCGCCGCGGCAACAATTCTCGGTGAGATAGCCAAGCAGGGCGTTCATCGTTTCGAACTGCGCCGCGTAAATCATTAAGCGACCATCGCGCCGCACGGTCACAAGGCCCGCTATCCGCAGTCGGTCAAAATGAAAAGTCAGCGTATTCGGCGCGAGGTCGAGGGCGGTTGCGACAGCACCGGCCGGCATGCCCTCAGGGCCCGCCTCGACAAGCAGCCGGAAGATATCAAGGCGATTATCCTGGGCGAGTGCAGCCAACGCCGCGACAACATCTGCTTTTTTCATATTTCAGTAAATATCGAAATGATTGGGTGGCGTCAAGTATCATTTCAGCATTCATTGAATTATGTCGGCCGCTGCACTGGCCACCTGTGCGATTCCAGCAAGCGTCCGCGCGCTGACGCCATGAGATGAGCCGCCGTGAAGGTGCTGTCGCATCGACGCGGCCGAGGCTGTGGCCCGCGCCGTGTTGCCGAATTTCCGTCTAAAAAGGCTTGGCGAAATGGTGAAACTTCAGTGCGAACTCACGCAAGATTCAGCGCGCACGCCAGATAAGCCACGGGCTGAGGCGCGCTAGTGCGCGCCGCGTGCTGTGCTAATCCCTTAGAGGCCTCCGCTGCCACGCGGAGGCCGTCATTTCGAGTTTTCAAGTCTGTGACCAAATGTGTCCCTGACCACTGCATAACGTGCATTTTGCTCGGCCCGAACCGGAGCAAGCCGTGCACACCTCAGTAACAAACTGATTGCCTTGCCCGATAATGGCCTTCCATCGGCTGACGTTTCCGCGCCCATAGCACGTGGCGCAAGTCGAACCTTTTCCGCTGCCGTTACATGCTGTGCAAACTATTTGCTTCAAGCTTCCATCGTCACGAAGCGGCAATTGAGTCATGGAGACAGTGGGCATCACAGCTTGCAAACGAGGAAATATCGAAGCTGCAATCAGGTTAAATGGAAACGGGACGAATAATCCGACTATGAACCACAGCGAGCCATTCTGACCACCCTTCTTTGCAATGGCGGCGGTAAGCGCTGCTAGTCCGATCCAAAAAACGAGTGCGGTGAGGAGCACCGCTCCGATGAACAGTTCCATTTGCATCCCCTTGCTGCACAGTCACGGGATCACCGTTCCGTGGCCGGGACCGTGGGCGCCGGTGCAGTCGGTATGCGATTAAAAAAATGCCCAATGCTTCGCCAGCGTATTACGACGCAATTTGGAGGTCTAAGACTTATTTAACCAACCAAAGGGCGTCCACGGCCGGTTCTGGCCGGTGCGCTTATCGAGGGTTTGCCGCAGTTGCTCACGGCTGTGCTGTGGCACTTGTCGAAC
>Ga0137412_10001279_pt1 | contig 19336 bp, 18 predicted proteins | sample CZODoug2_1_16fun_FD_122160 | JGI IMG/M metagenome (GOLD analysis project Ga0137412, IMG submission 122160) | Vadose zone soil fungal communities from Angelo Coast Range Reserve, California, USA - CZODoug2_1_16fungal (Hybrid Assembly) | ecosystem: Environmental > Terrestrial > Soil > Vadose zone...
GCGTACCTGGACGTCCCGTTCCATGGGTGACCCGCCCGTTCCTCCCAACGCCGCCACGTACTCGCGCTCCACCCGTGCGCGCTCGGCGTCGAGCCGCGCGTAGAGCCCGGCCACGTAACTCCGCTCGGACCGCAATTCTTCTTCGTAACCCTGAGTTGACAAAAGCCCCTCACAGCGCTTAATCTGAGACTCGATTCGGCGGTTTCTCCATTGGCTTATGGAGTGCACGCCGACTTTTTATTGTCCACCTCTTGTCAAGCCCCTTCGCGCGTTGTCGCCCTGTTCGGGGCTTCCCGGAATACCCGCGCCGGGCACGTTGTCGCGCATTCCATCACAACGGCCCGCCGTTTTGGCCGCACACCGCGCGGTCAGCTCGCGCCAGCGCCGAACCACCTCGGCAGCTGGCTGAGCAGATCGGCCTGATCTTCGCCGACCCAGGCCACGTGACCGTCCGGCCGCAGCAGCACCGCGGGCACGTCGAGCTCCTCACTGACGTCGACGACGTGGTCGACCCGATCCGCCCACCCCGCCACCGAGAGCCGGCCGGTCTGGTCGAGCAGCAGCCCGCGACCACCGTGCATCAGTCTGTAGAGGCGCCCCCGCTTCAACTCTACGTCCCGCAGCCGCCGGCCGACGAGTGGATGCTCGTCGCCGAAGTCGTAGCGGATCCCGATCGCGATGATCTTCTCGGTCAGGTAGCGGTTCACCTCCTCGAAGTCCATCAGCTCCGACACCAGCCGGCGCACCGCCGCCGGACCCGGCTCGACGGACATCAGCACGGTCTGCGCGCGGGTGTTGTCCAGCACGGCGGCGGCCACCGGGTGGCGTTCGCTGTGGTAGCTGTCCAGCAGCCCAACGGGTGCCCAGCCGTTGATCTCGGCGGCCAGCTTCCAACCGAGGTTGAAGGCGTCCTGGATGCCGAGGTTGAGGCCCTGCCCGCCCATCGGCGGGTGGACGTGCGCGGCGTCGCCGGCCAGCAGCACCCGGCCGGTCCGGTAGCGCTCGGCCTGCCGGGTGGCGTCGCTGAAGCGGGAGAGCCAGCGCGGCGAGTGCACGCCGAAGTCGGTGCCGGCGGTCGCCCGCAGCTGCCGCTTGATCTCCTCGAACGTCGGCGGGACCGAGCGGTCCTCGGCCAGGCCGGCGGCCGGCACGACCACGCGGTACACCCCGTCCCCCGAGGGGCCGACGCCGAACATCAGCTGGGTCTTGCGCACCTCGGCCACCACGGCGGCCACCGTCGCCGGGTCCTCGGCCACCTCCATCTCGCCCAGCAGCGTGTCGCGCCTGGTGGGCTCGCCGGGGAAGGCGACGCCGAGCAGCTTGCGCACCGTGCTGCGGCCACCGTCGCAGCCGACGAGGTAGCGCGCACGCAGCTGAGTCCCGTCGGTACCGATGCTCGTTCCGCTGGCGCTCCTCTCGGTACCGATGCTCGTTCCGCTGGCGCTCCTCTCGGTACCGATGCTCACGGTCACCGCGTCGTCGTCCTGGCTCAGCCCGACCAGTTCACAGCCACGCCGGATGTCGACGCCGACCTCGGTGGCGTGCTCGCTCAGGAGGCGGTCGGTGAGGGGCTGCGGGATGCCGAGGATGTAGCCGTGTGCGGTGTCGAGCCGCTCCGGCGTCGGCTTGTGGATGCCGGCGAACCCCGCGACCGGGTACTTCGTGCCGAGGGCGAGGAACCGGTCCAGCAGACCGCGCTGGTCCATCACCTCGATGCTGCGCGCGTGCAGGCCGAGCGAGCGGACGACCGGGCTCGGCTTCGCCTCCTTCTCCAGCACGACCGCGTGCACGCCGTGCAGCCGCAACTCGCTGGCCAGCATCAAGCCGGTCGGTCCACAGCCGGCAATGATCACGTCAATCATAGAACCCCCCTTTTTAACATCCGTTGAATTCGCTCTGGGCGTCCAGGTCCCACAGCACCCGCACCCAGCGACTCCCATTTCCTCAAGTTCTGGCTTCGGCCGGCGATTCTGCGGCACTACCCGGGTCTTGCCGCAAGCCCCCCGGTGCGCTATAAGTTGAAAGTGGCAAGGAGTGGGTAGCCTCCTTTCCAGGGCCCGCTCGATTAGTCGGCGGCATCCTGGGCGCGGTCATCGGCGAACTAAGCGAACTAATGGTGCAGCTACTTTTCGGTGCATAACCGAACGACAAACGCCGGTGCCTCAGCTGACTTCCCGCACGACAACGGTGAGGCGGTCGCACACGGTGCTCACCAGACCCCTGTCGGTCTACGCCCGTGGCGAAGCTGCCGAGGTCGCGCGATAGCCACCACGTGCTCCAACTCCTTACACCGGTCGCGGTGCGTGCCCGGCGGGTCTTCTCCTCTGAGCTCCTGTCTCAGCGTGGTCCGCCAGAGCTGTCGCGGGCCGCTACGCTCCAATCGCTTACCGCTAGTCCCGGAGTTCACATACGGCGCGGGGATCAAGTACTGAGCGGGCCTCCGGTCCGAGGCGCTCCGCCTCGCGGTGAGGCCTCTCCAAGCGTTGCGGAGGTGTCGTGAATATCAACATCCAGCTGCTGTTCGCGATCAACACTTTGGCTCGGTCCACGCCGTGGCTGCAGCCGTGGATGGCGCTCTATGCCGCGGTGGGGGGCTTGGTGGTGTTCACCGAGCTGATGTTCATCGGGTGGTGGATCGCGCGACGGCGGGCGAATCTGGCCACCGTGGCGGCGGCCCTCTGGACTCCGCTGGGGATGCTACTGGCGGTGGCAGTCAACCAGCCAATATCGGCGGCGTTCGCCGAGCGCCGTCCGTACCTGGTGTACACGAACCTCTTGACCCTGACCGAGCACAGCTGGGCACCAGGATTCCCCAGCGATCACGCGGTGGTGGCCGGGGCGGTGACCGCCACGCTGTTCATGGTCAGCCGGCCGCTCGGCTGGTTCACCGCAGTGGCCGCGGCGGTGATGGTCTTTGCCCGGGTCTACGTCGCGGAGGCCTACCCGTTCGACATGCTGGTCGGACTTGCCCTGGGCGCGGCGGTGAGCGTGATCGGCTACCTGCTTGTCCGTCGCGTGCTGTTGCGCCTGCTGCGCATGGCCGACCCGACGATCTTCCGGCTGCTGGTCACCGCCACTCCGCGTGAACCACTGGCCGACTCGGTCGCCCAACTTGGCTAACCAAGGCGTGGACACAGTCCGAGTTTGAACCTTTACTGTCCGTGCTCGTTGAGACTAGTTGAGTCGCACCAGTAGTTGTGGTGCCCATGTTGCTGGCGAGTGCGTTGGAGGGTTCGTTGCCTGAGGTTGTGCTAGACCTCGCGCCCCCGGTGTCGGCCACCTGGGAGTCGGTCGCCCGGCGCGCCGTCGACTTGACCGTGGCGAGCTTGGGATTGCTGGTACTCGCCGTTCCGATGATCGTGATCGGTCTGGTGATCCGGTGGACGAGCGTGGGACCTGCGTTGTTTCAGCAGCAGCGAGTGGGGCTGGGCGGCAAGGCGTTCACCATGTACAAGCTCCGCACCATGCACACCGGCGTCGGCGATGAAATGTTGCGTGCGCTGGTCGCGGCCGAGCTGCGCGGCGAGGACACCTCGGTGGATGGCAGTTGCAAGCTGGAGGGTGACCCCCGGGTCACCCCGATCGGGGCGTTCCTGCGCAAGACCAGCCTTGACGAGCTACCGCAGCTGATCAATGTCCTGATCGGTGACATGTCGCTGGTCGGGCCCCGCCCGTGTCTGCAATGGGAAGCCATGATGTTTCCGGCCGAGTTCCAGCCCCGGTTCTCGGTCCGCCCCGGCATCACGGGCCTCTGGCAGGTCAGCGGTCGCTCCGCGATGGGCACCCTGGAAATGCTGCACCTGGACCTGACCTACGTACTAACCCGAAACCTGATCCGGGACATCGCAATTCTGGCCCGCACGCTGCCGTCAATGCTGCGGGACGACACCGCTCGGTAGATCCCGCGGCTGTGAGTGGCCACCGCTGGTCCGGGCGAGCTGCCCGGACCAGCGGCGAATTACCGGGTGCCACCACTCAGCCCAGGAGGGTTTGCATTTCGGTGATTTCGCGCTCTTGAGCGTCGATGATGCTCTGCGCCAGAGCCTTGGCCCCGGCGTTCTGTCCGTCGGTCAGCTCGGTCTTGGACATGGTGACCGCGCCCTGGTGGTGCTGGATCATCATCTGCAGGAACATTCGATCGAACGCTGGGCCGCTGACCTGGTTGAGCTGTTGCATCTGCTGGTCAGACATCATGCCGGGCATCGAGCCGTGCTCCATCTGACCCGTCCCGCCCATGTTCCCGTGGTTCATCCCGGTCATGGAGGGACCGGTCGTCTCCGACGTCGCTGCGTTCCAGGCTTGGAGCATGCCGTTCATCTGGTCGATTTCGGGCTGTTGGGCCGCTTCGATCCGGGCGGCGAGGTCCTTGACCTGGGGTGAGCTGGCGCGTTGCGCGGCGAGCTTGGACATTTCCACGGCCTGGGTGTGGTGCGGGATCATGCTCTGCAGAAAGGTGATGTCTGCCTGGTTGTGGGCTTGGCTGGCCGAGGCCGAGCTGCTGGTGGCTGCTGGCGCGGGCGTGGTGCCGGCTGGGCCAGCGTCGGAGCCCGAGCTACATCCGGCGAGTATCGCGCCGACGGTGAGAGTGGCGATTGTGGCGGCGATCCTGGTCGCGACGGTGTGACTGGTCATGGTTGGTCTTCCTCTGCGTCTGTGGTGTGGCTACTGGTCGGTCACCGAAATGCGGTGACTGATCAGCACCGCCAGACGCCGAGCTCCGCGAGTCGCACAGCGGAGGTAGGTGGAGCCCGCGCGAGGGTTGGGTTGAACCCGTGGTTGCGCGGGCGGAGTGGATCCCGCGGTGCGGCAACGACGGCGGGGATGGTCATCGTTGGGATCAGTGCGTCGGCGGCGGTCAGCACGGCTACACACAGGTGTCCCAGCATGTCGCCCATCCCAGGGCAGCTGCCCGGGGGTCCGATGGACTCACTTGCGGGGGCGCTGGCCTCGTTCCCGGTGGCAACCGTCGTCGGGGAACTCATCGAAGCGGACATGGTGTGCTGATGTGCGCCACCATGGCTGGCGGTGGGGCCGGCGACGAGGTGATGCATGCCGATCAGTCCAGCCGCGAGCGCGACGATCACCAGCCACCGGTGCAGTCGTGTGCTCGCCGGGGTCGGCATGGACTCGACTGTAGCCATGCGCGCAGCCTTCAGCGCTCGTGGCCGTGATGGTTGGAGTGGCTGTGTGCCTCGGGCGCGCCGTTCATCATGCGCAACATGGGGATGCCTCCGGTGCGCACGAATCGGACGATGAGGACGGCCGCCAGCAGCAGGAAGGCGATGTTGAGCCAGGTGGTGTAGTTCCACGAGATGCCCTCTTCCATCACCCTCGCGGAGCGCTGGGTGGGGATCAGGCCGGCGACACCGAACAGCAGCTCGACGAGGTAGCCGGCGCCGACCATTGCCGCGTAGAAGGTGCCCAGCAGGACCAGGGCCATACGGGTGCCGTAGTAGCGGCGGTAGATGTTCAGAATCGGCAGGATGATCAGGTCGGCGAAGATGAACGCGACCACGCCGCCGAAGCTGATCCCGCCGTTCCACAACACCGCCGCCAGGGGCACGTTGCCGATCGAGCAGACGAACGACAGGATCGCCACCAGCGGCCCCACGATCGGCCCCCAGAGCGCCGACGCCAGCGGGTGGTCGGCGAAGAAGAACATCCGCCAGAACGACTCGGGCACCCAGGCGCCGATCGCCCCGGCGATCAACAAGCCGATCACCAGGTCGCGCAGGATCGCCGCCCATTCCATGACGAACACGTGGGCCACGGCGGTGAAGCCCTCGCCGGAGCACAGCCGCCGCCAGAACGAGCCCTCGCGTTGTACCGACATGTCCATCGCGGCGTGGCCTTCCATCGATCCGGCCAGCCCCTTCTCCGCCTGCTCGCGCGCCCCGTCGATGAGGCGCTGGCGGACGAACAGCCGGAACAGCACGGCGAGCAGCACGATCATGATCGGGCCGCCGACGAATTCCGCGGCGGTGAACTGCCAGCCCATCAACAGCGCCAGGATGATGCCCAGCTCGACGACCAGATTGGTGGAGCCGATTTCGAAGGCCATCGCGGCGGTGAAGTTCGCGCCCTTGCGGAACAGCGACCGGGCCAATGCCACCGCCGCGTAGGAGCAGGACGAGGACGCCGCACCCAACAACGCCGCCACCGCGAGCGTCCGGGGCCGGTCATCACCGAGCAGGCGCACCACGGTGGACTTGCGCACCACCGCCTGCACCACCGCCGACAGGGCGAATCCGAGGATCAGCGCCCAGAGGATTTCCCAGGTCATCGACCCGGCCAAGCCAAGCGCGTGCCCGATCGCACCCATTCCTCACCTCCGTTCAGAACACTTCGTCGGACCGCAAAGGCCAGCGGTCGGAGCTAGTGGTGGTGGTAGGCGTGGACCACGGCGTGGCCCTTGCCCTGACTGATCATCCACCGGTTGACCGGGGTGGTCAGCAGGAACGCCACCAGTAACGAGAACGCCAGCGCGCCCCAGAACAACAGGCTGCTGATCCCAGCGTCCATGGCTCCCGGAACGAGGACCATGATCGCGTTGTCCAGGATCTCCATGATCAGGATGGAGACGGTGTCCGCCGCCAGGGCGACCTTGAGCGCCGAGGTGAGGCCGATGCCCGCCCGGAGTACGCCGCGCATGGTCAGCGCGTAGCCGAACACGAACGCGAGGGCCACCGAGAGGATCACGGTGGCGGCGTTGTGCAGGCCGAGGGAGGTGCCGATGACCATGCCGAGGACCTCGCCGATCGCACAGCCGGTGAGGCAGTGCAGCGTCGCCGACGCGGCGGTCGACCAACTGACTGAGAGGCCAGCTGGTTTCGGGTCGGCATCCTGGGGTGGCTGCGCTGACTCGACGGTGTGAGGTCCGGGCAGGGACTTCTCTGCCTTGCTCATCGCCAACGATCTCCTTAGATCTGGTCGGTAGCCACGGGCCGGGCCCCTACCGGTGCCAGGGATGCCGCCGCGTGCCTTTCCTCCTGTGCTGATCCAGGCACTCGCTGGTACCCCCTGTAGGTATATTCATACACCCGAGGGGGGTATCGAGCAAATGAGGCTTTGTTTTCGCTGAGCCACCAGGGAGGCCCGGATTGGACTTATGCCGGGAGAACATCCGCCACCACGCACACCACGTTGTCCGGCGCCCCCGCAGAGTGCACGAGCTCCGCCAGTGCCGCTACGGCGGCGTCCGGCTCGGCGTTCTCGGTCAGCACGCGCTCGATCGCGTCCAGCGCGACGGGCAGGTACAGGCCGTCGGTGCACAACAGGTAGCGGTCCCCGACCTGGGCGTTGTGTGCACGTACGTCGGGCAGCGCGCCGGAGTCGGCGGCCAGCGCCTTGACCAGGATCGAGCGCTGCGGGTGCGATTGGGCCTCCTCGGCGGTCAGTTGCCCCTGGTCGATGAGGGCCTGCACATGGGTGTCGTCATGGGTGAGCTGCAGCAGCTCGCCGTCGCGCAGCACGTAGGCGCGCGAGTCCCCGACGTGTACCAAGGCCAGGTCGGAGCCGGCCCAGACCAGCGCGGTGAGGGTTGTTCCGGCGCCCTCCAGAGCTGATCCCGCCTTGGTCATCGCGTTCACCGCGGCCGCTGCCTGTTCACCGGCGGTGTGCAGGGTGTCCAGCAACGCGCCGGCGGACGTAGCCCCGGGCCCTGCATCGGCCAGGGTTTGCAGGGCCACCGCGCTCGGCAGTGCGGCACCGGCGGAAGGCCCGAATCCGTCGGCGACCCCGAGCAGGCCCTCGCTGGCCCAGACCGAGTCCTGGTTGTAGTCGCGGGCCTGGCCTTGATCGCAGTAGGTCGCCCAGCGCAGTCGCAACGGTGGGTGGATTCCAGTCATGTCGGTGGCTCCTCGTTGCAGGTGTCGGACGAGGGACGAGACCAGCTCGGCGCGCGCGGCGTGCTCGGCGTCGACGTGGCGCCAGTACTCCGTCACCACCGCCGCCACATCCGCGGCCGGCAGGTGGCACACCGCGGCAATCCGGGCGAGCGGCATGCCGATCCGGCGTAGCCAGGCCACCAGGCGGGCCCGCTCGAGCTGCTCCGGCGCGTACCAGCGGTAGCCGGTCTGCGGGTCGGTCTGGACCGGCCGCAACAGGCCCAGGTCGTCGTAGAGCCGCAACGCCTTCGGCGACAAGCGGCACTGTCGCGCGAACGCGCCGATCGTCAACAACCTCATGGCCGGTCCTCTCGTCGCCGAGCGGTGCGCTCGGCAGCACCCACGATCAGGGTTCACCAAGGGACAAGGTCAAGTCCCGGGGCCTCGGGCCAACCGCAGGTTTTACCGTTGACCACCGTCATGCGCGCTGCGACGATCCGCCCGCGAGGGGACTCTGCGCGGAGGCGTCATGGACCAGCAGGAACAGGCGGCGATGGGGCGAGCGCCCGGGCTGGACGGCGCGACGTTGTGCGAGGCGTTCCAGATCTCCGCGGCGCACTTCGCGGATCGCCCGGCGTTGCGCACCCCGGGCGACGGGCAACTGCTCACCTGGGCCCAGTACGCCGAGCGGGTGCGGCGCATCTCGTGCGGCCTGGCCCGCCTTGGCGTCGAGCGTGGCGACACCGTCGGCATGATGCTCGTCAACCGGCCGGAGTTCCACCTGGTCGACACGGCGGCGCTGCACCTCGGGGCGATACCGTTCTCGGTCTACAACTCCTCGGCGCCCGAGCAGCTCGAGTACCTGTTCGCCAACGCCGGCAACCGGATCGTCGTCACCGAGCGGCGGTTTGTCGACGCGATCCGGGCGGTGGGTGCCCCGTCCGTCGAACACGTCGTGGTCCTGGAGGACGGGCTGCCCGAAGCCGACCATCCGGAGTTCGAACCGACATGGCGAGCGGTTGACCCCGGAGACATCGCAACCCTGATCTACACCTCCGGTACCACCGGTCCGCCGAAGGGTGTGCAACTCACCCACGCCAACCTCATGTGGACGCTGAACGCCTGCTCGACGATCGCCGAGATGCGTCCGGCCGGACGGGTCATGTCCTACCTGCCCTGCGCGCACGTTGCCGACCGTTTCTTCGCCCACTACTGGTCTCTGGGCTCAGGGTCGACGATCACCTGCGTGGACGATCCGGCCAACCTGCTCGCCGCCACCGGCGACGTTCGCCCGACCGGCTTGCTGATCGTGCCGCGGATCTGGGAGAAGATCCGGGCCGCCCTCGAAGCCAACGGCCTCACCGACCCGACCGCAGTGTCCGAAGAGGCCAAGGCCGCTGTCCGCGGGCAACTCGGCTTCGACCAGGCCGACTGGCTCATCTCGGGCGCCGCGCCGATCGCCCCGGCGGTGCTCGAGTACTTCATGGCGCTCGGCCTGCCGATCCGCGAGGGCTGGGCGATGAGCGAGACCGCGTGCATCGGAACGGTCAATCCGCCGGACGCTGTCCGGGTCGGCACGGTCGGCAAACCGGCTCCGGGCATCGAGCTCGAGCTCGCCGACGACGGCGAGTTGCTGCTGCGCGGGCCCAACGTCATGATCGGCTACCGCAACGACCCGGAGAAGACCGCCGAGGCGATCGACCCGGACGGCTGGCTGCACACCGGTGACGTCGCCGAGATCGACGCCGACGGCTACGTGACGATCGTCGACCGCAAGAAGGAACTGATCATCAACTCCGGCGGCAAGAACATGTCACCGGCGAACATCGAGCAGCAGCTCAAGGCCTCGAGTCCGCTGATCGGCCAGGCGTGCGCGGTCGGCGACATGCGCCCGTACAACGTGGCGCTGCTGGTTCTCGACCCCGACGGGGCCGCCGCCTACGCCGCGGCCAGCGGCCTACCCGATGCGTCGCCCGCCGTGCTCGCCTCCAACGACGATGTGCGCGCGGCGATCGCGTCAGCCGTCGCCGACGCCAACACCCACCTCAGCCGAATTGAGCAGATCAAACGCTTCTGCGTGCTCCCCGTCGACTGGCTGCCGGACAGCGACGAGCTCACCCCCACGATGAAGCTCAAGCGCCGGGTGATCGTCAAGAAGTACGCGGCGGACATCGACGCGCTCTACGGCTGACTGGGCAGCGAGGCGATCAGAGGCTCCCTCGGTTGTACCGAGATGCCTGGTAGAGGGCGGTGGCCTCGGCTTCCAGCAGGTCGATGTCGGAGATATCGGCGGGTAACGGGCCATGGGTCTGGATCCGCTCGAACACGTGTCCGCGCCAGGTGCGTTCAACCCCGAGCACCCATTTCCCGTTCTTGTCCGGCGTGCGGAAGGCCGTCCACGGCGTCTCCCGACGGGCCTTGTCCAGCCGCGCCGCGCGCCTCCGGGTGATGGACCGGTGGACCAGCCACACCGCGGCGGCCGCGGCCAGCAGGATCAGCACAACCAGGCCGATGTAGGGCAGGGCCTTCATCGCGGCCCGCCCACGATCACCGGCGATCCCTGGGGGACGATCAGCGGGTTGACCCGGCCCTCGGCGATGGCCTTGTTGATGGCCTGCTTCTGCTGGTAGTCCTGGTACGCGGCCAGCCCGCCGGGGAAGGACTGCGCGGCCTGCTGATCGGTCTGGGCGGTCTGCTGGCGCAGTCCGGCGGCCTGGTTGTTCTCCAGCTCGGCGCGGAGGCTGTCCGGCACGTCCGGCTTGTCCAGCTGAATGTTGTTGATCAGGAACAGGTCATCGCCGGCCTGGTCCTTGATCAGTTGCGGGAGCCGTTCCTCGACCGCCCTGGTCCAGGCGTTCTTCGAGTCGACGTTCGAGTAGAGGTCCTGCCAGTTGAATCCGATGCCGGCGTTGTCCATGGCTCGCTCGGCGGGCGCTCCGACGTAGATGTTCAGCACGTTCTTCCATCCGGCGGGCATCGCTTCCCCGCCCGACCCGGCGTAGGCGGTGTTCTGCCGGCCGATCGTGTCGTGGAACTTCTGCAGCTTCCCGCCCTTCCACTCCCGACCGGTGGCGTCGGTGAAGGCCCGGCAGTCGGGGTTCAGCGTGAAGGTGATCGCGCCCCGGACGATCAGCTCGGTCTGGTTCTTCGTGGACACCCGGATAGGCGGCGCGTCGGCTCCTGGGCGCTCGGAGAACACGTACGTCCGCTGGCCGGCCGGATAGTAGAAGTCGAAGTCACCGGCCCCGCCGATCTCGCGGATCCCCGGCTGGGTGCAGTACTCGAACTGCTGCGAGGAGAACGCCCCACCGGTGTAGTGCAGCACCACCTGGCTGGTATCTGGATCGGCGACCGAGCAACCGGTGACGGTGAGCGCGGCGAGAGCGAGTCCGGGCATCATGGTCGACTTCCTCATGGACATCCTGCTTTCCGGTCAGCCGCGGCTGGGTTGGGCTCGCCCTGTTGATCTGACAAGGGCAGCAAACGGACCTTTCACCGGCCTTGCACGGCCATATCACCGGGTGCGAAAGTGGCATTTGGCTCCCGGCCGAGTCTGATCGCAACAGCCACATTCACCTGCTGCTTTACGCCTCAGCACTGAGCTGGAACAGTGGCCCGATGCGTCAACTCAGTGGCACAGACGCCACGTTCCTGGCCATCGAGACGCCGACAACCACCGGTCACGTGGGTGGCCTATGCATCATCGACCCGAGCACTGCTACTGAGCCGCTGACGCTGGAGCGGCTCACCGAGCTGTTCACCGAGCGGTTGCCGCTGATTCCGGTGCTGCACCGGCGGCTGCATACGGTGCCGCTGGGTCTGGATCAGCCTTACTGGGTCGATGACCCGGACTTCGATATCGAATTCCACCTGCGCGAGCTGGCCTTGCCGGCGCCGGGCAACGACCGGCAGCTGGGCGAACAGGTGGCCCGGTTGCACGCCCGCCAGTTGGATCGGGCCCGTCCGTTGTGGGAGGCCTATCTGATTTCGGGTCTGGCCGGCGGTCGGATGGCGCTCTACACGAAGGTCCACCACGCCGCGGTCGACGGCGTCGGGGGCGCGGAGTTGATGACTCAGCTGTTCGATCTGTCCCCGGACGGGCGCGAACTGCCCAAGGCGCCGGCCGAGGCGTCGGTCGAGCCACCCGGCACCGCGACCATGCTCTGGCGCGGCGTCACCTCGGTGGCCGGAAATCCGGTGCGTACCGTCCGGCTGATCGGTGGGCTACTGCGCTCCGTGCCTTCGGCGGCGAGTCTGGCCGCCCCGGCGGTACGCCAGGTGTTCGGCGCGGGTGAGCGGGACGGCGGGGTGTTCGGGATCGCCGGCTCCGCCCCGCCGACCCCCTTCAACCGCCCCATCACGCCACACCGTCGGTTCGCCTTCCGCACCCTCGGCCTCGCTGAGTTCAAAGAGATCAAGAACGCCTTCGGGGTCACCATCAACGACGTCTTCGTCGCGGTCTCGGCCGGGGCGATCCGCCGCTGGCTGATCGACCATGACGCCCTCCCGAACGCGCCGCTGACCGCGCTGATGCCGATCTCCCTGAAGATCAAGAGCGACGGGAAGTCGGCGGCGGACGGTGGGGTGCCCGGCAATCGGGTCTCCGCGATGATCGCCCAGGTGCCAACGCATCTCGCGGACCCGGGCGAGCGGATCAGCATGGCGAGCGAGGCGACCAAGGCCGCCAAGGCACGCCACGCTGTGCTGCCCGAAGGTCTCGTCGACGACGTCACCGGGTTCTTTGCCCCGGCGCTCGCCGCGCGGGCCGCCCGGGTCGCGTTCGGGATGGGCCTGATCAGTCGTACCCGCCCGTTCAACGTGGTGATGTCCAACGTGCCCGGTTCTTCCGTGCCGGTGTATCTGGGTGGGGCCAAGCTGGTGGCGATGTACCCGCTGTCCGTGATCGGCGACGGCCTCGGGCTCAACGTCACGGTGCTCAGCTACCACGGCGGGGTCCACTTCGGGCTGCTCGCCTGTCGGGAGCTCATCCCGGACCTGGACGTGATGGCCGATTACCTGCTCACCGAGCTGGCCGAACTCCTCGAGCTGGCCCGGGCTCGCTCCATCAAAAGCGTGCCTCTCAACTGAGTGATTACCGCGGGAGCGTCGGCATGGAGGTATTGGGGGTATGCGATCCCGACGGCAACGTGTTCAGCATCTACTCGGAGCTGAAGTGAACGTCGACTGGTTTCCCGGCCTCGATGGTGTGACGATTCCCCGATGCCGGCAGCTGTGTCGGCCCGACTGAGGCGAGTTCAGGGGGAACGCTGATGGCGACCGGTATGACCGACGGGCCCGGGCAGGGCGGACAACCGGGTACCGAGCTGAAGGCGGGCCTGCGCGACCGGCACGTCACGATGATCAGTATCGCCGGGGTCATCGGCGCGGGGCTGTTCGTCGGTTCGGCCAACGCGATCGCCACCGCCGGGCCCGGCGTGCTGATCTCCTACGCGATCGCCGGGCTGCTGGTCGTGCTGGTCATGCGGATGCTGGGTGAGATGGCGGCCGCCACCCCGGACTCGGGCTCGTTCTCCACCTACGCCGATCGCGCCGTCGGACCGTGGGCCGGGTTCACCGTCGGCTGGCTGTACTGGTGGTTCTGGGTGCTCGTCATCCCGGTTGAGGCGACGGCGGCCGCGACGATCCTGAACTCCTGGATACCCGGAGCTCCGCAATGGGTCTGGGCGTTGCTGGTCACCGTGTTGCTCACCGCGACCAACCTGTTCAGCGTGGCCAACTACGGCGAGTTCGAGTTTTGGTTCGCGCTGCTGAAGGTCGTGGCCATCGTGGCTTTCATCGTGCTCGGTGTGCTCGCGGTGCTGGGGCTGCTGCCCGGCAGCGGGGTGAGCGGCGTGTCACACCTGTGGGATTCGGGTGGTTTCCTGCCCAGCGGGTTCGGCGCGGTGATCGCCGCCGTGCTCACCACGATGTTCAGCTTCATGGGTACCGAGATCGTGACCATCGCCGCCGCCGAGTCCGACCACCCGGAGGAGAAGATCGGCCGGGCCACCCGCTCGGTGATCTGGCGGATCTCGGTGTTCTACCTGGCCTCGATCCTGCTGGTGGTAGCGATCGTGCCGTGGAACGACCCGGCGCTGAAGGAGAACGGCTCGTACCAGTCCGCGCTGGACGTGCTCGGCGTGCCGGGGGCCAAGGGAATCGTCGACGTGGTGGTGCTGGTCGCGGTGGCCAGCTGCCTGAACTCCGCGCTCTACACCGCCTCCCGGATGATCTACTCGCTGGGCCGGCGGGGGCAGGCGCCGGCGGCCGTCATGCACACCACCGAGAACGGCGTGCCCCGGGTGGCCGTGCTGGCCTCCACCGCGGTCGGGTTCCTCACCGTGATCGCCAACTACGCTTTCCCTGAGAAGGTGTTCGCCACGCTGCTGGCCACCTCGGGCGCCATCGCCCTGCTGGTCTACCTGACCATCGCGGTGTCCCAGCTGCGGTTGCGCGCCAAGCTGGAGCGCGCCGGAGTCGAGATGCCGGTGCGGATGTGGCTGTTCCCGTGGCTGACCTGGGCGGTCGTGATCATCATCCCGGTCATGCTGGTGTACATGGCCACCCGGCCGAGCTCGCGGCTTGACCTGGCCATGACCGCGGGCATCGCCCTACTGGTGATCATCATCGGCGTCGTGACGACTCGCCGCGGTGCCGCCCGGGAGACCTCCGCCGTTCCCAGCGAGGGGCCGGGCACCGGTCGCGGCTGACTCGGCGCGTTCCGGTGCCGCTCGCAGCACCGGAACGCGCGGTCGTCGAGTCTCCGCGCGGCGCCACGCAACGCTGACGCGCCATCTCATAGGGTCTCTCCTGCATCACGGCACGGCTACGGCACGGTTACGGACGCTCCCCCCTTGCAACCCGAACCGGTCCGACCAGCTGGCCCCACACACGAAAGGTCCCCTTTGTGGCACGACACCGCGCCGAGCGGCGCCGTGGGTGGTCAGCCGTTGCTCCGGCAGCGGCGACTTCGTCCCTGCGAGTCGGCAATCCGTCAGCGACCACCCGCGTAGCGACCACCGGAGTGCTTGCCGCGGCGGCGCTGGGCGGCGCATTGACGATCACCGAGCGGCTCGGTTCCGTGGAAGATGCTGTCAGTGACACGTTGTCCGGGATGGCGACCGCCGCTACATGGTCGCCGGTCACGCCGCGCCCGGCCACGCCGATGGCCGAGCCGGTCCCGCCGGAGCCGGAGAAATTCAACCTCGACTCGCTGCTGAAAGCGGTGGCGGCCACCGAGCGGGAACTCACCGCGCGCGCCACCCAGCGGGAACAGCCGGAAGCGGCGGTGCGAACCTGCCCGGCCAGTACCTCCGGATTTGGCCGGGTGAAGAACTGGGTAGCAACCTCCGGCAAGGAACTTCGCTGCCGATTCGACGTGAACACCGTCCACGGACTGGCCGCCCGGGCCGGCAGCTCCGACCACCCGAGCGGGCTCGCACTCGACTTCATGGTGAATCGCGCCGAGGGAGACAAGCTTGCCGCCTACGCGCTGAAGAACAAGGACCGGCTCGGCATCACGTACGTGATCTGGCGGCAGCGCATCAACTACGGCTCAGGCTGGCGGGCCATGGAGGATCGAGGCGGCGCGACGGCGAATCACCAGGACCATGTGCACGTTTCCTTCCAACGCCGGCCGACCCCGCTCGACGCACTGACCTAGAACGTACTGACATACCCCCGGCCTACTGTGCTCGACCGTGACCGAACCGGACTTCCTGCGCAGCACCCGGGCCTCCTACAACGCCGTGGCCACTGACTACGCCGAACGATTCCGCGGCGAAATGGCCGCCAAACCGCTGGATCGGGCGCTGCTCGCCGGATTCGCCGACCTGGTGCGCGCCGCCGGGGGCGGACCGGTGGCCGACGTCGGGTGCGGCACCGGCCGGATAACCGCGTACCTGCACGAACTGGGCCTGGCGATCTCCGGGGTGGACCTGTCGCCAGGAATGCTCGCGGTCGCCCGGCGGACGCACCCGGGGCTGCGGTTCGACGAGGGTTCAATACTTCCACCGGCGCCGCCCGGAGCACATCGCCGAGCTGCTGGGTCGGGCCGGGTTGCCGGTGCACGCGCGGATGTTGCGCGAGCCCGACGACGCGGGCGAGTTCGTGGAGAGGACACCGCGGGCATTCCTGCTGGCCCGCAAACCGGCCGAGCTCAGCGCAGCATGAGCCACGCCACGAAAGGCACGGACACCACGCTGACCAGTGTGGAGAGCGCGATCGCGGCGGAGACCAACTCCGGGTCGGCGTCGTACCGCTTCGCGATGACGTAGATGTTGCCGGCCGACGGGAGCGACGCGATCAGCACGCCGGCTTGGACCCAGATGTGGTCGATCTCCAGCAGACGGTCCAGCACGCACCACACCGCTACCGGGTAGAGCAGCAGCTTCGCCGCGGTGACCCCGGATGCGGCCAACAGCGTGCTGCGGTTGACGTGCTGGGCGGCCAACGCTCCGCCGAGGGCGAACAGCGCGGTCGGGCCGGCCGCCCCGCCGAGGAAACCGAGGAATCGGACCACCGGCTCGGGCAGCGTCAGGCCCACCGCGGCGATCACCGCACCGAGGGCAATCGCGGCCACGATGGGATTGAGCACGGTGCCGCGCAGCACCAGGCGGCCGACGCTGATGCCCTCCCGGCTCGAGGCGCTCATCAGCACACCGCCCACGGACAACAGCACCATGACCTCGGCGAGGATCGCCATCGCGAGCGGTCCCGCGCCCCGGTCACCGAAGAAGGCCAGCATCAACGGCAGCCCGAGGAAGCCGAGATTGCTGACCGTCGCGGTGGTGGCCCGTGCGCTCGCCTCGGTCAGGGTCTGCCGGGCGAGCGCGAGGGACAGACCGAGCAGGAGCGCGAAGACCACGCCCCCACTCGCGAGGTAGCCCACGAAGAATGTCGCGTTGAACGACTCCCTGATCGGTTGCTTGGCGATCAGGCCAAGGACCAGGGCGGGCAGCCCGAACCGGAAGGAGAAGGCGCCGAGCGCATCAAGCGCCGACACGCTCACCACCCGGGTCCGCACCGCCGCCCAACCAACCGCGACCACACCGAAGATCGGCAGGCTGAGCAGGACGAACGAGATCACCGGGCGGGAGTCGTGCCTTGCCCGGTGTTCTGCTCAGCTGATACCTCCGCTTGTCGCGGGCCATCGGTTCGGGTTTCGATCGCCCGCAGCACCGCGACCATGTCCGATTTGCCGTGCCCCAGAGCCAGTGTCTCGCCGTACAGCTCGTGGCAGACATCCAGCAGGGGGGAAGCCAGGTGCGACTCCCGAGCCGCCTCGGCGATCAGCCGATTGTTCTCCAGGACATTGGAGATCGAGGCTTCGAGGGAGAAGTCGCCGGCGAGCAGCTTCGAAATCTTCACCCGCGACACATTGCTTGCCATCGGGCCGGCGTCGAGCACCGCCCGGAACTGTTCCATGTCCAGGCCGTGTCGGTCGGCGAAGTGCGTCGCTTCGACGAGGCCGGTGACCATGGTGATCAGGAACAGGTTGATCGAGAGCTTCATCAGCAGCCCGTTCGGCACCGGCCCGCAGATGATCGTCTCGGGACACATCGGCTGCAGCAGCGGGCGAACCATCTCTGCCGCGGCCGGCTCACCGGCCAGCATCGCCACCAGAGCTCCGGCCTCCGCGGGCTTCCGCGAGCCGGAGACCGGCGCCTCGACGTAACTACCGCCGGCCGCCCGTATCTCGGCCTCCAGTCCCTGCGAGTAGCCGGGTGAGGTCGTCCCCATGTGCACAACCGTGTGGCCCGCGACGTTTGCCTCGAAGTCCGGCGTGCCACGGCCCAGGGCGGAGTCGACCGCGGCGGCGTCGGCCAGCATGAGGATGACCACCCGCGCCCGCTTGAACACCTCGGCGGACCCGGTCGCCACCGTTGCGCCGGCGGCCCGCAGCGCTTCGCTCTTCGCGGGGGTGCGGTTCCACACGACGAGCGCCGCACCGGCTCGGGCCAGGTTGAGTGCCATCGGCTGCCCCATCACCCCGAGGCCGATGAAACCTATGTCCATGTGTACCTCCACCTCGAGCCGGCGGCTTTCACCCGTGGCACCGTCAGCGGTGGCCGGCGGATCCGGGCGAAGCCGTCGTGGCATGCGCGCCTTGTAGGCTATGACAGTGGTCATAGTAGTGGGCGGCCATGACAGCCGTCATAGTCGATTTCGGGCTTTCATGTTCATCGCTGAGTTGGAGGTCGACCATGGCGGGGTCTGATCGGGGACCGAGGGAGCGGATGGTCTTCAGCGCGGCCCAGCTCATCCGCCGCGATGGGGTCAGCGCGACAGGCATGCGGGACGTTGTCGCCCACGCGCAAGCGCCGCGCGGGTCGCTCCAGCACTACTTCCCGGGTGGCAAACCGCAGCTGGTCAACGAGGCGCTGAGCTGGACCGGACGCTATGCGAGCGGCCGCATCGCGCGGTTTCTCGGCGCCATGTCGCAGCCGTCGCCGAGCGGGCTGTTTGCCGCGATGGTGCGCCAATGGACCGACGAGTTCGGCACCATCGGGTTCAGCTCGGGCTGCCCGATCGCCGCGGCCACGGTGGACTGCACGGCCGAGTCCACCAGGGCCGCCGCGGCGGCCGCGTTCGCCACCTGGCGCCGGCCGATCAGTGCGGCGCTGGCGGAGATGGGCGTGCCCGCCGACAAGACCGACGCGCTGGCGACGCTCATGGTCAGTGCAGTGGAGGGCGCCATCCTGATCGCCCGAGCCGAGCGGGACGTAGGCGCCCTCACCAGCGTGGTGACCGAGCTCGGCCCGCTACTTGACGGGTACCTGAAAGCCGACCGGCCGCCGGATCCGGCCCACTAGCCTGAGACGCATCACGACCACGGAAACGACAACCCAGGGTTGTCGAGATGCCATGCGACAACCTAAGGTTGTCGCATGGCCGACCCGCTCAACATGGCGCACCCTGTCCGGCTCGACGACCTGATCGAGGCGATCAAGAACGTGCACTCCGATGTTCTCGACCAGCTCTCCGACGCGGTCCTCGCCTCGGAGCACCTCGACGAGGTGGCTGACCACCTGATCGGCCACTTCGTCGATCAGGCCAGGCGTTCCGGCGCGTCCTGGACCGAGATCGGCAGGAGTATGGGCGTCACCAAACAGGCGGCTCGCAAGCGGTTCGTGCCGAAGGGTGCCAGTGACCTCGACGCCAGCGAGGGATTCAGCCGATTCACCCCGCGCGCGCGGAACGTGGTGATATCCGCGCAGAACGAAGCGCACGCGGCGGGCAATGACGAGATCCGCCCTGAGCACCTCGTGCTGGGGCTACTGGCTGAGCCCGCGGGGGTGGCGGCCAAGGTGCTGGTCGCGCGAGGGGTGGCGCTGGACACCATTCGCCGCGCCGCCGCCGCCGCGCTGCCCCCGGCGGTGGAGCAGGTGCCGGGGCTGATCCCGTTCGACATCCAGTCGCGCAAGGCCCTCGAGCTCACCTACCGGGAGGCCCTGCGGCTGGGACACAACTACATCGGCACCGAGCACATCCTGCTCGCGTTGCTGGAG
>Ga0137412_10001281_pt1 | contig 19335 bp, 20 predicted proteins | sample CZODoug2_1_16fun_FD_122160 | JGI IMG/M metagenome (GOLD analysis project Ga0137412, IMG submission 122160) | Vadose zone soil fungal communities from Angelo Coast Range Reserve, California, USA - CZODoug2_1_16fungal (Hybrid Assembly) | ecosystem: Environmental > Terrestrial > Soil > Vadose zone...
CGCCGGTTGAATATCGGCAGACTCACCGCCGGACCTGCACCGACGATGCCACTTCCACCGTTGAAGAGGTTGCCCAGGCCAATAGCCTGGAAACCGCCGAAGGCAGCCAGGTTGACGTTCGGGAAAAAAGCCGCTTCGGCAGCCGAAACACCGCGCGTCGCGGACTCGACCCGCCAGCGCTGCGCGACGAGATCGGGCCGGCGTCCGAGCAATTCGGCCGGCAACAGCGAGGGCAACTCCACCTTCTGCGGTGCCTGAAGCGCCGGGCGTTGCAGGTCAATACCCCGATCCGGTCCCGCGCCCACCAATGCGCCGAGCTGCGTCCGGACCAACTTGATGGCCGCCGCTTCGTACTGCACACCGGCGCGCGTCAAAGCAACACTGCCTTCCGACTGTTTCACGCGGGCGATATTTTCGAGCCCACGCGCGGCGCGCTGCTGAGTCAGATCGAGAATGGCGTTCTGTTGCACCAGGCTGGCATTGGCAATGTCCAGCAGCGCAAATTGCAGGCTGAAATTGAAGTATGCGCGGGCAACGGCGACGGTCAGCGCGAGCCGGGCAGCCGCATGATCGGCTTCCGCGGCGCGCACGTTCGCGCGCGCTGACTCCAACACTTCGCGGTTGTGACCCCAGAAATCGAGGTCATAGCTGAAATCGAGCGCCACGCGCCCGTCGCTATACCAGTTACCGGCAAACGGCGGCGGATAGATACTGTTGGCCGAATACCGCTGGCGCGTGGTCTGTGCATCGACAGTCGTGTTGGGCAAGCGGGGCGCCGATGCACTGCTCACCAGCGCCTGGGCCTCGCGCAGGCGCGCCTGAGCGATCTGCAAGGTCGGGCTGCCGGCGAGCGCCTCGGTCATCAGCGAATCCAACTGGGGGTCGCCGTAGGCGCGCCACCAGTCATCCTGCGGCCAGGCATCCTCGTCGACCTGCGCCCCATCCAGGGTCCGCTGCGCAATCAGGTCGTTCGGTGCGACCGGGCGCGGGGCGTGGGAGTCACGATCCGCAATGCATCCGGAAACGAGCACGCACGACAACAACGCCGGTCCAGCGGCTTTAAGAATCATGGGCACGGCTTTGGGCTCGTTGCTTCTAGATACTGCCGGTCAAATTACTGCCTCGGCAGGTAATAGGCAATGACCCCACCGGCGACGTCTACGCTCGGACCCGGCGGGGTCAGTATGACGGACGCGTGAAAACGTCGGACCCGAACACCTTCAGGCCCTTTTGCCCGGCATAACCGAGATGGGGCAACCCGAATGTGTCCTCGATGTACCGCAACGTCGAATAGTGGTTATAGGGTTCGGATGACACGGTTCCTGGCTCGATGAAGGGTGAGAGCAACACGGCGCCGATCCGTCCACCGCCTGGCCCGTTGATTCCGGCGAGCTGCGGCGACCCCGGCAAACCCTGCTCACCGCAGCAGGCCGTCGCCGCATCATCACCCACACTATCCGACTCATCGAAGGTGATGATCAGCAGCCCGTCCTTCTGAAAGGCAGGCGATCCCGTAATGAGCGGCACCCACTTCTGCAGGAAGGCATCGATTGCCTGAAAACCACCCAGGCTGCCATCGATGCAGCGGGCGTCGTGCCCGTCATTACACAGATTAGGCGTAATGAACGAGTAGTTGGGTGTCGTCTCGATACTGCGCAGGTCGGCGGGCAACTTGTCCAGGTTCACAACATGCGCATCGCAACGCGACTGGTCGTCGATGATGCTGTGGAAATACACGAACGGATCGTGCTTGGCCGCATACTTGTCATTCACCGTCGCGCGTCCGGTCCGCTCTTCGGCGCCCGGCGGCATGTGGCCGCAAGTCACGCTCTCCCGGGCGGGGTTGTTGCCCATGTCCTCCATGTAGCCCCGCCAGGTCAGTTTCGCCGCCTCGAGTTGATCCGCCACGGTTTTCACCATGGGCGGATACAGGCAACCTGAGCCCAGTGCCTGGCCAGTGGCATCGAGCTTCGGCTGACTGAGCTGAAAATTCGTGACGGTCGGGCAGTCAGCCTGCGTCTGCGGATTGGGCGCCTGGCCACTGATCAGCGCCAGGTAGTTATCGAGGCTCCAGTGGCCGATTCCGTAGTATTGAGTGAGCAGCGCGCCTCGGGACCTGAGGTTGTTGGCGAGATACGGCGCCGGCGAATTCTTCCCGAACGTGACCCTGAACGACTGATTCTCCAGCACCAGTATGAAAACGTGCCGCACCGGAGGCGGGTTCTGCGCGCACGCGACGCCGTTCAACACAACACAGCCGAGCACAGCGGCCAGAGCAGTCCAGCCCCTCACAATCCCTCGCCCAGAACGGTCGTGGCCTGATCCAACCTGTCACAGTAGGCAGTCAGTGCCGCCGCGGTCAACCCGATGTACCGGTTGGCCTCATCCCAGGATTTCCGCTCAATGGCCTCCCGGACACCGGGGACTGTCTTGACGCCGTAACCGGTGTACAGGCCCGGTTCGTAGATCAGATGTTTGTACCACTCCCGCTCCGGCAATCCGTGCGGGTTGGTCAACGTCGACTCCATCCCGCGCAACAACTCGTCGAGTTGCCGATTGCGCTCGGCACTCAATCGCGCCGTGCCGGCTTGCAGGCGCAGGTAGCGTTCGTCGTAGGCTTTCGCGCTCTTCTTCAACCGCACCACTGCATTGTCGAGGGCCGCGAAGTCGAGATACGGTACCTCCGGCTCCCGTTCCGGCGCGAGCAGGGGCCGCTTGGGATCGTCGGCCAGCTTGAACGCATTCTGATCCAACAGCCTGGCCAGCTCTTCGGCGTCCTTGCGCTCGTGGTCCGCCAACTCATGCAACTCCGTCAGGTACCCGTCCAGCGTGTCGGCAAACGACCCGAACTGAAACGGCAACACATCAGCGTCGGCAACCCGCAGAACGGTGTGCCCCACCGTCTGCGCCTCGGAGAGGCCATACAGGAATCCCGGATCGCCGAAGCGCACGTAGTGGTCGTACGAGTCATAGTTGGAGTGATAGACACCGCCCTGCTCGGACTCGCCGCCGAACTCGATGGCCAGGGAAGCGATGCCCAGATGTTGCAGAAACGGGGTGAAGTCGGACCCGGAGCCCAGGGCGCCAATGGGAAGATCACCGCCACCCGCGGCAGTCTTTGCGTCCTTCTTATCGCGCTCCGAAGCACCCTTCTCGTGGCCGTCCACGAGCATCTTGGCGCGCAGACGGGCACCTACCGTCACGCCCGTTTCAGGGTCCTTCACGCTTTGGGAGACGTCATTGACGAGCCGCTGCAGCGAATGACTGCCGGAAACCCCCAGGAAACCGCGCGTGTTGAGATCCGAATTGATATACAATACGGCCTTGTTCCGCAGCTCATCGGCATGCGTTTCAACCCACTCGGTCGAGCCGAGCAGCCCCGCCTCTTCGCCATCCCAACTCGCGTAGATCAGTGTCCGCTTCGGACGCCAGCCCGTCTTCAACAGCGCACCAATGGCCTTGGCTTCGGCCATCATGTCCACGTGACCGGACAACGGGTCCCAGGCGCCGAAGACCCAACCGTCCCGATGGTTGCCGCGTACGACCCACTGGTCGGGACTTTGCGATCCGGGAATCCGAGCGATGACATCATACAATGGCTTCTGACCCCAGTCCGAGGTCACCTCGAGGTGCACCTTCGCGGGCCCCGGCCCGATGTGATACGTAATCGGCAATGCGCCCCGCCAACCCGCCGGCGCCACCGGACCCGCAAGGGCCGCGAGCAGCGGCTGCGCATCCCCGTAGGAGATGGGAATGACCGGGATCTTCATCAGCGCTTTGGCGTCTGCGATCTTGAGACGCTTCGCATTCTTTGTTGCCCCAACTCCAGGCGTCAGTGGGTCGCCCGAATAAATCGGCATGTCGGCAACCGAACCGCGTTGCACGCCCTCCGGCGGACGTGTGCCGCCTTTCGGGTAGACATCCCCGGCGCCGTAGCCATCCTGTTGGGGATCGGAATAGATGATGCAGCCGATCGCGCCATGGGTCTGCGCGAGCTTGGGCTTCAGGCCCCGCCAGCCGCCGCCGTAGCGAGCAATGACAATTTTCCCTTTGACGTCTACTCCCCGCCGCGCAAGGTCCTTGTAGTCATCCGGCATACCGTAATTGACGTACACCAGATCACCGGTGACATCCCCGTCGGCGCCATAAACGTTATAGGGACCCATCCCATCGGTTCGTGTTGAGGTCGCATCGCCTGCAACAGGCGGCTCCTGCAGTGCAGCCACGAACCTGGTCGGGCCTACGAGCTCCAGCGTGTGATGTTTCAGCGTTGGATACAGCGGATAGAATTCTTCTATCTGCGCATCCCATCCCCAGGCCTCGAGCTGATCGCGGACAAACTCAGCGTTGGCCTTGTTATGCGGGGCTCCAACGTGGTTGGCCTCAGACGAAAGTCTTTTCAACCAGGCGTCCAGGTCCTCGGTTTTCAGATCAGCATCAAACCGCTGCTCGATTGATTTCTGCGCCGCGGACTCATCGGCAGCGAATCCAAACAGGGCAGCAGAGGAAGCCAGAATGAGTACACCCAACATGCAACATTCCTCAAGCGAAGCGACGCCACAAGTAGTACACCGGGGCGCCAACGGCAATGATGCCCAGGGTCAGTCCCGTATTTTTTGGGTCTGTGACCAGGGCGTTGATAACCATTCCGAGCGAAGCGAGCAGAAACAGTGCCGGTACGATCGGATAGCCCACAACCCGATACGGACGCTCGAGGTCCGGGCGCGTACGCCTGAGCACAAACACACCGGCTACGGCGAGAGCATAGAAGGGCCAGATACCGAGGATGAACTTGTCCGCGAGCTCCGCGAAACTGTTCTGCAGAACATAGAACACGCCCAGCCCGGTCGCGAGCCAGATTGCGACGGAGGGACTTTGAAAACGCGGCGAAACGCGGGCCACGCCGCGGAAAAAGAGCCCTCGTTCTGCCATTGCGAAAAAGATCCGCGGTCCCGTCATCATCGAGCCATTCAGGCCGCTGAAGGCCGACACCATGGCAACGGCCGCAATAATTGCAGCGCCAAAGCCGCCGAACCAGGGGATGTGCTCAGCCGCGGTCGCGGCAATCAGCTTCGACTGCGCCATCTGGGGCAGCGGCAACAGGTAGATGAACCCCAGGTTGAGGACGAGATACACCAACATGACGCAGACCGCGCCCAGAATCAGCGCCAGGGGCAATGTCCGCTGCGGGTTCTTCACCTCGCCGCCCATGAAAGACAGGTCTGCCCACCCGTCGTACGTCCACATGACAGGGATCAATGCAGTAGCCAACAACGACAGATTCAGCCCGGACCCCCAGGCGTGCGCAAAGTGGGAGGCCCCACCCTTGCCAGCAGTAAACGCCAGCGCGCCTAGTGCCATCACGGCGATGTATTTCGCCACTGTGGCGACAGTCATGACGGCGGCGGCGCGCTGAACGCCGATGTAGTTGATCACCCCAATGAGGATGATCGCCACAGCAGCCACGTACCGCACCTGCTGCGGGCTCATCGGGACAAAGTATCCGAGGTATTCGGCGAATATGCTGGCCGTGGCCCCCAGGGCGGATGCGCGCACGACAACCAGCTCGGTCCAACCAAACATGAACGCCGGAAGGGGGCCGAAGCTCTCCAGCAGGTAGGCAAAAATCCCACCGGACCGCGGCAGCGCGCCCGCCAGCTCGGAGATGGTGAGAGCGCCAAACAAAGCAATGACGCCGCCGAGTATCCAGCACAGAATGACCGGGCCCGGATCGTGAAGCTGGGCGGCAACCGTGGCCGGCACGCGGAAGATGCCGCTACCGATCGTCACCCCGACCAGCACGGCAACCGCATTCAACAGCCCGATCTGCCGGGGGAGACGTTCGCCCCAACGGTCTGGCACGTGATTCTGCATCAAGTCATCAGGCTTCTGCTGCAAGCGAGTCCATGCCCGGCGGTAGGTCCGCCGATGATCTCGGTTCCGTTTCTACGCAATTGCGTCCATTTCTCTTCGCAGCATACAACGCAAAGTCGGCCCGTTTCAGCATAGTGCTCGGCGTATCCGCACCGGGGCTGGACACCGCGCAACCGATGCTCGCAGTGACGCGACGGTTGTCGGGGCACCAGCGCGAGGTGTCGATCGCCATGATGGCCTCACGAAACCGGTCGGCCGCATCCCGCGCGCCGGCCAGTTCCATCTGCGGCAGCACAATGAGGAATTCCTCGCCTCCGAGGCGCCCGAAGAAGCCGGGTTCCTGGACGAGATTCCGCACCGCGGTCGCGACGCCTTTCAATACTTCATCGCCCGTCGGATGCCCGAACTGGTCGTTGATCTTCTTGAAGTGATCGACATCGATGATCAGGGCAGCGCAGATCCCAGCTTGCGGATCGCGCAGCAACGGATCGAGTCGTGACAGCACCGAACGCCTGTTCGGCACATGGGTCAGCTCATCCGTCAACGCCAGATACTTCATGCGAAGCGCGCTGCGCCGCTGATGTATGGCAAGCGTCGCAAGTACCAACGCCAGCGTAACGGACAACAGGATGACGGCTGCCTGCAGATGCCGCACGCTCTGCCCCTGGGCCAGCGCCTGTTGGTTGATGGCGTTCTCATGAATCAGCAGCGCGTTTTCCTTGTCCTTCGCCGCCGTATCGAATTCGACCTTCAGGGTGGCGAAGCGCTGGTCGAGCTGATTGTTCAGAAGCCGGTCGGAAGTCTCCTTGGCCTGGCTCCGCCGGTCATAGGCGGCCCGCCAGTTGCCGCTCTCGGCATAGACTTCGGCGAGCTCCGAGTAGGTGATATTCAACTCGCCCATGGCATCGGCCTGGCGGAAGACCTGCAGGGCGTCTTCCAGGGCAGCCGTGCTTTCGGGCAACTTGTCCAACTTGTGATAAGCGATACCCCGCGCCAGTTGTATCTGCGCGCGCAAACGGGCATCGGGTGTTTGACGCTGCAGAGCCTCCGCACGGCTCAAAGTTTCCAAGGCGCCCTGAGGATCGCCTGAAGCATTGGCAACGGCCGCGAGTCCACGCAGGGCATACGCTTCGCCGCGCGGATAGACGAGCTGGCGACTCACCGCCAAAGACGCTGCAAACGACTTCCGCGATTCATCCCATTCATGCAGGTTCTCATAGGCACGACCCAGGTTGTGCAGTGTGACCGCCTCTTCGCGCTGCATCCCCGCTTCCCGCTGAGCCTTCAGTGCCCGTGAATAGATAGTCACGGCCTGCCCATAGTCACCCATCCGGTTGTACAGGGTGGCGACGCTGTTCAGCACCGTGAGCGAATGCACCGGCTTGTTGAGTTTCTCGAACAGGGTTTCGGCGCGCCTCAGGTCGCTCAGGCCGGCCGCATACTCTCCCTCCAACCCCAGCAGGTAACCGCGTGAAAACAGGCTTTGCGCCAACATGTCGTCGTCGTGGGTTTCCGCGGCCACCGTGACTGCTTGTTCATACAGTGCACGTGCCTTGGCGTTGTTGCCGGCCGTCTCAAACATCTGGCCACGGCAGTCGAGCAGTCCGGCCTTGAGCCCCAATCGATGCGCCTTGGGCAGCAGCGCGGTACCCGCATCGATTTCGCGCTCGGCCGCCGCTGTATCGCGCTCGGCAAAATAGTCGCACAGGAGCAGGCGGGCCTGGACTTCCAGGTCGGCATCCGGCTGCTTGTCGATCAGTTTGAGGGCAGCGTCCGCATCCCGCTTGCTGGCCTCAGGATCGGTGCGTATCTCGATGGTCGCGCGCTCGACATACTCTACGGCCGGGTGCGGGGCGGACGGCGCATCCGCCGCGCGGACGATTTCTGTCCCAACCAGGGCCGCCCGAACCACGGCCGCCCCAACCAGGGCAATCAGCCAAATCAAGGGCTTGGATCGGACCGGCAGCATGTTCTGGTAGACGGCGACCTCGAGCGGGAGCCGTCCATTATCGCTTACGCGGTGAGAACGGGAAGCCTAAAGTCGGATTATCGTTGGCCGGCGAACATTGGACGCCGTGGAAGCGCAATCGGCGCACACAGCTCATCCACCTCGCCCTGAGTGGAACACCGGGCTGCCTGGTCGACCAGATCGCGACTCAGGTGGGGGGCCACCAATGCCATCAGGTCATACATGAAGCCGCGCAACAGCCGGTCGCGGGCAAACCCGATCCAGGTAGTGTGCAGGGGAAACAGGTGCTCCGCATCGATGGAGACCAGGCCCCGATCGCGCTCCGGGTCCAACGCAATATCCGCGACGATTCCCACACCCAGTCCGAGCCGCACATAGGTCTTGATCACGTCAGCGTCGCGAGCAGTCAGCGCGACGTTGATGGGCAGCCCGGCGGCGGCGAACGCATCGTGGAGTGACGATCGCCCGTTGAAACTGAATACATAGGTGACTATCGGCCACGCTGACAGATCCTGCAGCGACGGTCGCTCCACCTGCGTCAGCGGATGACCCACGGGCACGATGATCCGGCGGCTCCACTGGTAACACGGCAGCAGCACGTACTTGCCGAACAACTCCTGTGAGCCGGTCGCCATCGCAAAGTCGATCCGGTCCACGTCCGCCATCTCCGCAATCTGTTCGGAGGTGCCCTGGTGCAGATGAAACTGCACGTTGGGATAACGCAGCCGGAATCCTTGGATAATGTGTGGCAATACGTAGCGAGCCTGCGTGTGGGTGGTCCCGATCGACAATGAGCCGCGATCGTCCTCCTTGAAGTCTTCCGACAGGCCGTGAATGTTCTCCGCCTCGCGCAACATCTTCAGCGCATGGCGGATTACCCGCTCACCCGGCGACGTCACTCGTGTCAACGTCCGCCCACTCCGCGCAAACACATCGAACCCCAGCTCGTCCTCCAGCAACTTCAACTGCTTGCTGATGGCCGACTGCGTGGCACGCAACTTCGCCGCCGCCGCGGTAATGTTCAGATCGCTCTGGACGACCGCCGCCAGATAACGCAGTTGCTGGAGTTTCATGGAAGGAGCGCAGTCTAGCGGCCCCCCATTAACAAGTCGGTCGTGCGGCGGTCACGAAATGGTGACGATCGTTGCCGCTGCGGCCGGCTCGGAACGCGCCGCACGGCATCCTCAAACCGGTGCCGGCTCAACCGCCCCACAATCGCGGGCCTTCCGATATAACTCGATATCCGTACTGATCCCCAGCTTCTGGCGGATCAACGAATGGTTGTTGGCAACCGTCTTCACGCTGACATTCAGCAGGCCCGCGATATCCTCATGGGTCTTGCCGCTGGCCACCAGCCGGAAGATCTCGAACTCACGCGCGGACAGGCCGAGTGTGGGTTGCGACATGGCGGAGTTGGCCGCCAGCTCCATTTTGAGCGCCACGTCGGGGCTCAGCGTTTGCACGCCGGACACCACGCTCCTCACCGCTTTGACCATCGACTCCGGTTCACTGCTCTTGGTGATGTAGCCGGTCGCGCCGGACCTCATGGCCTGCACGACAAAGGGCAGGTTGTCATGCATGCTGAAGACGAGCACGGGCAGCAGCGGCCAACGCAACTTCATCCGTCGCAACACCGACAGCCCACCCTGCCCCGGCATGCTCAAGTCCAGGATCACAATATCCGGCTCCACTGTCTGCAGCAGCAGATAGGCCTCCTCACCGGACGAGGCTTCCGCGATCACCTGGCAATCCGGCTCCTGTTCCAGAAAACGCCGGTACCCGGCGCGGACCACCGTGTGATCGTCGACCAGAAGGATCCGGATACGGGTAGAGCTACGCATGGGCACCTTCAGAAACTGGCGATGCGAGGGGCATCCAGGCGTGCAATGACAAGCCGCCTGCAGGGTCGAATTCTATCGTGAGCGCTCCGCCGTGCGCCTCGACTCTTTCACGCATGCCCAGCAGTCCGGCACCGCTGGCCCCAACCGCGCCGCCGCTGCCGATCATCTGCGATTCAGTCACATCCACCAACACACGGCCGGCGTCGACCGACAACCGCAGGGCAATCGTGCGGGCGCGGGAGTGCCGGACCGCATTGGTCAGACATTCCTGGATGAGCCGGTACACCGTGATGTTGAGATCGGGCGCCAGCACATCAACATTGCCCCGAATGGCGAGCGAGCACTGGAATCGATCGGCGACTCGTGCCTGCCAGCCGTTGACCAGATCGTGCAGCGTCTCCCGCAGGCCGACGGTCTCCAGCCCATGAGGCCGCAGGCGCGCCAGCATGCTGCGGATCAGCTCCATGATGTTGCTGCTCAGCTCTTCAATCGCATGCGCGCTGGCGACGATCTTCGGCGCGCTGTTGGCTGCCTCGCGCGCAATATACGCAGCATCGACTTTGATTGCCGTCAGGCTCTGTCCGAGCTCATCGTGCAGCTCGCGGGCAAGCCGTTTGCGTTCCTCCTCCTCGGCTTCAATGATCCGGCGGGTGAGATCGCGGCGCTGCGCCGCAGCCTCCTGCATTGCGGCCGCACATTGATTGAAGCGCTCCGAGATGTCATCGACATCCTTCAGACGGAAGCGCGGCAGACGAGTTTCCAGGTGGCCGGCCTGCAAATCCGCCAACGCTGACTGTACCTGTGCTATCGGCTGAAGTCCTCGACGAACCATCCAATAGATTGCAGCGCTCATGGCCAGCAACGCCAATGCCAACAGGGCGAGATCCTTCCCCACCCGCTGCTCGATCTCCGCGAATTCCGACATGGGGTTGGAAGAAACGCGCAACTCACCCAATGGCACAGTGTGATAGGCCACCGGATAAACCAGCGTCGCGGCCGGACCGGATGATAAAAGCGCCTTCGTAATGGCCCCCACCCGTGGCTCCTCGGCAGGGCTCGTAGCCACCAGGGCACCCGTGTCATCCACCAGCGAGACGCGCACGTGTCGCAGATCGCTGGCGCGGCGGATCTCGCCGATGGCTGCGAAGCGAGCGTCTGCGCTGCCTCTTGCATTTCCTACGGCGTGCTGCACGTCCAGCAGTAGTTGCGCCAACTGCATGGAGGCATCGGTTTCGCGCGACACATCGCTGCGAATGGACTCGAGCGGCACCAGGACGCTGATCACCAGCGCCACCAGCGTGACTGTTCCAATTCCGAACAGCAGCCGAGTGTGCAAATACATTGGGCTCAATCCCTTAGGGCTTCCCGTTGTCGGGCTGCCCGCAGCTTACACCGGCCATGGTCACGTTTCCGGGACTCCGTAGGAGCATGCCGACAGCAATCATCGGCGCACGACGATCCCGCAGTCGGCTCCCACGGCGCATTCTCACACCTGATTTCCTGGTGCTCATTGGAGGCTCGAATGAAACGTACCCATCGTACATTCCTCGGCAATCGTACAGTCCGTGGCACAGCCGCTTCACTCCTGTGTGTTGGTTTGTTGACAACGGGGGCGACCGCGCTCGCACAAGACACCGTGGGCCACGAGTCTGCGCAGCAGACCCAAAACCAGGACGAGTACTCGTCGACATCGCCAAATCAGTCGACGACGACTTCCACCACGACTACGACGTCGGACAGCAAGTCATCCTCGTCCAAACATCGCGTCATGAAGGACTGTGTTGCACGCGAACGCGCGGGCGACAGCACGATGTCAGAATCGGAAGCGAAGAAGGCCTGCCATGATGCGCTGAAGGCGCAGAGCGACAACCAGGACAATGAGCCGAGGCCGCAATAGCCCATAGTAGCTAGAAGAGTGCGCTCGTATGCCGGGGCGGGCTGGTGGTCCCCACCGCCCCGGCATATTCTATATTCTATGCAGCTTGCTAACACGAACCCCCGAGCAAACCCCCGAGGACCCTCCCATGAAGATCAAACGTCACGGCTCAGCGAAGTGGAGTGGTGGCATCAAGGACGGCAAGGGTGCGATTTCCGCTGAAAGCGGTGCACTGAAGGAATATCCGTACGGCTTTGCGAGCCGCTTTGAAGGCAAGCCCGGCACAAACCCCGAGGAGTTGCTGGGAGCGGCGCATGCCGGCTGCTTCACCATGGCGTTGTCATTGATTCTCGGCGAAGCCAAGCTCACTGCAACGCAAATGGATACGACCGCGGAAGTGACGCTGGAGCAGGTTGCGGACGGATTCGCGATCACCAGCGTGCATCTGACGCTGCGGGCCAAAATTCCCGGCGCCGATCAGGCGAAGTTCGCGGAGCTGGCCGCCAAGGCGAAGGCGGGATGCCCGGTGTCGAAGCTGTTCAAGACGGAAATCACGCTCGACGCGGCGTTGGTCAGCTGACGACCCGCACAAACCGCCCGGCTTTCCAGTCCTTCCGCACGGTGCCTGCGGGAAACACCTCACCGTTCATGACAATGTAAACGCCGGGCGGTGCCACCTGGGTGGTGGCAAATGCCATTCCCAGATTGAACGACGCGTCGCTCTCGCTGAATCGAGCCGGCGCCAACGCGCCTGTCAAAACAATCGTCTTCCCTGTTATGGACGCGAGACGGGCCGCGGTGACCGCCATCGTGTCGGTCCCGTGTGTCATCACAACTCGCGAGGTCTTCAGGGCCGCCACGCGCCGATACAACTCGTCCCGGTCCTGATCCGTGAGATCGAGGCTGTCCTTGCGGAGTGCTTCAATAATCTCGAAAGGATATTTCACGTTGCCGATGGCCAGCAGCTTGCGCACCACCGACTCGCCCACTTTGTATTCGCTGAGCGAGTCGAAATACAGCTTGTCGATGGTGCCGCCGGTGGTGACAACAGTGATTTCGGGGGGCGCCGTACCTTGCGGTGTATCCATGGGCGGGCATGATACTTCGGATACAGCGCCCCGCCATCATCTACAACTTCCGGTTTGTCAGCCACGCTCCCAGTGACCAGGCTCGAAGTGGTAGCGGCCGTGCCGCTCATCCCAGTGTTCCGGTACCCAATGTGAGCCTCGGCGCTCACGGATGAAACGGCCGTCAACCCAAACGTGCCGGTGGCCATCCCAGCGATAGTAGCCAGGAGCCCATATGAATCCGTGTCGCGGCGCTGGTGCTTCGACCACACGCGGTGCAGGCGGCGCAATGTTGATGTCGATGCCGACTGCTGAGAATGCAGGCGCCACGGAGCCCAAGAGCATCGTGGCCGCCACGGCGCAGAGCACGAGCCGGCCCCGTTTCGAGGCGACCTTGCGACTGATTCCGAGACGATCTGTAGGGGTATTCACGTTGAAACAACCTCCGTTCATGAATGGGTAGCGTCCATGGTCCTGTTAACGCCTACGCCTGAGCCGGGTTCCGGCGGGCGCACGGTGCCCGTTCCAGGCGCCGGACTCAATGAGCCTTTTGTCTACAAACCACGGTTCCCATGATGGAAAGAAACGGTTACGAGGAGATGGCGTTGACCCCTCCAAAGTCGCCCTCAGCCGCCCCATCTAAATGAGAATGATTTGCAATTGCATTCAGACTCCGCTACGTTAACCCCGGGGTAAGACAGGCCTGGTCAACATAGGATTGGCAAAAGAAATGCTCGAGCCGCGCCGCTCCGGTGATCTGTTGTTTCACAACATCGTGCGCGTGCTCACCTACCTGGCTTTCACTGCGATTGGCGCCGCCGCCGTCTTCATCTGTGTGATGGTGTTGGATCACCATTGAGTCAGCCGGTGGCGGCCGCCCGCCTCACACCCACAACGGTGCGCAGATGAACGCCGCCGCAATCAGGCCGCCGCAGAAAACAAACAATCGTTCCCCGAAGTGATTCCAGCCCAGCATGTGGCTGATTCGAAAACTGAGTGACCCGAAGGACAGGGCCGCAAGTGTGGTCAATGCATATTTCACGGCAGCGATCTCCCGCTTTCGCGCTCGCGCGAGGCGCGAGCAATTCAATCGGCGCGCATTCTACGAACAGCGGCGGGTGAGAATCGCACTACCTGAACGAATCGTGAACGGCACAGCAGATTCGAAATTTCCGCCACTCGACATATTTGCGTCCGCGACTTCGCCGGACACCCAGAACGGGCTAAGCTATTGATTGAATTGGCGCGGCCGGAGGGATTGCTCGCGGGCGGACGCCCGATCGTCGGATCGAGTCAATCTTGAATATTTGGCGCGGCCGGAGGGATTCGAACCCCCGACCCCAACGTTCGTAGCGTTGTACTCTATCCAACTGAGCTACGGCCGCGCACTAGCGAATTGTACCACCCGCCGTGAAGCGGATGCGCCGCAACGGAACCCACGGCGGGTCAGCACCCGGCCGGGATTTTGGGGGCCGCGATCTTATCACAACAAATCCGGGCGCCAAGCCCGCTAGAACCATCCCGTCAGCAGGGTCTCGCAGCGCAGTACGAAGCGGTCGGACCCATAACGTCCTGCCGACAGGATCACGGCCCCGATTCCCGCGCAGATGCGCCCGGCCAGCGGCGGAGCGACAGCCGCCATCACAGGCACCATCTCCAGTGAAAACCCGAGAGCGACGAACACACCGCCCAGCAGATATAGAAAATATCGCGCGCGGCGGGCCGCCTTGCCTTCACCCACCCGCAAGCCTTGCGGCTCTACGTCAATATCCGTTCAACCGGCAATGTTGGTTCAACCTCGACCGGCGCATCTGTGAGCGCTCTTACCTCACCAGGCCGACAGAACGACACACTGTCGGCTCGCGGGCCAGGATGCTGAGCAAACCGGCGCGGGACAGCTCCAATCCCGTTGGCCGCGCGCTGGGCAGTGACGGCGCAATGGCCGCAGGCGCCTCGCTCTCTATGCGTACCGAGCGTGCAGCCCTGATCAGTTTAGCGTGTCGCATGCGCCACTCCTTCGGTCTGGCGTGAGCTTATCGCAGATTCGATTCAGTGGGTGGGCGAGCCGCCACTTCCGACTTGGTCGACGCACGGTTAGGTGACTCGATGTCGGACTTCGGCGCCTTGGGTCCGTTGTTGTCGGCCTCGGCAATCATCTGCGCGCAGTTCTGGTCCTTCGCCAGGCCCGGATCCACAAACGCAATCACGGCGGCGAGCGGCGTCACGAGCGTTCCCAGTGCCGCCGCAATCGCTCCCTGCTTGACGGTGCTCCCAACATCGACACCGACCGAAGGCTTCATCAGGTGCCCTTTGACCTCAATGGGTGTCCGCAACCGGGTAAACCGCACCTTCTTCGGATCGCCCTTGATCTCGAGGTTCAGCTCTTCCGGGCCGAGGTTGATGTCGCCCTTGCCCTTGATGAGCACATTCTGGGTGTCGAAAGTGATGTTCTGGGCGCTCATCAAGCCGTCCTTGATGTTGAACTGCGCCACACCGCAGCGGATCTGCGCCTTGTCATTGGCGCTGGTCAGCAGCAGGCCGAGCCCCTTCGACACATTGATACCCGTGAGCTCGGCGAAGGCCGACCGCACCTCCCCATCCGGGAGAATGACGGTGAGCATGCCATTCGCATCGGACATGACCCGGTGAACCGAATCACCGCTGCCGTCAACGACCATGCGAGCCTGCATGACGCCACCGAGCGGCGCCTGGGCGTCGGGCGCCTTGCCCTTGAGCTGATCGAGTTGGATATCCTTGATCCGTACATCGATGTGAACTTTCGGCACTTCCTTGCGAGCGTCGATCTTGGCATTGCCGGACAAACGCCCCTGCGGCATCTCAAACGCAAAGGGATCCAGCGCCAGCACGCCGTTGTCGAGCTTTATCCGAAAAGCCACCTGCTTGAATGGAACACTGCCCGCCTCGATCGACTTGGCGCGGAAGTGCACGTCTGCATCCATCGCTCTCACGCGGTCGACCTGCAGATGTGCGTCCGGAAACAGACGTGCATTCGGATCAGCAGGCGGTGCTTTTCCCGGCGGCGGCGCCGACTGCTTGCTGGCCTCAGTCTGCTCGGCCTTGGCATCCAGCGAATTGCCCCCCTTGGGTTTGCCACCCAAGGAAGCCGCGAGGTCCTTCATTCGCAATTGATCTGAAACCAAATCACCCGTCATGGACGGCCGTTTGCGCGTCGCATCAATGTCGAGCTTGCCGTGCAAATCGCTCTCGCCCACTTTGCCGGCAATGTCAGTCACGGCCACGCGCAGACCATTCCGGGCGATGTGGGCATGGAGATTGAAGGGCGCCGTGTTGGGCAGGGCCAACTGCGTCAGATAAAAGCCTTCCGCGAGATCCCTGCCGCTCAGGGTGACGTCGGCCTCCATGCCACCCAGGTCAAACGGTTTGAGCACCTTGCCGTTGGAAGCAACCTTGATATCTCCTGCCGTGATACTCAGGTCGTACGGATAAGGATGCTCGGGATCGAGGTTGACCAGCGGGCCGCCCGCCACTTTGAGCTCGAACGGCTGGTCGTTGATGGTGCCTTTGCCCCGAATTCGAAACGGCGTGGGATCTGCCTGCGCCTTGCGCTCGTGTGCCTGGATCGTGCCGAGCACTTTCAGTTTCCGCATCTCATCGGCAAGCACCAACTTGCCATCTTCGATGAGCAGATCACGGATGACCGGCAGCCTGGTCGGCTTCGACGCCGGCGCATTCGTAGGTGCGTGGCTCTCAAACGTCCAGTTGGCACGACCCGATTTATCCTGGTGCAAATAAACATCGGGCCTCACGATCGCCACGCGCGGCAGGATCACGTCGCCTTTGAGCAACGGCAGCAGTTTGAGATGGATCTCCAACCGCTCGATCTTCGCCATGGGACGGTTGGCCTCCCAGGGTGGATTGCCGAGAGTGAGTCCGTTCAGGGTCACTGTCGGTGTCCACGACCCGATGTGAACATTCAGGTCGCCGGCAATGGTGACCGTGCGGCCGGACTTTGCGCTGGCGATCCGCTCGATAGGATGTTTGAGCAGATTCCAATCCATGAATGCCAACACCAGGACGACGATCAGCAGCAGGCCGCCCACCGAGATACCGGTCCAGCGCAATGACTTTTTGAGCGTGGGGGGCATGAAACACCAAGCGAGCAATCAACGTTCCGAGCGCGTACCTAAGTAATTGATTTTGGCTGAGGGTCAGACGATGCCGACATAGGAATCGCTGCTTGACTGACACCCCTCGAATGTTTCAGACGCGGAGCGCGCGGCCACGTTTACACACCCACTTTGAGCGAGGCGTATCTGAACCCTTCCGGTCATGGCTTTTGTCGCTGTCGCACAGCAACATTCGCACTCACTGCTCGAATTCACTTGGTAGCGACGCGCAATGGAACACCGTTGGGGAAATCGGCACGAGATCAGCAGCCCGGTTCACCTCGGAATGCGCAACGGGATCGCCGCGCGTGGCCGGATTTGCAACGTCAGCATAAGCGGCGCATTCGTAGAGAGCCCGCTGCCGGTCAGTTTGTTTTCCGACGTTCGCGTCCAGTTTACGACGCTACTGGAGGGCAAGCGGATGATGACAACCGTCGAAGGCCAGGTCGTCAGAAAGGATGCAACAGGGTTTGGTATCGAATGGCGCGAGCTCGCGCCCGAAGCCGTCAGAGTGTTGGTGGCACGAGCTTCTACCCACCGTCCGCGCGAAACTCCCCGCCTGTCACTCTTTCAGCGTTCGGCTCCCACCGTTCTCAGTAGCGGCTACGTCGACTGATGCAACTCGCGTGTCAGGATGGCGCGCTACGTCCGGATCGGAGGCGTCGTCTGCGACCAACACATTCGCCTGTGAAGCCACACCCGCTTTTGGAGCCGAGCCCTTCACCAGCGAGACGACCGGTCCCACTTGGGCCAATACAACCGTGGCGAACATCAGGGCGCCTGTCGTGAGAAGCACAGGGTACGGATTGAATTTCATGACTTCACGCCTCCTGCCGAGCCAGCTCCCGAATGATGTAGCATGAATCGGTCCCACTGACGGACCGAGCCTGAGGAGGCCCAACGTGAGCAATGACGCTACCTGGTGGCAGCAAGGAATCGTCTACAAGGTCAATAGCGACATTCCGGGCATCATTTCCCGGCTCGACTACTTCACCTGGCTGGGCGTGACCGCTATCTGGATAGCGCCGAACAATCCCTCGCCCGGGGCCGACTTCGATCGGCTCGCAGCAGAAGCGAACAACCGGGGCCTGCGCGTCATCCGGGGGATGTCGCCGACGCCTCTGCCGCTCAATCTTCACCTCCTGAGCGCTCCCTGGAATGCAGCTTCCATCGCGGCGCTCATCAAGCAATCCGAAGCCGCGCTACCGCGCGACAGCTGGCCCACCTGGGCGCTCGGCAACCACGACCAGGCGCGACTCGCGGCTATGTCGCTGCTGACACTTCGCGGCACACCGATCCTCTATAACGGCGACGAGTTGGGGATGCGTGATGTGCCGGTCGCACAAACCAATGTCGAGGTCCAGTCGCAGGACGACACCTCCCTGTTGTCCCTGTACCGAAGCTTGATTTTTATCCGCCAGCTGGAGCCCGCCTTGACCGTGGGCGCCTACCGTGAGATGCAGGTTGATGGGGATCTCTTCGTGTATGAACGACTGCTGGGACATCAACGCTTTGTCATTGCGCTCAACTTCGGCAGCCATGAGCTTCCATTTCATCTGCGAACCAGCGGTGCCATTGCGGCATCGACCCACCCGGAGCGCCCGGTCGGCGAGCACAACGTGGAAGACTCTGCGGCGCTGGCAACGATCCTGCAGCCATTCGAAGGGATCGTCATCCGGGTGGCATGATCAGGAATGCGGCTTGCTCATGCTTTAACCCGACATGACTACGGCACTGATTGTTATTCTCATAGTGATCGCCACCGTCGTGGGGACCATCATGACTTTGCGCACGACAACCCGGCAGGGAATGCCGTCAAAGGATGTTATGGAACGCGCCAGTCAGCGCACCCGTGAGCAAGATGCCCGCGACGAGGCAGAGCAACGCCGCAAGTGAGCGTGCCGCAAGGCCCTGCACACCGGAACGGGCGAGTTTTCGGCGATGCATGGCGTGACGGCTCTGGAGCTTGCGCCACCAGATGAGAACGCCGGTCGCCGACAATCCTGCGACCACCAGCCCCAGCAGACACAGCACGATCTTGTAGGGGACCCCAAACACTTCGCCCATGTGAAGGGCACTCAGCCAATTCACAAACACGTCTGCAGCAGTCCCCTTTGGTGTCCGCACGTAAGTGACCGCGCCGCTGCGGTCGTCAACAAACACCCCGTAACTTCCCGCAGTCGCCCATTGCGACTCGGCCTTCTCGAAATAAATGAACCAGAACCTGCGGCCTGCATCGTGATAGATCCCTTCGGGGACTGCAGGCCAACCCCGTGAGTGGGCCTCGTTGAGCCCGATGGTAGCTGCCTGTGACAGCGTCACAGTAGCCGGAGTGGAATCAGGCGCAGGCGGCACGGAGTCGAAAGGCTCCGCACTCACGGTCGCCACGGTCCGAAGCGCCGGCATGAACAGCTCCTGGTTCAAGTTGAAGTACACGCCGGACAATGCCATCACCGCCAGCAACAGCCATGAGAATGGTCCTCAGACAGGGGTGAGCCTAACATATGGTGGTTTATCCGGCCCCTACAAGCGAGGGCAGCATGAGCGCATTAATCTGCCA